>Ga0116219_10004161_pt1 | contig 10997 bp, 14 predicted proteins | sample Sb_taG_4_FD_91019 | JGI IMG/M metagenome (GOLD analysis project Ga0116219, IMG submission 91019) | Peat soil microbial communities from Weissenstadt, Germany - Sb_50d_6_BS metaG | ecosystem: Environmental > Terrestrial > Soil > Wetlands > Peat | place: Germany: Weissenstadt | collected 2010-09-21
CCAGCCTGACCGTCGTCCAAATGCCGGATGGTTCGCTGCCTGGATACTCGGCTCCGGGCCTCCTGCTGATCAGCGCGCGGCAATGGACGTCCAGGGCCAACGATCGGATGCTTTCGCAGCTTGCGGCTGGCCAGTGGTGGGGCGATCGAGTCCTGCCAGCCACCGCCGCGGACGTTTGGATCACTGACGGGCTCTCGCGTTACGCCGAGGCCATGTACGCGGAGCAATCTGGCGGCGTCGCCGCACTCAACAAGGCGCTCGAAGATTTCGCGGTAGGCGCTCTGATGTTTGAAGACGCGAACACCATTTCCGAGGCTGATCGCATCGGCGCGTACTCAGACCCGTACCGGTCGATCGTGGCAGATAAGGGCGCGATGGTTTTTCACATGCTGCGCGCGGAATTGGGCGACGATGCGTTCACGTCTCTGCTGAAGGACTTCTATAAACAGCATGAAGGCAAGACCGCAACCATTGACAGTTTTGAAAGGCTGACCGCAACCAAGGCTCCGCCTGCGAAGGCCGGCGAACCGCCTCTCAATCTCGTTTCCTTCTTCTCGCAATGGCTGAATTCAACCGGCGTGCCGGAATTCACGCTCCAATACATCGTGTATCGCACGCCGAAGGGATTTCAGGTCATTGGCACAATCCATCAGGAACTCGATACATTTCGCATGCCGGTCGAAGTTAAAGTGGAGACCGAGGGCAATCCGGAGTTCAAGAAAATTCTGGTGACCGGCACCACCTCGCAATTCAAGCTGGAGACGTTCGGACGGCCGAAGCCCAACGGCATCACAATTGACCCAAACAACAACCTGCTGAAATCGAGCCCGCGCCTGCGCGTTCACGCCACGATTTCGCGAGGTGAGGCGCTGGCAACGCTCGGCAAATATTACGAGGCCGTACAGGAATACCAGCGCGCGCTCGACGTCCAGCCGACCAATTCTCTCGCGCACTTCCGCATGGGCGAGGCGATGTTTTACCAGAAAAATTATCAGGCCGCCGCCAACGCGTTTCGCGCTGCTCTCGGCGGGGATCTCGACCCCAAGTGGGTCGAAGTCTGGGGCCACATCTACATGGGCAAGATTTACGACGTGCTGGGTCAGCGGGAACGCGCCGTCAACGAGTACAACCTCGCGCAGCACTCCAAGGACGATACCGCTGGCGCGCAGTCCGAGGCCGCCCGGTACATGCAAAAACCGTACAACGGCGACAACTCCTCGCCACCGGCCACGGCCACAGCCAGCGGGAATCCCGCGCAGGTTCCTGCCGCGGCGACTGCGGACTCCGCATCGGATAAGCAGCCCACGCTCAAGAAACGCACCGATAGCAACTAGCAGCGCGCAAGATACAATTTCGCATTAAAGGTCGGACGAATGGCGCCCAACCCTGTCGCAAATCACTACGAAACCTTGCTCGCCGAGCACTACACCTGGATGTTCGGCGCCCGCTTCGATCAGAAAGATTCCGAGCAGCGAGCCTTACTCGAACTTCTCGGCGTAACCGCTCCATCTGGCGGCTCAACGGGCGTTGCGTTCGATCTCGGCTGTGGCTCCGGCTTCCAATCCGTGGCGCTCGCGGATATCGGTTTTCGTCAGGTAATCGCCGTGGACACCAGTGCGAAGCTCCTGGCTGAGCTCGAAACGCATCGCGCCGGGCGTGCCATCCAGACGTTGCTCGCCGATCTCGGCGCGCTTCGGAATCTCGCCAAACCTGAAAGCGCCGACCTGGTCGCCTGCATGGGCGACACATTGACACACCTTCCCGGAAAGGATGAGGTCCGCAAACTTTTTGCGGATTCCTACCGGATTCTGGTTCCGGGCGGGGTGATCGTGCTCACGTTTCGGGACCTAACGCCCACGGCATCGGGACTCGACCGTTTCATTCCCGTGCGCAGCGATGCGGATAGAATCATGACCTGCTTCCTCGAATACGAGTCGCCCGAAACCGTCGTGGTGCATGATCTGATCCACGTGCGCAACGGATCGGAATGGGCCCTGCACAAAAGCAGCTATCGCAAGCTTCGACTGACGCCGAAATGGGTCTGTGACGACCTGACTGCGGCGGGCTTCCGGGTGCAGCGTAACCAGCAGGCGGGGCGTCTCTGGGCAATTACCGCTACGAAGGAACATTAAGGTTTATCCCGCGTCTCCATCTCGGCAAATGCCTTTTCGAATGCGCCAAGGGCTTCCCCGTCGAACAATACGAAGACAATCCTTTCGATCGAAGTCGGCCCTTCGAAGTGTTTCGCTGCCTCGCGCAACATGATTTCGGCGCATTCACGCATCGGAAAGCCGCCGATCCCCGCGCCCACCGCTGGAAACGCGATGGTCCTAAGTCCATTCTGCGCGGCGATCCGAAGGGCGTGCGCCGTCGAGCTGCGAAGCGACTGCGCGGATGTGCCCCCGCCGAGTTGCATGCTCGCCGCATGAATCACGTGGCGCGCCTTCAGTTTGCCCGCCGATGTGATCGCTGCGCTGCCCACGGGGATCGTGCCGATTTTGTCGCACTCCGCTTGAATGCGCGGCCCGCCCTTGCGGCGGATTGCTCCGGCGAGGCCGCCGCCGAGTTGAAGGTCATTGTTGGCGGCATTCACGATGGCGTCCACATCCATTTCCGTGATGTCGCCCTGGCAGATTTCAATTCGCTCGCCGAGCTTCATTAGAGATGGCATCTCCTGATGGCGGGGAAAAAAGTGCCGCGGACGTTCGTGGCGCCTAAAGCCGGGCCATGCCCTCTTCGTCGAATCCGACCACGACTCTCCCGCCTGCAACGACCACGGGACGGCGGATCAAATTCGGCTCCTTGGCCATCATGCGAATCGCTTCGCGGCGCGTAGGCGGATTGAGCTTCATCTTCTTCCGCCGGAAGAGCTCGTTGCGGCTGTTCAGGAACTGTGTGTAGTCGCGATTGCCGATCAATTTTTCGAGCTCCGCCGAACTCAGCCGTTCTTTGGCCAGATCGCGGAAATAGAGCTGGAACCCGCGCTTTTCCATGAAGCTCCGCGCCTTGCGGCAGGTCGTGCAATTCGGCTTGTGCAGGAACCGCGCCTTTTTTCCGGTTTTTCCCGGCCGCTTGGCGGCCTTGCTTCGGGTGACAGCCATCTCTTGCCTCCTCAGTATCGCGGCACAAGCGGATCGACTTCCGTCGTCCAGCGATCGATTCCGCCGGACATGGACCGCGCGCCTTCGACTCCTTGCGAACGCAGCCACGCAGCGGCATCAAGGCTGCGCATTCCATGATGACAGAAGAAGACGATCTCGCGCGCCTCTGCCAGGTGCGGCAGGTTTGCGGGAATCTCGCGCAGCGGAATCAGCACCGCGCCTTCGATGCGCGCAGTCTCGTGTTCCCATTTCTCGCGCACGTCCACAAAAAGGAATTTGTCGCCGCGCTCCAGGCGCTCGCTCACTTCGCGCGGCGTTACCTCGATGTTCCCGGGCAAATCATCTGCCATAAATGCGCGCGGCTCCGTTTTGCTCGCGTGTAATTCGAGTCTTAGTGCCCGCGGAAGATTGGCGCGCGCTTCTCGAAGTATGCATTCAGGCCCTCGGCGCAATCGTCCGAAACGAAGCAATGCATCTGCAGGCGGTTTTCTTCCTCGATCGCCTGCTCCAGTTCTGCATGCGCGTCGCCGACCATGGTGCGCTTCACGTCGCGGAATGCCAGCGGCGGGCCGGCCGCCACGCGTTCGGCAAGCTTTCGCGTCTCCTCGTCGAATTTCGCCTGCGGAAACACACTGGCTACAATTCCGATCCTGCGCGCCTCCTCCGCCGAAAGCCGTTCCGCGGTGTAAAACAACTCCGACGCGCGCGATAGGCCGACGAGCCGAGGCAGAAAAAACGTGGCGCCGAAATCCGGATACAGCCCCAATTGCCCGAACGCCTGCGTGAAGATTGCCGGCTCCGAAGCGATTCGCAGGTCGCACGCCAGCGCCAGGCTCATTCCTCCGCCTGCCGCCGGACCGTTCACCGCCGCGATCACCACCTTCGGCATGGACGCGATGGCCAGGCAGATTTCCTTGCCCATCTCCAGCATCGCTTCAAACTCATGCACGGCTCGGCGCGTCCGCGCATCGCGCATGAAGTTAATGTCTCCGCCCGAGCAAAATCCGCGGCCGGCCCCGGTCAGAACAACGGCCCGCACGGTTTTATCTTCTCCCGCCCGCAGCAGGCCTTGGACGAGCCCCCGGCACAATTCGGGATTCAAGGCGTTCAGCTTCTCAGGCCGGTTCAACCGTAAAGTCAGAACCGCGCCCGAGCGCTCTTCCAGGACCAACGGACTCGTGGCTTGTTGAGTTGCGCTCATCGCGGACAATCTCCAGCACGCCTGCCCTGCGGCAGCCTAATCCTTTAGACCCTTCAACAACACCGCCAGTTTCTTGAAGTATCGTTTTTTCACCGCGAGATTCGCTCCGGCATTCTGGCCGCTCGTGGACGGCAGCACGAACACGCGCGCCCCGTAGAGCAGTTCCTTCTGCAAGCCGAGCTTGCAGGGCCGTCCGGTGAATTTCTCGTACACCATCTTGCCGTTGAACGCGATCACGCGCGGCCGCAGCTCTTCCAGTTTTTGCGCCAGCAGCACGCGACCTTCGGCGAACTCCCGCCGCTCAAGTTCCTCGATCCCGCGCGTCGGGCGCTTCACCAGATCGGTCATGCCGATGCCGAACTCGAGCATCCGTCGATCGTCTTCGTAGCCGATGGGTTCCGGGATCACGCCCGACTCATACAGGATCGGCCAAAAATGATTGTTGCGCCCCGCGTAGTAGTGTCCCACGCGCGCCGAGCGGTCGCCCGGATTGGCGCCCACCAGGATCATTTTCATGCCTTTGCGAAGATAATCGGGCAGCGTCCTCATCGAGTTTCTTGGGTTCTCCGAGCCGGTCCTACATCGCGTGCAGTCCCCGGTCCTCTTGCCTTGCTGGATGGGCCAGCGGCACCGAAAACCCGCCACCGCGACTGAGTTGGAGCACTTTCGCTTCGCTCGGTATCATAATACATTCCCGGCGACAAGGACCCGAAAGCTGTGGCAGCGGTGTCGTTTGACCGGGCGGAAGGTTAGAATCCAAGCTGAACGCAGAGGACTCCAAGAGAACACCGGGCGCACCGAGGGCGCGTGAACAGCTTCCTCGTAGCGAGCCGGTCCGAATGGAACCCCCGCCAAAGCTGTGCTAACATTTTCCCATGGAAAAATCTTCCATGGGCTCACCGAAACTCGACCCGGTCGCGCGACGCCCGCTTCCCTCGCAGGTGGTGAAGGACGACGAATCCGCTTTCGTCGCGGCGGCCAAGGCGGGCGACATCTCGGCGTTTGAGACGCTCGTGGGCCGCTACGAGCGCAAAATCTTCCGCCTCACTCAAAACATCACCCAGAATCGCGAGGACGCCGAGGACGCCATGCAGGAGGCGTTCCTCAAGGCGTTTGAACACCTCCAGTCCTTTGAGGGCAACTCCCGCTTTTACACCTGGCTCGTCCGCATCGCGGTGAACCAGGCGCTGATGAAGCTCCGCAAGCGCCGCCCCAATGTCGTTTCGCTTGACGAAGAAATTGACACGGGCGAGGACCTGGTGCCCCGTGAGGTGGAAGACTGGGGCCCGTCTCCCGCGGACCGCTACGCGCAGACCGAACTTTCCGAGATTCTCACCAAGGTTATCGGAGAACTTGACCCGCCATTCCGAATCGTTTTCCAGTTGCGGGACATCGAAGAATTGTCCACCGAGGAGACCGCCGACGCGCTTGGGCTTTCCGTGCCTGCGGTCAAATCACGGCTGTTGCGGGCGCGGTTGAAGTTGCGGCAAACGCTGAACCAATACTTTCGGCTGGGAGAAAATCAGTGAAGTGCAAAACGATTATCAGCGAGCTCGCGGATTATCTGGACGAAGCCCTCGACCCCATCCTGCGCGCCTCGATTGAAGAGCATCTTGGCAAGTGCAAGGATTGTCGGATCGTCGTGGACACCTGCAAGCAAACGATTGAAATTTTCTGCGATTCCGAGCCCGCCCCCCTGCCTCAAACAACCCGTTTGCGACTCCACGAAGCCCTTGCCAAACGCCTTCGCCGCGTCCGCGCTTAGGCGCCGCTCATAGCCGCCCGGCAATTTCCCTACTGGAACATGGGGACGTCCCGCCCCATGCCGCGCTCGCGCGCCAATTCGTAAATCCGGCCCGCGACCACGATGTCTTCAATCGCAATTCCGTTCGATTTGAAAAGCGTGATTTGATCGCGGCCCGAGCGGCCGGCGGCCTTTCCTGAAACAATGTCCGAAAGTTCCCGGACCGCCGCCCACCGCTGCGCGTCCTCGCCGAAAGCCTGGATCAGATCCCCGGCCTCCATCTTCGATTGCTCGACCGAATCCGCGGCGATCACGTCCGCCCGCCGAACGGCCTCTCCATCCAATTCGCATTTTTCGGCGAAATTCACGCCGATCGCATTGACATGCACGCCAGGCGAGAGCCAGCGTCCTTCAACCACAGGTTTCGTCGATGTCGTGGACGTGACCAGAATGTCGGCGCCTCGCACCGCTTCCTCGGCGGATCCCACAGCCGTCACCGGCACGCCAATTCGCACCGTCATGTCCTTCGCGAATTTCTCTCGCCGCTCGGGATTGCGGCCGAACGCGCGGACCTGATTCAGATTCCGCGCCAGCGCGACGGCTTCCAATTGCGTGCGCGCCTGCAGGCCCGTGCCAACGATCCCGAGAGTCCTCGCGTCAGCCCGCGCCATCACGCGAGTCGCCACACCGCTCGCCGCCCCCGTCCGCATCTGCCCCAAATAGTTCGCTTCGATCAGCGCTAGGAGTTCACCCGACTCTCCGCTGAATAGTGGCACCAGAAATCGGGCGCCACTCGGGGAAACCGTGTAGATCTTCAGCCCAAGATAGCCGCCGGCCGAATCCGACGCGGCCATATAGTGCAACAAGCCCTTCCCCGTCAGCCGAAGTCTTCGCCGCGGATGGGAAACCGCCGTCCCGTCCGCCAACCGGCGAAAAGACTCCTCCACCAACTCAATCGCCAGCTTCATTGTCAGAATGGCTTGCACATCTGCTTCGGTCAGCAACAACGGCATCGGAGCTACCTCTCTTCAGCGGGAAAACAGGATGCACGGGGAAAATATCAGAAGTTGAGCCGATAGCGAAGCACGCGCGCCTCGGGCCGGTCCAGGACGAGCAGCTCCTTGCGCGGACTCACCGCAAGCGACGGTGCCGAGCGGTTGCCCTGGCCGAGTTCGGGCGCGAGATCAATATCCAGCTTCGGGCGGCCGTCCACGCTCCATACGTGCAGCATACGTCCATCGGCGTCCATCACGAAAATGTAACCGAGCCCAACGGCGAACTGATCGCTCAGCCGGCGATCGACCCCGTCTGCTCTGGCATCCACTTGCGACGCAAACTGTCCCTCGTTCGAAAAGCGCAGGATGTGGTTTGCCGAGGCGTCCACCAGGTACAGGTAACCGTCCGGGCCCACGGCCATCGCCCGCGGTCGAACCCTGATATTCGGAACGTTCGCCGCCGGCTGCCAGTTTCGCAGCAGCCGAAAACGGGGAGTGTAGGTGAAAACCCGGCCCGCGTCTGCATCCAGAATATGAATCAGGCCGTCGTCGCCCACGGCGACGCCCAGCAAATTTTCCTTGTTCGGGCGGCTTTTCAGCCGCAGTTCCCGATATCGGTCGCCGCCCGGCAGAAAAACAAATGTGCTTCCGCGCCCAACGTCCGTCACGTAAATCGCGCCGCCGCTGTCAACCGTGATCTCCTCCGGATACTTCAGCCGCGTTTCCTCGAACGCCAGCAGCGGACGCCCTTCCCCGGTGAACTTGTCGATGAAGTGGGTTCCCGCGTCCGCAAAATAGATATTTCCGAGCGAGTCCGTCGCGATGTCGGTCGGCTCGTCCAATTGGCCAGGCTCGCTGCCTTTCACTCCCCACGCGGCGATGTATGTAATCGAAAACGCCGGTAGTGCTTCGGCCTGCGCGCGGCTGCCGCCCTGCGAACAACCTCCCAGCGTGCAGAGACTCGCCAGCAGCGCGATCGTCGCCAGCCACGACATTCCGTGCCGAATTTGGGTCGACCTATCCATGGGTCTTCTTCCGCTTCTCTGGCGCCGCTCCCGGTTCCCTCACCCGCCGCACGACCGTCTGGTGCATTTGGTAACGCCGCTGTTGCGACGCTCCCGTGCTCCAATCCTCAAACGAAAACGATGCGTCGCCACCCGGCGCCTGCGTCAGTTTCACCGGCAGTTTTCCGCAGAGGTCGCTCGCGACGAACGCGGTCTCATATCGCTGGCTCTGCTTGCCCCATGTGAATACGCGCATCTGCGTGAAGTCGCACGGCTGGCCCTCCGAGCCTCGCGTGCCAACGACAAGATATTGCGGCCGGGCACCGCCGGATAAATCGACCACGCGATTCAGCTCAAACCACGCCGCGATGCGCATCCCGGCGGAGCTCGCGTAGTCCGGCAGCGGCGCGGGAACTTCGAGGTCCACGAATCTGCCGAGAATCCATCCGGCCACGGTGCTCTGATCGGCCAGGTGCGCACGCACAAGCCACCAGTCTTCCTTCCTGGTGGCCGCCGGCGCGTCGGCATTGTCCCCGTCTTCGCTGTGTGTGGGCTGCGATGCCGGCGCCATCGCGGCTGCGGGCACTTCCACCGCCTGCCGCTCGAACAGTTCCACCGGAATTCCTTTGCCGATCTGGCGCAGGCGCGGGGATTCGCGCCCGGGCACGATGTGCAGGTTGCTCAGCACGCGTGTATGTCCGTGCCCTTCCACGGGCGAAGCCGTGGCCCTGGCTTCCAGGTCCTGCATCTTCTGCCAAACGTCCACCGAGAGCAGATCGCTCTGCGCCACCCATCCGGTCAAACCCTTCGTGGTGCGTACCTTCGCCTGTTGCTGGAAGTGATCCAGCACGTCCAGCCGGTCGCCGTATTTGAGCGTGCCGATGGCCTCGCGGATTTCCGCGCTCGTATCCCAGAGAATCACCTGGCGATTCGCCGCGTAGGCCACTTCGAGAACCGGCTTCGAATGGTGAAATCGCAGGTAGGCGGCGATGCAGATCACCAGGACCACGACGAAGCCCACCTGCAGCTTTCGGATCACGAGCGGCACTCACACTTGATTTCCACGCTGAATATCAATTCTACACCAACGGCAACTCCCGCCCGCGGGAGGTGCGCAGAAATAAACTGCCAATGTGTCGCAAGAGGTGCGGGTGCGCGGCGTTCTGCTACAATCCGGCACTGTCGTTCCGGTCTTTCCGTCTTCACCACCAAGGAGAATTCGAATGCAGATCCTCGACAAATTGAAGCCCCTCGCCCTGCTCCTCCTGCGCGTGGCAATCGGCGTAATCTTCGTCTACCACGGCTATCCAAAATTATTCGGACACACGCGGGACGCCATGCAGAACTTCGCGCATATGGGTTTTCCAGGGTATTTCGTCTATATCGCCGGGGTTATCGAGTTTTTCTGCGGGTGCATGCTGATCGCGGGACTATTTACGAGAATCGCGGGACTCTTGCTGGCTGGCGAAATGGCCGTAGGCCTGTGGCGGGTTCACAACATCATCTCGAACCCGATGGCCGTGCATAACTACGAGCTACCGCTCATGCTCGCCGTTTCCACGTTTACCCTCGCGACTGTCGGCGCCGGGCTCATCTCATTCGATCAGGCGCTTTTCCGCGAAGGCCGCTCGTCTCCCCGCAAGGCAAAAGGTCGAGACTGATTCTCGCCTTCCGAAGCGGTCACACTACGCAGGCTGCGCCGAATGTGGCGCGCTCGCCGGAGGAGGCGCCGCCGGCATCGGATACGGTGCCTTCGGCATAACCAGCCACGCGACGAAGTAGCCGATAAACGCAGGCACGACCGGCACCGGCATCAGCACCAGCAGCACCCATATCACCCGCACGAGTGTGGAATCAATTTCCAGGTATTCGGCGATGCCGCCGCATACGCCTGCAATCTTGCAATCAACGACGGACCGCATCAGCCGCTTGGCCGCCGGCGCTGAACCCTGGGCCACGCATGTTGCCGCGCCCCGCACAAATAGCAGAAATTCGAATTATCGGCGATATCCCTCCGGCAATTTCCGCAAGTCATGATGGGTACCTCCAAGGCGCGGGACTGGTAGCTCGCGCCCTCCTAGTTAGATACGACCCAGGGCCCGAAAAAGTTTCCACCCTGCCTAATAGAGTCCGCGCGCGGACTCAATAACCCGTGCGGGTCGTAGCGTTGGCTACGACATCATATCCGCGAAGTCAGGACGGTTTTACAGCTTGCCGAAAAACGCACAGTTAGCGATCCCTTCCGTAGTGGACGCACGACGTTCTAAGCGCCGTAGGCGCGTCAGACGTTAGGCCAACGCGGAAGCGTTGGGAAACCTCAATACGCCGCGAGATCGCGAACTGCCCGGACAATATCCGCCGTTTGCGGCAGGATGGCGTCCTCCAGCGACGGGTGATACGCGCAGAACGTGTCCGTCGCGGCAACGCGCCGCACCGGAGCGTCCAAATCGCCGAAAAGTTCGTCCCCAATGCGCGCTGCGATTTCAGCGCCGTAGCCCCACGAGCGCATATCTTCATACGCGACGATTACGCGGTTCGTCTTCGTCACGCTCGCCGCAATCGCTTCCCAATCGTATGGGCTGAGTGACCGGAGATCGATGATCTCCGTCGAAACTCCCTCGCGCTGCAATTCCAACGCCGCCACCTCCGCGCGATGCACCACGGCGCCGTAGGTGATGACGCTCACGTCCGTACCCTCTCGCGCCACGCGCGCCTTGCCGAACGGCACCGTGTAATCCACTCCCGGATAGGGCGAGCGGTTGTACGGCTGCCTGTAAAGGTGCTTGTGTTCGAGGAACATCACCGGATCATCCGACCGTATCGCGGTTCGCAGCAGGCCGCAAAGGTCCAGCGCCGTCGACGGCATCACCACGCGCAATCCCGGAGTGTGCGTGAACATCACTTCGCCGCACTGGCTGTGGTATATCCCGCCGCCCGTCAGATATCCGCCGA
>Ga0116219_10004169_pt1 | contig 10987 bp, 6 predicted proteins | sample Sb_taG_4_FD_91019 | JGI IMG/M metagenome (GOLD analysis project Ga0116219, IMG submission 91019) | Peat soil microbial communities from Weissenstadt, Germany - Sb_50d_6_BS metaG | ecosystem: Environmental > Terrestrial > Soil > Wetlands > Peat | place: Germany: Weissenstadt | collected 2010-09-21
CGCCCCCCGACGCCGAGGTGCTCTCGAAGGTGGTGCGCCACCATCTGCTGCTGCCGGTGGTGGCCACCCGGAGCGACCTGAACGATCCCGAAACCATCAGGACTGTCTCGGAAACGTTGGGCGGGGACCCAGTCCTGCTGGAAGTGCTGCGCGCGCTGGCCGAGGCGGATTCGAATGCCACTGGCCCCGGGGTCTGGAGCGACTGGAAGGCGTCGCTGATCGACGAGCTGGTCCGCCGCTGCCGGATGGTGATGGCCGGAGAGCCGCTGCCGCAGGCGGGACCGACTGCGCCCCATTATCTTTCGCTGGCAGCCGACCACGGGGTACATGTCGAGATCACGACCGGCGACAGCGAGCGCATGCAGGTGGTGATGGTCGCGCCCGACCAGCGGGGCTTCGTGTCCAAAGCCGCCGCGGTGCTCGCGTTGAACTCGCTGCGCATTCATTCGGCGACGGCCAACACCCACGAAGGTGTCGCGATCACCGAATTCGTGGTGTCGCCGCTGTTTGGTTCGCCGCCGGAAGCGGGGCTGCTGCGCCAGCAATTCGTGGGTGCTCTCAATGGCGACGTCGACATCCTCGGCGCGCTGGAGAAGCGCGACAGCGACGCCGTCAGCGCGGCCGGGCGCGCCGGCGAGATACAGGTGGGGGTCCCCGTCACGCATTCGACCGCCCCGCCCCGCATCCTGTGGCTCGACAGCGCCACACCCGGGCAGCTGCTTGTCGAGGTCCGCGCCATGGACCGCTTGGGTTTGCTCGCACTCCTGACGCGGGCGCTGGAGCGGGCCGACGCGGACGTCCAGTGGGCCAAGGTCAACACGTTCGGGTCGACGGCGGCCGACGTGTTCTGCGTGACGGTGCCGTCGGTCGACGGTGAGCAAGGGGCGCGGGCCGCGGTCGAGCAACACCTGTTGGCGGTGTTGGGCGGCCCCGCGGTCGAGGTGCTCGACGAGCCGGTCGGCGACTGAGCCTCACGACTCCGAAGTGAGCTGCCGTACCGCGTCGATGCGGGCCTTCAGTTGCTCGCGGGTCGCCGCGGCCGTCGGCGGGCCGCCGCAGCGGCGCCGCAACTCGTTGTGGATCCAGCCATGCGGTTTGCCGATGCGGTGGTGGGCTATCGAGACCAGGGTGTTGAGTTCGCGGCGCAGCTCGCGTAGTTGCCCATGGGCGGTCAGCGGCTGGGCCGGTCCCTGGACGGCGGCGCGCTTCTGCAGCTGCTCGTCTTGCCGCCGGTGCAGCAAGGCCCGCATCTGCTCGGCGTCGAGGAGCCCGGGGATGCCGAGGTAATCCGCCTCCTCGTCGCTGCCGGCGGGGGTCGCCGTGCCGAATGACGACCCGTCGAAGATGACCTGGTCGAGTTCGGCGTCCGCGCCCAGCGCGGTGAAGCCGTTGTCGGTGTCGCCCTGCTCGGTCTGGGTCCTGGTCGCCGGGTCGCCGTCCAGCGGATCCTCGGCCGGACGGTGCGGTTGGCCGAGCACGTGGTTGCGCTGGGTTTCCAATTCGCTGGCGAGCTGCAGCAGGTTAGGTACCGACGGCACGAAGATGCTCGCGATTTCTCCCGGGCGGCGCGACCGCACGAACCGCCCGATGGCCTGCGCGAAGTACAGCGGCGTCGAGGCGCTGGTCGCGTAGATGCCGACCGACAGCCGGGGCACGTCGACGCCTTCGGAGACCATCCGCACCGCGACCAGCCACCGGCCGGTGCCCGCGGCGAATTGGGTTATGCGCGTTGACGATCCGGGGTCGTCGGACAACACCACCGTCGGCGCCTCGGACGTCAGCTTCGTCAGCAGGGCGGCGTACGCGCGCGCCGCCGTCTGGTCGGAGGCGATGATCATCGCGCCGGCGTCGGGGATGTGCGTGCGCAGCTGGCGCAGCCGCTCATCAGCGGCCGCGATCACCGCGGGCATCCACTCGCCGGCGGGATCCAGCGCCGTGCGCCACGCACGCGCGGTCTGTTCCGCCGAGAGGGGCTCGCCCAATCGCGCGGCGTGCTCCTCGCCCGCGCTGTCGCGCCAGCGCGTCTCGCCCGAGTAGGCGAGGAACACCACCGGCCGGACGACGCCGTCGGCCAGGGCTTCGGCGTAGCCGTAGGTGTGGTCCGCCTGCGAACGAAGTATGCCGTCGGCGCCGGGGACATAGCTGACGAACGGGATCGGGCTGTCGTCACTGCGAAACGGCGTGCCCGTCAGCGTGAGGCGGCGGGTGGCATCGCTGAAGGCCTCGCGGATCGCCTCGCCCCAGGTTTTGGCGTCGCCGCCGTGGTGGATCTCGTCGAAGATCACCAGGGTATTGCGCTGCTCGGTGCGCACCCGGTGCAGCGTCGGGTGTGACGCGACCTGGGCGTAGGTGACCATCACACCGGGGTATTCCGGGGAGGTCTGGGGGTTGGAGTTGGAGAAACTCGGGTCCAGGGCAAGACCGTATCGTTGCGCGGCCAGCGCCCACTGCGTCTTGAGGTGCTCGGTGGGCACCACGACGGTCACCTGCTCGACGGCGCGCTGGCTCAGCAGTTCGGCCGCCACCCGCAGCGCGAACGTCGTCTTTCCCGATCCCGGGGTGGCGACGGCCAGAAAGTCGCGCGGCCGGCCGGCGAGGTACCTCACCAGCGCCCGGCGCTGCCAGCCCCGCAGCGGCTGGTTGTCTTCGGCGGAAATGTCGGCGCGGCTCACCGGCTGCATCGACACTGGTCCCCCCGTAGATGTGTTGTCGCGCTCTTGAGTCAGCGTCACTGCCGCGGCGGTAAAATCTAGCACGCCAATGCTTTTCGGCGCGGTATCGACTCGTGTCCGACTAGCGTGCCTGCACTGTCAGGTCGCGGGCGGTCAGCCACGAGTCGATTCGCTCGGCGACGTCGGGCCACCCGGGTTCGAGCATCACGTTGTGACCCATGGCGAAAAGGACGCCGCTTCGCCGAAATATTAGCCATGGCGACGCTCGTCGGCGTGTTGTGTGCGTGGTGTAAGTGTCGCGGAAGCTGGCAGCCGCTGCGCCCGGCTTCGCCGCGCTTGCGATACCACTGGGCCTGATGCGTGCTACCCGCTGCGCCCGGCTTCGCCGCGCTTGCGATACCACTGGGCCTGATGCGTGGTACCCGCTGCGCCCGGCTTCGCCGCGCTTGCGATACCACTAGGCTGATCGGGTGTTTGAATCGCTGTCTGACCGGTTGACCGGTGCCCTCCAGGGACTGCGCGGCAAGGGTCGACTGACCGACGCCGATATTGAGGCCACCACTCGCGAGATCCGGCTGGCGCTGCTGGAAGCCGACGTTGCGCTGCCCGTGGTGCGCGCGTTCGTCAGCCGGATCAAGGAGCGGGCAAGGGGCGCCGAGGTCTCCGGTGCGCTCAACCCGGCGCAGCAGGTCGTCAAGATCGTCAACGACGAACTCGTCGGCATCCTCGGCGGCGAGACCCGCCAGCTGGCGTTCGCGAAAACGCCGCCGACCGTCGTGATGCTCGCGGGCCTGCAGGGTTCCGGTAAGACCACGCTCGCCGGCAAATTGGCCGCGTGGCTTCGTGGCCAGGGACACACGCCGCTGTTGGTGGCCTGCGACCTGCAGCGGCCGGCGGCGGTGAACCAGCTGCAGGTCGTCGGTGAGCGTGCCGGGGTTCCGGTGTTCGCGCCGCATCCCGGGGCCTCGCCGGAGTCCGGCCCCGGCGACCCCGTCGAGGTCGCGTCGGCCGGGCTTGCCGAGGCCCGGGCCAAACACTTCGACGTCGTCATCGTCGACACCGCCGGGCGCCTGGGCATCGACGACGAGCTGATGGCCCAGGCCGCAGCCATCCGCGCGGCCGTCAACCCCGACGAGGTCCTGTTCGTTCTCGACGCGATGATCGGCCAGGACGCCGTCACCACGGCCCAGGCGTTCGGCGAGGGTGTCGGCTTCACCGGGGTGGTGCTGACCAAGCTCGACGGTGACGCCCGCGGCGGTGCGGCGCTGTCTGTCCGCGAGGTCACGGGCGTCCCAATTCTGTTCGCCTCCACGGGTGAAAAGCTCGAGGACTTCGACGTCTTCCACCCCGACCGGATGGCCAGCCGCATCCTGGGCATGGGCGACGTGCTGAGCCTGATCGAACAGGCGGAGCAGGTCTTCGACGCCCAGCAGGCCGAGGCCGCCGCCGCCAAGATCGGCAGCGGTGAGCTGACGCTGGAGGACTTCCTGGAGCAGATGCTCGCCATCCGCAAGATGGGCCCGATCGGCAACCTGTTGGGCATGCTGCCCGGCGCGGGCCAGATGAAGGATGCGCTCGCCCAGGTCGACGACAGCCAACTCGACCGATTGCAGGCCATCATCCGCGGGATGACGCCCGAGGAGCGGGCCGACCCGAAGATCATCAACGCGTCGCGGCGGCTGCGTATCGCCAATGGCTCGGGCGTGACGGTTTCCGAGGTCAATCAGCTGGTTGACCGCTTTTTCGAGGCCCGCAAGATGATGTCGTCGATGCTCGGCGGCATGGGCATACCCGGCATGGGCCGCAAGTCGGCCACCCGAAAGCCCAAGGGAGCTAAGGGCAAGAAGGGCAAGAAGGGGGCCCGGGGTCCGACGCCGCCGAAGGTCCGGACCCCCCTCGGCGCAGGGATGCCGGGCATGCCGGCGGGATTCCCCGACCTGTCGCGGATGCCCGAAGGCCTCGACGAGCTGCCGCCCGGCCTGGCCGACTTCGACCTGTCCAAGCTCAAGTTCCCGGGCAACCCAGGAAGAAAGTAGCCGCGCCGTGCGAATGCACGTGCGAGGCCTGGGGCTGCCCGACGAGACCGAAACCCAGCTATGGATCGTCGGCGGCCGGATCAGCACCGAGCCGGTCGCCGGGGCCGACACCGTTTTTGACGGCGGCTGGATCCTGCCCGGGCTGGTCGACGCGCACTGCCATGTGGGACTCGGTCAGCACGGCGAGATCCCGCTTGACGAGGCGATCAGCCAGGCGGAGATCGAACGCGACGTCGGCGCCCTGTTGCTGCGGGATTGCGGTTCGCCGACCGACACCCGCAGCCTCGACGACCACCACGATCTGCCCCGCATCATCCGGGCCGGAAAACACCTCGGCAGGCCGAAGCGTTACGCGCCGGGCCTCGCGCGCGAACTCGATGACGAGTCCCGACTGCCGGCGGCGGTGGCCGAGGAGGCCGGGCGCGGCGACGGCTGGGTCAAGCTGGTCGGCGACTGGATCGACCGCGGTGTCGGCGACCTGGCGCCGCTGTGGTCCGACGACGTGCTCAAGGCCGCGATCGACGCCGCGCACGCGCATGGCGCCCGGGTCACGGCGCACGTCTTCGGCGAGGACGCGCTGCCCGGGCTGATCAACGCCGGCATCGATTGCATCGAACACGGCACCGGGCTCACCGACGACAGCATCGCGCTGATGCTCGAGCACGGCACTGTGTTGGTCCCCACCCTGATCAATGTCATCGACAACTTCCGGGGCATCGCCGATGCCGCCGCGAAGTACCCGACCTACGCCGCCCACATGCGCGACCTCTACGCCCGCTGCCAGGGGCGGATGGCCGCGGCGCGCGAGGCGGGCGTGCCGCTCTACGCCGGCAGCGATGCCGGCACCATGATCGCGCACGGCCGGATCGCCGACGAGGTCGCGGCGCTCGAGGCGATCGGGATGAGCCCGACCGAGGCGCTGGGCGCGGCCTGCTGGGACGCCCGTCGCTGGCTGGGCCGGCCGGGCCTCGACCACGGGGCGTCGGCCGATCTGCTGTGCTACTCGCAGGACCCGCGGTCGGGTCCGGCCGTGCTGGATCGTCCCGATTTGGTGATACTGCGCGGCAAGGCGTTTCGGCCGAAAGGCTAGCGCGGCGCGGTATCGCGATCGCGGCTAGGATCGCTGGATGGCGTTGGCCAGCGGCGCGACGTTTGCCGGATACGTTATCGCGCGGAGGCTGGGTTCCGGGGCGACCGGTGACGTCTACCTGGTGCAGGATCCCCGGTCGGCGCGCTGGCGGGCGTTGAAAGTTCTCTCGCAGGCGATGTCGACGGACGCCGAATTCCGCCGGCGGTTCCAGGCGGAGACACCGGCCGCGGCGAATCTCCGTCACCCGCACATCGTCGCGGTGGACGAGCGCGGCGAGTTTCACGGCCGGCTGTACCTGGCGATGGAGTACGTCGAAGGCCTCAACGCCGCCCAGCTCATGGCCGACCGGTTCCCGGCGGTCTCACCGGCGGGTGAGGTGCTTGCCATCGTCACCGCCGTCGCCGGAGCCCTCGACTACGCGCACGAGCGCTGGCTGCTGCATCGCGATGTCAGGCCCGCCAACATCCTGCTGACCGGTCGGGGGGAGGGGACCCAGCGGATTTTGCTCAGCGACTTCGGGATCGTCCGGCGCCCGCCAGCTGGCGCCAACCGCGGGACGGTGGGCTACGCAGCGCCCGAAGAGTTCACGGGCGTCGGCGTCGACGGCCGCGCCGACCAGTACGCCCTCGCGGCGACGGCATTTCATCTGCTGACCGGTGCGCCGCCGGAGAAGCCTGCGGAAAGGCTCAGTGACCAGCGTCCGGAACTGGCGCGCCTCGATGCGGTGTTCGCCAGAGCGCTTGCCGGGAGCCCCGCCGACCGGTTCGCAACCTGCCGCGATTTCGCCGAGGCGGCCCGCGAACACGCCGGTGTCTCGATCGCCGACCGCCGGCCCGACACGGTCGTTGCGGCCGAATACCCGGCCTATGCCCGGCCCGCGATCGAGGACACGAAACACATCACGCCCGCCGCCAGGGTCGGGTCCGCGGTCAGGAAGCCGGCGTCGCGCGGCGCGGCGCCGCGGTCGGCGGCGGGGTCGCCGGCCCGTCTTCGGGGCGGCTCCGCGGCCGCCAGACCCCCGGGCCCGCACACCGGTGCGCCACCGGACGCGCCGAGGATGCGCAGGGCACGCAGTGTCCTACTGGGCGCCGCGGCGGCGGTGCTGGGCGTCATGCTGATTGCGTTCGGCTTCGTCATCGGGCGCACAACCGGCGCGAGCGCCAGCCGGGCGGCCCTCCCGTCGTCGCCGGTTCCGTCCGCCTTGCCGCCGGCACCGGCGGCCATTCCCGCCGCGCCCGTCCCGCTCGACGGCAGCTACCGCCTCCAGGTCCAGCGCTCGAAGCAGACCTTCAACTACGTCGCCGACCCGCAACCGCCGGACGTGAACACCTGGTGGGCCTTCCGATCGACGTGCAACGAGACCGCGTGCACCGCCGCCGCGATGCAGCTCGACGACGGCGACCACCAGCAGGCGGCGGCAGCGGCCGGGCGTCAACTGATCATGCGGTTCATCGACGGTCGCTGGCAGTCCCAGCCGGAGGACGTGCAGGTCGCCTGTGTCGGGCCCGACGAGCTGACACAGACCCAGGCCACGACGGTGGTGCTGTCGCTGAGACCGCAGCCGCGGGGCGAGTTTGTCGGGGAAGAGACGGTCACGGTGCAAACAAACGAATGCGGGCAGCGATCGGCCGTGATGCGCATCCCCGCGGTGCTCAGCCCCCGCGGGGACGTGCCGCCGGCCGTCACCGGGCTGGACCCGGAGACGGCCATTCCCAACACCCCCGCTCCGCCGGGTATGACGACATCGGGCCCGCACCGCTGATCTGTCACCGAAGGACACCGTTACTCTCGCGCGTGCGACAAAAGATTGCGAGTGCTTGCTATCTATGTTACGCTGTCCGCAATCGGACAGCATGGAGGAAGCAATGACCTACGACGTGATCATCCGCGACGGACTGTGGTTCGACGGCACCGGCGGCGCGGCGCAGACGCGAACGCTCGGAATCCGCGACGGCGTGGTGGCGACGGTGTCCGACGGACCGCTCGACGTGACCGGCTGCCCCGAGGTGATCGACGCGGCGGGGAAGTGGGTCGTGCCGGGTTTCATCGACGTGCACACCCACTACGACGCCGAAGTGCTGCTGGATCCGGGGCTGCGGGAGTCGGTGCGCCACGGTGTGACGACGGTGCTGCTGGGCAACTGCTCGCTGTCGACGGTCTACGCCAGCTCCGAAGACGCGGCCGACCTGTTCAGCCGCGTCGAGGCGGTGCCGCGCGCATACGTCCACGGCGCGTTGACTTGCAACAGGACGTGGTCGACGGCGGCGGAATACATCGACGCGATCGACGACCTGCCCCTGGGGCCGAACATCAGCTCGCTGCTTGGTCATTCGGACCTGCGGTCCGCGGTGCTCGGCCTCGACCGCGCGACCGACGCCACCGTCAGGCCCACCGACGCCGAATTGGAGAAAATGGCGGCACTGCTCGAGGAGGCGCTGGACGCCGGGATGCTGGGCATGTCCGGGATGGACGCCGCGATCGACAAGCTCGACGGCGACCGCTTCCGGTCTCGTGCGCTGCCCTCCACATTCGCGACATGGCGGGAACGGCGCCGGCTGATCAAGGTGTTGCGCAAGCACGGCCGCATGTTGCAGAGCGCGCCCGATGTCAACGACCCTTCGTCGGGGCTGATGTTCTTCTTGACCAGCAGCCGAATTCTCAACCGCCGCAAGGGGGTTCGGATGAGTCTGCTGGTGTCGGCCGACGCCAAGTCGATGCCGCTGGCGGTGCACGCCTTCGGGTTCGGCACCCGCGTGCTGAACAAGCTGCTGGGCTCTAGCGTTCGTTTCCAGCACCTGCCGGTCCCCTTCGAGTTGTACTCCGACGGAATCGATTTGCCGGTCTTCGAAGAGTTCGGCGCGGGAACGGCGGCGCTGCACCTGCGCGACCAGTTCGAGCGCAACGAACTCTTGGCCGACGAGTCCTACCGGCGGCAGTTCCGGCAGGAGTTCGACCGCATCAAGCTCGGGCCCTCGTTGTGGCACCGCGACTTCCACGACGCGGTGATCGTCGAATGCCCGGATAAGTCGTTGATAGGAAAGACCTTTGGCGCGATCGCCGACGAGCGCGGCTTGCACCCGCTCGATGCTTTCCTCGACGTGCTCGTCGACAACGGCGAGCGCAATGTCCGATGGACGACGATCGTGGCCAACCACCGGCCCAAGCAGCTGAACAAGCTGGCCGCCGAGCCGAGCGTGCACATGGGCTTCTCCGATGCCGGCGCCCACCTGCGCAACATGGCCTTCTACAACTTCGCCCTGAAGCTGCTGAAGCGCACGCGTGACGCCCACCTGGCCGGCACGCCGTTCCTGTCCACCGAACGGGCGGTGCACCGCCTGACCGGCGAACTGGCGGAATGGTTCGGCCTCGACGCCGGCACGCTGCGCGAGGGCGACCGGGCGGACTTCGTGGTGATCGACCCGGCCGGTCTCAACGACTCGGTCGACGCCTACCACGAGGAAGAGGTGCCCTTCTACGGCGGTCTGCGGCGCATGGTCAACCGCAACGACGACGCCGTGGTCGCCACCGGCGTGGGCGGTGCCGTCGTCTTCTCCGACGGGCAATTCCGCGAGGGGTACGGCCGGACCGTGAAGTCGGGCCGGTACCTGCGGGCGGGTGCCCGGCAGGCCGCCGCCCGGCAGTCCGCCGGCGCGGGCGCCTGAGATGGCCAGGACCCAGCAGCAACGCCGCGAGGAGACCGTCGGGCGTCTCCTCGAGGCCTGTATCGAGAGCATCGTCGAGGTCGGCTACGCCCGGGCGTCCGCGGCGGTCATCACCAAACGCGCCGGGGTTTCGGTGGGCGCCCTGTTCCGTCACTTCGAGACGATGAGCGACTTCATGGCGGCGACGGCGTCCGAGGTGCTGCGCCGCCAGGTGGAGTCGTTCACCAAGCAGGTTGCCGAGATACCCGCCGACCGCCCGGCGCTGGAGGCCGCGCTGACCATCCTGCGGGACATCACCAGCCGTCCGACGAACGCCGTGCTGTACGAATTGATGATCGCCGCCCGCACCGACGGGAAGCTCAACGCCCATTTGCGCGACGCGCTGGGTCCCTACACCGCCAAGATCTATGAGGCCGCGCGTGCGCTGCCCGGGGCGGACACTTTTCCGGAGGAGACGTTTCCGGTTCTGGTCGCCCTGCTGACGAACGTCTTCGACGGGGCGGCGTTGGTTCGGGGGGTGCTGCCGGACCCCGACATCGAAGAGCGACGGATCGCGCTGCTGACGGCCCTGATCACCGGGATGATGCCCACTGAGAGCTCAGGGGGCTCAGCGCGGCCGGATTAGAGCGACCCGACGCCGGTCTCGGGGTTGAGCGCGAATCCCCAGTCGAAAAGGCTGCCGGCCTGATCCCAATACGTCGGGCCGCCCTCTTTCACCAGCCCGTACATCATCGCGATCACCAGGTGCCGGTCACCGCGGGCGGCGGCACCGACGAAGGTCTTGCGGGCGGCGTTGGTGAAGCCCGTCTTGCCGCCGATCGCGCCGGGATAGCGCGCCAAGAGCTCGTCCTGGTTGGTGATCGGGTGATCGCCGTTATCGCCGGGGAACATGGCCGACGGCTGGGCGGTGATGTGCGCGAACACCGGATTGGCCATCGCGGCGCGGAAGATGACGGCCAGGTCGTGCGCCGTCGACGCCCCGGTGCCGCCGGGCCCGTCCAGGCCGGACGGGGTCGCCGCGTGCGTGTTGGTGGCGCCCACTGCCGCCGCTTTGGCGTTCATCATCGCCACGGTGGCGTCCGCGCCGCCCAGCAGGTGTGCCAGCGTGTTGGCGGCGTCGTTGCCCGAGACCAGCAGCAGGGCGTCGAGCAGTTGGCGCGCCGTGTACGTCCGGCCGGGTTTGATGCCGACACAGTTGCACTCGACCTCGGTGTCCGCGGCATCGGCGACGACGGTGGAGTCCAGGCTCACCTGGTCCAGGGCCACCAGTGCCAGCAGCACCTTGATGGTGCTCGCGGGCGGGTGGGGGACGTCCTGGTCGCGCCCTGCCAGCACCTGACCGCTGTCGAGATCGGCCACGATCCAGGTTTGGGCCGGACCGTCGGGGATGGGCACCGAGCCGATCGGCTGCATGCTGTCGGCCCGGGAATTAGGGGCGGTGGCCACACCGACGGTGGCACCGCACGCACTGAACGCCAGCGCAGCGGCGACTGCGGCCAGGACCTTCCGGAGCTTGCGCATGGGCGC
>Ga0116219_10004171_pt1 | contig 10986 bp, 10 predicted proteins | sample Sb_taG_4_FD_91019 | JGI IMG/M metagenome (GOLD analysis project Ga0116219, IMG submission 91019) | Peat soil microbial communities from Weissenstadt, Germany - Sb_50d_6_BS metaG | ecosystem: Environmental > Terrestrial > Soil > Wetlands > Peat | place: Germany: Weissenstadt | collected 2010-09-21
AATTCTTATTTGGAATCGCTGTAACCCATTGATAAGTCCAGATTCGGACGAATAAAACCAAGCAAATCCAAGCAATTTTATTTGGACCGGCTTGGCCGGGCTTGGATTTGCTTGGCCGGGCTTGGATCCTGTTTCAGGATGAGCGCCTCATCCTGAGGCGCCTTTTGCGGCACGCAAAAGGCCTCGAAGGATGCTCAAGGAGGCGTCGAACGGCGCCCTCTGGAACGTCCTTCGAGGCCGCTTCGCGGCGCCTCAGGACGAGGGGACCGGCTTTTGGATCTGGAGGAATAGGGATTTGGCCTGGACAACACTGATGTAGTATGTGTTTTATCGCGATGATTGATCGGCTTTCCGGCGTTGTCCTTCTGCCGACGGATGGGGCTCCCGCCGGCCCTCCCGTCGACATCTCGCTTGCGGACGGGCGCATCGCGGCGATTATGCCGGCGGCCGACACGCCCTCGCGTCGCCTTCTGGCGCTCCCCGCGCTCGTCAACGCGCATGACCACGCGCGCCCGCTATCGCCAACGTCGTTTGGCGCGGCTGGCAAGCCGCTCGAGACCTGGCTCTTGCGTCTGGCCGCGATGCCGGCGATCGATCCCTATCTCGGCGCGCTGGCCGCCTTCGGACGAGCGGCGCGTGCCGGCGCGGGCTCGGTGATGGCGCATTACACCCGCTTTCACGGGCCCATGCCGCCGGTCGACGAAGCGCGCGAAATCGCCCGCGCGGCCGCGGATGTCGGCGTGCGCGTCACGCTCGCCGTGTTCATGCGCGATCGCAACCCTCTGGTCTACGGCGGCGATGAGAGCGTCCTGGCGAAGCTGCCCGCCAACGCGCGGAGCGTCATCGAGGCGCAGTTCCTTCCCGCGACGCCCAGCGTCGAAGAGCAGATCGCGCGCGTCGAGGCGATCGCGGCGGCAGTGGAGAGCGCGGCCTTTTGCGTGCAGTTCGGGCCCAACGGTCCGCAATGGTGCTCCGACGCGCTGCTCGCGGCGATCGCCGAGGCGTCAGGGCGGACCGGGCGGCGCGTTCACATGCACTTGCTGGAGACACGCTATCAGCGCGCCTTCGCCGACCGCGCATACCCGGAGGGTGTCGTTCAGCGCCTGACGGGGCTCGGGCTCCTGTCGCCGCGCCTGACGCTGGCCCATTGCGTCTACGCGCGGCCGGAAGAGCTCGATGCGATCGCCGCCTCGGGTGCGGTCATCGCGACAAACCCGAGTTCGAATCTGCATTTGCGAAGCGGGATGGCGCCGATTTCCGAGGCGATACGGCGCGGCTGTCGCGTCGCGCTCGGCGTTGACGCCTCCGCTTTCGACGAGGACGACGACATTCTGCGCGAGATGCGCCTCGGCTGCTTTCTTCATGGCGGCTGGGGCTTCGAGAGCGTGGTTGAACGCGGCGCCTGGCTCAAGATGATCGTCCGCGACGGCCGATACGCCAACGGCGCGCCCGGCTCGGGCGCGCTGAGCGTCGGCGAACCCGCCGACATTCTCGTGCTCGATCTCGACGCGCTTGACCGGGACGCGGTCTTGGCCGTCGAGCCGATCGACCTTGTCTTCGCCCGCGCGAGCGCAGCGCATGTCGCGCAATTGCTCGTCGCCGGCCAGGAGATCGTGCGCGACGGCCGGCTGACCCGCGTCGATCTCGACGCCGCCGAAGGCGTGCTGCGCAGCCAATATCGCAAAAAAATGGCGTCGCGCGCGCCGTTTCTCGAGGCCTGGGGCGATCTGGAGCCGGCCGTTGTGGAGTACTATCGAAATGGCCTTGGCTGTTGCTGACCAGAACTCAGGCTGAGGAAGGATCATGCCGAACACTTTGCCTGTCGTCGACCTTTCATCACCGCGTGAAGGCGATGAGGCATCGCTGACCCGGATCGCGGCCGGCGTCGGCGCCGCCTGCCGAGACGTCGGGTTTTTCTACGCGGTCAACCACGGCGTCGACGCGGGCCTGATAGCCGAAGCGTTCGCGCAGTCGCGACGTTTTTTCGCTTCTCCGGTCGCCGAAAAGCAGGCGCTGGCGATCGAAGAGATGGCGGCAACCGAGGCTACTCCGGCCTGCTTCACGAAGCGCTTGATCCTGGCCGAGGACCCGATATGAAGGAAGCCTTCAACGTCGGTCTCGAGCTTGCGCCCGATGATCCTGAGCTCATGGCGGGCAAGCCCTTCCGCGCGCGCAATGCGTGGCCGAACCTGCCGAACTTCCGCGAGACGCTCCTCGCCTACTACGCCGCCTGCGCGGCGCTCGGCGCACGGTTGCACCGCGCATTCGCCCAAGACCTCGGCCTCAGACCCGATTTCTTCGCCGACAAGTTCGATCGGCCGATGGCGACCTTGCGGTTTCTGCACTACCCGGCGCCGCCGCAGGACTCAGGCCCACGGATCGGCGCGGGCGCGCACACGGACTACGGCAATCTAACCCTGCTCGCGACCGACGATGTGGGCGGCCTCGAGGTCCGCACCCGCGCCGGACAGTGGATCGCGGCGCCGGTCGTCCCCGGCGCCTTTGTCGTTAACATTGGCGACTGTCTGATGCGCTGGACCAACGACGTCTATGTCTCGACTCCGCACCGCGTCGTCAATCGAAGCGCCAAAGAGCGTTATTCGATCGCCTTTTTCTACGACCCCAATCCGGACGCGATGGTCGAAACAATCCCCGCCTGTGTGCCGCAAGGCGAATGCACGCGCTATCCGCCAATTTTGGCGGCGGACTATCTGAAGCAGCGCCTGGACGCGAGCAAGCCGGCGGGCGCCGATCGGCCGAACGTTCCACGCCTTCGTTCAAGTTGAACAATTCTCCATTACTTGCGCGTCCAGAAGGCTTCCGTTGTGGCGCAGCGGGAAAAGCTAAGGCCCGGTCTTGTCAATCCCCCTGGCGGCAGTCTATTCATCTCATGTTTGCGGGCGCAAACACGGGAAACGTCAGCTAAATTTACTATTTCAAGCCCTCACAAGGAGAGCCCTATGAACAACCTCACGCGTCGCAGCCTCATTATTTCTGGCGCCGCCCTGGCGACCGGGTCCCTGTTGTTGCCTGCGGAAGCGGCGACGGGATCGATCTCGCTGCACATCGTAGCCGCGGGTTTTATATTTGGCGTGTCCGGAGGGAGCGGCGTGTTGACCTTCGGGGGCCATCAGTACCCGCTGTCTATCGGCGGCATCAGCGCTGGCGCAACGATCGGAGTTTCGGGCACGGACCTCGTTGGCACGGCGTCCCATTTGCACGCTCCGGGCGACATCGAGGGCGTCTATTCGGCGATCGGCGCGGGTCTCTCGGTCGCCGGTGGCCGATCGGCGGCTCAGCTCTCGAACGCACGCGGCGTGGTGCTTCGACTCAGGGGACGGCAGATCGGCTTCATGTTCTCGATCGATCTCGCCGGCATGAGCATATCGCTCAGATCGTGATAGGGGGCGCAACGCGAGAGTTCCCGGGTCGGCCGGGGCGTGCGCTATCGATCGAGAATTTGTCCGTAATAGGCGCCGGCCCCGTGCTTGCGCTTGAAATGCTTCTCCAGAAGCTCGGCTTCGATCGGCTTGAGGTCAGGCTCAAGCTGAAGCGACAGAAGAGCCATCTGGGCCATGCATTCAACGGCGATCGAGGTCTCCAATGCTTTCGCTGCGCTCGTCCCCCATGTGAACGGCGCATGCCGATTGACGAGAACGCCCGGGCATTCCGCCGCATCGCAGGCCTCCATCCTTTCGACGATGACGTTGCCCGTCTCCCATTCATAATCCGAGGCGATCTCGCGGGGCGTCATCTTACGCGTCACAGGCACCTCGCCGTTGAAATAGTCCGCATGGGTCGTCCCGAAGATCGGAATTGGCCGGCCGGCCTGTGCAAAGGCCGTCGCGTGGGTCGAATGGGTGTGCACGACGCCGCCGATGTTGGGGAAGGCGAGGAACAGCCTGCGGTGCGTGGGCGTGTCCGACGACGGGTTGAGCCGCCCTTCGACCTTGTGTCCGTCCAGGTTGAGGACGACCATGTCGTCAGGCTCAAGCGCCGCATAGTCGACCCCGCTCGGCTTGATCGCGAATGCGCCCTTCGAGCGATCGATGGCGCTGGCGTTGCCGAAAGTGAGATTGATGAGGCCGTGCCTCGGCAAGGCGATATTGGCTTCAAAGGCTTCGCGCTTGAGTTCCTTGAACATCGCCTCGTCCCACGGGTGATTGCGAGCAAACGGCCCACGCGCGTCGCGACGCGGCGCTCGTCGCGCCGTCAGGCCCGAAACCCCTGCGCAAGGTGGTAGTAGACATCATTGGCGCGCAGATCCTGCTTCAAGTCCGCGAGAGTGGTTTCCGGCCCGATCATGACCAGCTCAATGCCGGCGATGGTGGCGAAATCCTCGAGCATTTCCCGGGTCACGCTGTAGCTGAAACCCGTATGGTGCGCCCCGCCGGCCAGGATCCAAGCGGCGCAGGCGGTCTTGAAGTCGGGCTTGCACTCCCACACTGCGCGGGCGACTGGCAGCCTAGGCAGGGCGGGATGATTCACCGCCGTCACTTCGTTCACGAGCAGGCGGAACCGTGCGCCCAAGTCGATCAAGCTCGCGTTGAGCGCCGGGCCCGCCGGCGCGTCGAACACAAGGCGGACCGGGTCCTCTTTGCCGCCGATCGTCAGCTGGTGAATCTCGAGCGACGGCTTGCTGGCCGCGATCGTCTCACAGATCTCGAGCATGTGCGCGCCGAGAACCTGATGTTTTTCCGGCGCCAAATGATAGGTGTAATCTTCCATGAACGAGGTCCCGCCCGGCAGTCCCTCGCCCATGACCTTCATGGCGCGGACCAGGGCCGCGGTCTTCCAGTCACCCTCGGCGCCGAAACCGTAACCCTCGGCCATCAGTCGCTGCGGCCCAAGACCCGGGAGCTGCCGCAGTCCATGCAAGTCTTCGAACGTCGTCGTGAAGCCCTTGAAGCCGCCTCGCCCCAAAAAGGCGCGCAACCCTAACTCAAGCCGCGCGCCGTACAGCAGCGATTCGTGGCGGCCGCCGGCCTTGCGCAGTTCCCGAGCGACGGCGTACCGCTCCTCGTATTCGGCAGCCAAGGCCTTCGCCTCGGCGTCCGAGACGGCGTTCACCGCAGCGGCGAGATCGCCGATTCCGTAACCGTTCGTCGCGAAGCCGAATTTCATCTCAGCCGCGACTTTATCGCCTTCGGTGACCGCCACCTGTCGCATGTTGTCTCCGAAGCGACAGAACTTCGCGCCTTGCCAATCGTGCCAGGCCCGCGCGGCGCGCATCCATGCGCCAATTCGCTCATGAACTTCCGGGTCGGACCAATGGCCGACGACAACCTTGCGGGAAAGACGCATGCGCGTGTGGATGAAACCCGCCTCTCGGTCGCCGTGAGCCGATTGGTTCAGATTCATGAAATCCATGTCGATCGCGTCCCACGGGAGTTCGCGATTGAACTGGGTGTGGAGGTGCACGAACGGCTTCTCGAGTTCGTTCAGTCCGCGAACCCACATTTTCGAGGGCGAGAAAGTATGCATCCAAAGGATCAGGCCGGCGCAGTTTTCATCGGAATTCGCTTCGAGGCAGAGTTTCGTAATCTCGTCCGGCGTGGTCAGCAGGGCCTTGAAAACGGTCTTCAGTGGCAGTTTAGGCGAATCGGCGAACGCTCCCGCGATGTCCCGTGCGTGGGCCGCCACCTGCTGAAGCGGCCCGGGACCGTAAAGATGCTGAGAGCCGCAAACGAGCCAGACTTCAGGGGTGGCGAGGTTGATCATAGGAGCCTCGGCGTTAATTCTGTCGACAAACCTAACCTGCAAGCCTTCCGCGCCGAGGTTGCGGGCGAACGCGAATCGTCGTCGCTCATGCGTCTGGACTAACCTTCATGCGCGCTGAGCATACTTGATCTCCAGTAGCCGCTTCATCGCCTGCGACAAATCCGCGGACCTGTTGAGACCGCCGAAGCTGTCGTGCAGGTCGCGATACAGTCCGTAAAGCTGATCGTACACCAACCGGTTCTCGGCAATCGGCTCAAATCGCGTCGGCTTCAGCGACGTCATCGCTGCTTCCGCCGTCGCGAAGTCCGGATGGGCGTTCGCGAGCACAGCCGCTGCGATAGCGGATCCGAGCGCGCAGGTTTGGCTCGAGCCCGCGACGTGCATCACGCAACCCGTGACATCGGCATATATCTGCATGAGCAGCGAATTCTTCTCCGCGATGCCGCCCGTGCACACGACTTGATCCGTGGGCACTCCGTATTCTTGAAGCCGCTCGATAATCGCGCGCGCCCCAAATGCGGTCGCCTCGATCAAGGCGCGGTAGATGTCCGCCCGCGTCGTATAAAGATCCTGGCCGAGCAGCAAACCGGAGAGCCTTTGGTCAACGAGAATGGTCCGATTGCCGTTGTTCCAGTCGAGCGCCAGAAGACCGGCTTGCCCAGGGCGCTGCTTCGCCGCCTCGGCGGTCAGCTCCGCGTGAAGCGCCGCATCTCCTCCGCAGACCCCTTCCACCCACCACTTGAATATGTCGCCGACGGCTGACTGGCCGGCTTCGATCCCGAAGAAGCCGGGCAGAATGGCGCCCTTCACAATGCCGCAGATGCCGGGAATATCGGCGATGGGTTTTTCGGCCGAAACGACCGCGCAGTCGCAGGTCGAAGTGCCGATCACCTTGACGAGCGTGCCCTCGCGCACGCCGCAGCCGATCGCGCCATAGTGAACGTCGAATTCTCCGATCGCGATCGGAATGCCCTCGGCGAGCCCGAGCTTCGCCGCCCAGTCGGGGCATAGCGACCCGGCAGACTCGGTCGCGTCATAGGCCTTTTCATAAAGACGGTCCCGCAGTTCGGCGAGGCGCGGGTCGAGCGCCGCCAAGAACTCCTTGTCCGGAAGGCCGCCCCAATCGTCGGAGTAGAGCGCCTTGTGGCCGGCCGGGCATATGCCACGCTTGATCAATCGCGGATCGGCGACTCCAGCCAGCACCGCCGGCGTCCAGTCGGCGAGTTCAACCCAAGAAAATGCGGCGTTGAAGGTCTCCGGGGCGACATTAAGGCAATGCCAGAGTTTGGCCCAAAACCACTCCGAGGAGTAGACCCCTCCACATTTGGCGATGTACCGAGGTCGAAGCTTTGCGCAGAGTTCCGTGATTTTGGCCGCCTCGCGCCAACTGGTGTGATCTTTCCACAGCCAGCACTGCGCGGCCAGATTGTCCCTCCACCGCTCGCTCGACGCCAACGGTCGGTTCTTGTCGTCGACCGGAATCGGGCTTGACCCGGTCGAGTCGATGCCGATAGCGACGACTTTCGCCGCGTCGAAATCGGACTTGCGCCTGGCTTCGGCGAGCGCGCCTTTAATGCTCTCCTCTAGGCCGAACAGATAATCGCCCGGGTGCTGACGAGCCAAGTGGCCGTCTTTCGGATCAAGCAAAACGCCCTGCGCGCCCGAAGGGTAATCAACCACCCAACTGCCGTATTCGGCGCCGTCCGAACTGCGGACGACGAGCGCGCGCACGGTGTTGGTCCCGAAATCGACGCCTAAGGTGAACATGAGCGCTCGCGTGCTCCTGGGTTCGACAGTAGAAGCGTTATATCGTGGGCGCCAGCATTGGCGCCCACGAGCGAGATTTCGACCCTCGCCCGCGTCGCGGACGCCCGTTGGCGTCCGCGATCCGTGGTATTCGCGTCTTTCAACGGGCCTGTCAGTCTCAGCGGATTCCGTCGTCGATCAGCTTGGTCAGCGCGTCGATCGTCTTCGGCGTGACGGTGCCGGCGCCGGTGTTGAGCGATAGGCCCGGCATCTTGTACTTGGCGGTCATCACGCATTGCACGACCGGCACGAAGCCCTGAAGATAGAGGAGCTGGTCGAGCGTCGCGCTGATATAGCCGGCCTTCAGCCCGTCGATCGTCGCCGGGGCGAGGTCGATGCCGCCGAGAATGATCTCCCCGGGTTTCTTGCCCGCCTTCTTCAGGGCCTGAGGCATGACGCCGGTGACGCTGCCGTGCTGCAGGCCGATGGCCTTCAGGTTCGGATGGGCCTGAATATAGGCCGCGAACGCCGGGATGCCGAGCGTTGGGTCGCTGTTCACCTCCTGAGGTATGTCCAGCCGATCAACTTTGAGGCCGGCCTTCTCCAGCGTGTCGGCGAGGCCCTTCTCAGACTGGCCCCGCTCGGCCTGGCTGAAGATGCCCCAGACCACCGCCTCGTCCCCCGCTTTCAGGCCCTGCGCCAGCATGGCGTTGGCGGTCAGCGCGCCGCCGGCGTAGAGGTCGACGCCGGCGTAGCCAAAGCCCTTGCTCCCAAACTCCTTCTGCAGATCGGTCAACGGAGAATTGCCGTCGGTGACGACGATGCCCTCGTCGACGGCCTGCTTGACGAGGTCATGAAAAGCGACGCTGCCGGGGTGGCCCATGATCTCGATGCAGTTCGGCTTGGCGGCCATCGCTTCCTTGAACTGAGCGATCATGGTCTCGGGTTCCCACTTCGAGAACTGAGACTTCAGCTCGACGCCGAGAGCTTCGGCGGCTTCCTTGGCTCCGGTCTGACGGGCGAGGGTTGCGCCGTCGCCAGCGTTTCCGCCCATCTGCATGTACATCACGAGGCCCTTGCCGACCGGATCGGCCGAAGCCGCGGACGCGGCGACCGCGAGCCCCGCCGCGGCGACGCCGACCAGAAGTAAATTGGACAAACGCATTTTGGTCTCTCCCTGTCCAGTTCGGGCCGCCTCTCCTGGGCGGGCCCGTCTCTATTCGGACGCGCGCACGCCCCCGAATCTCCCAAACGCCCGCAGATTGGCGAAGAACGTCAGCCGGCGCTGCGGTTCGTCCACGTACATGTAGAAGATGATTGCTATGAGAAAGATGAGCCCCTGCACCGTTCGCACCCAGGCGCCGGTGAGGCCCGCCGCGACGAGGCCGGCCTCGATCATCCCGATGATGAAGCAGCCGAACACGGTCCCTACGATCGTCGCCCGGCCGCCGAAGATCGAGGTGCCGCCGATCAGCACCGAGGCGATGGCGGTCAAGAGATAGCCCTGTCCCTGATTGCCGAAGAAGTTCTTGTTCTCGAGCGTGAGAATGATTGCCGCGCAGGCGGCGAGAAGGCCCATTAGCGTGAAGATCTTGATCTTTTCGCGGTCGACGTCGATGCCGACGACGCGCGAGACGTCGTTGGAGTCGCCAATGAAGAGCGCGTGCTCGCCGAAGCGGTGGCGGGTGAGGATAAGCCAGAGAAAGCCGACGATGAGCGCAGTCCACAGCGCCTGGATCGACACCTCCTGCAGCCAGGGCACGCTCGCCACCGAGGCGAACGGGCGTCCGACGATCCACTGCCAGACCGAGCTCTCCTCGGCGCCGCGCAACGCGTAGGACTTGCCGCCCGACAGCACCGTCGCCATGCCGGCCCAGAAGAACTGGGTCGCCAGCGTCGTCATGAAGGAGGGGATGCCGACCTTGGCGATGAGCAGGCCGTTGACGAAGCCGACCAGAACCCCGGACGCCAGGCCCGCCACGACGGCGAGCCAGCCGAGTTCGTATTCCTTGAACAGTACGGCGAAAACGAATCCGGAAAAGGCGATGATCGAGGGAAAGCAGAGGTCGATTTCGCCGGCGCCGATCACGAACGTGAGGCCCGCCGCGAGCAGGATCAGCGGCGGCAGGGTGGAGAGGAAGGTCGTGTAGATATAGGGCGCGAGGAAAACCTCCGGCGCCCGGTTCATGAACAGCGCGAGCAAGAGGATGAAGACGATAATGATCGGCAGCGCCTCGAAGCGCTGGACGATCGACGCGACTGACCGCTGAACCATTCCTTTGAGCCCCCTCTAGCCCTCGTGCTGCAAGGCGATCAGGTACTCGGTCAGCTCGGGCACCGTCATGTCCTTCGGATTCATCTGCGACACAACGCGGCCGCGATCCAATACGACCAGCCGATCCGCCACCTCGTGCACATGCGCCAGATTGTGCTCGATATAGATGCAGGCGCGGCCGGATTGTTTGATCTTGCGCACGAAGTCGATCACTTTTCGCACTTCCGCGACGCCGAGGGCCGCCGTCGGTTCGTCGAGCACGATGAGGTCGGCGTTGTAGTGCATCGCGCGCCCGATCGCGATGCCCTGGCGCTCGTCGCCCGAGAGGTTGGCCACCGTCGAATCGACCGTGATGCCGACGCCGCGGAAGCCGATCACGTCGATGAGGATCTGCCGGGCGACCTCCTTCTCGCGCTTGATGTCGATGAAGCCGAAGCGGTTGGCGATCTGTCTGCCGACGAAGAAATTGCGCCACAGCGGCTGCTTTTCGGCCAGCGACTTGTCCTGATAGACCGTCTCGATCGAGAGATCGTGGGCCACTCGGACGGAATATTCGTGCTGCTGGATCTCGCGGTCGCGAACGAAGATCTTGCCCGAGGTCGGCGCAAGTACGCCGGTCATGACCTTGATAAGGGTCGACTTGCCGGCGCCGTTGTCGCCGATAAGCCCGACGATCTCGTTGCGGCCGATGGCGATATCGATGTCGCGAAGAGCATGCACGGCGCCAAAATATTTCTGCACGCCTTCAAGCTGGACGATCGAGGTGAAACCGGGAGTCTCCGGCGCCATTCCTATCTCTCCTGCCGGATACCGGTCGTCGAGCGACGTTTCCTCATATAGTATGAAGTAAGCCCAACTGCGCCCGCTTGGCAATGGGAGGTCGCGCGCTTCGCGCCCGGCAAACCAAATCGCCAGCCACCCCGGCTTTGGCGCGCGGTGGGGCGAAATCTCGCCCATGGCGCCGGTACCGTTCGTCCCCTGCGGGGGAGATTGCTGCCGTTCGCAGACGATGCAATGGACGACGGCAACGCGTAGAGTAGGAGTGTGGCGCGGTGGCTTTAGGTTGAGCATGTCTGTTGCCGCCCCTTTCGTCTGGCGGCGCCTTAGTGGCTCAGCCGTGGCTCCGTTTCCACACGCCGAGTAGGCCCGGGGAATCTCACCCCGAGCCTCTCACAGATCCGGACGTGAGACTCTCGCCTCATCCGGCTCGTGCCACTCAACGAAGGCTGGCGCCTTCCGGCGAG
>Ga0116219_10004173_pt1 | contig 10984 bp, 16 predicted proteins | sample Sb_taG_4_FD_91019 | JGI IMG/M metagenome (GOLD analysis project Ga0116219, IMG submission 91019) | Peat soil microbial communities from Weissenstadt, Germany - Sb_50d_6_BS metaG | ecosystem: Environmental > Terrestrial > Soil > Wetlands > Peat | place: Germany: Weissenstadt | collected 2010-09-21
CTTCACCTGGGTATATCCTGTGAACTGCCTGTATTGTGCGTCCGTTGATATGGCTGTCGCATAGGAGGTCGGACCGGATGCGGACTCCCCATCACCCCACGATCAGACGGCACTGCCAATGCTGGGTGGTCGATTGCCTGGAGTGCCTGCAGGCCGCCCAGTCGAGGAACGATGGGCACGGAGACCTGCCCATTGGGATCGGTGGCCGAAGATCATCACCGCCGGCTGATTCGTCACCGGCAAACGCCCAACCCTGTCCAACCAGGGGGGCGGAGAATTCCGACCGAGGCAGCCCGGAACGGGAAAGCCCATCGACAGAGGGTGCCTCCGAACTCCGGAAGTGTGCAGTCTGGATTATTCAGATCGTGAGCACCACCGGCAGGTCACGCATGTCCTCAAATATGACTGCAGTGTCTATCGATAGCTGTGCTGAGCCAGTCACGCCGCCGGCGAATGCAAAAACGGCCATGCCTGCCGCCAATCCTGCAGTGACTCCTGAGATGCTGTCCTCGACGACTGCGCAACGGTGTGGCGGTGTCCCCATCTTCTCCGCAGCGTGCAAGAAGATGTCCGGAGCTGGCTTCCCTTGTGAAACGTCGTCGACACTGAAGATCCGCCCTTCGAACCGGTCATAGAGTCCGGTCAGACCCAAGGTGAAACGCATCCTCTCGTGACCTCCACTCGATGCCACGCAGTTGGGTATCGGTATCCGGTCCAGCGCCTCAACGACACCGGGAACGGGTGCAAGTTCACGCTCGAACACCTGTCGATACTGAAACTCGAACTCAGCGTTCCAATCGACGCTCCGGCCCAGTTGCCGCTCGATCTCCTGGTGCATGTAGGCGGCCGATCTCCCCACAAATCGCTCCACGATGTCAGCTTCGGTGAGTGGCCACCCTAGGCCCGTCAGGATCTCGGCCTCAGTCCGAACAGCAAGACGCTCGCTATCGACGAGGACGCCGTCGCAGTCGAAGATCACGAGATCAAAGCGGCTCATGGCATGACTGTGTGCAGCAGAGAGGTCCAGCAGAAGATGAAGAGAGCTACCTCATGGGGTTGGATGTCTTCGACCACCTGTGTCAGAAAGCCGCGCCTGGCGCTCCCGGTGGATGGAAGACCCAAGAGTTCGCCATTCAATGCCGTTCCGCGCCAAACGCGCCGGTTGAACCCCTTGTATCGCTTTCCCTTCAATGTCCATTCACCCGCTTCACTCTCCAGCTTCAGAAACACACCCCAGCGGCCATAGGGGCCTGACACACGTATCACCTGATTGGGGATCCGCATGGCGACGCCCTCCCTCAGTGCCTCTTGCTCATCGAGCGTCGTCACCGGGACGCCAACGCCCCGAGTCGAGGTTTGCGGCGCGAATCTGGGGGCCTTCGATCCACATCATTAGGTCGGCTTCGGTCCAACCGACGTAGGCCGGGCCCAGGGGTCCGGAGTATCGATAGAGACTATGGAGAGGTCGACCGTTCCCGGGATCGAATGCACCGCGCGACTTGTAGACATCGAAGACAAGATCGACAAGGTTCATCCGCTGCGAATCTAACCGGCCAAAACCTTTAGTGACCACCGGTCTATCTCCGAGGTGCTGAAGTGTCCCATTGACCCGGCGAACGGGGGCACCCTGGGTGGTCTGCTGCAGGGCTACCCCGACCGCATCCTCAGGGCTCGACTTCGAGCCCAATTCGTGAGAGTGCCCGGCGAACATCTCTGATGGAGCCAACCAACACACCTTGCATCCCGGCCGTTCGGGCTCCCTCGACGTTCCCCGGCCCGTCATCGAAGAACAAGACTTCCCCGGGCTCGAAACCCATACGCCTGGCAACGAGGTGGAAGGCTTCAGGATCAGGCTTTCGGGCCCCAAGATCGGATGAGACGAAGATAGTTTGAAAGGGCCGTAATTCGTTGGCGTAGAGATGCTCCCAAACGCTCTTGTGAGTCGGATTCGAGTTCGTAAAGGCAAAGAGTGGCAAGTGCCGTTCAGCGACGGACAGCACTTCGGACATACCGGGAACTGGACCGAGATAGACGTCGTTCCACCCCTCGACAAAGTCCTCGTCGGAGAGGTCGATGCCCAGGGACTGGCGCAAAGCGGCGAAGTAGCTGGATGCCGGAATCTCACCTCGCTCGTGTTGCTCGTAGGAATGGTCGATGGAGAATCGCTCTGCGATCAGTCTCGGATCACAACCCGCCCGGGAGGCCCATAGTCGGAAAGCTCCTTCGAAGTCGAAGTTGATGACTACGCCGCCGAGATCGAATAACAGAGCACGGACTAGCCGGAGGTCGTAGGAGAACGGTTCGTCCATTCGACCAGGTTTGCACATAGGTGCATCCATCTACACGCCGGCGGGCATCACTGCCCCCCGGCGTACGGGGAGCCCCAATCCTGTGATGGAGGCTTCCGAAGTTGACCGGCAGTGGTATCGCATCGCCATAGACATAGCTACTGCCACCGGCCAACACTTGGTGCTGCGTCTATCGCCTGGAGAAAGGGATCCGGCTTGGGGCCAGTGGTGGAACGGCGAGACGTTCCTTGATGGAGAGCGCGCTGGCGCCTTCGGATCCCACTTTCCTTCCGAGGGCGAGGCATTCGTCGTTGACCTTGCCGAGCATCTCCAGGATCATTTCAGTCAGTCCATCTGGGGCGGTTGGCCGAACTGTCCGGATCACAACACCCATCCGTTGAAGCCGGTTCTGGGACGAAGAGTCCATTGCCGTGTGAAAGTGTCCATTGGGCCAAATTGTCGCCAAAATTGGAGAGCTGCCCGCTAGCTCGTAGGAACCCACTGGCCCCACCTACCCGATTGGCGAACTGGGGCAGTCTGTCGGCGACCGGTTGATCTGGCGGGAGCAAAGTCCGCCCGCACCTCGGCAACGTCGAAGCGGCCGAGAAGGGACCGCCTGCCTACCGCAAGCGGGTCGTGCGCCGAAAGGTCTATCGGTCTTCGAATCGGGGGCGTGGGCCGGCTGCTGGGACGCCTTGGGCTGTAGAAGTGGGCTGCGGACAGTGCGCAAGGCCACGAGATGCTGGCCAGGGTCAAGGCATTGGATCAATCGGGTCTCGGTGCTTCCCGCAGTATGGGAACTCGAGTAGCGGGTCAACGCCCGGTCCGAGTTCCGTCCCGTATTGGACCGCGGTGTACATCAGTGCACTGTGCGCACTCTCGAGATCGTCGAGGATGGCGAAAGGAATGTGGAGGGCCTCAAGATGGGCCATTGCACGCTCCCACAGAGCATCTGCCACGGTGACCCTCCCGCCCCCGTAATGGTAGGGAACGTCCTTCGGCTTGACCCGAGTACGAGCGCCGTCCGTAGCGGAATCAGACACTAGGCGAACGGTACACGTCTGCCTCATCGAACTCGCGGATACGGCCTGGGCGTCGGCTGAACTCGTTGAGGCCAGTCAGTCCCTCGTCGAGGTGGTCTGGACACGCCCATGGCGCCATCCCCCAACCGGCGGACGGGGATACATGAAAGGGGACTTTGACCCTTGCGGCAGGGAGCGCCGCCAGGAGACGATCAGGGCATGGTCGCATCTGGCTGCAAGTTTGTCGGGTTGGCGGGGCTGGGTGCGGCTGTCTACGCACTCGCTCTGCGCCCGCGCCTGGTTCGCTGGGGGGCCAGCGACGAGGAAGTTACCCGCGCCTACCCGGGGCGCGAGCTGATCCCCGACGGCACGCGAGCCTCCACGATGGCCGCAACGATCGCGGCGCCACCGGAGCAGGTGTGGCCTTGGCTCGTCCAGATGGGCTGGGACCGAGCGGGCTGGTACTCGTGGGATCGCCTCGACAACGGAGGCCGCCCCAGTGTCCGCGAGCTCCAGCCCGAGTGGCAGAGCCTCTCCGTTGGAGACCACCTGATGGACTGGTCGCCCGCTGGCCCAATAGCTGGCCCAATAAGCGCCTGGGAGGTAGCAGCGCTCGAACCAGGACGATTCTTAGGGCTGCGAGGGGGAATGAATCTGCGTGGCCGCATCTTGGACCCGTCCCAACCCCGACCGCCAACCTACGTTGACAGGCTCTGGGGCTTCCTCTTGGAGGAGCTACCCGGCGATCGCACGCGACTCGTGGTTAGCGGCTACCAATCCATTCGCCCCCGCTGGCTCGAAGGCTTCCTCAACTTCTGGTTCTACCCGCCGCTGCATTGGACGATGCAAACGCGCCAGTTCGCCAACCTCAAACGTAATATCGAGGACACCCGGAGGCGGGAGTCCGTGACGCGCATATAGCTGCGCGCATTCATGATGGATTGGCCATCCCAAGGGTGTGTCGCCGACCCGGTGTCCGGAGGCAGTCTCGGGCTACAGCGGTGAAATGTCTAGGGAAGTGACTCCATCATGGTGAGTACCTCCTCGCGTCGGTAGCCCTGCGACCGTGCGAACTCGAGGAACTCCTTCAAGCGGGCAACGACGGCGCTCCGTTCTGGCGTACCGGCGACGACGATGGCTCGGCCACGACCAAGCTCCAAGAGTCCCTCGTCTCGAAGTACACGTAGCGCACGCAGAACGGTATTGGTGTTCACGCCGAGCACGGCGGCGAGATCCTTGGCCTGCGGAATGCGATCGCCGGGACCAGCCTCGCCTTGGGCGATGGCTCGCCGGATCTCGGCGGCAACTTGATCGTGGAGAGGCAGCGGATCAGACCGGTCAACTTCGGAGAGGACCAACGTGTCGGGGTGGCTTCCCCGTGGTGGCTTGACAGGACCCATAACGCCAATGATAGTAGCGTTATGGCGGTTGTCCAGAGTCCGTCTCACACGAACGGGATTTCGGCTGAGCCTGATCCAGCTGATGCCGACCTCCTCTTCAAGGAGGCGAAGCAGCGAGAGCGGCGCCGGCGCCTGACCTGGCTGGGTGTCGCCGTCATCGTGATCGGCGCTGTAGCGGCGATCGTGGTGGCGACCAGTTCAGGGCCCACGGCCCCACCTCACCATGTCAAGGTCACGACTCCGAGTGCCCCGAAGTCGCCGAGCCCTTTGCCCACTGGGTCCATCGTCGCGCTTAAGATAGCCGGGCCGCTCGCTGTCGGCCCTACCGGATCGCTCTACGTGGCCGATGAATCACAACACGTAGTTCTCGTTCGACTTGCCAATGGCCAGTTCAGCGATGTCGTTGGTGACGGCACTGCTGGTTTCTCGGGCGACAGGGGGCCAGCGACGAAGGCCGAGCTCTCATCTGTTTCCGCTCTTTCCTTCGCTCCGAATGGCGGTCTCTACCTCGCCGACGGCACGCGCGTCCGGGTCGTCGAACCGAATGGCACCATTCAGACCATCGCGGGAGACGGTCGCTCTGGCCGCTCCGTGGCCAACGGGACTCCGGCCCTCTCGGCTTCACTCGGCCCCGTTGTCGCCGTGACGACCAGCCCCAGCGGTCAGCTCTACCTCGCGACGAGTACGCAGATCTTCCGTCTTTCGGCAGCCGACACGTTGAGAACCGTGCGAGCGATCGCCACCCTTGACGGAGGTAAGAAGGTTGGGGCAAGTGAGTTCGTCTCCATCGCCGTCGATGCGAAGGGAGACATCTTCGCCTCGGCAGCATTCGCCGGTTGGTCTCTCTACAGAATTGCACCCGATGGCGTGGCGACAGACCTTGGCTATGCCCGGCGAAGCGGCGGACAACCGGCGATCGTGCAACGCAGTCCCAATGGCGCCATCGACGCTGATAGCGGCCCGTATCTCGAACAAGTCGAGGGGAATCGCCTCGTGTCTACCCCGGGCGTGCTCGTGTCTACATCGGGCGCCAACGACGTTCCTGGCATCACCAAGTTCCTCTTCATGGACTATTTCGCATATGCGCCTGATGGCACCCTCTACGCGGACAACATGCCTACGTTGGGCTTCGATCCGTACCAACAGATTGTCTCAGTGACGAGCGGTCAGGGCGCATCGCTGTGGCGCGGTGCACCAGGCACATAGGAGGCTTTGGTGCGCTTGTCCTTGAAACTGGGACTTTTGCTCGTCAGCGTGGTGACGGTGAGCGCATCCTGGAATGGTGTTGGCGGTGCCAGCGTGCAGAATCGGCTGGTGACCGCCAAGCAGAGCGCCGGTCAGTCGTCGGTTTCGGTGCACTCCGGTTATGGCGGCAACGAGGTCTTCTGTGCTCCGCAGCCCTTGAGTGGAACACTTACGTATCGTGTCAGCTCAGGTCGCGCGAGTGTCGGAGTGGCTATCCGTAGTCTCCCGAGAAGCACCCGGTTAGGGATCGACTGGTCAAACAACGCTGTTCGTGGCTATCTGATCGGAACGGTTCGATCAGATGGGCGGGGCGATTCGATACCCGGCTCGATAAGACTGTTCCGTCCGGCTGAGTCCCAGGGATACAAAGTGGTTCTTACCTGGCCTGACAACGACCCACTGGCAACAATGTGGCCGTGTCGTTCGCCTGCGGCTGAGACGCTGCAGTGTGAAAGGGGGCTCGAGACCCGGCTTCCAATAGCCTCACGATCAATCAAAGCGTGCTTGTCTGGACAGTTGACGGTCCGGTACTTGTGCCCACCGCCCTCGAGCACGGTCTTTCTCATCTGGCATGGACGAACCTATGTCCTATCGGAAGGGCACCAGCCAGACGAGTTGCCTCAGCAATATGGCATGGGTGCGATAAGTGAGGCATGTGGGCTTGCTGGCAGCTCTTCGCAGACATCAACGCCCGCTGGTCTTCCGACGACGACGGGTTCCCAGCCGTCTCGATCCACCACGACTACTGAATGACGGTGGGCCGCTCCCACGGAAGGCGCATCGACGAAAGAGGTTCGTTTATATACTTTTCGAACCAGCATCTTTGATTTCGCGCCCGTATCGGTCTTCGATCCGGACCACATCGTCCAGTTCCGTGGTACTTGCTTCTAGGACGACAGTGTCAACTAGGGCCGTCATGCGATGGCGAGTACCTGGAGACAGATGAACGGCTTCGCCCGGCAATAGCTCGAATGACTCAAGCGAACCATCAGCAGTTCCGACTTCGAGCAGGAGCTTCCCAGATTGCACAGCAATCGTCTCCTCTTTACGCACGTGGTACTGGAGAGAGAGAGCATGCCCGGCGTCAACGTGCAGCGTCTTTCCACAGTACTTTCCAGGGACTAGAGCGAAATGAGTCTCAAAGCCCCAGGGTTTGTCGATCCGCTCCACTCTCGAAGTCCATTCCGCCTTCGGCATCACCACTCCTCAATTCGACTGATGATCGATCGTACTGGACCATCCCATAGGGCCGGTATGGGATAGGGGTGACGGCCGTTCCCTGAAACACGACACGCCCGGCGCCTCGCCCCGATGGCGTCGAGAGATTTGTGGAGGCGCCGGCCGTGTCGCTGAGGCGGAACCTATCTGTGCGGACTGGGCCAGGCCTGGGTCCTCACCTGAAGCTGCGCTGGGGGCGGACGCAAAACGACCCCGCCGAAGCGGGGCCGTTCTTCGCTGGTGATGTGATGGAGTCGAATTACGGCTGCACGACGGCGTGAAGCTCGAAGTACTCCGTCGACATGGCATCCAATACCTCAGACGGAAGATTTGCCGAGACGTGCTCTTTGAACCACGAATCGTGCTGCGCTTGGCTCTCCCAAACCTCACCCACGTTGAACCCGTCGGAAGTTGGGTACGCGACGTGGATGATGAAGCCGGGCTGCTTCTTCACCAGTTCGTGGAGGCCGGGGGCAGCCTGGTCGTAGGCCGCCTTGTCCATTCCGGTGGCGCTAATCCTCACAAGCACGCTCATTGGGTCTCCATTCGTTGGGGAGTCGAAGGCTATACCCCATCTATCTGACCGGGCGCTCTCGCTGTGACATGGCAACGCCCGCTGGTTCTGCGCTGCAGCTGCATCCGGCATACGCGTTGTCGAGCGGTGATCCCTTCAGCCAGCAGCCACCACGCCACGGATGCAGCCTCAAGGGGGCTTCGTGCGAGCACTTCGAAGCCAGGCGGTGGACGACTCGGATTCAGCAATTCGGCAATACACCGAGCCATCTCGCCGGTGTACTTCGTGGCCATTTGTGCGAATGCGTAGCCGGAACGCACGGGCTGTTCTCCCCAAGGTTGGCCGTCGGGCCGATGTTCGGTGTTCGAAACCTCAACTGAGGCAGCTGAGCCAGGCTCGAAATCCCATGACTCATGTCCGGTCCAGACTTCAACCTGGCCAGAAACCCTTTCGAGAAGTGCAGCACACTGATCGTGGTTCCATTTGCGCACTGCTCGCCGTTGGTGCTGCAAGTGTCCCTGCCGGCGGCACGCGCCGCGCGCGGTGCCTGCCGACCGGATGCTCCACTTGTTGATCGAAAGTTGTCAATCGGCTCAGCGCATGCCCCCCTCGGTACTGGCGCCCGAAAGGATCTCCCCATACAGGCCGAGGAGCTCGTCGACACAGTCGTCCCATGTCGGCAGATTCGGGGCGACGGGATCAGGACGGCGCGCCACGTCGGCCAACACCTCGGCCAGGGCGCGCGGTGGAGCGTCTACCGGCACGGCGACGGCGAGACCCTCGGCTGCCAGCTCCGACAGCCCGGAGGTGTCGGCCACGACCACCTTCCGCCCGAGGGCGACGGCCTCCATGACGGCGACCGGGTGCGCCTCGTAGTCGCTCATCAGGGCAACGACGTCGCTGGATCGTACGAGCGCGCCGAGCGCCTCTCGCTGCGTGGCGTCGAACGAGGTGAAGGTCACGGCATGTTCGACCTGCAGCCGTGCGGCCAGGCGACGAAGTTCGTGCTCGAAACTGCCCCGACCTATCACGGCCAGGTGGGCATCGGGCGCCAGATCGAGGAGGGCCGGCATCGCCTCGATCAAGCGATGATGTCCCTTCAACCGATCGAGCCGACCGACAGTGCAGACGAGGGGCGAGCCCGAGACCTCGGGTGGCAACGCGCCCACCGGGAGGGGCTCTGCTCCGTTGCGGATAAGCCGGATTCTTTCCGGTTCAAGCCCGAGTCGTCCTGCCCATGTCTCAACCTCGAAGTGACACACCGCGACCAACCCCTTCGTCCGGCGGAGCAGAGGTCGCATGGTCTGCCACTGCATCCCCCTGACCATCTTTCTCACACGGCTGGAGTGGCCACCGCCGTGGAACGTAACCACCGTGGGAACCCCCGACCGTTGGGCCGCCATGAGTGCCATGGGGGGCAGGAAGTTGTTCACACCTTGCACATGGACGAGGTCGTAGCTTCCCTCCCTAATCTGCCGGACCAGCGCAGGCGAGACGTAGAGATCAGATCTCCTGGGCCACGCAGGATACCGGCGCACGGTCAGCAGTCCCTCGTGTTCCAGCGGTGGTAACTCGCCCGTGAGGTCGGTGGTGAGCACAGTGAGGTCGAGTCCTTTTGCGGCAATCCTCCGCGCGACCTCGTGGACGTGAGTCTCGACTCCACCCACGTAGGGCGAGTACCGGGAACTTACCATGGCGACGCGAACCGGGCTCATTGTTCTTTGCAGAGAGGCTCGGACATCAGTGACGGGGGACCAGTCTCCAGCGCTCCAGGGCCACCCTGAAACGAAGTCGACTCCAGTTCTTCACCTGGCGGCGCGGGAGGCGGAACGGGTCCGACGTGGAGCTGGCGTTGGCCGGGATGGTGGTGCATGCCGTTTCGAAGCCGGCCGAGCGCACAGCATCGACCGAGTGGTCGTCGAAGGCATCCTTGCCCCCGTAGGGGTAGGCGAAGTGTGAGACCGCCTGACCGCTCAACCGCTCCAACTGCTCCTTTGAGGAAGAGATCGTCTGCTGCTGATCCGCTGCCTCAAGACCCCGAAGTCGTACGTGGTCGACAGTGTGGGCACCGATCGTCACCACGTTGGAGGCCGCCAACTGGACGAACTCGGAAATCGTCAGCGGTCGAGCATCAGGGGGCGGCGCAGCAGAAATCCCCCACTGCTCCGAGACGGCATCGAGGACACGGTGGATCTCAGTCACCGGAAGCGGCAGGAGGTAGCTACGCACCGACTGGAGGTCCTTCCTTCTGGACGAACCGAGTCCGATGCGGACGGTTCCGTCACCTGCCGGCAGAGTGATCTCACTGACTGCAGATGGACGCGAACGTAGGAGCACGCCCAGGCGATCCCACCAGAACCCGCTGTGGCTGCCAAGCACACCGCTGGTCACGAAGACGGCAATTGGAACTCCCTTTGCTTCCGCAATCGGCACTGCGTTGATCAGATTGTCGGCATACCCATCATCGAAGGTCACGACAAACCGAGGCCGGAGCGACGGAAGAGACAGTTCGGCGAGCGTCGAAAGCTCACAATACCGACCGATCTCGTCGAGCTGCGCAGCAAATCTGGCTGGGGTCACGCAGAGCTTGAAGGGATCGTCGACACCTTCAGCAATCCGGTGATAGAGGAGAATGCGCGAGTTACCGGACTTCATGCCGATCCGCCCTAGAGCTCCGGACATCCGGCGAAGGAGACCCACGTCTTCTGGCAGAGCTTCTCCACGTCCGGGTGCAGATCGGTCTCCCTAGAGACTTCGGACTGTGGACGCACTCTGACCGCCAACCCGCTCGCAGGTTTCTGTTGATGTTGTGTTGTGTTGTTTCCGCGCCCGCACAAGACATTCAGCGTAACGATAGCAAAGGTTTGCGGCTGTGATTAGGAGCGGCATAGGGTACGTCCCATCGTGCGAGTGCTAATGGTGTCGCAGTTCTAACCCCCAATCGCGGGTGGGCAAGAGCAACATGTTCGACACTTGACGCACGCCCGGGTGGACCGTGGCCATCGCGTGGCTTGGGCTGCCGAGCAGTACGTCACCTGGACAGGGGACGCTGCGTTCTTAGCGGGAGCAGGTCGCTATCTCGTAGTGGAGACAGCCCGGTACTGGGCCAGCCGTATTCGACCCGATTCGCCCGTCGCGGTCATCTGGGCAAGCTGATCGAGGCGATCGCGCGCTGCTGCGGTCGCCGATCCGCATTGATCGTCGGCGTTCGTGCAACCGCCTCTGGGAGGCTCGGTCAACCGCGAGAATCAGAGGTCGTCACCCACGTCGCGTCGCGTCGAGCCTCTTTAGCTGGCA
>Ga0116219_10004181_pt1 | contig 10976 bp, 10 predicted proteins | sample Sb_taG_4_FD_91019 | JGI IMG/M metagenome (GOLD analysis project Ga0116219, IMG submission 91019) | Peat soil microbial communities from Weissenstadt, Germany - Sb_50d_6_BS metaG | ecosystem: Environmental > Terrestrial > Soil > Wetlands > Peat | place: Germany: Weissenstadt | collected 2010-09-21
GCCGACGCGGCTGGTGTCATGGGAAAGGTGCTCCCAGTACAGCGTCGAGGCGCGGGGCGCGATTCCGAACCCGATCAGCCCGCACACGATAAAAGTGCCGGCCGCTATGAATGCCGCCTTCGTCCGCCTGGCCAGCAGGAAGAAGACGATGAAGATGGCGGGCGTCAGCTTGATCGCGGCCGCTATGCCCACGCCGATGCCCGCGTCGTGGCCTCGCGAGACGCGCCAGATATCGGTGAGTATCAGGGCCAGCAGGATCAGGTTGATCTGGCCGAGGAACAGCGTCTCGTACACCGGGTCGAGCGCCATCGCGGCCGCGACGAGGCCCGCCACCATGATCCTGGACGGCCGGTAGCCGGCCAGCTTCAAGATAAGGGCGCAGGAATAGGCGAGCGTCACCACCGAGACCAGGTCCCATCCCACCCGCGCCACGGCGAGCGGCAGCGCCGCGATCGGCACGAACACGATCGCCGCGAACGGTGAATAGGTAAACCAGTGACCGTACGCCAGCGCCAGATAGAGGCGGTCATCGTGCAGGACGGCATGGCCGCCCCACATATAAATGCGGAAATCCAGGGCGTTATACGTGGCGGCGAATACGACCACCACCGCGAGCTCGAGGCCGAGCACGCCGTAGGTGACCGGAGTAACCCATCGCCTCCCGGCCGCGCGCTGCTGGTCCGCTGACACTCGTGCATGCTATCCGGCCGCATCTTACGACTCAGGGCCCTTCCCCGTCGGTCAGCAGGAGAGCGGCGAACGCGTCGGCCATCAGCTGGTGCCCGCTGGCGTTCGGGTGAATCCGGTCCGGTCCGAACAGCTCAGGGTCGGCCGCCCCGGGCATCGCCCAGGCGTCGAGGCAGACCACGCCCCGGCTCCCCGCCTGCTCCCGGATGATGTCGCTCGCCCGCCGCATGCGCTGGCGCGCCACCTCGACCAGGTCGGCGGGCAGCGGCATGATCGCGGCGACGTCCGGCAGCGTGCAGGTCAGCACCGTGGCCCCGGTCATGGTCAGGCCGTCGAGCAACCGGCCGAGTTCGGCGGCGAAGCGCTCCTGGTTGAAGGCGGGGTCCCGGATGTCGTTCATCCCCACCGTGATGCTGATCAGATCGGGGCTGAGCCCGATCCGCGCCACCGAGGGCAGCTGCCGCTCGAGCACCACGGCCACGCTGGCGCCGTCCGCGGCCAGGTTGGTCAGCGCGCAGGGCACCGCGGTCCGCGCGGTCAAGATCCGGGCCAGCCGCCGCGCCCACCCGATCCGGACGCCCCCCGGCCCGTGGTCGTCCCGCCCCGCCGTCAGGCTGTCCCCAAGCGCCACATAGTTCGACCAGTTCAGCACGGCTTCCCCCGCCGTTCCCAGCTTTCCATAACCCCACGCTAAGCCATCGGCCCTCAGCCCTTCGTCCACACCCGCCCGCCGCCCGCCGGCAGGGCAGGCGGAGGTCCGCGGGGGTTCCGGCAGTGGAACCGAAATGTTGTCGCGTGATAACGTTAGCGAGAGCCGTCGGCCGGGGGTCCCCGTCTGGGCGGCCTCAGTCGCCGCCCCCAGCTCGCACTCAACCTTTCCGGGTACATCGTCGTTCTTGTTGTCCGCCATGATCTTAAAGGAACCTAAGTCGTGCCATCGCCAGCTAGCTCTGCTCCCGAGGAGCTGATCATCGGGACCTACACCGAGCGCCTCCCCCACGTCGACGGCAAAGCGGAGGGCATCCTGTCGTGCCGTTACGAGGCCGGGACGATCGGCCCGGTGCGGGTCCTCGCCCGGACCCGCAACCCCTCGTTCCTCGTCGTCAGCCCCGACGGCCGCCGTCTGTACGCGGTCAACGAGACTGTTGAGTTCGAGGGACAGCCCGGCGGGGGCGTGACCGCCTTCGTCCGTGATACCCGAAGCGGCGACCTGTCGCTGCTCAACACCCGTCCGTCGGGCGGCGTCGAGCCCGCCCACCTGGAGTTGGACCCAAGCGGGCACTTCCTGCTCGTGGCCAACTACCGGTCGGGTTCTGTCGCCGTGTTTGGGCTCGAGGCCGACGGCAGCATCGGCCCGATGACAGATCACGTGCAGCACGAGGGGTCCAGCGTCCATCCGGTCCGCCAGAGCGGCCCGCACGCCCACATGATCATGTTCGACCCGAACAACGGTCAGGTACTCGTGCCCGATCTCGGAGTCGATGCCATCCTCTGCTATGAGCTCAGCGACGAGGGCAAGCTCGTCGAACGCCCGGGCCGGCGGATAGACACGGCGCCCGGTGCCGGTCCTCGGCACCTCGCCTTCCATCCGAGCGGCGCCCAGCTGCTGCTCGTCAACGAGCTCGACAACACACTCGTCGCGCTGCGACGCGAGGGGGATGGCTTCGTGACCACGGATGTCGCCTCCACGTTGCCGGAGGGATTCCACGGTCACAGCCAGGCTGCGGCGATCCGTGTGTCGCCGTCCGGTCGCCACGTGCTCGTGTCCAATCGGGGTGTCGACAGCGACACGATCGCTCTGTTCCGCTTTCACGTGGACAAGGGCACGCTCGAGCTCGCCGAACTCACCCCGACCGAGGGGCGCGAGCCGCGTGAGTTCATCTTCTCGACCGACGGCCGCTTCGTGATCGTCGCAAGTCAGGACAGCAACGCCCTCATCGTCATGGAGTTCAACGAGGAGGCGCCGCGGCTCCGCTACCTATCGTCGACACCGCTTCCCACTCCGGTGTGCCTGCGGATCGCCTGACGCCGACACGCCAGGTCGTGGAGCCCGCCGGGTCCTCGCCCCGTGACGAGGTCGTGCTCGCCGTCGACATCGGCACGAGCGGCGCTCGGGCCTTCATATATGACGCGGGGTACGCCGTGCGCGCCGCGGCGGCGACACCGATCGCGACGACGTCCGGTGCGGGCGGCACCTCGACGCAGACGTGGGCGGAGGTGCGCTCAGCGGTTACCGCCAGCATCCTCGACGTGGCCGGACGCTCGCCCGCCCAGATCGCCGCCCTCGTCATGTCGGGCACCGCGAGCTGCCTGGCCGCCTCCTGGCCTCATCGATGCGGCGGGCGCCGCATCGATGAGGTGATCCTCTGGTCAGATAGCCGGGCGTCGGCCGAACAGGAGGAGGTCGATGTGCTCCTGCGGTCTCTCCACGGTTACCGGCGGACGCTCTGTCCGAGCCACGTCAGCTATTGGCCCGCCAAGTTGCGGTGGCTGGAGCGCCATCACGCCTCGCCCCTCTCCGCGGCCCGCTTCGCCGGCGCCAAGGACTACTTCTTCGAGCTCATCACCGGCGAGCGGTGGACCGACCCGATGACCGCGGCGTCAACGGGCGTGTTCGACAGCGACGGCTGGTGCTGGGACGCCGCGCTCCTGGCGGCGAGCGGTGTCGGCGCCGGGCAGCTCCCGGACATCCGGGAGGCGACCGCCCATGCGCCGCTGCGCGCCGGTGCCGCCGCCGCCCTCGGACTTCCCGAGGGGCTTCCCGTCGTGCTCGGCGGCATGGACGGACCGCTGGCCCAGCTCGGTGCCGCCGGTTTCAGCGACCGCATCGCGACCTGCACGGTCGGCACGAGCATCGCCTTCCGGGCGGCGGTCGCGGCCCGCACCCCGGATCCAGCCCAGCGGTTGTGGTGCTACCCCATCTCGAGGGACCACTGGGTGGTCGGGGGCGCAGGCAGCAATGGGGGGAATGTCCTGGACTGGTCGGCGAAGCTGTTCGGCGCGGAGGCCAGGCTCGGCGACCTGCTCAGTGACGCCCTCGCCCTGCCGATCGACCCGGCCCTCGTCTTCCTGCCGTACCTAAACGGGGAGCGCAGTCCGCTCTGGCGCGACGACCTGCGGGGAGCGCTCGTCGGCCTGGCCAGCCACCACGGCCCGGTCGACGTAGCCCGGGCCGCACTGGACGGGGTCGCCGGCGCCGTCCAAGAACTCGCCGCCGCCGTCGCGGCGTGCGTCACCGAGCCGGCCGAGGTGCGTCTCACCGGCGGCTTCCTGCACGACGACAGATGGGCGCAGCTAGTCACCGATGCGCTCGGTGTCGCCACGTCGGTGCCGGACCCGGGGCAAGCCACGGCCACTGGCGCGGCGGTGCTGGGGTGGCTCTCACTCGGTCGCGCCGCACCCCGACAGCTGTCGCCGGCCCGGGCAACGCAGGAACGGTCACCCGACCCCGCCGCGCACGCCACCCTCTCGGCGAAGAGCGCGCTCATGCGTGACCTGCGGAGGCTCCTGTTCCCCTCTCCTTGACCGTGGCCCCGGTCCAGCGCTCGAGGATCGTGTCGAGCTGTGCCTCGAACATCTGAACCACAGGGAGCGACGGGTCGAGCAACCACTGCAGCTGCATGCCGTCCATCAGGGCGAAAATGCCGCGGGCCTCGATCTCGATCTGCTCGTCGTCCATAGGTACGATCTCGCCGAGTTCCCTGGCCTCCCGGAGATAGCCGACGCCCAGATTGATGACACTCTTGTACCGCTCGACTGCCCAATACCTCGCCGGGTGCTGAGGATCGCTGGCCTCGGTGGCGAGGGTCAGCAGGAGTTCGATGAGCCCGGGCTCGACCGTGTGGTAGTTCACCAAGCTCGGGAGCCGGCGGAAGTACTCCAGACCGTGGGCCCCGTCGAAGTGGTGGTCGTTGTCCTCCTCCCAGTACACCAGGACCGCTTGGAGCAGGCCGTACTTGTTCTCGAAGTGCCGGGCCAGGGCGGCTGGTGTGACACCGACGTCGTTGGCGATCTGCCGCAGCGAACCCCCCGCGTACCCGTGGCGGGCGAAGATCCTCGTCGCGGCGTCCACGATCTCGCGGCGGCGCCTGATCCCCTTCTGATAAGGACCGCGGGGAACCGTCACTCTGGCCATGTCCCTACTCTATGGCTCGCTCGCCCGGTCAACTAACTATCGGCGGCCTGCTTGACCGAGGCTTCGCCCCCCGATAAAGTGGACAGTCAGTAACAATACAGCTCGGAGTAATAGTCCTGAACGGTCGGTAACAATCCGTGGTCGCCCCGCTGAACAGTCACCGGTACGGCGACCCGGTAGGGATGAGCCGGCCCCCCGCGCCTGACACCCGTATTGCTTTTCGTTCAAGCAACGAAGCACGTACCCCAAGCAACGACGCGCCCCCTGGGAGACACAATCATGAACACTCGTGGCAGATCTGATCGTGATGGCATCTCCCGCCGCAAGTTCCTGGCGGTGGCCGGTGCCGCGAGTGCGCTACCTGTGCTCCTCGACGCCTGCGGGAGTTCCTCCACGTCGACGTCCAGCGGATCCGCCGGATCCGGCGCATCCGGCACGATCGCGTTCTGGGATGGCGAGGTGGGTACGGGACAGCTCAATACCGACGCCAAGCCGCTTGTCAGCGCCTGGAAGGACGGCAACCTCACAGCGAGCTACGAGATCCTGACCGGCAACCTCTACGAGGTCATCGAAGCGGCGCTGGCCGCCAACAAGGGTCCTGCGGTAGCCGGCGGGTACGCCTACCAGGCGTTCCAGTTCGCCGATCAGGGTGACATCCACTACGCGGATCATGTCGTCGAGATGCTGATGCAGAACGGGGTCTACGACGACTATCTCCCCGGCTTGTTCTCGCCGCTGAAGACCTCAAAGGGATACGTCGGCATTCCCTGGGGCGTCGATACGCGGGCCCTCTGGTATAACAAGAGCCTCCTCGCGAAAGCAGGCGTGAGCGTACCGACCGACTGGCCGTCCTTCCTGGCCGCAGCCAAGGCGCTCAAGAAGATCGGCGTCTATGGGTACGTCACCGCCGCGGCGAGCAGCAACTCGGCCTATGGGACCCACACCCTCGCCAGCTTCATGATCAACAACGGGGGCGGCATGTTCGACGAGGCCGGCAACGCCGACTGCACGTACGACCGCAACGTCGAGGCGGTCGAATATCTCCTCGAACTGGTCAAGGGGGGCTACGTCGACCCCGGCTCTGTCAGCTATGTCGACACCGACGTCTACACCGAGCTCAAGAACGGACGCGCCGGCATGGCGCTCGCCAACGCGACCATCCCCGAGGAGTGCGGCACCGATCCCGTCACGGGCGACCTCGTGGTGATGAGCCCGATCAAGGGGCCTCATGGGGACACAGGCACCATCCAGTACCTGAAGAACTACCAGATGTACGCCAATACGCCCAGCGTGGCGGGGTCCGAGGCGTTCCTGACGTGGTGGAACCAGCAGTTCGCAGGTAAGACCGGTTTCTTCGCGAAAGGCGTCACCGCCGCGGTGCCGATCCGTAAATCCGTGATCGCGCTGCCGGAGGTCCAGGCGGACCCGCAGCTGGTGAAGATCATCAATGAGTGGGTGCCCGTGGCCAAAGCCGAGTCCGCCCGCTGCCCGCACATTTTCTCCGGTCTCGCGACGGTCGACAACGGCACGGCCATGGTCCAGTGCATCCAGTCGATCCTGCAGGGGAACACGACGGCTACGGCGGCCCTGCAGACCCTCCAAACCGGAATCCAGAACTACGGCGCTTCCTACAAGGCGTGACCGTTGAAGCCGATGTCGCGCCCCGGCCCGCAGCAACGGCGGCCTCTGGGACCGCCCGTGCGTTCCGGTCCGTGACATCTCAATAAGGTGTGAGGTTGAGGTGACGAGCACCCGGGCTGGATCTTCGAACGTCCTAAGCGGGCTGTCGCGGGCCCGAAAGGGAGTAGGCCTCGGCGGCCGGAGCGATCGACCGCCCCGGCCGCCGAGGCGGTTCTCCAACAGGAGCATCACGCTGGCACTGCTGGTCGCCCCGTCGGTGTTCCTCGTCGTACTCATCTACGGCTACCCGGCGATATATTCGGTGTTCCAGTCGGTGCACAACGGCAACCTCGTCAACCCCGGGGCGTACGTTGGGCTGCAGAACTTCCAGGCTGCTCTGCACAACCCTGCATTCTGGCAAGCGGTCCGGTTCACGGTCGTGTTCTGCCTCGTCGGCGTCTTCGGCAGCTGGGTGGTCGGCCTCGCGCTGGCGCTGCTGCTGCGGAAGAGGATGCACGCCCCGGGCTTCTTCAAGACGCTGCTGCTGCTGCCCTGGGTCGTACCCGTGGTGGTGACATCGACATCGTGGAACTGGCTCGTCGCCACACCGACCAGTCCGGTGCCGCGCATCGCCCAGGACCTCGGTTTCGGTCAGCTGCTGTTCCTGGATAGTCCCGGACTGGCCAAGATCATCGTCTGCGTTTACAAGGTCTGGCTCAGCTTCCCGTTCATGATGCTGATGGCCAGCTCTGCGCTCGCCGCTATCGAGGAGGACCTCTACGAAGCGGCCCGAGTGGACGGGGCCAACGGCTGGCAGCTGTTCCGCCGCATCACCCTGCCCATGATCGCGCGTTCCACGTACATCAGCTGGATCCTCATGTTCATCTTCTGCATCGGTGACTTCCAGTCCATCTATCTCCTCACCGGCGGGGGTCCGGTGGGCTCGACCAACACCCTCGTCGTGCTCGCCTACGAGACCGTCTTCGGCAATTTCCAAACCGGACCGGGCCTCGCCATCGCCGTCATGATGACGCTGGTGTCCGTGTTGGTCGCCGTGGTCCTGTACCGCCGGATCAGGAAAGTGGAGATATCGTGAGAACTGCCACCATGGAGAGCGTCGAAGCGACCCCGGTCAACCCGTCCGGCGAGTCCGGGACCGGGAAGGCATCGACGAAGTCGACGTCGCCACGGTGGCGCTACACCCTGGCGGTCCTGGTGATCGCCTTGGTCGTGCTCATTCCGGTGTTCGTCACGGTGATGCTGGCCTTCCGGCCGCAACTCCAGTCCAGGTCGCACTCGTTCTTCACCTTGGAGAACTTCAGCTACGTGTTCTCCCAGACCCAGGTTCTCACCTGGCTGCGAAACAGTCTGACCGTGACATTGGCGACGGTCCTGGTCGCGATCCTCGTCGCCGCCCCGGCCGGTTACGTGCTATCCCGCAGCCGTAGCAAGGCCGTCAGCGGCTACGCTCTTCTACTCTTCATCGCCCAATCGTTCCCGCAGATCGTCTCGATCGTGCCGCTGTTCGTCCTCTTCGCCAAGTTCAACCTCGACGATAACCTGCTGGGCTTGGCGATCGTGTATGTCAGCATGACAATATCGGTGGCGACGTGGATGATGGCGGCCTACTACGACTCGATTCCTGTCGCGCTGGAGGAAGCGTCGTGGATCGACGGCTGTTCGCTATTCGGGGGTTTCGTCAGGATTGTCCTGCGCAACTCGCTGCCCGGTCTGCTGTCCACCGCTATCTTTGCCTTCCTCCTGGCCTGGAGTGACTTCCTGATCGCGGTGGTGTTCCTCCGTTCGGACACGCACTTCACTCTGCCGATCGGCCTGCAGACCTTCTTCGCCACCAACAGCACCGAGTGGGGCTACGTGATGGCGGCGTCGGTCATCGTGATGGTGCCACCCATCATTGTCTTCAGCTTCCTGCACCGCTACTTCAGCGTCGGAGGGATCGGCGGTGCGCTGGCGGGTCACTAGGGCCAGCGGGGGCAGGCCGGGCGGCAGCCGTTACCATGACGAGATATGCGCCAGAGTCAGTTCGGACAGTCGGGCGTGCGCCGTCTTCACAGGACGCCCATTACTCGACGTTAAGACCGGCGTCCTTGGCCAGATCGGTGAGGAATCCCAGCGCGATGAGGTACTCGCGATCGACGGTCGGTGACGCCTCGGCGTTTGCCTGGTAGGCACCGGCCTGGGGCCTCGTGCCCCGCGAAACGCCGGGAATATCCTCGAATTCCAGCGAAACGACGCCGTCGTAACCGACATCCTTGAGCGCCTTCATGGCGGCCGCCCAGTCAATTTTGCCCTTTCCCGGGCGGAAGTGCATGTTGGTGGTGCCGTCATTGTCGGAGAAGTCGCAATGCCATAGACGATCCGCGAGGCGGTAGATCGCCACGTGGGTCATGTCACCCATTGGAAAGGTGTGGCTTGGATCGAAGTTGGCCCCGAGCGCTGGGCAATCGACCGCTTCGATCAATCGGAGCAGTCCCTCGGTCGTCGCGGCGTAGCGGAACGGGTGCATCTCCAGGCTGTACTTCAGGCCGACAGACTCGGCGTACTGGGCACACTGACGGATGGCGTCGACGTAATCCAGCCAGTTCTGCTTCCAGTCGAAATCGGCGGGCATTTCGACGGTAAAGGTCTGAGTGATCAACCGATTGATGAGGGGTGGATACGTGACGGCGAAGGGATAGTGGGTGACGGTGTTCACGATCGTGGTGCCGAGCTCTGCGCCGACGTCGCTGTAGCGCTTGAAGTTCTCGACGGCCGCAGCGCGTACCGCCGCGTCACCGCTCGCCAGTTCGCCGGGGTTGGCCACGAACTGCGACAGCAACATCCCTTCACCGTCGAGGACCGAGCGCAGCTCCTTCACGGTTTGCGACGTGTAATAGGTGTCGAGCGTTTCCGGCTTCCAGCCGATCAGCTCCACCGCCCGGAAGCCGAGCCCGCGGATGCGACGTATCGCCCCGTCGTAGGGCTCCTCCCACTTGAACGGCCAGACTGGAGCGCCGAACCTCATGACGCGTCTTCACCTCTGTCTCAGTAGGGAACGTATTGTTTACGGACGTTAGCAATTGGGCTCATCACTGTCAACACCGAACCACGCCGCCGCAGACCTGCGACCTGCCGCTGCAGTGCACCTTCCGGGCCCGCTCCGGGCGCCACCCGAGCCGCAGGCCCGCCGACGTCGCGGATGGGATCTGTACAGAATGGTTGATGGCTGATAACATTTCGATTTGAGTGAAGGGTCGGAAACTCGGGCGATCAGACGACGTGGCAGCTAAGGAGACGTTCTGTGGCGCGGCTTGGAGTGCTGACGACCGAGTTCGGGCGCCCCAGCCTGGGGGCGACCCTGGACGCCATCGCCAGCCACAACATCGGTGCCGTCCAGTTCCAGCTCGGCTCGGCGGTGCCGTCTCTCCCTCTGCAGACCTCGCTGCTTATGGGCCTGGACGTCCTGGGGGAGCACCTGAGCCCCGGCCTGTGCCGGGAGATCCGCGAGCAGCTGGCGGAGCGCAACCTCACCCTGGCCGCGGTGGACGGGACTTTCAACATGATCGATCCCGATGAGAAGCGCCGCTGGACGAATCTGGGGTACCTGCAGCAGCTGGTAGAGTCCTGCCACGCACTGGGTACGTCCATCGTGACCCTCTGCACCGGGAGCCGCGACGAGATCATGTGGCGGCGCCACCCGGACAACGACAGACCTGAGGCCATGACCGATCTGGTCGCGGTGATGAAAGCGGCGGCGCAGACGGCCGAGGAGCACAGGGTGACCCTCGCCTTCGAGCCCGAGGTCAACAACGTCGTCAATGCGCCGGGAAAGGCCCGCCAGCTGATCGACGAGGTCGGGTCATCCTCGGTCAAGGTCGTGATGGACCCGGCCAACATCTTCAAGGCCGGCGAGCTGCCACAGATGCGGGACAAGCTGCGGGAGGCCTTCGACCTGCTCGGCCGCGACATAGCCCTGGCCCACGCCAAAGACCTCGACCACGACGGTGAGGCCGGCCAGCTGGGGGCAGGTCAGGGACTCATGGATTACCCGCTCTACCTCTCCCTGCTGCAGCAGAGCCGCTTCGACGGCGCCATCATCCTCCACCAGATGCACCATCTCAGCGACGCAGAGATCGACTCCTGTTTCGTTTACGTGAGCCAGCAGGCACCGGCCGGCTTCCTGAAGTAGCAACAACGGCCGGAGCCGCAGGTTGCCGCACAGCCCCTGGAAGGACACGGCGTGATCCATGCGACGGACCATGTGGAAGTGGCCATCGTCGGGAGCGGGCCAGCCGGCTCCACCTATGCCCGCCTGATCTGCGATCAGCTGCCGGACGCGCGCGTCCTTCTCGTCGAGGCCGGCCCGGTGGTGTCGCAGCCGCCCGGCGCCCACGTGAACACCATCGAGGACCCCCTGGGAGGCGATCCGTAACCTTGTCGACCGCAACCCAGCCGGCGGCACGGATAACGGCACCACGAGCGACAGCCATCGCCTACGTGACGAGCATGTTCGTGGGCGCCATGGACCTTGCGA
>Ga0116219_10004182_pt1 | contig 10976 bp, 12 predicted proteins | sample Sb_taG_4_FD_91019 | JGI IMG/M metagenome (GOLD analysis project Ga0116219, IMG submission 91019) | Peat soil microbial communities from Weissenstadt, Germany - Sb_50d_6_BS metaG | ecosystem: Environmental > Terrestrial > Soil > Wetlands > Peat | place: Germany: Weissenstadt | collected 2010-09-21
CACTGCAACCGGGTCCGATTCCATACGCAACGCTACGCGACGACCGGACCCTCAGAGGGGCTATTTATCCAATGACGTGTACTAATTTTCCGAACAGGGTCTAAGGGGGTATGGCATGTCATTGGGCCTTGACCTGAGCTATCTCGAGCGCTCGGCTCGTGGGGAGTTCGATCTGGGGTGGCTGAGGGACACCGACTCCGAGTGGGGGGTATCCGCTGTCCCCTCGAAGACCGGCCTCACCCTGAAGGACATCTTCATCGGCTCTTACGGGGAGGTCCCGGAGCATGCACCGCTGCGCACCATGGCGCCCCGCGGCTCCGACATCGAGATCGACGTGCCGGACATGGGGTACACGGTCAACGACAAGGCCGAGGTCTGGTCGGACAACGTGCTCGACCTGTACGAGGAGGCGGTCAGCCGCCAGTGGAGCGCCACCCGGGACATCCCATGGAGTGAACTGGTGCCGCTCGACCCCGACGTCGAGCACGCGATGTGCCAATTGGCCACGGTGCTGTCCGAGGTGGAGATGGTCGCCGCCGACTTTCCGGCCAAGTGGCTGTGGCGGATCAACCACGACTTCGTCGAAGCCAAGATGTTCCTCTGCACCCAGGTGATGGACGAGGCTCGGCACACCGAGGTCTTCCGCAAGCGGGCGCTCGCCAACGGTGGTGGCCTGGGCCGGGCGACGGCCGTGGTCGAGCGGTTCCTGCAGCTGATCCTCGACGCCGAGACCTACGACGAAGGCTCGGCCCTCATGCACCTGCTGGGCGAGGGGATCGTCCTATCGTTGTTCCGCGCCGGTGCCGCCCTGTCGCCGTCGCCGGTCGAGCAGCAGATCTTCCGGCTGTGCATGCAGGACGAGGCCCGGCACGTGGCCTACGGCACGATGCACCTCCGCTACCGCCTGGAGAAGGACCCTTCGATCGCCGCGGACTTCCACGACTACCTCGACAAGGGCGAGGAAATGATCGCCATGATCTTCTCCACGCCGGAGATCGTCGAGCCGACCGCCATCCTGGCCGCCGGCAGCGTGGAGGCGGCCTGTGAGCTCGGGACCGAGGCGGACGACGTCCTCCGCCACCAGATCATCGGCGACTACCTGAAGCGTTGCGACCACGCTGGCCTCGACCGACGGGGCCGGCTCCACCTCCCCGACGCCATCATCGACGGCGTGCCAGGGGCCAAGGCAGAAGTGGTTGTCTGATGGCGCCGATCACAGCACCGTTCCCCTCCGGCCCCTGGTTCGAGGAGCTCGTGGTCAGGGCGACGGCCGACACGGCGGCCATCGAGCGGCTTGGCATCGCCGAGTTTCGCCTTGGCGCGGAGGTCGTCTGGCCCGACGGCGCCCGCCGCCTGTTCGGCCTCGAGCTCGACGGCTACGACATCGCCGCCATCGGGCCCGTCGACGAGGCGGCGTTCGGCCCCGTGGTGCTTTCCGGTTCTCTCGAGGCGTGGACCGAGATGATCGGCTGGATCGAGACCAACGGGCCCGCCGACAGTGCTCACTCGCTCAACGGCCTATCGATCGCCGGCATCCCCTTTGAAGTGCGGTCGTCTGACGCCATGGGCAGCGACAAGTTCTACCGGTACATGGGCACCCTGCAGGCCGTGTTCGACGCGGCCTCCGCCGAGACCCCCATCCCCGCCACAACGGACTGACGTGGCGCTCGAGATTGACATCGAAGAGTGCCTCGGCTGCGGCGCTTGCGAGTCGGCGTGCCCACAGGGGGCCGTCACCCAGGGCGGCGACTTCCCGGTCATCTACGAGGTCGACCCGCTGCTGTGCAACGACTGTCAGAAGTGCCTCGTGGTCTGCCCGGTCGACGGTCTGGTCACTGATGCGGACTGGACCGTGTGCCACGGGCGCGGGTGCCCGCTGTCGTCGAGCCGGTACGCCGACACCGAATGCAGCGAGGGCCGGCAGGTGTGCCCGACGTGCGGCTCGATGCTGTGGCGGGTCGAAGGTGGCGACTGGACGTGCCGGGTGTGCGTGGCCGCCGCCAATGGTTCCCGGGTGGCGTCTTGCCCAAAGGTGAAGCGGGCGCATCGCCTGCTCGCCGGCGCGTCCTCCGACCGTGTCCTTGACGGAGCGGGCTGAAGGCTGAAGAACTCGTGACCTGCCAGAACCTTCCTACACCGCGTCTGACCTCACCGTGCCGAGGGGCCTGGCAGTCCACAGGTTCGTGGGTTCAAGTCCCATCGCCTCCACCAAGGACGATCATCCTCCGCCGGGTACGCCCTCGTCGGGTTCGAAGAGCTCCTGCGACGGCGACATAGTATCCGTCGGCAATGGAGCGGCTGGAAGGGCGCACGGCGGTCGTGACCGGAGCCGCCAGCGGAATCGGCCTGGCCATTGTCGAAGCCTTCGTGGCCGAGCGCGTGCGCGTGGTCATGGCCGATGTCGACGAAGAGCACCTCTTGGCGCAGGCAGCTCGGCTCGCTGACCAGGGCGCCGCTGTTCATGCGGTCTCCGCCGATGTCACGGACCCCGACGCCGTCGCGTCCGTCGGTCGGGCCGCCGTCGAGCGGTTCGGGCGCCTCAACGTGGCAGTGAACAATGCCGGCGTGGTCTCGAGAGGGTACTCCTGGGAGCTGCCGCTCGATGAGTGGCACAGGGTCATCGACATCGACCTCTGGGGCGTCATCAACGGCATCCGCTCATTCGTCCCCCTCATCCTGGCGTCCGGGGAGGAAGGCCACGTGGTCAACACCGCATCGATGGCGGCGGTCCTCCCGCTCGACCGGCTCGGGCCCTACACCGTCGCGAAGCATGGAGTGCTCGGACTCTCCGACGTGCTGCGCGCGGAGTTCGAAGTGATCGGCGCGCCGATCGGCGTGAGCGTGGTCATGCCGGGAAGGATCAAGACGGCGATGAACCCCATCGGCTCGGTGTCGCCAGCCGTCGTCGCCGCCCACGTGATCGACGCCATACGCCGACCGCGCGACTATGTGTTCACTGACGATCATGGCGCCGGCGAGGTGCGGGATCGGCTCGAGCAGATCCTGGCCAGCAAGGCCGAGGAGTCCTAGGCTGCGACGAGGTCAGCCTCCGGAACGTCGCTCGACGTGCTGCAACTCGATCCACAGCGGGATCAAGAACCAGATGTAGACGTTGGTGAGCGTGTACTCGTTTTCGTGGTAGCGGGTCACCATGGACCCGATATCGGTGAGGCGGACACGGTCGTCCTTGCCCTGGTACACCTTGACCCGTTCGAGTATGTCCATCAACTCCTCTTTGGAGGACACCTCCATCCCGAAGTGGTCCATGTTCGGAGTGACCATGAACTCGTCCTTCGCCGGCAGCAGGTAGAGGAACTGGCCCAATGTCCCGGTGTAGAGGATCAGGGGATTTCCCTTCTCCGTGCTGTTGTCCCCCTCGGTCCATCCGAAGATCTCGGAGTAGAAGTCGAGGAGCGCGGCCCGGCCCTCGTCGTTGAGGACGTCGGCGTCGACGCTGATCGCCACATGATTGATGCGCGGGGCAAACGGTGTCCCGCTCATGACGACAGGCCCGGTCGCACCATCACCTTGCCGGGGATCTCACCCCGGGAGAGCCGTTCCATGGAGTCCATCACCTCGCTGAGTGGAATGTCGTTGGGTTCGATCAATGACTCGAGTGGCAACGTCCCACTATCGAGCAGGTCCACCGCTGGCTGGAAGCCGTCGTCGTTGTAGTTGTAGGCCCCGACGATCTCGAGCTCGAAGATGATCACGCGGTTCTGATTGATTCGAGGTGATTCGAACCCTGTACCGACGATCACGAGGGTGCCGGCATAGTCCAGCTGGCCGAACGCGGCCTCAATGGCATTGGCGTGTCCCGAGCATTCGAAGACCACTGCGTAGGGCTCCGCGACCCGCAGGGTCATCGGTGGCTCCTCCAGCGTGTCCGGCGTCACCACCCGGGTGGCGCCGACTTCGAGCGCCCGCTGGCGCCGGACGGGTGACGGCTCGCTCACGGTGATGTCGGAGATCCCCTGTGCGCGTAAGACGGCGATGATGAGCAGCCCGACCGGACCGGCCCCGGTGACGAGCACCCGGTCGTCGGGTCCTGCGCCGGCCACCTGCACCGCGTGCAGAGATATGGCCGTCGGTTCGGTCAGAGCCGCCACCCTGGTCGGCAGGGAATCGGGAATCCGGATCAGGCTGTCGGCCGCGACCGTCTTGTAGCGGCAGAACGCTCCCCGGTAACCGATGTAGTTCGCCGGGGCACGGTTGAGGCACACCGAGGGGCGCCCCCGCCGGCAGGGCCGGCACACGCCACACCCCGGGGCCGCGTTGTCCACCACTCGATCGCCGGGGGACCAGCCAGAGCCGCTGGGCGCGGCGGCCACAATGCCCGACCACTCGTGACCGAGAATGGCGCCCGGTTTGGCGTAACGCTCCAGCACCATGTGCAGATCGGATCCGCAGATCCCGCACTCCGCGATTTCGACGAGCACCTCTCCGGGGCCCGGCTCCGGACGGGGCACCTCCTCGACGGCGATCCTGCCGTCGCCTACGTAGACGGCCGCTGGCATCAACTCAGAGGGCACGGAGCACATGGTAGGGACATTACAGGTCGAACGTGTCCGCAGAGGTTGGGTGCTGCCCATTTGGCGATGCTCGATGGCGCCACCTTCTCATGCCAGAAACCAGAGAGGCGTCACGAATGAGAGCGCGAGGCAGGAGGACGCTCGGGACGACCGTGTTCGTCAACGTGGGTCATGGACGGTGAACCGGTCGGCGTCGTCGCTGCAGCGAACGCCCGGTGGCCGGACTCACCGCTGCATCGGTGATGTCGCGTCCCGACTCGACCGCCTGAGTGTCACCTTCTCTCCACCTCGCGGCCGAGGAGCCGTCACTATCGTTGCTCCAAAGGGGGAGGGAAAGAATGGGACCTAGGCCTGGCGATCACACGCGCACCAATGGTGCGGTGTCGTTGGCGCTTGCTCTCATGTTGACAGGGGTGGCGTTGGGCGTCAGCGGTCCGGCCACCGCGGCTGGTCGACCACGCGCCGTCACCACTCTCTCGGGAATCCCTCCGGAGGTTCGTGGGGAGGCCAACGCCTGGCCGCTCCCCGATCACGATTATCTCAATTCGAGGGATGCCGGCATGTCGCCGATCTCTTCGAAGACGGTGTCCCGGCTGACGCCGGCCTGGACCGTGCCCATGTCCGTCGGGGCCTCGACGTCCCCCATCGTCGTAGGTGGCATCGCGTACGTCCAGGATCAGGCCGGAACGGTCTACGCCATTGACGTGGGATCCGGTCAGGTGAAATGGCATACCAAGCCGCTCGGCTTCAGCATCGGGCCCTATGGGGTGTCGATCGGATGGGGAATGGTGTTCGCGGCCACGCCAACCGGCGTGTCTGCATTCAAGATGTCTGACGGCTACCCGCTCTGGAGCTGTCGGACCACCGGGACGCCTGGTCAAGGAGTCGACATCCAGACACTCGCCTATGGGGGACGGGTCTACGTAGCCAGCGTGCCGGTGACGATCGGCAAGTACTACAGCGGGGGTTCGGTCGGGTACCTCGAGGCGCTCGATGCCAGAACGGGCAAGGTGGACTGGCGTTTCGATACCGTCCGCTCGAAGAACCTGTGGGGCAACCCTGCCGTGAACTCGGGTGGAGGTGCGTGGTACCCGCCGGCGATCGACACCCGGAGAGGAGTTGTCTACTGGGGGGTGGCCAATCCGGCCCCGTTCGTCGGCACGCCGCAGTACCCCAACGGATCGAGCCGGCCTGGCGCCAATCTCTACACCGACTCCATCGTGGCGCTGTCCGCCACGACTGGGAGGCTCCTCTGGTACCACCAGGTCTTCCCCCATGACCTCTACGACCGCGACGAGGTGCAGGCCATGCTGGTCCCCGTCCGCCGGCCCGTCGACGGCTCCCGCCAGGTGGCGATCAGTGCCGGCAAGGGCGGCTACGTGCTCGGGCTCAATCCCCTGACCGGGAAACTCCTGTGGAAGACGGCCGTGGGGATCCACCGGGACGGGGAGCTGCCCCGGCTCACGGGTCCCACCACGATCCTGCCGGGAACGTTCGGCGGCGTGCTCACGCCGCCGGCATCGGCCGGCGGCGTCGTCTATGCGGCTGCGTTGAATGCCCCATCGACGCTCGAGCCCGACCAGACGGCGTACTTCGGCGGGAAGGTGGGGACGATGGACGGAGACGTCGTGGCAATGTCCGCTCGCACCGGGAAGGTCGTGTGGGACACAAGAGTCCCAGGCGACCCGACCGGTGGCGTGACGATCGTCAACAACCTGGTGCTGACGGCGACGTACCAGGGGAAGGTGCTCGCCTTGAACCGAGCTACAGGTGCGGTGGTATGGAGCTACGGCAGGCCGGGCGTGGTCAACGGATGGATGTCCGTCGCTGGCAACGAGATCTATGTCCCCGTCGGCTCCCCCGCACAGCTGGTGGCGCTGAGACTCACCCCCTGAGGCAATCTTCAATGGGGGTGAATGAATGTTTCGGCGATGTCGGACCTCTCTGTCTCACCAGCAGTGTGACATGCGGAATATTTGAGCGTCGAGGGCATGGGAACCCGCAAGGTCACACCAAGACAAAGGCGGGTTCCCACGACACTCTTCATGATCAGCATCCCCTTCATGCCCGTGGCCGTGGGCATCGCGTCGGAATTTGAGCGGTACCGTGAGCAACGCAGCCGCGCCCACCACGCACGCCGTCAGCATGAGCATGACGGACGGGCGGACACTCACAGAAACCGCCCAGGAAGCGCTCACGGCGCTCTGACCCCGATCGCACACGATGGGTGCCGAAAGCAGAGGAGCGGGACTACCGACCGTCCCGTTCCAAACTTGAAATGGCACTCTTCATCATCAGCGTCCCACTCATGATCGCCGCCGTCGCGATGGCGGTGATCCCCCTCATCGTCATGTCCCACAAGCACCACCGCCGCACGGCCACCCAGACCGGCATGCCCGTGCGCATGAACGTCGCCACCGAGCCGCGGCACGACGAGGAGTCCGAGCTCCCGATCGCGGCGTGACCGGGCAGTGCGGCGTTCGCCTCGCACCTTCTCGCCCACCCGCACGTTGTCGAAAGACGATCACGACAGTGGCGCGGTAGACGGCGTCCGTCAGCCGTGGCGCCGACACGGACGTGCACGCGTTGCCCGCGGTAGCCTCCCGCGATGTCCGCAGATGACCTTGCTGCCGAGTTGCTCACGACGGTCCTCGATGCCGACCCACTGTCCGGGTCGCTCTACGGGTTTTCCGGCTACGACGACCTCCTTCCCGATTTCAGCGATGCCGCCGAGAGGGAGCAAGCGAGGAGGCTGACGTCCGTCGCCGTACGGGCGGAGCAGATGCCGGACGAGGGCCTGGGTGAGACCGAGCTCCAGACGCTCGACTTCGTCCGTGTCCTGGCTCGGCAGATGGCCGATGCCGCCGCGGTGCCCGCGACCGAGTTCACCATCAGTGACACCTTCGCGGCGCCCGTCTGCGCCGTGCTGACCATGCTGCCCAAGGTCCAACTCGACACGAAGGAGCGGCGCGAGGGGTACCTCGCCCGCCTGTGCAGCATGCCCGACATGCTGGCGACCGCGGCACAGCGACACCGGGCGGGCAGCGCCGCCGGCCGGACGGCCGTGGCGAGACTGGTGGAGGCCGCGATCGCCCAACTGGATCTCATGATCGGCGATCCCAACGTGGGAGCGATCGCCCGTCCCGACGTGGACGACCACAACTTCACCAAGGAGCTCTCCGGAGCCATCGAGGAGTACGTCCGCCCGGCCTTGACCGCCTACAGGGACGCCCTTCGGGCCGACGTGCTGCCGTCGGCTCGTGACGATGACCACCCCGGCATCTGCTTCCTGCCCGGCGGTGAGGCGATGTACCTGGCCCTGACCCGGCTCCACACGTCGACGACCTACTCCCCCGACGAGCTGCACTCGATGGGCGGGGAGATCGTCGGACAGGTGCGTGAGGAGTTCACCGAAACTGGCTCACGTCTCTGGGACACGACCGACTTGGCGGAGATCTTCGACCGCATGTCCAACGATCCCGCGCTGCGGTACCAGAGCCGCCAGGAGATGCTCGAACATGCCCGGCGTGTCGTCGCCGCCGCGGAGGCGGAGGCACCCAAGTGGTTCGCCACCGTGCCCGACGAGCCGTGCACGATCGAGGCGGTGCCTGAGTCGGAAGAGGCCGGGATGGCCGCCGCGTACTACATGCACGGAGCGATCGACGGCTCACGCACCGGGACATACTTCCTCAACACCTCCAAGCCCGAGGAGCGCCACCGCTACGCCGCCGAGGACATAGCGTTCCACGAGGCCGTGCCGGGACACCACTTCCAGCTCACCCTCGCGATGGAGTCCAAGGACCTCCCGACGGCCAGACGGGTGCTCCACGACACCGCGTGCGCCGAGGGTTGGGGACTCTACAGCGAACGGCTGGCCGACGAGATGGGGCTCTACAGCGACGATCTCGCCCGGATGGGGCTCTTCGCCGCCGACTCGTGGCGAGCCAGCCGCCTGGTCGTCGACACCGGCCTGCACGCAATGGGTTGGTCGCGCTGGCAGGCCGTCGACTGGATGGTCGAGCACACGCCCATGCCCCGGATCGAGATCGAGTCCGAGATCAACCGGTACATCTCGTACCCCGGCCAGGCACTCGCCTACATGGTCGGGCGACGGGAGATCGTCCGGCTCCGTTCGATCGCGGCCGACGCCCTCGGTGCCCGCTTCGACCTCAGGGAGTTCCACGACCTCGTGCTCCGGGCCGGGATACTTCCCCTTCCCGCACTGGCGCGCACGATCGAGCGCTGGGTGGATCGCGTCTCGTCGTAATCCGTTAGACGCGGGCCCCTGCGAGTCGTGGAGCGGACGGGCCGCCGCTACTGCTCTGCGGCGGAATGCTGATTGCGGATCGCCGTGTCCACCGTGTCCACCCACTGACGCGGTCTCCAGCGGCTGACCTCGGGCCGGGCCGCCATCTCCAGTTCGAGCGGGATCAGGACCGTGGCCTGCAGATCCGACAGCGTGCAACGGGCGTCCGTCAACTCGAGTATCTCGTAGGCCAGGTGGGAGCGGGCGATCCGCCAACTGAGACCCGCCCGACGGGTTCGATAGGGACGGGCGACGATCTCGCCGATGAGCTCCTCGGCGCCATGGGCCAGCAGATTCGTCCAGGCCCAGACCGGGACGACCACACCCCTCTCGTCCCAGTACTCGGCCAGGGTGCCGTCGAGAAACGCCCCACACTCCATCGCCAGAATGCTGCTGCCCGACTGGTGGTCCCGCTTCCGCATCAACCTCTCCTCCACACTGCGCCTGCGTCCGGACTCGGGGCACAGGCCACCTGAAGCCAATTGTGCAGAGCCGCTCGGGCGGCCAATAGGGGCAAAGGTCACCCCGTCGGCGCTGACCATGGTGACCCGGCCCGCGCTCAGGCGCGGGCCGGGATCGCCCTCCCCGGGGTTGCCCGTGCCGCCAGGACCACTCCGAAGAGCCCGACGTACACCAGGTACATCACCATCGCCGCGCCCGTCCCCGAGGCGGCGAGGCGGGCCCGGTCGACCCACGCGGCCCCCGAACGCCATGCCCAGGGGAGGGTCAGAGCGGTCATGGCGACCGCCCACACGAGCCCGAGGACGGCGAGCGGGACCCCTAGCACCACCGACCACGAGCTCGTGGTCACGAGCGTGCAGTTGACGATGCCCGTGTCCGGGCAGGCCAGTGCGACCGGGTCGCTGTAGTGGGTCACGGTGAGGCGGAGGCGATGGCCACCGCGACCAACGAGAGGCCCATGGAGGCGGACATCGCCCACGCCGGCGCCTGCCGCGACCGGATCGAAAGCGCCATCGTCACGAGCCCATGCTCTTGGCGATCGCCGTGATGGCGGGCGAGTCGCACACGCTGCTCGGCTGGTTCCCCGTGACGCTGCAGATGGCGGCCGTGATGTTGTTGGCGGTCCCGTCGATCGCCTGCGCCACCGGGCTCGAGGCGTCACCGAGCTGGGAAGCGATCTGAGCCTGCGACAGGCCCTGGAGCACCTGCGGCGAGTAACTCGCGCCCGTAATGACGTACTTGTTGCCGACGTCGAGGAACGGGATGCTCCCCTGGGTGTCGTATGTCGACAGGAGCGAGCTCTCGGCTGCCGTGGGCGCCTGGAGCGTCTGGTACGTGCCACCGACCTGCTGGTTGGTGGCCTCCTCGACCGCCTGAAAGTCGACGTACGGGCTGGAGTAGCTCGACCCGTAGAACGAGAGCGTCTGTGTGTTCGGGTAGACGTCGGAGCTGGACGAGTGCGTGCCCGACAGGTTCGAGAACGTCCCGAACCGTGACAGTGCCACCGCCAGGGCCCAACGCTCCGCGGCACAGTACGGGCAGTACCCGGCGCCGACGTAGGTGATCTCGGGCTTCCCGTCCGCCGCCCGCAGGATCGCCCCGCTCCCTCCGACGCGGCTGGGCGGCACGATCGACCCCGGGCTGCCCACCGAGTCGAGCGCCGCCGGCGACACGGACAGCGACGCCAGGACGCTCTGCGGCAGAGCGGTGGTACCGGCGTTCGCTCCCGCTGCGGCGGAACTTCCCGTGGCCAGGTGGGAGGCACCACCTGATGACGAGCCCCCGGTCGCCTTGATCAGCACCATCGTCGCGATGACGGCGATCACCACGATCACCGGCACCAGGGCAGTCAGGACAGGGTGCCGGGACCGGAAGGAGGCGGACTTCGGGTTTGTCCTCCGGGACGAGGCCCCGCCCCTGGTTGCGCGCCCGCTGGCCGGGCTGCCCTCGGCTTCAGCGGGGTTCCGCCTGCCGGTCGGGTCGTTGGCGGGCCGGTGGCCGCCGGTCGGGCGCTTCTCCGCCCCGCCGTTGCCGGACGGCCTCCCGCCGGGCGGGCGTTTCGTGGGTGGGTTCTTTGTAGTGGGCCGCGCCTGGCGCGACGGACCGGTGGTCGACTTCGACATTTCGTTCTCCTTGGGTGACCGAGGCGTGAGGTGCACGCGCTCGGGGGCTCGATG
>Ga0116219_10004186_pt1 | contig 10964 bp, 10 predicted proteins | sample Sb_taG_4_FD_91019 | JGI IMG/M metagenome (GOLD analysis project Ga0116219, IMG submission 91019) | Peat soil microbial communities from Weissenstadt, Germany - Sb_50d_6_BS metaG | ecosystem: Environmental > Terrestrial > Soil > Wetlands > Peat | place: Germany: Weissenstadt | collected 2010-09-21
AATCCAGCTGTCGACCTGCTCGGCGCCAAGTTCCTTGGCGTCGTTGCGGTCGCTACTCCAGCTTCGCACATACTGGATAAGGCTGCACACGGATGCCATCACCTTGGCCGGATCGCGATGACTCCATAAGAATTTGGCGTTCGGATACGTCTCGACGAGCGCGTCGAGCGCGAACATGTGCACGGGGGTTTTGAGGTGCCACAAATTCGGTGGACAGTGCCATTGCAAGAGCTTGAGCACTCGCCGGTGAAACACGTACGTCTCGCGCATGTCGCAATCCATCAGCCACGTCAGGTATCCGGGTGCGCGGACGGCGCCGTCGAAGTGGAAGGTACGAAAACTCATTCCCATCAGGTCCTGACATTCGGTCGGGGCCGTCGGCTCGGAGTTGTACATCGTCTTCATCAACGGGAACATGTCGTCGAGCATTTTCAGGCCGGCTTCGGCGTGGGCGATGCGCGGGTCGCTGTGTTGGGTGGCGGCCTCCGGCGGCGGGGTGGGTGCCTGGGATTCCCACATCCGTAGTGACCGGAACTGAGGATCGGCAGCCACCAGTTGGCTGAGCGCGGTGGTCCCGGTCCGGGGTAGTCCGATCACGAAGACGGGTCCGCCGACTATCTGGTCGTCGATCTCGGGGTACGCAGCGTAGGTGTCCTCGATCTTGAGGCGCTGGATCAGGGCGTTGCTGATGGTGGCGTGCTGGATGACCCGGCCCATATCGTTGAGGTCCGCCTCGGTGTTCAGCGCTTCAACGATGCGTTCGAGTCCCTCGCGATAGTAAGACGACCCGAAATCCTCGAGACCGGTTGCGGCGCAGGCGCCTTCCTCGAACTCGTCAGCATCGAATGTCACCGTCCGAACCTTTCGCGTACGGCGCGGCGGCGTGCCGCGAGGATGGCTGTCCGCTGTTCGGAGGTGACCACTGTGGTGTCCGAAGGCAATTCAGCGCGGATATTGTCGAACGACACAACTCGCGCCCCCGGAGTCGGCGCCGTTTTTGTGCGCACGCAGCGCAGGATGATGGGACCGTTGCTGTGGCCGGCGGTGTCGAGCCAGTTTGCGACCCCGGGATCCTCACCACACAGCACCACACGCACGAGGCCGTCGGAATCGACCGCCGCCTGATGGGCGTTCAGGCTGGATTGGTGGCGCCCGTAATGGATGGTCTCCCACCACGGGTTGCCGATGGAAAAGCTCCAGTAGATGCCTTCCGGTGGTTCCACTTCGACGATCAGTGCCTCCCCGGGGCTCAGCTCCCACCGGCCGATCAACGGCCTGTTCTCCGCGGCGGCTCCGATATCGGTGCGGTCGATCGGTGGCAAAAACCCGTTCGGTGGAGCCGCCGCACCGAACTGCAGGAAGAACGCCAGGTTGTCCTGGACGAAATCGCCGAGGGCAACCAGCTGCCGCGACACCGCCACGTCCGGATCGAGCGGACGGTTTGTGCACCCCACCGCGTCGCCGAGTGGCTCAATGCGCAGCGACGATGCCACCTCGGTGTCCCAGTCGTAGAAGAAGTGCCGCACCGTCAACGTGGGATGGTCGCCGTCTATGCGCATCCAATTGCCGGCTCGCTCGTCGGCAGACAGCACCACCTCGAAGTTTCCGTCGGCGTCCGCCTCGAGTTCGTCGACCAGTTCGTTCGCCGTCGCCGCGATGCCGTTCATGGTCTGCAGCCCGACGTAGCGGGCGGTGCCGCGATTGCCGAACAGCCGGTAGCTCTGGCCGCCCCGCAGCACCGCGCGCGTGTAAATGCAGTCCGGACACTCCATTCCCCAGGTCAGGATGTCATCGGTACTGGTGCGTTGGACCGACAGGATCGGATCCGGATCGAACCGCAACACCTCATCGATACCCGCGGCAAGCAGCACCAGGAGATGGCGCATACCCGCGGCGAGGTCGACTCGATTGCGGCTCGCGGGGTCGGATTCCACGACCTGCGCGGCTTCGCGGAGCCGGTTCACAAGGTACGACCACCCCTGCGTCAGGTCGACGTCGCCCGCGTCCCCGGATAGCGCCGCCTCAGCGATCGAAAACGGCAACCACGCCAGTGGCTTCTTCGGGTCGACCACGTTTCCCCGCTTCGATCGGTGCTGCCCAGCCTTTAACTGAAAACAATGTTTTCGTTTAACGCCTGCCGACTATCGCAGTCAGTGAGCGAGAATGTCAACGTTGGATCCGCTCGGCTGTAGTTTGACAGCGTGACAGCCCCCACCTTCGCCGACCTGGCCAAGTCGCAATACATCCTGCTGACCACCTTCACCAAAGACGGCAGGCCCAAGCCCACCCCGATCTGGACGGCCGCCGACGGTGACCGCCTCCTCGTCATCACCGAGGGCAAGTCATGGAAGGTCAAGCGAATACGCAACACTTCACGGGTCACGCTGGCCACCTGCACGATGCGCGGCCAACCGACCAGCGAGGCCGTCCAGGGCACCGCGGCCGTCCTTGACACGTCGCATAACCCGGCCATCTACGACGCGATCGGCAAGCGGTACGGCCTCATCGGCAAGGTGTTCAACTTCGTCAGCAAGCTGCGTGGCGGCGCGCACAACAACGTCGGCCTCGAACTCAGGCTGGCCACCGACTGAGCCCATGGGCACGGTCTTGATCCCGATCCCGGATCGCGACTTCGATCCGACCGAGGTCGCGGTCAGTTGGCGCGTGCTCGTTCGAAACGGTCACCGGGTGGTCTTCGCCACCGAATGCGGCTCACCCGGCGCGGCCGACGACGTCATGGTGACCGGCCGCGGACTGGACGTGTGGTCCGCGCTTCCGGTGGTGGGTGCGATCCCGCTGATCGGCCTGGTGCTGCGCGCGAACGCCGACGGGCGCCGCGCTTATCGCGACATGGTGCGGTCGGCTGAGTTCGCGCATCCGGTCAGCTGGGATCGGGCCTCGTTGGACGGAATCGACGCGCTGCTCTTGCCCGGCGGACATCGGGCCCGCGGAATGCGCAGCTACATCGACAGCGATGTACTGCACCGGCTCGTCGTCAACGCCTTCGCCCGCGGAATTCTCGTGGCCGCGATCTGTCACGGTGTGCTGCTCGCCGCGCGCAGCGTCGACCCCGCCACGGGCCGCTCCGTGCTGTACGGACGCAGGACCACGGCGTTGACGTGGGCGATGGAGGGCCTGGCCTGGCGGCTCACCCGGATCACCCGGTTCTGGGATCCCGATTACTACCGGACCTACACCGAAGAGCCCGGCCAGCCCGCCGGGTACATGTCCGTGCAGTCGGAAGTGAGTCGCGCCCTTGCGAATCCGGCGGATTTTCGCGACGTGGTTCGAGGATCGCCGCACTGGCGGCTCAAATCTTCCGGGATGGCGCGCGACACCGCGACCGATTCGCGGCCGGCTTTTGTCGTCGACGACGGCAACTACGTGTCGGCGCGATGGCCGGGCGACACCCAGACCTTCGCAACCGTCGTGTCGCAGAAGCTGGATTCAGTCTCCTAGGGCTTTCACTGCTGGGTCATGGTGCCGTAGCGCTGCCACCACTGGTACAGATTTTGACGACCGGGCGTTACGTGGTTGCTCCGGCCGCCAGGTGCTCGCCGAAGAACGCGAAGACCCGGCGCCACGCATCGTCGGTGGCGGCCTGGTCGTAGCCGAACCCCGCAATGCGACTCAACGGCTGGGCCGGGAGCTTGTTGGCGAAGCTGTGCCCGGCGCCGGGATAGACCTTGATGTCGGCGGCGATGTCCTTGCTTTCGGTGACTTTGCGCAGACGCTCGGGCGCGCCTCGACCCAGCGGGTCACGGCCGCCGAAGCTCGCCACGATCGGGCACGCCCCGTCCAGCGTCTCGCTGAGATTACGGGGCAGGGGAGTGCCATAGAACGGCGCGGAGGCACCGAAGCCCTGGGGCGACATCACCAGGGCGAACTGGCCGCCCATGCAAAAACCGGCGATGCCGACCTGGCCGGAACATTCCGGCAAGGCTTGCAGATGATCGCGGGCAGCCAAGATGTCGTCGAGGGCGCGGCCCCGCTGGGTTAACAGTTCCCGCATCACTCGGGTGACGCAGCGGACGCGGCCACCCCGCGAGTACATATTCGGGGTGAGCGCCACATAACCCGCCCGGGCGATGCGGTCGTTGGTCGACTCCTTGTCCGGGCCGTAGCCGAACGCGTCGTGGATCACCACCACACCCGGCCATGGGCCGTCCCCGGCGGGAGTGCTCAATAGCGCGTCGATGGGCCCGTCGGGGGTGCTTATCTGAATCGTGGTCATAGCGTCATCTAACTGCAGCCGAGAACGGCGTCACCAGGGAACTCCGACGCGGCCCGCAGACGTTGGCGTGTCATGGTGTCTCGGCTGTTGTTGATGTATGCCGTCGTCGAGCTCGCGGTGGTCTTCACGCTGGTCTCGACTATCGGCTGGGGCTGGACTCTGCTGGTGTTGTTGGCCACCTCCCTGCTCGGCTGGGGCATCTTGGCCCCGATGGCCGGTTCGCACCTCATCCAGCGGATCGCCCAATTGCGGTCCGGTCTGAGCGAACGACGCACGACGGCGAGCGACAGCGCGATGATCACGCTGGCCATGGGTCTGGTGATGATCCCGGGGCTGGTCACGACGGCTCTGGGGCTGTTGCTGCTGGTGCCGCCGGTGCGCTCGGTCGCCGCCCCCGGCTTGGCCGCCATCGCGGTGCGCGGCCTGCGGAAGCGGGTACCGCTGGCCGGCTACGCGACGGCTTTCGCTACCGCGTCCGCCCGGGGCTACTCGAGCGACCGCGGCGAGTATGGCGCCCGTGGCGACCGTGGCGACTACATCGACGGCGAAGTCATCGACGTGCAGGACGTCGAGCCACCCGCCTTGCCGAATCGCCCGGCGGCCGACCGACCCAACTCCATGTGATCCCCTGCGCGCAGGCCCCCGTAGTTTTGCCCTGTGACCGATATTGATCGTCCGCCGGACGATACGACGCTGCTGGTCAACGGCCGCGTGCACAGCCCGACCCACCCGGACGCCACCGCCATCGCGGTCCGCGGTGCCGTCGTCGTGTGGCTGGGCAGCGACGACGTCGGCCGCGAGCAGTTCCCGGGCGCCGACGTCGAGGATCTGGCCGGCGGCTTCGTGGCGCCTGGCTTCGTGGACAGCCACATCCACGTCAGCGCCACCGGGCTGACGCTCAGCGGGCTGGACTTGCGCCCGGCGGCCTCGCGGGCACAGTGCCTGCAGATGATCGCCCAGTACGCGGCCGCCCACCCCGACCGGGCCGTGTGGGGGCACGGCTGGGACGAATCGTCGTGGCCCGAGAACACCCCTCCGAGCACCGGCGACCTGGACGGCGTGCTCGGCGACCGGCCCGCCTATCTGGCACGCGTCGACGTCCACTCCGCGTTGGCGTCCACGGGGTTGCGACGGCTGGTCCCGAACTTGCCGGCGGCGGCCGGATTCACCGCCGAATGGCCGCTGGCCGGCGCCGCCCACCACCTGGTGCGGGCCGCCGCCCGCGACCTGCTGACGGACGCCCAGCTGGCCGGAGCCCGGACCGCGGCGCTGCGGGCGGCGGCCGCGGCCGGCATCGTCGCGGTCCACGAATGCGCCGGCCCCGACATCGGCGGGCTCGATGACTGGCGGGCGCTGCGCGCCCTCGACGAGGGGGTCGAGGTGATCGGCTACTGGGGCGAGGCAGTGACCACGCCCGCACAGGCCCGCGCGCTGATGGAGCAGACCGGGGCCCGCGGGTTGGCCGGCGACCTGTTCGTGGACGGGGCGCTCGGGTCACACACCGCCTGGTTGCACGAGCCGTACGCCGACGTCCCGGACTGCGTCGGCACCTGCCACCTGGACGCCGAGGCCGTCGAGGCCCACGTGCGGGCATGCACCGAGGCCGAGGTGACCGCCGGGTTCCATGTCATCGGCGACGCCGCGGTATCGGCGGTAGTCGCGGCGTTCGAGCGGGTGGTCGGGGATCTCGGCGTGGCGGCCGTCGCCCGCTGCGGGCCCCGCCTGGAGCACGTGGAGATGATCACGGCGGATCAGGCCTCCCGGCTGGGCGAATGGGGCGTCATCGCCAGCGTGCAGCCCAATTTCGATGCCCTGTGGGGCGGCACCGACGGCATGTACGCGCGGCGGCTGGGGGCGCAACGAGGCAGTCGGCTCAACCCGCTTGCGCTGTTAGCATCCCAAGGCGTGCCCCTCGCGCTAGGTTCGGACGCCCCGGTGACGGGCCTTGACCCGTGGGCGAGCGTGCGCGCGGCGGTCAACCATCGCACCCCCGGTAGCGCAGTCTCGACGCGAGCCGCCTTCGCCGCCGCCACCCGCGGCGGCTGGCGGGCAGCCGGTGTGCACGACGGCACGACGGGCACCCTGGTGCCCGGTGCGCCGGCCTCCTACGCCGTGTGGGACGTCGAGACCCTCGAGGTCAGCGCGCCCCCCGACGGGGTCCAGCGCTGGTCCACCGATCCGCGTTCCCGCGTGCCTGCGCTGCCGCGCTTGGACCCGGGCGACGCCTTACCGCGATGCCGACGAACGGTGCATCGGGGCGCTGTGATCCATGGCTGACGAATCGTTGCCGGGCGAGCAGCGTCCCGCCGGGGACGACGGGGCCGGCCGCACTGACGAGGGCCCGGCCGGCGACCCCGTCAACGACGAAGCCGAATCGGACCGCGATGAGGACCCCGTCGCGTTTTACATCGATGCGGAGGAGGACGAGCCCGCGGACCCGGCGCAACCCGACGCTCAGCCCGCGGGGTGGCCCGACGGCCCGGGCCCGGCCCATCGGCTGGGCGCTGCCCGAACCGCGCTCCTGCCGCGTCTGCCGCGGTTGGCGCTGGCCGTCGCGGGCGGCCTGCTGCTGTGCGCGAGCTTCCCGCCGCTGAACTGGTGGTGGGCCGCCGTCGTCGGCGCCGCGCTGCTGGCCTGGGTGCTGACGCGCCCCGCAACGACGCCGGCGGGCGGTATGGGCTACGGATTCCTCTTCGGACTCGCCTTCTATGTCCCGCTGCTGCCCTGGATCAGCAGCCTGGTCGGGGCCATGCCCTGGCTGGCGCTGGCGACCACGTCCGCGCTGTTCCCCGGACTTTTCGGCCTGTTCGCCGTGGTGGTGCGCCGGCTGCCCGGGTGGCCGATCTGGTTCGCGGTGCTGTGGGCGGCCCAGGAATGGTTGAAGTCGGTCGTGCCGTTCGGGGGCTTTCCCTGGGGGTCGGTGGCTTTCGGCCAGGCGCAGGGCCCGTTGTTGCCGCTGGTCCAACTCGGCGGGGTTGCGCTGCTCTCATTCGCGGTCATGCTGGTGGGCTTCAGCGTGACCGCCATCGGGTTGGAGGTCGTGGAGTGGTGGAAGGCCGGTGACCGGGGTCCGAGCGTCGCGGGCGCAGGCGAGGCCACGCCCGAAGCCGCCCCGCCGCCGCCCGCGGTCGTGCTGCCGGGCGCGTCCATCTGCCTGGTATTGCTCGCCGCCGTCATCGTCTGGCCGCAGGTGCGGCACGCCGGTATGGGATCCGGCGGGGAACCCACGGTCACGGTCGCCGTCGTGCAGGGCAACGTGCCGCGCCTGGGCCTCGACTTCAACGCGCAACGCCGAGCGGTGCTGGACAACCACGTCCGGGAGACGCTGCTCCTGGCCGAGGACGTGCGCGCGGGGGCCGCGCCGCAGCCCCAGTTCGTGATCTGGCCCGAGGACTCGTCGGACGTCGACCCGTTCGTCAACGCCGACGCCGGGCAGCAGATCGCGGAAGCGGCCGCGGCGATCGGCGCACCAATCCTCATCGGCACCGTCCTCGATGTCCCGGGGCGGCCACAGTCGGCTCCCGAATACACCAACACGGTCATCGTGTGGAACCCGGTCACCGGACCGGCCGACCGCCACGACAAGGAGATCGTGCAACCGTTTGGCGAGTACCTGCCGATGCCGTGGCTTTTCAAGCACCTCTCCGGGTACGCCGACCGGGCCGGTCATATGGTGCCCGGCACCGGGAGCGGCGTCGTGCACATCGCCGGCGTGCCGGTCGGGGTGGCCACCTGCTGGGAGGTGATCTTCGACCGTGCGCCCCGGAATGCGGTCCGCAACGGCGCGCAACTGCTGGCAGTGCCGAGCAATAACGCAACCTTCAACAAGACGATGAGTGAGCAGCAGCTGGCGTTCGCCGAGGTCAGGGCCGTCGAGCACGACCGATACGTCGTGGTCGCCGGCACGACGGGTATCAGCGCGGTGATCGCCCCGGACGGCGCCGACCTGGTACGGACCGACTTCTTCCAGCCCGCCTACCTGGACCTCCAGGTGCGCCTCAAAACGAAGCTGACGCCGGCCACCCGCTGGGGCCCCATCCTGCAATGGGTCCTGGTGGGGGCGGCCGGAGCGGTAATCCTGGCCGGGATACGGCACAATAGGTGGTCCCCGCGTCCGGTGCGTCTCGGGGCCGGGCGTCGGGATGAATCCGAAGACGCCGCCGAGCCCCGTGCCGACGACGAGGGCGGCGCAGAGGCGCCGCACGACATCGCGCCCGACGGAAGTCCGCCAGATGACGGCCCGGAGTCGATGAACGACAGCCCGCCCGACGAGGGCGGCCGACCTGATATCGGGCAAGACAAAGGAGCTACATGACTACCGGCAAGCCGGCACCCCGGGCCCCGGGCGACCTTCCCAGCCAGCACACCCTGGTGATCATCCCGACCTACGACGAGCGGGAGAACCTGCCGGTGATCCACCGGCGGCTCAAGGATGCGTGCCCAGGCGTGCACCTGCTCATCGTCGACGACAGCAGCCCGGACGGCACCGGGCAACTGGCCGACGAGCTGGCCGCGGCCGACCCCGGCCGCACGCACGTCATGCATCGCACCGCCAAGGGCGGTCTGGGTGCGGCCTACCTGGCCGGCTTTGCCTGGGGGCTGAGCAGGCCATACTCGGTGCTCGTCGAGATGGACGCCGACGGCAGTCACGCCCCCGAACAGCTCCACCGGCTGCTGGATGCGATCGACGCCGGAGCCGACCTGGCCATCGGCTCACGCTACGTCGAGGGGGGCACGGTGCGAAATTGGCCGTGGCGGCGCTGGGCCCTGTCCTGGACGGCCAACACCTACGCCCGGGTGGCGCTCGGTGTCGGCGTCCATGACATCACCGCCGGCTTCCGCGCCTACCGCCGGGAAGTCCTCGAGGCCATTGGCCTCGACGCGGTGGACTCCAAGGGGTACTGCTTCCAGATCGATCTGACGTGGCGCACCGTCTGCAAAGGATTCGTCATCGTCGAGGTGCCGATCACGTTCACCGAACGCGAACTCGGCGTGTCCAAGATGAGCGGTTCCAACATCCGCGAGGCGCTGGTCAGGGTCACCCGATGGGGCGTCCAGGGGCGGCTCGACCACGTGCGTCCCGCGCGGGCCCACGACCACGCCTAGCTTCAGCCGGCCGGCGCCGGCTGAAAACTAACCGGGGGTCAGCCGCGGCGGCGTGACCGGATGATGTCGAGGCGCTCCTTGAGCAGCTCGTCGAGCTCGTCCACCGAGCGGCGCTCGAGCAGCATGTCCCAGTGCGTCCGCGGCGGCTTGACCTTCTTCGGCTCGGGCAGGTCACCCTCGATCAGGGTGCCTTCCATGCCGTTGCGACACTGCCAGCTGCCGGGAATCTCGGCGTCGTCGGCGAAGGGGACCTCGAACTCCTCGCCGTTCTCGGTCCGGTACCGCGCGATCTGACGAGGCGCGAGGTCGTGGTTGCGGTCGGTCTCGTAGCTCACGGCTCCAAGGCGACTGCCTCTCAAGACGCGATCAGCCATGTGTGCTACTCCTCTGGGTTTTCTTCGGTGTTGCGAGTCTGTCCGTGTGGCAAACGCTATGACGGTCTGCTTAGTTCCCAAGCCGACACGCGGGATGCGCGACGCGACCTTCAATGATACGGCAGACACCGGCAGATACCGGGATCGCCGGAACGCCCGGACTAGAGTCGGCAGGCGTGACCCGCCGCGCCCAGCCCCAACCGTGCCGCTGGTGCGGTCGGGACGTGTCGGATGCGGCGATGGGCCGTCGCCGCCAGTACTGCCGCCAGTCGTGCCGGCAGCGGGCGTATGAGCAGCGGGCCTCGCTCAACCGCGGGGGAGCCGGGGCCCTCCCCGCGGACGCTGTGGTGCTGTCGGCCGACGACGCGGCCGACCTGTCGGACCGGATCTATCAGGTGCGATGCGCCGCAGAGGATGTCGCCACCGCCCTGGGCGAAGGGGCTGGGGGAACCGAACTGCGCGAATTGTGCGACGTGCTGATCCGCGCCGCCCGGGCCGCCGACGGCTGGCGCCGCGCCGGCGTCTGACCGGATCGTTCGCCCCGTCCGCCTTAAGCCTCACCACGCTGCAAACGGACATGCGCATGAGCACCGCCGATGGATAGCCGGGTACAGTCGCGCCATGGACGACAGGCCGGGTGTTCCCAGGTGTACGGGCGACCCGTGTGCAGCGGGCGCATCGGGAGCGCAGCGTCGCATCTTTTCCGAGAAGGCGTTCCGCATGGCCCATAGGATCGTCGAGCCGGTCCTCCTCTAGCGGTGGGGGGTATCGGACGTTTTGAAATCGCGCCGGATTTGGCCATACTCGCCAGCGGAATTCTTGGGCCGGAGGGCAGCACGACGCTCGTCGAAGAGGCGGCGACATCGCTTCGTGCAGCAAATTCCGTGACGCGGCGACGGCCGTCATCCGGCGGAACAGACGGCCAGGGCAAGGGTTAGGCGAGGTTAGCAATGGTTGATCAACTCCAGCATGCGACCGAGGCGCTGCGCAAAGCGCTGGTCCAGGTGGAGCGCCTGAAGCGCACCAACCGTGCGCTGCTGGAGCGGTCGAACGAGCCGATCGCGATCGTCGGTATGTCCTGCCGCTTCCCGGGCGGAATCGACTCCCCGGAGGCCCTGTGGCAGATGGTTGCCGACGGCCGCGACGTGATGTCGGATTTTCCCACCGACCGCGGCTGGGACCTGGCCGGGCTGTTCGACCCGGATCCCGACGCGCGCCACAAGTGCTACGCGCGCACCGGCGGGTTCGTC
>Ga0116219_10004196_pt1 | contig 10948 bp, 8 predicted proteins | sample Sb_taG_4_FD_91019 | JGI IMG/M metagenome (GOLD analysis project Ga0116219, IMG submission 91019) | Peat soil microbial communities from Weissenstadt, Germany - Sb_50d_6_BS metaG | ecosystem: Environmental > Terrestrial > Soil > Wetlands > Peat | place: Germany: Weissenstadt | collected 2010-09-21
CTACGGTGCCACCGTGACCCACCGCGAGCGCATCGAGCTCGACGGCGTGGAGGAGGCGCTCATCGCCGTGGCCGACTCCTACATCCAGCTCCTGTGCCCGACGCGTCCCGACTCCCCGGTGGCGCGGTTCCTCGAGCGTCGGGGTGAGGGCCTGCACCATGTCGGCTACCGCGTGGACGACTGCGCGACGGCGCTGGCCTCGGTGCGGGCCGGAGGCGGAGCGCTCATCGACGAGGCGCCTCGACCGGGATCACGGGGCACCACGGTGGCCTTCGTCCACCCCAAAGGAGCCTTCGGGACGCTCATCGAGCTGGTCCAAGAGCCTTCCTGAGGCGGGACCTCGGCACCCGGCGGGACGGGCCTCACCGGTCGAGAGGGGCGGGGCTCAGCCGCTGAAGCGGACCACCGTGCCGGGATTGGCGGTGGTGCCCCACAACCCGCCCTCGCCGTCGAGCACCAGCTGACGGATCACGCCGGGTACCTCCACCGGCGAGCCCACCTGCTGCCCGGTGGCGGGGTCGAGCGCCACCACGACTCCCTGCTGCGCGTCGGCCACCCACAGCCGGTCGTGCCACAGCGCCACCATCTCCGGGTTGGCGGGGACGCCCCCACCGGCGCCACCCACGGTGTAGGTGGCCGTCACGCGCATCGACACCGGGTCGACGCGCGACACGGATCCCGACTTCACGTTCGCCACCCACACCGACCCGTCACCCGTGCCGACGCCGAAGGGGCCCTGGCCCACGTCGACCGTCTTCCAGCGGAGCAAGCCGGCGACGGGGTCAGGATCGACCCGCGTGAGCGAATCGGTCTGGCCGCTCACCCACACCCCGTCGGGTCCGATGGCGAGGCGCACGGCGCCGTCGGGGAGGACCCCTGCCGCCAGCACCTGGCCGGTGCGGGGGTCGATGAGGCTCACGGTGCCGGCCACGAGGCTCGCCACCCACACCCCTCCGTCGCCCGCCGCCAGGGACACGGGCCCCTGGGCCACGGGGATCGGGGATCCGACCACGGAGCCGGTCTTGGGGTCGACCTCCCACACCTGGCTCCCGGCGAGGTCGGCCACCCAGATGCGGCCGAACCCCGTCGCCACCGAGATCGGACGTCCCCCCAGCTGCAACGGACGACCCACCGCGGTGCCCGTCGAGGGGTTGAAGTGACGGAGGGTCCCGGCGTGGTCGTCGGCCAGCCATCCCCCGGTCGGACCGAAGGCCACCGACGCCGCCTCGGTATGGATGAGCGTCAGGGCGACGGCCGGCGGGGGGCCGTCTGCACCCGAGCTCCCCGGATTGGTCACGATGTCGGTCAAGACCGCGAGGCCGAGGACGACGGCGAGGCCGAGGGTGAGCACGACGCCGACGCCTCGCCGCGAGAGCTTCATCCGGGCCGGGGGGCGGTCCCCCCCGGGCCGCACCGTGCTCGGAGCCCCCGGGGGGACGGTGCGTGCTCGAAGCGCGTCGGGCGTCGGTGCGTGCGCCCGCGAGCGGACCGGGGTGGGCACCGACGCGTCGTGCGACGGGGGGGTGTCGGGCGTCGGCCGTTGCGCGTTCGGGGCCGGGCGCTCGAGCCGATTCCCCGTCGGGGTCACCACTCCATCCTGGTCCCGCTCCGCCCCGCGCGGGGTGATCGTCGCCGCCGCGGGAGCGGCGCGGCCCCGGTGATCATGGGGTGGTGGGCGGTGTCCGGGCCGCTCGCGCCCGTGCGTCGAGACCGTCGTCGCCGCGCCCGTCCGGCCTGCGCGAGCCGGGGCCGTTGCTGTCGCGGGCTGAGGGACCTCCGATAGCCTCGGGCCCATGGACCACCCCATGTCACAGCGGCTGGCTGAGCTCAAGGCCCGCAAAGAGGAGGCCCTGCACGCCGGATCGCCCCACGCCGTGGAGCGTCAGCACGCCAAGGGCAAGATGACCGCCCGCGAGCGGATCGAGTACCTCCTCGACGAGGGGTCGTTCCAGGAGCTCGACATGCTCGCCCGGCATCGGGCGCACGGCATGGGCCTCGAGGAGAAGCGCCCGTACACCGACGGCGTCATCACCGGCTTCGGCACCATCGACGGCCGTCGGGTGTGCGTCTTCAGCCAGGACTTCACGGTCTTCGGGGGGGCGCTCGGAGAGGTGTTCGCCGAGAAGATCCACAAGGTCATGGACCTCGCCGAGTCCATCGGGGTCCCCATGATCGGGCTGAACGACGGGGCCGGGGCGCGCATCCAGGAAGGGGTCGTGTCGCTGCACTACTACGGCGGGATCTTCCACCGCAACGTGGCCGCCTCGGGGGTCATCCCCCAGATCAGCGTGATCATGGGCCCGTGCGCCGGAGGCGCCGTGTACTCGCCCGCCATGACCGACTTCATCTTCATGGTCAACCAGTCCAGCCACATGTTCATCACCGGGCCCGACGTGGTGAAGACGGTCACCGGGGAGGACGTCACCCTCGAAGAGCTCGGCGGGGCCATGAGCCATGCCACCAAGTCCGGCGTGGCGACCTTCGTGGCGCCCGACGAGAAGACGTGCCTGGACGAGGTGCGCTACCTCCTGTCCTTCCTGCCCGCGAACAACCTGGAGGAACCCCCTCTTCTCGACACCGACGACGACCCCGACCGCGGTACCCCTGAGCTGGTCGACCTGATGCCGAACCTGCCGACGCAGCCCTACGACATGAAACGCGTCATCGCCTCGGTCGTCGACGAAGGGGACTACTTCGAGGTCCACCCGCACTGGGCCATGAACATCACCTGCGGTTTCGCCCGCATCGACCGCCGCGTGGTGGGCATCGTGGGCAACCAGCCGGCCGTGCTCGCCGGGGTCCTCGACATCGACTCCTCGGAGAAGGCGGCGCGCTTCGTCCGCACGTGTGACGCGTTCAACATCCCCCTGGTCACGTTCGTGGACGTGCCGGGCTTCATGCCCGGGACCGACCAGGAGTACGGCGGGATCATCCGCCACGGCGCCAAGCTGCTCTACGCGTACTGTGAGGCGACGGTGCCCCGCATCCAGGTCATCACCCGAAAGGCCTACGGCGGCGCGTACGTCGTCATGAACTCCAAGTCGATCGGCGCCGATCTCGCCTTCGCGTGGCCGTCGGCCGAGCTGGCGGTCATGGGACCCCAGGGTGCGGTCGAGATCGTCTACCGACGTGAGCTGGCCGAAGCCGCCGATCCCGCGGCGCGCCGGGCCGAGCTGGTCGAGGAGTACACCGAGCGCTACGCCAACCCCTACGTGGCGGCCGAGCGCGGGTATGTCGACGACGTCATCGACCCCACCGAGACCCGGCGCGTCCTGGTGCGCAGCCTCCGGCTGCTCGCCTCCAAGCGCGAGGAGCTGCCCCGCCGCAAGCACGGCAACGTGCCCTTGTGAGCGCGCCACAGCACGGCGCGGCACCGGTGGTCGTCTCGGTGCGCCCCGAGCCCGGGCCCGCCGTGCTGGCGGCGATCGTGGCGGCCGTCGAGGAGGCATGGCCGCGCCCGAGCCCCGCCGACGACATGGCGCCACCCCGGCATCCTTCGTGGCGCTTCAGCGGCCGTTGGTGGACCCAGCCCGTGGCCATGAGCCGCTCGCGCCCGGTACTGGGGCACTGAGCCTCGCCGGTAACGGAGATGTCGACCCCACAGACATTCGTGATCGCCGGAGCCAGCTTGGCCGGAGCCAAGGCAGCTGAGACGTTACGGGCGGAGGGTTTCGAGGGACGGGTGGTCCTCGTCGGCGAGGAACCGGTTCGACCCTACGAACGGCCGCCGTTGTCGAAGGCCTATCTTCGAGGCGAGGTCGGGTTCGCCGCCGCCGCCGTCCACGCCGAGGGCTTCTACGAGTCCTCGGACATCGAGCTGCTGACCTCGACCACGGTCCGACATCTCGACCCGGTGGGCATGAGCGTCACCTTGGACCCGGGAGGAGACCTCGCCTACGACGGCTTGCTCCTGAGCACAGGGGCGACGCCCCGCACCCTTTCGGTCCCCGGCGCCGATCTGGCCGGGATCCACTACCTGCGCAGCCTGTCGAGTTGCGACTCGTTGCGCGCCGCGCTCGGGCAGGCCAGCAGGCTCGTCGTGGTCGGCGGGGGATGGATCGGATCCGAGGTGGCGGCCTCGGCCCGCCAGATGGGCACCGAGGTCGCCCTGGTCGAAACCGCTTCTGTCCCCCTCGAGCGGGTATTGGGCACCGAGGTGGGTGCCATGTTCAGGGACCTGCACTCCGACCACGGTGTGGAGTTGCATCTCGGGGTCGGAGTGGAAGGGTTCCGCGGCCAGGGCTCCGCCGAGGAAGTCGTGCTGGCGGACGGCACGGCGGTGGCCGGCGACCTGTTCGTGGTCGGCGTGGGGGTCACTCCACGTACCGAGTTGGTGCGTGACGTCGGCGTCAAGCTCGACAACGGCATCGTCGTCGACGAGTACCTCTCGACCGAAGTTCCCGGTATCTGGGCGGCGGGAGACGTCGCCAACGCATTCCATCCCCTCCTCGGCGTGCACATCAGGCTCGAACACTGGTCGGCCGCCCTCAACCAGGGACCGGCCGCCGCCCAGAACATGCTGGGTCATCGCGTCGCCTACCAGAAGGTTCCCTATTTCTTCTCGGACCAGTACGACCTGGGAATGGAGTACAGCGGATTCGCAACCCACTGGGACGACGTGGTCTACCGGGGCAGCAAGGAAGATCGTGAGGTCATCGTGTTCTGGCTCGACCAGGGCAGGGTCGTGGCCGGGATGAACGTGAACGTGTGGGACGTTGCCGGTGACATCGCTGCACTCGTCGAAGCCAAGAAGCCCGTCGACCCCGAGCGCCTGGCCGATGTCTCGGTGGAATTGAGCGCGCTGTAGCAAGCGTTGGAGAGTCCGAAGCCGGGCGGGTCGGCCGTCAGCGAGTCAGCAAGGCGCGCTGCGGCTCACGGCGTTGCGCCGTGGGTGCCGTTGCGGCGATGCTCGACGAGGGTGACCAACTCGTCCATGATGCGCCCCATCTGGAAGTCCTTGGGCGTGTAGACCGCGGCCACCCCCTTTCCCCGGAGGACCTCGGCGTCCTCGGCGGGGATGATGCCGCCCACCACCACCGGGGCGTCGACGCCTGCCACCCGTAGCCGGTCGAGGACCTCGGGCACGAGCTCGAGATGGCTTCCCGACAGGATCGAGATGCCCACGACGTCCACGTCCTCGTCGCGCGCCGCCACCGCGATCTGTTCGGGACTGAGCCGGATGCCCTGGTAGACCACTTCGAAGCCGGCGTCGCGGGCCGCCACGGCGATCTGCTCGGCCCCGTTGGAGTGCCCGTCGAGGCCGGGCTTGGCGACGAGGAGCCGAGGGGGCCCGCCGCGGTGCTCGGCAAGGAGGCGGGCCCGGTCCCGCACACCTGCGAGCTCGGCACCGCGCAGTCCGACGCCACCGCTCACGCCGGTGGGGGCCCGGTACTCCCCGAAGACCTCGCGCAGAGCGTCCGCCCATTCCCCGGTGGTGCCGCCGACGTGGGCCAGGGCGATGGTGGCGGGCATGAGGTTCTCGTCCTCGTCGGCCGCCACCCTGCGCAGTTCGGAAAGCGCCGCCTCCACCGCCGCGGTGTCGCGCTGGGCGCGCCACGTCCCCACGTCCGCCCGGAGCTGCGCTTCTGCGGCGGGGTCCACTTTCAAGATCGTGGATTCACCTTCGTAGGCGATCTCGAGGGGCGACGGCTCTGTCTCGGTGAAGGAGTTGACCCCCACCACGAGGAGCTCCCCTGTTTCGATGCGCCGCACCCGCTCGGCCTGGCTGCGCACCAGCCGGCGCTTGAGCTCGTCGACGGCCTCGAAGGCGCCTCCCATGGCGAGCACGTCCTCGAGCTCTTCGCCGGCCGCCTCGGCCAGCCCGGCCGTCTTGGCCTCGATCACGGTGGAGCCTTCGAAGATGTCCGCGTACTCGAGCAGGTCCGTCTCGTACGCCAGGATCTGCTGGATGCGCAAGGACCACTGTTGGTCCCAAGGCCGCGGCAGGCCCAGGGCCTCGTTCCAGGCCGGCAGCTGGATGGCCCTGGCCCGGGCATCACGCGACAGGGTCACCCCGAGGGCCTCGAGCACGATGCGGGGAACGTTGTTCTCGGGTTGCGCCTCGGTGAGCCCGAGCGAATTGACCTGGACGCCGTAGCGGAACCGACGCAGCTTCGGGTCCTCCACGCCGTAGCGCTCGAGGCAGATCCGGTCCCACATGCGCGTGAGGGCGCGCACCTTGCAGGTCTCCTCGACGAAGCGGATGCCGGCGTTGACGAAGAACGACATGCGCCCCACCACGGCCGGGATCTCGGAGGGGTCCACCTTCCCCGAGTCGCGCACGGCGTCGAGGACCCCGACCGCCGTCGCCAGGGCGTAGGCGATCTCCTGGACGGGCGTGGCTCCGGCTTCTTGCAGGTGGTAGCTGCACACGTTGATCGGGTTCCATTTCGGGACCTCGCGCACCGTGTAGGCGATCATGTCGACGATCAGCCGGCGACTCGCCGCGGGCGGGAAGATGTAGGTGCCCCTCGACAGGTACTCCTTCACGATGTCGTTCTGCGTCGTGCCCTGCAGCACGCGGCGGTCGATCCCTGTGTCTTCGGCGTAGGCGATGTAGAGGCCCAGCAACCACGCCGCGGTGGCGTTGATGGTCATGGAGGTGTTCATGTCCCCGAGGGGGATGTCGTGCAGGAGCTCGGCCATGTGGCCGCGGTGCACCACGGGGACGCCCACCTTGCCGACCTCGCCGGCGGCCTCGGGAGCGTCGGGGTCGTACCCGGTCTGGGTGGGGAGGTCGAAGGCGATCGACAGCCCGGTTTGGCCCTTGGCCAGGTTGGTCCGGTAGAGCCGGTTCGACGCCCGGGCCGAGGTGTGGCCCGAATAGGTGCGCATCATCCAGGGCTTGTCCCGGCCGCTGCCCGGAGACGCCACGTCGCTCACCTCTCCATCCTTCCCCTGTGCCCGCCGCTACCCACCCGGACCGCCCCTACCCACCCGGACCGCCCCTACCTGCCCGCCGACCTCGGCGCGCCCCTGACGGTCCGGGCGTCACGACGCGACCTGTCCGGGCTCACTTGCGGTAGTCGTAGAAGCCCTGGCCCGACTTCCGGCCGAAGAGCTCGGCGGCCACCATCCGCCGCAGCAGCGGGACGGCCGCGTAGTTCGGGTCGCGGAACTCCTCGTAGAGGGCGTCGAGGATGGCGAGGCTGGTGTCCAATCCCACCAGGTCGAGCAGCGCGAAGGGGCCCATGGGGAACCCGCACCCGCCCTTCATGGCCGAGTCGATGTCGTCCCGGGTGGCGACGCCGTTCTCGAACAGCCTGACGGCGTTGTTGAGGTAGGGGAAGAGCAGCGCGTTCACGATGAAGCCGGCCTGGTCCTTCACCTCGACCGGTGTCTTCCCGCATGCCTCGGCGAGCGCCCTGGCCGCGGCGATGGTGTCGTCGGAGGCGGTGATGGGCCGCACGACCTCGACGAGGGCCATGACCGGGGCGGGGTTGAAGAAGTGGATCCCGCACACCCGGTCGGGACGACCGGTCTCCATCGCCATCTCCACCACCGGGAGCGTCGAGGTGTTGGTGGCCAGGATGGTGTGGTCGGGGCAGATGCGGTCGAGCTCGGAGAAGAGGTGCTTCTTCACCCCCAGGTCCTCGACGACCGACTCGATGACCAGGTCGCAGCCGGCGAGCTCCCCGAGATCCGACACGGCCGTCACCCGCGTCAGTGTCGCGTCGCGCTCGGCTTCGGTCAGCTTGCCCTTCTCCACCTGCCGTGCCAGGGACTTCTCCATGGCGGCGACCATGCCTTCGGCCGTGCTCTGGGCCCGGGAGCGCAGCACGACCTCGAAGCCGTGCACGGCCATGGTCTCGGCGATGCCCGAGCCCATGATCCCCGAGCCGACGATTCCCACTCGCTTTATCGACATGCGCGTATGTTACCGGTCGGTTACCTGGGCGGCCCGCCCGGCCCTGCCTGAGCCGCCTAACTCCCCGAGCCCCGCATGGCCCGGCGCATGAAACGTGGGCCGTTCTCGATGATGAGCCGGGGCGCGAGCCGGTACACCCGCCACGGGATGCGGGCATGGCGGGGGGTGACGATGATGGGCCGGTTGCGCGCCAGCGCGTCGAGGACGTCCTCGGCGAGCGACGCCGGAGGGTAGGCCCCGCCGATCATCTTGGTCAGCAGCCTGCGGGCACTGGGGATCTCGGGCACCGGGGGGAGGTCGGGGGGATTGCCCTTGTCGAGCAGGGGGGTGTCGATCACCCCCGGGCACACCACGCTCACCCGCACACCGTGCGCGGCCGCCTCCATGCGCAGGCTGGTGCTGAGGCCGACCACGCCGTGCTTGGTCATGCCGTAGGGCGTGAGCATGGGAGAGGGAACGAGCCCCGCCAGCGACGCGGTGTTCACGATGTGACCGCTCCCCTGGCGGATCATGACGGGGTAGGCGGCGACAACGCCGTGCACGACGCCACGCAGGTTGACGTCGATGGCGCGATTCCAGTGCGCCAAGGTCAGCTCCTGTACCTGTCCCACGATCCCGATCCCGGCGTTGTTGAACAGGAGGTCCAGATGCCCGTGGTCCTGCGCCGTGCGCTCGACGAGCGCGGCGACCGCGTCGGCGTCGGTGACGTCGAGGGCGACTCCCGACACCCTCCCCGGGGGGCCGGCCGCCAATTCGTCGGCGGCGGCCTTGGCACCGGCCTCGTCGATGTCGGCCAGGACCACCGTGGCCCCCCGGCGGGCCAACGCGCTCGCCAGGGCCTTGCCGATCCCTGACGCCGCCCCGGTGACGATGGCCACCTTTCCCTGGAAATGGGTGTCGAGGGGCATGGCGTGAGAATAGGCGTGCGGCGCCGTCGGGGCCCGGGTGTCGGTCCCGAACCCGGCGGCTCTCCCCCCTACAGTGGCGCCATGGTGGCAGCGACAGCGCGGTGCGGTCCGTTGGCCCTCGTGGGCGGGGGCGAGTGGAGCGAAGGGTGTGACTTCGATGCCGAGCTCCTGGCCGCGTCGGGTGGAGACGAGGTCCTGGTGCTGCCGACCGCCGCCGCCTACGAGCATCCCGAGAAGGCGGTGCACAGCGCCGAGTCCTGGTTCGCCTCGCTGGGCGGTAGGGCCCGTGGTCTGATGGTGCTCGGTCGCGCCGACGCCGAGGACGCCGCGTTCGCCGCCGAGGTCCGGGCCGGACACTTCTTGTACCTGGCGGGGGGATCGCCGATGCACCTGCGGTCGGTGCTCAAAGCATCGGCGGTGTGGGAGGCGTTGCTGGACGCGTGGCGGCACGGGGCTGTGGTGGCGGGCTCGTCGGCGGGCGCCATGGTCCTCACCGATCCGATGGTCGATCCCCGCGGAGGTGCGTTGACGGTCGGGCTCGGCATGGTGGAGGAGCTGGCGGTGATCCCGCATTTCGGCGACGAGAACGCCGAGAAGGTCCACCGCTCGATCGCGCTGGCGGCCCCGGGGCTTCCCGTCGTCGGGTTACCGGAGCGCACCGCTCTGATCCGCGACCCCGACGGAGGGTGGCGCCAGGCGGGACGAGGGACGGTGCAGGTGTTCGTGAGCGGCAAGCCCGCCGGCCTCGACGCCCTGCCGCGCTGAACGGTCCGAGGTCAGTCCGCCTCGGCGATGGTCACCGACTCGATGGTGACCTTCTCGCTGGTCTTGCCCGAGCGCGAACCCACGGCGTCGATGGCGGCCACCGTCTCGAGGCCCGACACCACCTTGCCGAACAGCGAATAGCTGGGCGGCAGGCGCATCCCGTCGGAGCCCGAGATGATGAAGAACTGGCTCCCGTTGGTGTTGGGCCCGGCATTGGCCATCGCCAGCGATCCCAGCTCGTAGCGGCCCGGGGCCGGGAGCTCGTCGGCGAACTGGTACCCGGGGCCACCCGTGCCGGTGCCGGTGGGGTCTCCACCCTGGAGCACGAAGCCGGGGATGACGCGGTGGAAGACGATGCCGTCGAAGTAGTGGTAGCGGGCCAGGAACACGAAGCTGTTCACCGTCCGGGGTGCCGCCTGCGGGTCGAGCGCGATGGTCATGGTCCCCTTCGAGGTGACCATGGTGGCCGTGTAGCGCTTGGCGCTGTCGATGGACATGGGGGGCTCGCCCGGAAAGGACCGGCGCTGGGGGCTCGAGCCGTCGGCGGCGGGGAGTTCGACGGGCATGGTGGGTCCTCCTGTCGGGGTTGTCGCAGAACGGTACCGGGGAATGCGGGGTCGCTGCGCCGGCCTACGAGGCCGAGATGGTGACCGAGAGGATGCGGTGGATCACCTTGGGGGGAACGCCGTTGGCCGACGTGTTGGGGTTGCCGTCCCCGTTGATCTTCGTGGCCACGCTGAGCCCCGACGTCACGTGCCCGAAAAGGGTGTAGTTGGGCGCCAGTGACTCACCCTCGTTGCCGGTGACGACGAAGAACTGGCTGCCGTTGGTGTTGGGCCCCGAATTGGCCATGGCTACCGATCCGATCGGGTACTGCGGGCTGGCTTTCGCCGGGAGCTCGTCGGTGAACTTGTACCCGGGGCCGCCGGTGCCGGTCCCGGTGGGGTCACCGGTCTGGTCCATGAACTTCGGGATCACGCGGTGGAAGGTCACACAGTTGAAGAAGTCCTTCTTGGCCAGGAACACGAAGTTGTTCGCCGTGATGGGCGTGTGCTGGGTGTCGAGGGTGATGACGAAGGTCCCGGCATCGGTCTTGACCGCCGCCTTGTAGGTCTTGGCCGTGTCGATGGTCATGGCCGGGGGCTTGCTCCACGACGGCTTGTGCAGCGTGGTGCTCGGGCTCGACGAGCAGCCTCCCGCCACCGCCGCGTTGTCGGCGACCTGCTGGGCGGTCAATTTCGTCTTGCCCGGCTTGAGCAGGAAGTACACGCCGACGACGACGGCTGCCACGACGAGGAGCGTGATGACCCTCCGGACCCTGGCGCGCCGGCGTCGCTGGCGCGCCAGGGCGGCCATCTTCGCCTCACGCGCCGAGCGCTTGCGGGCTCGCTTCTCGGTAGGCACGGCC
>Ga0116219_10004207_pt1 | contig 10924 bp, 14 predicted proteins | sample Sb_taG_4_FD_91019 | JGI IMG/M metagenome (GOLD analysis project Ga0116219, IMG submission 91019) | Peat soil microbial communities from Weissenstadt, Germany - Sb_50d_6_BS metaG | ecosystem: Environmental > Terrestrial > Soil > Wetlands > Peat | place: Germany: Weissenstadt | collected 2010-09-21
CCACCCCGTGAGACCAATGCGCGTTCCGGTGTGCTGCAGGCCATCCATGTCATGTACCAAAGGTCGCCGTTTCGAAGACGGATTGGTTGAGCCTCATCATGAGGTTCCGTCGGTCCTCGACAGGTGGAGGGCATTGATGACCGGAGTCGCCATGGCAGAGGCCAAGCGGAACGCACCCGAGCTGTAGCTAGCACAGCCTGGAGCGTTGCCATTGTCGATGAGGCAGAGATGGCTACCGTCAGGAGAGCGCACCACGTTCGTTCGCACGCCGGCCACCGTCGGTCCAGTACATGGCTCGGTGGGAAGGCACGGCAGCGTCCAGGTGAAGGCCCCTCCAGGTCCCTCCACGGCGCGCCCAGCATCAACGTAGGTGACGCGTCGGGGATACCTCGCCGCCAAGGCGGCGAAAGCGCGGTTCAAGTCGTTCCAGTGACGATCGTCAGAAACTGATTGCCCATAACTGATGGGTGTCCCGTCGAGGAACACATGAGTCCCCACGGTGAGGAAGAGATGGATAGCCGCCGACACGTCGACGCAGTACTTGCTGACCGCAGATGACGATTCAGGTGGACATCCTCCCATGCACGAGGTGAAGGTGTTACCGGAGAACTCCATGACTACGGCCTGCGGTCGGGTCGGTGCGATCCTGCGCATATCGGGAAGCCAGTCGCACGCGGCGGTCCCACCGAAGACGAAGTCTGTGACGGTGGCAGTAGCGTGGGCCTGGATCAGCTGATCGAAGTAGGTCATTGCCTGGTACGCCAGGGAGTCTCCAAAGAGCACGACCTGTACGGGGGCGCGCCCAGAGGCAGGACGCGTCGCGGGGACCGCGCCGGAACAGCCCATCACGAGGAAGACGACGGCGACGGTGATCACCCATGCCCCACGCTCTCTCACCTCGTGCCTCCTGGTCTGCATTGCCTCCAGTCCACCATGGGCAAAGAACATGCCGACAGAGTCATTCGACTCTGTGGTGGTTGTCGGTTATGGGGGATGAACGTCGAGCAGTTCATCTCTGCCCTTCGGTCCAGTGGCGACCGACCCCGTATCGAGCGCGTCGAAGGATTACCGGAAAGCCGGCCGGGTCAGGGCTCCTCGATGCGCGCATCTTCTCCGCTCATGTTCAGGCGCGACGCCCCGACAATAGGCCTATCGGCCCTATTCGATGGCTGTCACAGGCCGCCATGGTTGAGACGATGAGTCGGGGCGGACGAGCAGGTAGGGGCAGGCATATCGCCATGAAGGTCACATTGGTGCTTGCGGGAGCGGCCATGGCGGCAGCATGTGGCACCACGATGCCTTCTGCTTCCAGCTCGTCAACCACCAAGACCCCTGTCTCTGCAACTTCCACAACAACTGTCCCTTGTACCACTCGCCCATCCATGGGTAGCGATAAGACCGCTCAGCTGACTGTGAATCCAGGAACCTGTCTCAAGGGCCGCGAAACCGTCACGATCATTGGTTCGGGCTTGACCCCGAATAGCCCAGGCGGGTTAGCGGAGTGCAACGATGCTAGCGGCCAACCCACCGTAACCGTGGCCGGCAATCAGGTACCGGTCAGTTGCACAAACCCCGTTGCGCAGGCGGTGATGACCTCCGCAGACCGATCCCTGAATGCGACGTTTGTCATCATCACCGGCATCACCGGTCCACCCGCATCGGGAACGGACAGCGCTCACACCCAGGCATTGAACGATGCCCGCAGCTATCCGTGTCCCCCGACGCCCGCTCAGGCCGCGGCAGGTGCCACATGCAATATCGCTTTCGGTGACGCCAGCGGTGATCAGGTGAGCATCCCGATCAGTTTCGTGCCCAACGTGGCACCTACCTCAACCAAACCGGGAAGCACGCTTTCCCCATCTTCGGAACTTGGCGGGTTATGAACGGACCAACTGAGCCGTAGGCAAAGACTTCGTATCCAGCGCGCCCTCAGTTTGAATCCCAAGGATCTCGGTTTGGAGACCTGCCGCATCTTATGGCAGTGACGGGGATCGGTATTCGGCTCGCCTGACGTAGGCAACAGGGCCGGTCCGAGTCGGGCATAGACAGTCGGTCACTTGACCCGATCAAGCCGGTGTGGTGCCGGACGGTCGGTAGCAAGTTGCCGACTGCCTCCGCCGTGCTCCCGACAGGCAGTACGAGAAGCCAAGAGTCCTTCGTCCGGCATGCCAAAAGCCCCTGTTCGCGCCGGGGCGACCTCGCAATGCTGGAATCACTAGACAGGGAGGAGGTCGCCATGGTTTCACCTGAAGCATCGCTCCTCGGCGCTCGGCTCGACGAGAATCATTCACCGGAAACCAACGGGTGGATGGCGGTGTGCCGACGTTGCGGAGCGCAGACGGAAAGCCCGCGGGGGCGCCAGCACGCCCCGAATGAACGACGCCTTGCTCGTTCGGAGCAATGGCTGGACGCCCAGTCGCGAACGCGACACATCGACTACTGCGAAGAGTCGCCCACGAAATAGGGCGCGCACCCGGAACTGGGCATCCTGTACGAGCTGTTCTTTCTCATTCCCCTTCCTAAGGAACTTGGGACGAACTGCTCTTCCTCTGGGGCTGATGAGGCGCGACAACGAGAGCAAGAAGAGTGTGGAGAAGGCCATGAGTTTGCGTGGTGGGAGCGCTATCGGCGATACGGATGGGCGCCGATCGCAGGAGATTCTGACCCCGTCGGAGCCGGTCTTCATCATGGTACCCCCGCCTCCTCCGGCCAGGGATATCCGTGTTGAAGGTCTCGGTGCGACCCAGGGCGGAGGGGGGAACGGTGCTCGGGGGCCGGGTCTCAATCGGCGCCACCACCGCCGGTGGCCGTGGGTCCTTGGGGTGCTCGTCTTGCTCGCCGGTGTGGGAGCAGGGTTGGTCTTCCTAACCCCGAGCCGGGCGAGACCGGTGACCCTGCGCCAAGCCGAAGCCCGCTTGGGGGAAAGCGGCACTGGTTCCCCCGGTGCGGCTCGACCCGCGCCGGGCGTCTACGAGTACACGGGCTCGGGCACCGAGAAGCTGTCGCTGCCCCCCTTGTCCCAAACCGAGGGGGCCCTCATGCCCGGGACCGTGATGCTGCGTGGAGCGGGTTGTTGGGTCTTCAGGATCGACTACAACACCCATCACTGGGAGACGTGGCACTACTGCCTCCACGATGGCGACCTGTGGGAGGCCGGAGGTCAGTCATGGCAGTTGTGGTCCGTCGGCCCGCTCAACGTCACCAACCTGAGCACCTTCACCTGTGCTCCAGGCAGCATGTCCCTCCCCGCCAAGGCCTCAGTTAATCAGCGGTGGGTGTCGCGCTGCACCGGCACCAACAGCTCAGTGAAGGGTCAGACCATCAGCACCGGCCCCTACCAATTCGCGGGTCTTGCCACAATCTCGGTCGGTGGTACGCACGTTCGAGCCGCGCACTTCCTGCGGCTGCGGAGAGACTCCGGCGCGCAGCGAGGTACCGAGCGTTCCGACGTATGGCTCAGCACGAGTACAGGTCTTCCGTTGCGGTTGCAGCAGGACATCAAGGTCACGACCTCGACGTTTCTCGGCACCTCGACCTACACCCAGGTCGGGGTCTTCGCCTTGGTGTCATTGGCACCTCACCACTGAGCGGCCAAAGACTCATCCGTTCTCGTCATGCCGTGACAAGTACTCATCTCAGAGTGCGCGCGGGGTGTTTCTTCGCATCGCGCTTCGCCACGTCCCAGGGGGCACCCACGTCCTGGTGGAGCGCTTGAGACATGGAGACTCTTCGCTGGTGCGACTTGACAAGGCATCCTCAAAGGCCGATCCTCTTCGCATTGGTCCGATAGTGACCCGAGCGAAAATCGCGGCTGGAGCGCCGTTGCGGTCGGTCCAGTCGGTGAGATCCTCACCAGGGGGACGCAGCGCACTTCTCGCTGGCGGTCTCGAGCGGGGTCAGCCCCCGAGGCCGCCAGGACAGACTGGTGTCCAGGTCACGCCCCCATCGGTCGTCCCGTAGAGACCGCAGCCTGACGCCCCTTGCACCATCGTCCACGCCATGGCTGCGCTCGAGGCTTGAACGGGAGCGATCCCGATGGGGTAGGCAGTGGCGAAGCTCGAAGGTATTCCGACAGGCGAGTCACTGCTCCAACTCTTCCCAGCATCGTTGGTGACATGCACCATCGGGTGGCCGTTTGGGCGGATGGCGCTCACGACCCACCAGGTAGTCAGTCCCGCCACTGCTACTGACGGCAGCTCATCTGATAGGGAAAGGCCGGTATCGGCCGTGGATCCAAGACGGACAAGTGACAGATAGGACCAGGAGTCACCTCCGTTGGAGATTGCGAAGAAGGCGACCGAGATCGTGTCCTGCTGGAAAAGGACCACCGGCAAGACGCCATCGGCCGCGTTGGTGAAGGTTGGGAGACCCTTGTAGCTCTGCGCTTCCGAGAAGCCGGCCGGGAGGCGGACGGTCGCTGTGTGCCACCTCTGGCCGCTGTCTGTCGTCTCCCATAATGGAGAAAAGGCGCCGATGGGTTGCTCGCTTGGCAGGTCCCGGCTTGGAGGCAGTGTGTCGGCCAGGAACCCATTGCTCCCACCGGAGAAGCTCAATACGCCAGCTGAAGGCCAGCGGCCCGGGTTGACAATAGAGTTCCAGGTCTTGCCCCCGCTATTTGTCACGGCGAGCGAGACCATGCCCGCCGTCGGCGCAATCACTTCCCGCCAGCCATGGCTGGCGTCAAGGAAATCGACTAGCTCATCACCGGCCGAGCCGCCACTCGTCACGGAGCCCTCGTCCTGCCAAGAAGTACCTCCGTCGGTCGTCCGGTACAACTCCAAACCAGTCGACAGCCCCGCTACGACCCAACCGTCGGAGGGCGTAGGAAAAGAAACGTTGCGAAGGACGTCGATCCCCCCGTACTGATCGCTGCCTGGGATAGGCGGCGTGATGTTCCGCCAGTGAGAGAAGTCAGTCGTGAGCTCCAGTTCGACGTGGTATGGAGTCGGCGCGTTCACTAGTCCGACCACTCCCAAGCCGGGACGCAGGTATGCAACGGTGACCATCGGGGCAAGAGGGTTCGGAGGAGCGGTGGTGGTCGCCCGAGCCGGCCTCGTCGTGGTCACGGCTCGTTCGGAAGTCGTCACGCCACACGAGGACAAGGCAACGGTCAGCATGGCCACCCCGTATACCCCGCCCCGTCTCCTCACTGACACCAGTCAACCAGGTGGACGTGACCATAAAGGGTCTCGGTATGACCGGGAAGATGAGGGCTGCTTGTCGTGCCCGTGAGAGTCAGCGGGCACGGCGGTGGCACCGTTCTTCGGGTTGGCGGCGACCCGAGGTGTCTACTGGCAGTTCGGGACCAAAGACCCCGCAGGGTTCCACGCCGCTCACGGCTGGCTGGCTGAGGTGAAGACGTTCGACGAGGTGGGGCGACGGTTCGGTCGCTGGCCTCCGCCGGGCGTCTCAGGGGCTGCGGCCCGACGGGCAGGAGCCGCCAGTCGCTCTACTTCATCAGCCCAAGGCGTTCCCCGTAAAGGGCGAGAGGCGCCACAGGACCCGCGCAGGTTTTGTCTCAGGGTGATTGGTTCGGTCGGCGTCAAACGTTGTCCATCCGAATGCCTGTCGGCTCTGGCGTACCCGAGCGCCCCTAACGGGTTCGGCGGCGGAGGGTCGCGGCGCCGAGCAGCAGCGCGGCGATGACGAACATGGTCACGACACCGATGTCGAGCAGGAACTCGGAAGTCACCGTTGCGGACGTGCTCAGTTGTTGCGTCGCCCCGACCGCATAGGACATCGGCAGTACGTCGGAGAGCCAGTTGAGGGCGGCCGGCAATTGCGAGCGGGGTATGATGATCCCGCAGAGCAAGAGCTGCGGCAGGATGAACGCCGGCATGAATTGCACGGCCTGGAATTCGGTCGACGCCAGGGCGCTGAGCGACAGCCCGAGTGCGGTGCCCAGAAGGGCATCCACCACGGCCACCACGACGACCAGCCACGCCGAACCGCTCACGTGAAGCCCGTAGAGACCGAACGAGAGCCCCGAAACGACAAGGGCCTGGATCACAGCGGCGAACCCGAAGGCAAGGGCATAGCCCATCACGAATTCGGCCTTGGCCAGCGGCATGGTCAACAGGCGCTCAAGGGTCCCGCTCGTCCGCTCCCGGAGAGTGGCGACCGAGGTCACGAGGAACATGACGATGAGCGGAAAGATCCCGAGCAGGGGTGGTCCGAACCGGTTGAAATCGCCATCGCGGCCGTGCAGGATCCAGGCAAGCAGCCCCATGAGGACGGCTGGCACCGCCAAGAGGAGGGCCACTGTCCGGGGGTCGTGCCGCAGCTGTCGCAGCACCCGCCGTGCAGTGGCGCCGGTGCGTCGCAGGGTCATCCCGACAAGTCCTCGATGAGGGTGATGAAAGCCGTATCGAAGTCGGTCGATCCGGTGCGTGCTAGGAGTACCTCTGGGGGATCGTCCGCCAGGATCCGGCCGGCGCGCATGAGCAAGAGTCTTTGGCAGCGGTCAGCCTCGTCCATGACGTGGCTCGACACGATGAGCGTCGTTCCTACCGCGACGAGGTCGGTAAGAAGGGCCCAGAGGTCTCGCCGGAGCAGGGGATCAAGTCCCACGGTAGGCTCGTCGAGCACCAACATTCGCGGCGAGCCGACTAGGGCGGTTGCCAACGACACCCGCGCCAACTCGCCTCCGGAGAGCTGTCCGACAACCGCCCCAGCGTGCTCACCAAGTTCGACGTCGTTGATGACGCGGTCGACGGCACTGCGTGGAGCTCCCAAGATGGTGGCGAAGTAGTGAAGGTTCTCCGAAACGGTGAGATCCGAGTAGACCGAGGGCGCCTGGGTGACATACCCCACGTGACTTCGCAGGCTGGGTGATCCGGCTGGCTGACCGAACAGCTCTACGAGTCCGCTCGCGACGACCTGCGTCCCGACCAGGGTCCGCATGAGCGTCGTCTTGCCACAACCATTCGGGCCGAGGAGGCCGACCAAAGTCCCCGAAGGAACAGTGAACGAGACGTCGCTCACCACTGTCCGGCCCCCGCGGATCACTTGCAGGTGCTCGACACGAATCGCCGGTTCCACGTCGGCTCCTACCTGCCTTTCGCTCGAAGCCCTTCACATAGTGGCGCATACGGCGCCGGCCTCAGACGATACCGACACGTGTGCCCATATCTCTGGTGGCCCAAAAGTTCCCACACTGCCGACCTTCTGGGGGGAGCGGAGGGTCAAACCGAGCACGCTCGAGAACAGCGAGCAGCTGGACTTCACGCAAGCTGTACGTCGTTGGCGGTTGCCACAAGGTCTTTGCTCGTGTCCTGTGGCCCGCCAAGACCAGTGATGTTCGCACGCCGGGCCAGGCCATCCAAGGCCGAGACCGGGACAACGGGGGGACGTCGTGGGGGTTGATCCACCTCAGCCCACCAGACAACCGGTCGACGACGCCTCTCCGGGCTAGCGAACGACCAACACCGGCAAACGCCCCAGGTGAATGACTTTGTGCGCCGTACTTCCCACCAGCAGACCTGTTAGATCGCTGACCCCGCGCGAACCCATGACGATCACAGAGGCGCCAGACTCCTCGGCCTCCTCAAGGATCTCGGCCACCACCAAACCCGACAATGAGGCCCGAACCGTCCCCGTTGCCTTCACTCCGACCGCTCCCAGGTCGGCGACGGCCTGATCGACAATCCCGGCAGCATGATCGTGTTCCTCACTCGGGACGATGCCAGCGCGACCGATGAAGTGGCCTTCGCGGACGTGGAGGACACGCACCTGCGCTCCCGAGAGCTTGGCTAATTCCTTCGTGGCTGCAAGGGTCTTGGTGTCATGTTGAGAGCCGTCCAGCGCGGTCAGGATGTGTTCGAACATCGTGATCTCCAATCATGAAGTTTCCCCCGTCACGATCGACCGCTCCCTGAGGCCTCGCTAGAGCCCAAGGTCCCGACCTGGGTTCAGGGGGTCCAGGGCACGGACGGAACAGCCCACTTCCGAGTGGTGGCCTTCTGGGGTAGGCGGCACCCGTCATGCGCCGCTCACAGGTGGTCGTGATCGCGATCATCGACGGACACGTGAGCCGCCGCCACCCGGTCTGCTTGGGAGCGTCGTCGGTTAATGAGGGATCGCCGTCTTCCAGAGTTGGCGCAGCTCTGGCGGTAGTACCGCCGCCACGTCGAAGGCCTCTTCGGGGACGAGCTCGCGCACGGCGCCGAGAACCGATTCGATGATGTCCTCCTGCTGATCGCGCTCGGCCGGGGGGAGCCCGACGGCGGAGACGAAGTCCTCGAGCCGGCGGACGTGGGGGTGCCCGACCCCTCTCGGCCGTGGTTCCTCGCCCAGGGCACGTAGGTCCTGGGGAAGGTGGGAGAGGAAGTGACGACGTTCGCCGCGCGGTAACTGGGCCGCAAACGTGGACAGCACGGCCCGAGCAGCAGAGCGCTCGGAACCAGGTGCTGCACCGCCCCCATGGGCGGCGGCGAGGACCGCGGTCAAGGCCCGGGACACTGCCGGGTGCTCTCCCCCCTCCGATGGTCGGGTGTCGCCGGGGAAGAGTCCTACGTGCAGATGGGACTCGACCCGTTTCACTCCAGGGGTGCGTCGGATCGCCTCGACGAGGGTCTCCACCTGGTCGTCGGAGGCGACGTCTCCGTGCAGGAGCACGTCGTGGCCCTCGGCCATCACATGGACTCGGGGGATGTCGAGGCGGTGCTCGAGGGGCCCGAGGACGGAACGGACCCGGTCGGCGAGGACCCGGTCTTCCACGGTCGGATCAGGGTGGCGGCCGGCGAGACGGTAGCGGAAGCCCTCGAGGCGCCCGCTTTGATAGCGCGCCGTTCTGATCACGGCATGAGCCAATTTGCGAGAGAAGCGCCGACCAGCGATCGTCTTGGACGCCATCACCCCAACCGCCAGGGCACCGGCCGCCAGCACACCGAGGACGCGATTACGGCTCATTGGCCTCGACCTCCACTTATGGGCAGTAGCTGCTTCCAGCGTGCGGCCGAGGTCATTGTGGGGCTAGGGCCGAAGGTCACTCGATGGCCGTCCAGACGCTAACAACAGCAAGCGATGATCGGTTCCCATGCGTACCGTCGCACCCACGTCCCGATGCCCGGGTCGACATGGCCTTTACCGAGGGGCGAGACCTTCCGACCCGAACCTCGGACGCATCCAGCTGCTCTCGACTAGAGGGCTCGTCGGTCGGCGCCGTCCTCGGCGAGCTCGTTGCGGGGAATGTGCATCGGAGGTGTCCGCCTCTGCGACCGCCCGAGAGGTAGGACCTTCGGCTCACCTGCCGAGGGATGTCGGGTGTCGGTGTTTGTAGTGGGAGGTCCTGCTGCCTACGCCGGGCCAGGACATGCCCCTGAAGCGGCGGGCGCGTGGAGATCACCCACAAAGTTGTCCCTGCGCTCCTTGTCGTCTCACCCGGGTGACCCGACAATGAGCCGTGGGGCCGACCAGTCCGTAGGCTCCCTGGTATGGCAATTGTCGGGATTTCGCACAAGGTTCGATTGACCCTCAGCGAGTTGCACGGCTCGGGAGATGACCCGATCACGAAGGCAGCGTTTGTCGAAAGGCTCGCCGCCGAGGTTCTCGAGTTGGCCGAAGCAGTCGAACGGCTCTCGATGGAAGTTGACAGTCTCATCGATGGTCGAGGCCGCTACGAGGGCGGCCCTCCCAGGAGCTAAGGTCCTCGGGGGCGTGGAGGACGGCCCCACGGTCCCACCCACCACTCCGCCTCCACTGGCGATAGACGCTCGGACACCCTGGGGCGTACCGTGGCGATGACGGCTGACGGCAGGATGCTGGTCCCCCGCGCCCTTGTCGCGGCCTGGAGCGTCAAGGCGCTCCCGAAAAGCTCCGGGCGCTACCGTTAACGCAATGAGCGAAGACCATTCCGCCGAGAACGAGCACCTCCGAGCCGAGGTCGAACACTTGCGGGCAGCGCTATTGGCGGTCGCCCGGGCAAGTCCCACGCTGGACGACCTGCTCGCCGCGCAGGCCCTAGCTCGCGACGCCTATGCCGGGTCGCTGGGGCGCGAGTAAGGGCTACATGCATCCCTTGTCGCGTTCCTGAGCGGAGGCGGAGGTGTCGTCGGGGCTGCCTGGAGGACTACTTCGCCCCGCGAGAGCGCCCGACTACCAGCACGGTTGTCCCACACGGTCTGAGTATGCACACCGGTACTTGCGCGCTGTGCTTGCCATCGACTGAACCCCAACCTCACCCGTCAGTGGACGAAGCCGTGCGTCAAGAGAAAGCACCTCTGCTCCTCGTGCATCTCATCCGGTAGTTGAACGAACCATTCGAGCCGATCGTGCACCGTCGACAGCATCTGGCCTCGGTCAGTGGGTAGGTGAGTCCGGAAGGCCAGCCCGACTGGCCAGTCGATTCCTCGTTGTGCGTGGCTCGGGTACTCGATGTAGCCGAGCAGCTCGTCGATGACGACATCCACACCGATCTCGTCGAGCGCGACACGGTGGACGGCATCGGACAACAGCTCAGCGAACCGGACCGTCCCGCCAGGGAGGTTCCACAGACCGTCACAAGGACCGCCGGCCCGACGGGTCAGCAGTACACCGAGATCGGAGCGCACAACAAGCTCCACGGTGAGCCGAGGTACTTTCCGGAAGATCTCCTGATACTCGGCCTCGGGTAGCGGTCCAGTCACGGCGCGATCAAGATTAACGGGTATGTGGGGAACGACCCACTTGAGCGTCGACCCACCGCGATCCTCACGCTGCTGGCATCCGACCCGACCGGTCGCGCCCCAGGTGGCACTCTTGGCATGGGGCTCACGCGAGGTGGGTGCACACCTTGGATCATCTGGGTAGGCATGACCGTGGTTCAATGGCGATCGTGGCTGATCAGTCGGACCCGACGGTATGAAGGACGATCGACCCCAGCTCCGTGGCCCGGGGCGGCGAGTACAGAACGCGGTTCGGCTGGCGCTGGTCATGGCGGCGCTGG
>Ga0116219_10004208_pt1 | contig 10922 bp, 8 predicted proteins | sample Sb_taG_4_FD_91019 | JGI IMG/M metagenome (GOLD analysis project Ga0116219, IMG submission 91019) | Peat soil microbial communities from Weissenstadt, Germany - Sb_50d_6_BS metaG | ecosystem: Environmental > Terrestrial > Soil > Wetlands > Peat | place: Germany: Weissenstadt | collected 2010-09-21
CGCCATAGGCCGTCCGGTACGTCCGCCTTCAACGGTTGCCTCAATCTGTACAAAGGTGTATACCTGATTTGTCCAGAGCCTCGAAATGGAACCTGGGAAGGGCTCGATCGCTGAGGAGGATCACCATGAACGTTTTTGCAGTAGCGCTCCTCTTCTTTACTGCAGTCTTCCTCGGAGGCGTTCTGGTTGTTGTACTCGTCGCCTTGTTTAAAGTTCGACGTGGCCGCCAGGAGCGTCTGCAAATGAAAAGGCACCTCCAGAAGATTGGCGCGTGAGCCCAGTCCTATCTTCCGGCCCAAAGCGAGGTGTCATTTCTGGCTGCTACGGTGATCCATTTTGGACAAATCTTTGCTGCGAGCGGTTCCACTCGGCACAACGTGGACCGCTGCATTGCCCTCAAGGAGCCGCTCCAACTCCCCGCGGCGACCGCTCGGCGAAATAACAAATTCCGCAATGCGGGATGCCCTCGCTCGTTACCTCGGCCTGGCCTGAGCCGCCCGATTAGGCAAACCCGTCCGGGGGATTGCGCCTACTGGGCGTCGGTGATGGGGTTTGGTCAGGTTCAATACTGAGCCTGAAACGTGCCCGTCTCCGACCGTTCGGAAACCGTCCGGATCGGCACCGCTGTCCCGATACGCATGTTCTTCAGGTCGTAGTGGAATTGCTTACCGCATTCAAGGCAGGCAACGTAGGTATTTCCGGGTTCAACACGCGGCTTATGGACTGGCGTAATAGGTCTGGTGATCCGCCTGTGCCGGCAACCAAACAGCAGATTCAGAATACGGTCGTGGGCGAACATGACAGAAATTACACAACAGCTGCACTCCGCGCTGCGGTACTGTTCAGGATTGCTCGCACGTCGTCCGCGTCGCTCACCACGAACGACTCGAACTGAATCGGAGTTCCAGCTTCGTCAGTCCACTCGCCGTAGTTGCACGTCAATTCCATCGTATCGACGCTGCCGGGCGACACGATCCGCATCGTGAATTTGCCAGCGGACACCACCAATACTTCGCTTCTCCGACCATTGGGGTAACGAATGATGGCTTCCATAATGATCCACCTGCTCTTCTGTTGATTAATTCTCCGTTGCGTAATGGCTCGTGACAAGTTCACTTCGGATATGGACCGAAGGTTCTATGCCTCCTGTGGAATGTGGAGGATAGCCCCGATCAGCCGACGTCCGAGCACCATTACTGGGCTGTACACCCAGACTTCAACAGTTGTGACCTAAGCCTGCGCTAAGAGGGAATCATGTGCCGGCTTGCGCACCGGGCTGAAGACTGCGGGCATACTCCTACTCCATTGGCTAAAACAGCGCAGTCGCGACGGTCCTCCGGTGTCTTCCTTCGGCGGGATCGCGCGATGGCACACCGCGCCTCGCCGACGTCAACCGCGCTCGAGGCGCCGGGAGGCGCCCGCGGCTGGGACGCGCCGAACCGAAACCGCGACTGCCATAAGGGGACTCGGGCGAGCGGCGAGCTGAGCTAGGTGAGGCGGATCCGCATTCGTCGGCTCCGGGGCTTCGCCGACCGCGGGACCGGACGAAGGCTCAGTATTGTTCCTGAACTACCTGTTCGTATAGGGCATAGATGCAGGAGAACAGCGTCAAGGCGAGCCCATTGTCCCGCCACTCAGGTCTCTCGACGTCCCTTCGCAATTCTTCAATGGCCGGTAACAGCGGTCTGAAAGCGACTTCATAAGCGTCTGGCCCCACGTCGGAAATCTTCCGTTTCGGACATACGCGGTTCCTAATTCGATCCAGTAGGAACGGGGCGAACTGCGTGATGTCGCCCACCATTGCCAGGCATTTCGGCGGATGATCGCTCTCGTCACAGAAGAAGAGGCCGCAGTCCAGCACCCACTGAAATAGCTCGATTGCAGACTGCATTCCCTCGACGGTCGTATTTTCGAGACGGTGCAGTACGACGGCGCGTAGCCCGTGAAATTCGTCGCCTTCAATTCCGCCCGCCGACCGGAAGACTTCGACCTCAGCAGACTCAAGTTGTTCCTCGATGTCCGGATATTCGGCAAGGTTCAGCCACTCGCTATGCCCCGCGTAGGCTTCGTTAAGTTGGGTACGAATGAACTGGCACAAAGCGGGGTGTAGATCCGGTAAACGCTCAGGCGAATACCATCGCACATCCTCAAAAGTGTATCCTGCCGTATCGCTGAATTCCAAAAAGAATACTGCATCTTGAGGAAGCATCCACCCCGCCTATACCTCACGACATGGCACTCTAGCTCATGATTCCGATCCAAATGGTGCCTGCGCCGGAAGCCCCAAAGTCCTGCAAGAGCGCAAAGCCAAATTCCAGGCTCCCTTTCAATTCTTATATCACACTCATCGTGTGTAGAACTCATAGTGTTCACGTTGCACGATGAGCACAGGTGCGACCTCAAGACCCGCGCGTCCTATTTGGCAAGCGAGTTCGCGAACTGCGGACGGACCGCGGTCTGTCTCAGGAGCACCTTGCGGAGTTGTCCGGCTTGCATCGAAACTACATTGGCGGCGTCGAGCGGGGCGAACGGAACATCGGATTGCTGAACATCGTCCGGCTGGCGCACGCTCTTCATGTGAAGCCTTTGCAGCTCGTGGAGCCGCTCCCATAATTCGCATTAGTTGCGCCCACGGCCAACACGCTCTCAGGCTCCCGGAAGCGCCCGGGGCCGGGCCGCGCCGTACCGAAACCGTGACCGCCGGCCGCGGCTCCCGCCTGCGCTGCCGGCGCGGCTGTCGATTCCGTCACCTCCGCCGCGCAATCGCGCGATGGGCCCGCGTGGGCGCGAAGCGGGCGCGAAGATCGCGCATGATTTCACGGCTCCGACCGCGGACGGCGACCGGCTCTATTTCAAATGGCTGGCGCCACGCCGCGGAGCGGATCGCGGCGACAATCAGCGCGCGCGGTAGCGCTGGCCCAATCCCGATTTTGCGAAACCACGTAAGCGGGAGACACGTTTTGGGGTGAAGGCTCGCCGCGACCGTTCCCTGCTAAAGTTTCGATCTGCTGGCCGAGCCTGGCGCTCGCGTGCTTTGGTTTCGTTGCGGCCACCGCGGCGGGCGTCCAATGGAAGCGGTCGGGGGTATGCTTGCTAGTGGGCCAGGAAGCCCAAAAGGAAATCCTGGATCAGATCTGAGCGAGCCCGAAAGGGCCATGCCAACTCGTTCAAGGAAGGTGTGAAGTCAGATGCAGGACCGACGATCATTCTTGACCAGGGCGTCCCTGGGACTAGCCGCGGCGCGAGCCTATTTGGCTCCAGCCGCCGACCAGGTCGTGGCCGAATCTATCGGGCCGGCAGAGACGATGGCCGCGACGCCGCAGGAGACGGCTGCGGGAGAGCGCTACGAGTTGTCCAACGAGCGGGTTGGGGTGGCGCTGGATAACGAAGGGCGGCTGGTGGAGTTGACCAACCGTCAGACGGGGAAGAGTTATCTGGCGACTGCTGCGCGGCACGCGCCGTGGCGGATGTATTATCGCTGGAACACCCCGCTCGATGGCGCTCTGGAACTGGCGATCCCGACTGACGGCCAAAAGGCCCGGGTCAGACGGGACGGCGCCAGTTTGGAGCTCTCCTATGAAACCCTGACGGGAGCTCTGCCGCAGACCGGCAAGACGCGGGAATTGCAGATCGGCTTGGTCGTGCGCATCAGTTTAGAAGCCGACCAGCTCACTTGGACCGCCAGGATTGACAACCGGGAAAGCGACAAAGGGCTCCAGGTGAGCGAGCTCTGGCTGCCCTGGATATACGGGATTGGCGACATGGGGATGGGTCCGGCGTCGGACGTGCTCTTCTGGCCAAGCCGAGGCGGGCGCCGGGTAGAGGCCCCCTACGTCAAGTTGATGGCGGCCGTTGGCTCCCCAGCCCAGTCCACAGGCTTCGGGGCAAACCCGACATGGTCGTACAGCGACACCGGGGCGCCCGATTACCGCCTCGCCTACCCCTATCCGGCGTGCATGCAATGGTTCACGTTCAACAACGGCGCAGAAGGGCTGTATTTTGGCAGCCATGACAAGACGCTGATGACCACAGTCCTGAACGTGGCCGGCGGCGCCGGTGAGCGCCGGTTTGGGGGGCCGCGAGCGGCGCAGGCCGTGGCGGCCGACGCCGAGAAGGCAATGACGGCTTCGATCGTGAAGTTTCCGTTCGTCAAGGGAGGGGAGACCTGGGACTCGGAGCCGGTTGTGATGCGGCTCTACCGGGGGGACTGGCACGAGGCGGCGCGGACTTACCGGGCGTGGGCTGAGACATGGATGCAGAAGCCCGATGCTCCGGAGTGGGTCCGGCGCACGCCGGGATGGGCCGGAACGACCTTGAAGGGCCAGAGCGGGCAGATTCGCTCTACTTATGCCGATTTGCCGGGCATGCTGAAGAGCGCCCAGGCGGTGGGCCTAAACCTGTTAAACATCTTCGGCTGGGTGAAGCAAGGTTTCGATGACTACTATCCCGAATACTCCGCTGACGAGGCCATGGGAGGGGAAGCCGGCATCAAGAAGGCGCTTGCGGACGTGAAACAAGCCGGAGGCAGAAGTTTCCTTTACACCCAGGGACAGTTGATTGATCCCGCCGCGGAGTTTTATCGGACCAAGGGCTACCGGATCACGGCCAAGGACATCTGGGGCGCCGAATATCGCGAGACATACGGCGGAAGCGGAAGCGGCGCTTTCATGGGGACGATGCGCAACAAGTGGTTTGGCGTGGCCTGTCCTGCGGCCCCCGGGTGGATCGACCAGCTTGTGTCGCAGGCCGAGATGGTTCTTGGCTTAGGCGCTCAAGGCGCCTTCTTTGACCAACTGGGAGGCGCTCCTCCGTACATCTGCTTTTCCACCGAGCACAATCACACGAGGCCGTCTCTGGCGGTTGGTCCGTGGAAGGTGAAGAACCTGCAGCGGCTGCGTGAGGTGATCAAGGCGCATGATCGCGACGCGGTTTTGTCGCTCGAGTTGGTTACCGATTGCTACGCCGGGTGGGTCGATATCATTCATTCCGAGGGCATCGGTTTCTACCCGGATCCGGAGTCTTTTGGGGAGATGTTCCGGTACACGTTCCCCGATCCTATCGTCACCAACCGCACGCAAGGCCCGGAGGCGAACAATCTACGGAAGCAACTCGGCCATGCGTTCTCTCTGGGACTGCGCTTCGAGGGCGGCTCCAGGGGTGCGCAAAATCCGGACTATGCGCGTTATGCGGCCAGGCTGATTGACCTTTACAAGACCCATGCCGACCTTCTTTTGGAGGGACGCTTTGTGGATACGGAGGGCTTCCTGTGCGACAACAGCCGGGTTTCCTCGCATGCTTTTGTGGCGGGGAGCCGTATGGCGGTGACGCTGTGGAATTCAACGGACGCTGCGCAGAAAGCCAGAGTGGTGGCGGCCGGCTACCAGCTCGAGGCGGCGCACTGGCAAGATCCAAGCTTGTCGGGCCCGGATCAGTGGATCATGCCGGACGATGTAGCGGTGTTGATCTTTCGTCGCTCGTAGAGGGATTGCCAACAGAGGCTTTCGCTCGAGGCGACGGTGGCGATCGCCAATAATATTCGGTCGAATCGCGGTACGAAGTTAATGGAGTGATCATGAAAAGAGAATGTGTGTTGGCTATATGCCTGCTTGCCGTAGGCCTGCCGCTGAAGCCACCATGTTGAACTTGGTGGAATCGCCGATGGCGACTGTCGCGAAAATCAGGGACAGTTACCTCCCGCCGGAGCCAAAACAGCGCGCGTGCTAGCGCGGGCCCCCTCCCGATTTTGCGAAACCACGCAAGCGGGAGACACTAATTGAGGTGAGGGGAGGTGAGCAAAAAAGCGTGAGTAAAAGTGAGGAGGAGCCCCCTCCCGAGAAAGCGGAAATACGTACGCGGAGGGGCTAAAAAGGCCGGACTGGTGACGCGTTTCTGCCGCACGATGGACCCGTCCCACAACTTCAGAGTTTTGGAACACCGCCGCCGAAGCGGTGAAGGCGGCACCAGCAAAGGCAGCGAAGCAGAGTGCGCCCGTCAAGAAAACTGCAGCGATGAGCAAGTCAGCGAGGCATCCTGTGGATAATTAAGGAAACAACGACAACCAGAATCAATAACGCGGGCACTTCGTAGCTTCAGTTTCAGCCATGGCGAACCCGAAATCGTATCACGTTTGCTCGGAGAAGTCGTTCCGCGTTGCCCCCCGCCGCGGTCGGGCTTCTCATAGGGCACCGCTCGGTAACCGCCGGTTCATCGTCGGCGCTCTAGCCGAATTTCCTTGACACGGCCTCGCCTTTAGCGTTAATCTCGCATCAGTTTTCCAGGCGTTGTAGGAGGGGATGATGCCTCGTTGTGCATTCTTGCTTTCTGTTCTGTTTCTCACTGGTTCGGCCTTCGCGCAGGAGTTTCGTGCCAGCGTTTCCGGCCAGACCACGGACTCGACCGGCGCTGTAGTGGCTGGTGCGGAAGTGACGGTCACAAGCACGGAGAGGAACACTTCCACCCGAACGCTTTCCAACGCCTCCGGCCGCTATGTCCTCGAGTTCCTGCCGCCCGGGCACTACACCCTGAGCGTTGAGAAACCTGGGTTCAAGAAGTTGGTGCGCGCCGGGCTCAGTCTGGAAGCGGCCGATCACCTCTCGCTGGACGTCTCCCTCCAGGTGGGAGAGCTTACGCAGAGCGTGACGGTTACCGGCGAGGCTCCTCTCCTCGAAACCGAAACCGCTTCCCGCTCGGGCACCATTGAAAACCGCGTTCTCGAGAACGTCCCCACCAACGGCCGCAATCTCTTCTCGCTCCAATACAGCTTGCCGGGTGTCATCAAGCAATCCACCTACTGGGGCTCCATGGAACTCTGGGCTTACAGCGACGTCAACGCGGTTTCGATTAACGGCGGGCGGTCGGGCGAGAATGAAACGCTGCTCGATGGGCTTTCCGACACCAATGGCAACCGCAGCGTCGCCATCATGCCCGCCCTCAGCGCGACCCAGGAAGTGGCCGTGCAATCGAATATTTACGACGCGCAATTCGGCCGCTTCGGCGGCGGGGTCACCTCCATTTCGGTGAAATCCGGCGCCAGCAGCCCGCACGGTGAAGTCTACGAGTTCCTGAAAAATCTGAAGCTCGACGCTACCGAGTGGGTCCTCAACGCCCTGGGTACACCCCGGACGCGGTTCCAGAACAACACCTTCGGCGCTGAAATGGACGGCCCCGTGTACATTCCCAAGCTGATCAATGGGAGGAATCGCCTCTTCTTCATGTTCTCGTACGAAGGAGCGCGCGAACACCTGCAATCGTCTGCTGTCCGCACCTTGCCCACCGCCCCAATGCTGCAAGGCGATTTTTCGCAGCTCTACAACAACGCGGGCCAGTTGGTCACCGTCTACGACCCCAACAGCACCAGGCAACAGGTGGACGGCAGCTATATACGCACTCCCTTCCCCGGCAACCGTATCCCGTCCTCCCAAATCAATCCGATCGCGGCCAAACTCGCCGGCTACTACCCGCAGCCGAATCGGGCCGGCACCGGCCTGGCGGGTCTCAACAACTACTCGGTGCTCGAGCCGCAGACACAAATCTACGACGCCGTATTAGGAAAGATCGATTTTCGAGCTACCGATAAGAACAACATCTCGTTCCGCTACGGGCAGACTCCGTGGGTCTCCACCCCGTCCCTGGTCTGGGGCAATAACGCGGCAGAGCCAGCCGCGTTGAAAACCCGCGATCCCCGCAACTGGGGAGCGGACTGGACCTACACGATGAGCCCCACCGTGCTCATCAATCTCCGTGCCGGACTGTCGCGCTACGAGAATTTTTCCGGCAGTCAGTTCGGCGCCGGCTTCGACCCGCGTCAGCTCGGCTTCCCGGCCTCTCTCGTGTCCCAATTCACCACTCTGCAATTTCCTCGTTTCAATTTGGGAACGTACTCGGAACTGGGCGGGACCGCGGTCACGAACTACGAGACCGACGACACCTACAGCCTGCAGCCCAACATCACCTGGATCCACGGCCGGCAGACAATCAAGCTGGGAGCCGAGTTCCGCCTCTACAACCAGGATTTCCTGCAACCCGGCGCCGCCGACGGCAATTACACGTTTTCGAAAGCCTGGACCCAGGCCAATCCGCTTCGCGCCGATGCTCAGTCCGGCAATGAGTTCGCCTCGTTTCTCCTGGGTGTCCCCGCTTCCGGATCGGTGGACCATAACATAGACCCGGCCTACCGCAACTACTACTACGCCGCGTTTGTACAGGACGATTGGAAACTGAGTTCGGCCCTGACGCTGAATCTCGGCCTGCGTTGGGATGACGAAACCCCGCGCACGGAACGCTACAACCGCATGGTCCGCGGTTTTGCTTTCGATCAGGCCAGCCCCATCGCGGGCCAGGTTCCCGGGCTTGACCTCAAGGGCGGCCTGCTCTACGCGGGATCGAGCGGCGAAGACCGGCTCGCCTTCAACCCAGACAAGAAGCACGTTGAGCCACGCGCCGGAATCGCCTGGCGCTTTGCGCCCAAGTGGGTCATGCGCGCCGGCTATGGCTTGGCTTACCTGGGCCAAAGCGCCCAGGGACCGAATACCGGCTTCACCCAGCCCACGCCCTTGATTGCATCCACGGATGGCGGACTCACCCCGGCGATGAGCCTTGGCAACCCCTTCCCCAGCAATCTGTATCCCACCGGTCTGCTGAAGCCCATCGGCAGCAGTCTTGGCCTGGCCACCAATCTCGGCCAATCTATCTCCGCCCAATATCTGGACCGTCCCCTGCCCTACTCGCACCAGTTCTCGTTCGGATTTCAACGGGAATTGAAAGGCGGATGGCTGGTGGACGCCTCCTACTCGGGCAACCTGACGTACCGGCTGCCGGTCAGCCTGGGGCTGAACTTCATCCCGGCTTCAACCTTGAACAGTATGCCGGTGGCCAACCGGTCGGCATATTTCACAGCCGCTGTCCCGAACCCCATGGCGGGGCTGCTGCCTTCGTCAAGCATCAACGGCGCCACCGTGCCGCGGCAGCAACTGCTGAACGCATACCCCGAATTCACCGGAGTCAGCATCACCAACGTCCCCATCGGTTCTTCCAACTACAATTCTTTCCAGTCCAAGGTGACCCACCGCTTTGCGCACGGACTGGCGGTGCAGGGCTCGTTTACCATATCGAAAAACCTGGAAAGCGTATCCGTATTGAATGCCCAGGACGTCAATCTCGGCAACCTGCTCTCCACGCCGCTGGAGCAGCGATTGACCGCATTCGACGCTCCGCGAGCCGTTTCCATCGTCACCAGCTACGAATTGCCGTTCGGTAAGGGAAGAAGGTTCGGTAGAACCATGCGCCCGCTGCTCAACGGCATCATTGGCGGATGGAACCTGAACGCGCAATGGACCGCTCATTCCGGTTACCCCTTCGCCTTCCCCAATGCGTCCCCGCTGGTGGCCCAGACCGCCAATCTGCACGACGCCCAGCGGGATGCCAATGCGCAAAAGGCCGGCCGCACCGAGTGGGATCCTTCCTATGACGCTTGGTTCAACACCTCATCTTCCCCACTCAGGCGCAAGCCCCGTTCACGTTGCGGACCTTCCCCACCATGTTCCCCGACGTCCGGAGCAAGATCCTGAACGTCTGGGATTCGTCCATCTATAAGGAGTTTCCGATCAAGGAGCGGGTGCGCTGGCAGGTGCGCGCCGATTTCCACAATACGTTCAACCATCCCTGGTTCGGTAACCTGGCGTCCAACAATGTGACCAATGCGCAGTTCGGCCAGGTATCCGTATCGTCCATCGACGATACTTCCGAGCCACGGCTGATTGTATTGGTGATGAAGATCGTGTTTTGATTTCGAGGTGATCCTTCATGCGGATGATTCGACGGCAACGCCCCCGGATTCGAATAACGATCCTCGTGGTGACAGCCTTGGTCGCACTGCCGGCGGTGGCGCAGACGGACTGGGAGGTCGTGAAGACGTTTCAGATCGGCGGGCCGGGTTCGTGGGACTATCTCACGGTCGACCCGGGGACGCATCGGCTGTATGTGCCGCGGAGTACGCACACCATGGTGATCGACTCCGAGACAGGCAAGACTCTCGGCGATATTCCCGGCCAGAAGATCGCCCACGGCGTCGCGGTTGTTCCCGAGGCGAAGCGCGGGTTTATCAGCGACGGCGGCGGCGAGGGCGCCGTGGTGGTCTTCGATCTCGAGACGCACTCGATTCTGGGCGCCCTCACCGCGCAACCCGATGCCGACGGCATCATCTTCGACTCCTACAGCGGGCGCGTGCTGGTGGTGTCCGGAGACAAGGGCGTGCTGATGTCGCTGAAGCCGGACATCGATCCCAAAAATGGGAAGATCGACGCGCCCATCGAACTGGGCGGAGCACCGGAGTTTCTGGCGTCCGATGGAGCCGGCAAGGTCTACATCAATCTGATGGACAAGAACGAAGTGGCGGTCGTGGACATTAAGGCCAGAAAGGTGGTGGCACGCTGGCCCGTCGCGCCCGGAGGCGCGCCGGTGGGGATGTCGATCGACTCCAAACAGCACCGGCTTTTCATCGGCTGCCGCAAGCCGCAGAAGCTGATCGTGATGAGCACCGAAGACGGCAAGGTGGTGGCGGATCTGCCGATCGGCGAGAGCGTGGATGCCACCAAGATCGACGGCGGCCAGGCGTTCGCCAGTTGTCGCGACGGTTCGCTCACGGTGGCGGCCGAGGCAGCGCCGGGAAAGTTTGAAGTGGTGCAGACCGTAAAGACGCGCACGGGCGCGAGAACGATGGAGATGGATCCGACGACACACAAGATCTATCTGCCTACCGCGGAGTTTGGGGAGCCACGACCTGGATCGAAAGGAGCGCCGACGAAGCCGGACACATTCATGATCGTCGTGGTGGCACGCCACGGGTCAAAGTAGACGACAAGACCAGTGTTCCGAAACATGCCGGCAAATCAGCTCAACGCAAACCGATTCCGCACTGCGCTCCC
>Ga0116219_10004209_pt1 | contig 10914 bp, 8 predicted proteins | sample Sb_taG_4_FD_91019 | JGI IMG/M metagenome (GOLD analysis project Ga0116219, IMG submission 91019) | Peat soil microbial communities from Weissenstadt, Germany - Sb_50d_6_BS metaG | ecosystem: Environmental > Terrestrial > Soil > Wetlands > Peat | place: Germany: Weissenstadt | collected 2010-09-21
GGTGGTGATTCCATGCAATCCCGCGATGGTGAGAAGCAGCGCCAGGAGGCAAAGACCATAGAACACCTGCATAGCCATACGTTCAACGAACAGGGAGTCCTGATAATGCTGCCAAAGGTCTTGGAGGACAACACCGTCGATCCCGGTTGGGCCGCGGCCAGTTCGCTGCGCAGCGTCGCCAGATAGGCGCCCGGATTCCTGTCGACTTCGACCGCGAACGTAGCGTCACCCGCGGAGCGCGCGGCCGTGAGGGTGATAGCGCGCGGCTCGGGCGGATCGTAAACCGAGTTCCACTTGGCATCCTGAAACACACCTACGATTTGCCGGACGCTGCCGTCGAGGCGAATCTCGCGCCCCACTGCGTTGCCGGCCGGATCGAGCTGTCGGGCCAGGGTGGCGTTTACCAGAACCGCGTGCGGATCGGCAGCCTGCAGGTCGCGGCCGGAAAGAATCCGCACACCGAGAGCGGAGAGGAAGGCCGGTCCGGCGGAACCTCCCTTGACTACGCGCGGTTCCTGCCCGGGCGACTCCAGCCGGAGCGTGGCGCCCGCCATTCCCGATAGCGGAACACTCCGGCCATAGGTCACGCGGCGAACACCGGCGATGCGTGCCAAACGCTCCCGAACCGCCTCACAATCCACCTGAAGCAGGCTCCCGTCCTCTGCCGTAGCCACCAGCCTCGCCATGGCGACGGGGCGTCTATCCGCCTAGAATGTCAAGGGGTCCTTTTGTCCGATTTCTTCTCTCTCAGCCGGCTGGATGGAAGACATCGCCGTAAGAATGCGGCTCGCCACATACCCCACTACGAACAACACCACGTTGCCGATGGCGCCGATCATGTAATCGTGCCAGGGAAAATTGAAACGGCCGAGATTCAAAATGCGCTTCTCGCCCAGTGTCAGGGTCGCCCAGCCGGTGAACGCAATGCACGCCGCAATCCCCACGTACACGCCCCGGCGGTTCGCCCCCGGACCCAGGAACGCCAGCAGAAAGAGCCCTGCCAGCCCGCCGCTCACGATGGCCGATGCCGAAAACCACAGCGACAGCGCCCCCGTCTGCGTATGCGATAGGACCAGCGCCGTCGCAATGCACAGCAGGCCGCACACCGTCACGATGCACTTCGCCACCTGCAGTCGCCGCCGGTCGGTGGATTCGGGCCGCACCAGCCGGTAGATGTCCCCCACTCCCACCGAAGAGAACGCGTTCAAATCGCTCGAGAGCGCGCACATCGCCGAGCCCATCAGGGCGGCCATCACCAGCCCCGAAACGCCCGGCGGCAGGTGCGTGCTGAGAAAGTGCGGGAAGACCTGGTCGCCCTTGGTGATGTAGGCCGGCAGCTTTTCGCCAGTCAGCCGGTAGAAGGTCCACGTGCACGTGCCGATCAGCATGAACAGCGTCCACACCGGCACCGCCAGCAGCGTGCCCATCGCTACACCGCGCACCGCATCGCGGTCCGACTTGGCCGAGAGGTAGCGCTGCACCAGCGTCTGGTCCGTGGTATACCGTTGCAGGTACCAGAAGAAGCCGTAGATGATCAGCACCCACACGGTGGGCTGCGAAAGATCGAAGGCCGTGCTGCCGAAGGCGATCTTGTGGTTCTGCATCGCTACCGCGAACACCGCCCTCGGGCCGCCGGGCGGCAGGAACAGAAGGTAGCCCAGGCAGATGAAGATCCCGGTCCAGATGACGATGCCTTGCATCACGTCGGTCCACACCACGGCTTCGAACCCGCCCTTCAAGGTGTAGATCATGGTGAGCAGGCCGGAGATGAGAATCACCTGGTCCATGTTCCAGCCCGTCATGCTGTTGATGGTGAGGGCGAGCAGGTAGAAGACCAGTCCCATTTTGGAAAAGTGGGCCAGCGTGAACGCCACCGAGGCATAAATGCGGGTGGGCCGGCCGAAGCGCTTGCCAAAATATTCGAAGGCGCTCATCCCCACCGTATGGCGATAAAAGGGAATGATCACCGTGCCCACCAGCGCCAGCACGACGACCAGCAGCAGCGGAGGAATCAGCAGTGACCAATCCTTGGCGTACGCCGCGCCGGGAAACGCGATGAACGTCACGCTGGTGATCATGGCGGTGAGGAACGACATCCCCACGGCCCAGAATGGCACCGAGCGCTTGGCGGTGAAATACCGCTCGGTCGAAGTCTGGCGGCGCGAGAATCGCAGCCCGACGCCGGTCAACCCGAGGACGTAGACGCAGATCACCGCGACGTCCAGCCAGCGCACGTGGGCCATTGAGGCATTGTGGCACACTTGGCCCCATTCTTCCTCCGTTCTCGCGTTATGGGCGAAGGAGTTTATAAAACGTATGCGTGCTTAAAATCTCATCGGCACAGCGTTGCTGGTATTCGGCCTCTGCTGCGCTCTTGCGGCGCAGCCGCAGTGCTCAATCCAAAACGCAGCCGGGGTCTGGGCGTACACCGCCATGGGATGGTCGATCTCGGCGGGCGAGTCTTCGCCAGCCCCCCTGACCATGAGCGGGTGCGCGGCGGGTGGGCCAACAAGCCCGGCTAAGGGGCCGACTGGCAGTCGGCCCGCAGACTGCCCACAACTAAAAACGGAGGAAAAGCAACGCCAGGAGCAAATTCCAGTATGCGAAGTATTCGCCGGTTGGTCTGATCAATTCAGGATACATGTTTGAAGAGATCGGCAGCTCAGCCAATAGAGAATAGATGGCGAAGACGAACCCGGCCGCCAAAAAAAGTCTGAGAATCGAACGCGCTGGGGCGACATTATGTTTAGGCCATGTTGAAAGCCAGTTTGGTGACCCTGGGGGAAGGTTCCGCCCGAAGCCGTCGAGAGCAGCGGTACGAAATCCTCGACAAGATCGGCACAGGCGGGATGGGGGTGGTCTACCGCGCCACGGACCACGCCCTGAATCGGACCGTCGCTATCAAGATGCTGCATCCAAACCTGATATCCGACGAGCCCAGCCTCGGGCGCTTGAAGCAAGAGGTCGTCATGGCTTCGAAGGTGAGTCACCGCAGTGTGGTCCGGGTGCACGATCTCGCGGAAGTGGACGGCAGGCCAACCATCGTCATGGATTGGGTGGACGGTGAGACCGTTGCCACGCTCATCAATCGCGTCCATCGTCTCCGTCCTTCCCTGGTATGCGACCTGGCTGCGCAGATTTGCGAGGGGCTGGAGGCGGTACATGCCGCCGGCATTGTCCATCGTGACATCAAACCGGGTAACCTTCTCATCAGACGGGACGGCGGGGATATCCTGATCTCGGATTTTGGCCTGGCTCACTGTGGCGGGGACTCGACGACCCTAAGCGGTGCGGGAGAGTTTCGCGGGACAGCTCGCTACGCCGCGCCCGAACATGCCGCCGGCATGCCGGCCGACTCCCGGTCGGATATCTTTTCGGTGGGGATGGTGCTCCTCGAGATGCTCACGGGAACTGTCGATTTGGCGGCTCTCGATGGACTGCGGGAAGAATTGATGCGCGCGCAGACCGGCAGATACGTCCGATCCGGTGAATTGCGCAAGCTCATGGTGCTCAGGCTGGCAATCGAACGGTGTATTCAGTTGGACCGCAAGGAGCGGTATGCCAGTGTCCAGGAGATCAGCGCAGATCTGAGAAGGGCGGATCGCCCACCAAAAGCGATCGAACCCGGACCTTCGGAACTTCCGGAACCCAAGCGATTCTGGATTCTCCATTCCCGGCCCGCGCTTTGGATTGCGGCCTTTGCTGTACTCCTGTTGCCGGCATTGTTTTTGGGAATCAAGGGACGATTGGCCACTCACCTGAAGCCTCCTTCCCAGTTCTCCACGGCCAATGGCCTGTATACCAACGCCTTGAGTCTTATCACTCCGCAGAGCGATGAACGGGATTTGCGGAGAGCCGTAACCCTGTTGGCCGAGGTTCTGGCTGTCCAGCCGCACCACACGCCTGCAGCTAACGCTCAATTGCGGACTCTCGTCAGGCTATACGAAATGACCTCGGACTTGCGGTGGCTTACTGCTGCCCGAGCGGCGCTGACCAATGGAGAGGCCGCCGGGCTCAGGAAAGAAGAGCTGCAGTTATTCAAGGCCAGAATCGACCTCAATGCAGGTTTGTACCAGGATGTGATCGGCAGCATCCAGAATCTCCTTAAGTCGCCGGACGATGTTACCCGCCTGAGTGCCAGCCGCCTGCTTGGGAGAGCCCTGGAGGCCACCGGCCAATTGCAGGCGGCAGCGAGTTACTATCGATCGGCTGTCGCTTTAAGCCCCGACTCGTGGCTGTGCCACAATGACCTGGGATCTATCGCCCTGCGCCTGGGACACCTGGTTGAAGCTCGCGCGGAATTCGGTCGAGTGATCGAATTGAACCCAACTTCTCCCTCGGGCTATTCGAACCTGGCGGTTGTCCTGCTACACAGCGGCGACTTCCAGGGCGCGCGGCGCCACTTCGAAACCGCCCTGGAACGGCAACCATCGGCGGAGACATACTACAATCTGGGAGCGGTATCTTATTATTCTCACGAATACGCAACCGCGGTGCCGTTCTTCCAGTCTGCGATCGATATGCGTCCGACCTCGCCGCGCTATGTTTTGGGCCTTGCCGATACTCTCCGGCTTTCGGGACAGCGGGACCGAGCCCGGACGGAGTACCTGCACGCGCTTACACTCCTGGATGGTGACGCGAAGAAGGGGCCACTAACAATCGAGGAACAGTGTCAACGGGCGCGCTGCCTGGCTGGATTGGGTGACCGGCCGGCTGCCAAGTCGGCATTGCAAGCTGCCATGGGAAACAACGCAGGAGACCACATAGTGCTTTACACGAGCGCCGTATTGGCCGCCATGGAAGGTCTTTCGTCGGCTGCCAGAGATCGGGCTGCAAAGGCTATAGCGGCGGGTTATCCGCGGGCCCTCGTCAGGATGGATCCGGATTTATCGTCCATATATCCGGCGTCGCAGCACCTTGAGGGCAAGTGAAAGGCACTGGCTCGGCAAAATACGCCATACGTCCCTGTATTGTACGTGAGGCGGGTTGAGCCATAGCCAATCCGCCATCGTGATACCATTCTCCACTGTTATGAAACTCTCTCCGGTGCTATTACTAATAACGATGTCCGTCGTTTCCTCCGCCCAGAACAAGCCGCGAGCCCGCGATCTCGGCGTTCCCTTCGAAGGCGCTCCCGGACCTCTGAACGCCATCGTCGACGTCCCCGGCGTCGAGGTCGGCCACAAAACGCTCATCTCGGGCGATGGCAAACTGCAAGTGGGAGCCGGCCCCGTGCGCACCGGCGTCACCGCCGTGTGGCCCCGCGGCAAGCAGTCTTCCGACCCGGTCTTTGGCGGTTTCTTCTCCCAGAATGGCAATGGCGACATGACCGGCACGCACTGGATCGAGGAGTCCGGCTTTCTCGATGGTCCCGTGCTGATCACCAATACCCACAGCGTCGGCGTGGTGCGCGACGCCTATCTCGCCTGGCTGGTCAAAAACAAACGGCAGCCCGGCACCAACGTCTTCGACGGCGGCTTCTACACCTATCCGATCGTTGCCGAAACCTACGATGGCTTTCTGAACGACATCAACGGATTTCACGTCAAGCCCGACGACGTGGCCGCCGCGCTTGAATCCGCCTCTACCGGCCGCGTGCCGGAAGGCAACGTGGGCGGTGGCACCGGCATGGTCTGCTATGGATTCAAGGGCGGCATCGGAACCTCGTCCCGCAAGCTCGCCGGCGGATACACGGTCGGCGTTCTCGTTCAGTGCAATTGCGGAAGCCGCCGGCAGTTGCGCATCGGTGGCCTCCCCGTCGGCCAGGAGATCGCCGACAACCTGCCAGTGGCCGGCGTGCCGCATGCCTTCCGCGACGATACCGGCTCCATCATCATCGTGGTCGCCACTGACGCCCCGCTGCTCCCCCACCAGACCAAGCGTCTCGCGCGCCGCGCCACCATGGGGCTCGCGCGCACCGGTTCCACTTCCGGCAACGGCTCGGGCGATATCTTCATCGCCTTCTCAACGGCCAACCCGCACGCCGCGGCCGCCCAGGCTCCCGTGAATGTCTCCATGCTCCCCAACGACGCGATTAATGGCGTCTTCGAAGCCGCCGTCGAAGCCACCGAAGAGGCCATCGTCAACGCCATGGTCGGCGCGGAAACCATGACCGGCATCGACGGCCACAAAGTCTCCGCCCTGCCTCACGACCGCCTGCGCGAGGTGTTGAAGAAGTACGGCCGGCTGGTTCAGTAGCGCGTCCCCGCACTCTAAGCTATCCTGGCGCAAGCGATGTCTTTGGCTCCCTCAGCCCGCCTCGGCCCCTACGAAATCCTCGCCCGCCTTGGCGCGGGTGGCATGGGCGAGGTCTATCGCGCCCGCGACACCCGCCTGGGCCGCGACGTGGCCATCAAGATCCTTCCCGCCGATCTTTCCGGCGACCCCAGCCGCCGCGCGCGTTTCGAGCAGGAAGCTCGCGCCCTCGCCGCCCTGAACCACCCCAACATCCTCGGCCTTTACGACATCGGAACCGAAGACGGCATCGACTACATGGTCACCGAGTTTGTCGCCGGCGAAACCCTCGCCGCCCTGATCGAGCGCGGCCCCATCCCCACCCGCAAGCTGCTCGACATCGCCGTCCAGATCGCCGACGGCATGGCCGCCGCGCACACCGCCCGCATCACCCACCGCGATCTCAAGCCGCTCAACATCATGATCGACCGCGACACCCGCGTGAAGATCCTCGACTTCGGCCTCGCCAAGCAAGCCGCTCCCGCCTCCACCGCCCCCGACGAAACCGTCACTGCCGCCCAAACCCAGCCTGGCACGATCCTTGGCACGGTCAACTACATGAGCCCCGAGCAGGTCCGCGGACAGCCCACCGATCACCGCTCCGACCAGTTCTCCTTCGGCCTGGTCCTCTACGAAATGGGCGCCGGCCGCAAGCCCTTCGACAGGCCGGATTCCGTCCAGACCATGTCGGCCATCCTCACCGACGAGCCGCCGATCGATCGCAGCATTCCCGCGCCATTGCGTTGGGCCATCGACCGGTGCCTGGCCAAAGACCCCGCTGGCCGCTACGAATCCTCGCGCGACCTGTTCCACGAACTGCGCAGCCTGCGCGACCATCTCTCCGAAACTTCCACCAGCCAGGCCGCCATGGCTGCCCCGGCCGTCGTGGCCGCCGCGCCGCCCCGCAGCCGCCCGATCCCGTGGACGCTCGCCGCCGCGTTTGCTCTCGGCGTGGCGGCGACCTTCGCCGCGCTGTGGATGATGGCCGGACCCGAAATCCCCGACCAGTCCGCCTACCGCTTCATGCCGCTCTCCTTCGAGCCGGGCGGACAAGCCAGCCTGATCTGGTCGCCGGACAGTAAGTCCGTGGCCTACGCCGCCCGCGAGGTTGTCGGCGCGGGCGTTCGAGAAGACGCAGGTGGTGGCGACGAGCCGGCCGCCGGCCTATGGCGGCGAGACCGTGATCCCATGGTTCGCCACGATTCAGATCGGGCCGTTGGAGGATGCGGCGGTCGAGGCGTTTGTGGAGAAGTGGTGCCGCGCCGTGTATCGCGGCGGGGAGAAGGGGCAGGAGCACCAGGCGGAGCTTCTGAGCGCCATCCGGTCGAAGCCCGAGATCCAGGCGATGGCCGTGAATCCGGTGATGCTGACGGCCCTGGCGGCCCTCCACTGGAATCGGACACGGCTGCCGGATCAGCGTAGCGAGCTGTACGGGTCGGTACTGAACTGGCTTGCCGAAGCGCGCGAAGAGAAGCGCAAGGTATTGCGGGAGGAAGAGGCCGCGCGCATGCCGGCGCTGCAATGCCTGGGGATGATGGAGCACCTGGCGTTCACGATGCACAGCGATCCCAAAGGCAAGAAAGTGGAGATCGCCCGGCATGCGGCCGCCAGCATCCTGGCTCCCCGCTTCCGCGACGTGGCCAAGAACCAGCGGGCTGCAGCGGCAGAACGGTTTCTGGAAGAGGAGGAGACCGACAGCGGTATTCTGGTGAGCCGTGCCGACACCCTCCGGTACTGGCACTTGACCTTCCAGGAGTATCTGGCAGCCCGGGCATTGGCCGCGCGGGACGAGGATCGCCGCCGCCTGCTGTTTGCGGAAGAGAAGCTGTACTCGCCCGAGTGGCGGGAGACGGTATTGCTATTAGGCGGCGTTCTCTCGAAGCAGGGTCAGGAGCGCGTGGATGCGTTTCTTGCGGAAATGCTGGACGGCCTGGGCGATGATGCATCGCTGGCCGATCGCGCGCGCTGCGTGGGGCTGATCGGGCGCGTATTGCAGGATATGAAGTCGTGGAATTATCAAATCGCGGACCCGCGGTATCGCGAGAACCTCGACCGCGTGCTGGCAATCTTCGATAAGAAGACCGCCCAAACCATCGACTTCCAGACGCGCCTTGAAGCCGCCGACGCGTTGGGTCAGGCAGGAGATCCCAGGCTCGAACGCGACAATTGGGTGCGTGTGGAGGGCGGAACGTTTTGGATGGGGGCGCAAAAGAAGGATCCGCAAGGGCAGAACTACGATCCGGAAGCGGATGACGACGAGTCCCCTGTGCATCGAGTGGAGGTGCCGGGGTTTTGGATGGGGCGCTATCCCGTGACGGTATTCGAGTACGTGCGGTTCGTGGCGGCTGGCGGATACGGCCAGGAGCAATTCTGGAAGGCGGGCGGCTACGGAGAGTTCCAAACTCCGGAGAGCTGGCAGCAGCAGCTTCGCTATCCGAACCGTCCGGTAGTGGGAGTGAGTTGGTACGAAGCGGCGGCGTATTGCGCGTGGGTCGGAGGCCGGCTCGCAACGGAGGCGGAGCGGGAGTATGCCGCGCGAGGCGGGAGGGAAGGGGTGAGGTATCCGTGGGGGAGCGAGGAGCCCGACGAGCACAGGGCAAACTTTGGAGATAAGCCTGGCCATGCGACGCCGGTTGGGCTTTATCCCGAAGGAGCGACGCCGGTCGGGATTGAGGACATGGCCGGCAATGTGTGGGAGTGGGTGGAGGACGAGTGGGGACAGCAAGGAAGAGTGATTCGCGGCGGCTCGTGGGGCGTCGCTCCGAGTAGGCTGCGCGTCTCGTTCCGTCTCAGGGACGAGCTGGGCGTGCGGCTCGTCCTCTTCGGGTTTCGTTGTGTCCGGGAATTGCTTTCCCTTTTTAGTTGTTTTTCCCTTTTACCCTCTTCAATCATGCCCCTGGTAAGAGAGGATAGTGGGGTCCGGGGCTGTGCCCCAGCGAAAATTTTTTATGAAAAGCAAATCCGCCGAGTTTCCGGTCGTGGTACAAGAGGCTTACGAATTTAGCGTTTGGATCATTCAGAAAGTGGAGAATTTTCCGCGCTCGTACCGGTTTAGCGTGGGCGACCGATTGGTGCAGGGCGTCTTGCATGTGCTGCTGCGGCTGGTGGATGCGGCATACTCGCGCGACAAGTTGCAGATCCTGGCGGACGTCAACGAGCTGCCCAGCCGCATGAATTTGCCCTCGGCGTGTGAGTGTCCCGCCGAACACGCCTGCCCCGGTCTGCAGCAGGCCGTGAACGAATAGGCCGGCACGGTCTGCGCATCGGTCTTCACCACACCTTTTCGAGATTCGCCAACCCCTGGAAATAGTCTTCCTTCCGCAGATTGCTTTTGACGCCGTATTCCGCAAACAATGCGATCATCTCGCCGACCGGCACGCCCGCGATCTCCGCGGCTCGGCCAAGCGAGGCCGTCCCTTTCTTGTAGCGCTCGATTGCGAGCATGATGCGGCCCCGGTACACCACCTCACGGACAGCCTTCGACAAATCGGCTTCCTCATCCTTGGCGAGAGTATTCAAGAACTTGTAGTTCTCGTCATCCATGCGTATGCTCATTGTTTTTCCCATGTCAATTCACCTCCAGCCGCGATCGCATCGCGGCGATGATGCTTTTCTTGTACCGCCCCTCCCGCTCCAGGATCTCCAGCTTCCGCAATGCGTTCTCCCGATCAAGGGCTCCTCGTTCATACATCCGCACCAGGATGGCAGGCGCCGACGTGAACGGGAGCTTGACAAGCTTGGAGGCATCAATGGCGCGCTTGTCATCGGTTGCTACCAGATCAGCCTTCTTCAAGAGCGCCAGTGCGACAGCCTCCGCTTCACCCCGCCCGAGCCCCAAATCCCGCCGCAGTTTCTCACAGACCTCGCGATCCTTGAGCGACACTACGGCGATCTTTTTTTCTCCGATGAGCCTTTGGATCAGAAGCGCATCGACCGACTGCTTCACCTCACACGCTTCCCGCGCTACCTCCTTGGGCATCACAGCGTCCATCTCCGACACAACCAAAAACTCTTCAAGCACCTCGGCCTTTGCGAGCAGGACCAGCGTCGATGCATCAAAGACGATCATTATGACACTTTATGACATCTGCAATTGTATCAGGATTTTGTTAGTCCCACAACCTGCTACGCCGATGCGGTGCCCTCGTTCGGCCCGTGTTCGCTATTTCGCTAGCGGGCCGGCGGTCGCTGTTGTGTTCGACGCGGGCGCTTGCCTCGACCACCGCCTCCGGAGCGCGACTGCCTCGATCGTTGAGGGGGCGGTCCGGCCGATCCGGCGCCTCGCAACTTGTACTACCTTATTACCATGCGCCTCCTCCTCGCGGCCTTCTCGGCCTGCCTCGCCGCGCAGGCCCAAATTCCCGCGCAAGACGCGCGGAATCTCAACCCACCCAATACCGACACGCACTTCACCGCCAAGACTTACTCGACGCTCGCCGAGTGGCAGGCCCACAAGGAGCTCCTCCGCAAACAGATTCTATCGGCCGCCGGACTGATGCCCTTGTTCCCAAAGACCGGCCTCCATCCGCAGATTTTCGGACGCATCGAGAACCGCGACTACTCCATCGAGAAGGTGCTGCTCGAAACCCTCCCCGGCTATTACCTCGGCGGCAACCTCTACCGGCCGCTCAAGCCCGCCCCGCCCGATGGATTCCCCGCCGTACTCACGCCCCACGGCCA
>Ga0116219_10004213_pt1 | contig 10910 bp, 12 predicted proteins | sample Sb_taG_4_FD_91019 | JGI IMG/M metagenome (GOLD analysis project Ga0116219, IMG submission 91019) | Peat soil microbial communities from Weissenstadt, Germany - Sb_50d_6_BS metaG | ecosystem: Environmental > Terrestrial > Soil > Wetlands > Peat | place: Germany: Weissenstadt | collected 2010-09-21
CAGATCCTCGGGCTCCCGCAGGTATCGGTCGTGCTTGAGCTCGCCCGCACCGCCTTCACCGCCGACCGGCGCCCGGTCCTGGTGTCCCATCAGGTCCTGCGCGGCGACGGCGCGATCTACCGCTACCAGATCAGCTAGCCGACCGTTCGCCCACTGCGGTTCCGCACCAGGGGCGCCAGGGCAGCCCCGAAGCTGACAAGAGCCGTCGCTTACCTCTTCTGCGAATAGCGTGCGTTCGCCGAGCGCATGGTCATGCCGTGATGCGCATGATTACTCGCAACATTGGGCCACACCCGTCGATCGCGGCGGTGCGTCACTCAGCATCGTCGCCGCTGATCAAAGGACGCCTAACGCCGAGTATGGCGCAAGTCGTGTACAGCGCGCCGCGCTGCCTGACCCCAACATAATGACCATTCTGAGCAATCAACCGTTCCCACACTTCCCGCCAGCCGAGAGCGATCTGATCGGCATGCGGTGTCCGGCACGTTCTAATTCTGCATGCTCGCTCTTCGGTGGCGTGACCCGTTGCTGGCAGGATGCGACCAACGCCATCTGCTGCAGTACCCGCTCCTGGGCAGCTGGGAGCCTGTCGTCGCCAGGACCTGCACGACGAGGCTCGTTCGGCCCGCGTAGGAGCCATCGCAGGCATACTGCTCCTTCATGGTGGGGAAAGCTAATCTTTGAGAAGACTGTCCACCAAGGTCGGCAGCAGTTCGTCATCGGTGATCACCACCTCTCCGATCTGCCATGAGCGGAAGTTGAGCGGCATATCAGTTACTAGTACTGGAAGAATGACCCTCATATCGCGGCCGAGGTCCGTCCCTCCAAACCACTTAGCCTTGCGCGACAGCTTATCAATGTAGCCAGAGATGTCATCTTCTCCAAGGCTCTCCGCGATCGTACGGAATCGCGACTCGCTATCCGGCAGCTTGAGGCATTTGCACTCCACGACGATAGCTCGGCCATCATCCGTCGTAGCCAGGACGTCTATTTCACCTGGAGGAGGACCTGCTGAACTCCGGCCCAGGTCAATGCCTTCCTCCTGGATTGCCCAACGTCCTGTCTCCGAGACACGACCTGCCTTAAATCCCCGTGACCGTAGTTGCTCCGCTATGGACAATTCGAAAGGTCCGCTGAACAGCAGTCGGTACACGGACTCCCTCGGCCCAAGCCGCCTATCAGTATGAAGGTTATAGGCGGCCTCCTCGAAAAACATTGTAAGCGAGTCAAGGACATTCACTGCTGACGTCACGAAAACTTCACGCATTCGGTCTATGCGCATAGCCGGGCGTTGGACGAAGCCGTGGCGCATCGCGTACAAGTCGAGCCCTTCCCGCCATCTCGTCTGCCAGAAGAGCTTCACGATTTCCTTCTGCACTGCATTGGTCGCGTCGTCCCCAAATAGACTCTGAACCTCAGTCTGGTGAATGACCGCTATACCTTCGAGAATCTTTTCCGATGCTACGGCACCGCGCACTTCTACGGCAAGCAGAGCCAGCGTGATACGTGCCCACAGGCCCGCCCAGAACATCTGATCAGTGACTCGGCAGAGCACCTCGAAAAGAGCTTCCGGGCGACCACTGACGCCTTCCGTTGAACCGGAGAGTCGTAGCAGCGCGAGTCTTGCCAGCGAGCCATCTGGATCGAAAACAGCCTCACTTAGGAGCGCTGAGAATCGCTGGATCTTCCCTCTGCGGTGGAACGCCCTCCACGCACGAATACGCACTCTCGCGAATGCCTCGTTCCAGCTAAGGCCATTATGGTCCAGCGTAAGCCGGCCTTCGCCCATCGTCAGGTATAGATAAACCTTCGCGATGAGTGCCTGATCTAGCGCGCCCGCAGCCACGACCAGGTCGGTAAGTGCTTGCTCGCTTCGGGCACCTACGGAGCGACTGGCCATCATCTCTGTCCACAGCGATCCTGCTGCGAGCTTGAGTGCCCCACCGACCCACTGCAGATCGCCGGCCTCGTCGGTTCGATAGAACTCACCGACAGCCTCATGTATTGCCGGAATGAATTGATACGCTGAAGAACCGCGAGCCAGCCGGACAAGATGAGCATGCAGATTTCTTATTGTGCGCTCAAACTGACGAGGCTCATTGATTGTCAGACCCGATACGCCGTGCAGTGCGATATGGCATAGCTCTCGGAGCGGATCATTATTTAGGTTGCTCGCGAGAAGACCTGTGGATAGTTCAGCGCTTTGACGGTAGAGTCTTGAATCATTGAAATGAGCATTTTGTCTGTCGAAACTCGTCATGCACGCGTCTCCAGGATTTCTGCAGCAAGGCTGACTTACTCGCGCAATCCCTGCCCAGCCTCTGGCAGATTGCGCACATGCGGCCATGCTAGGCGATGTGCCCGCTAAGGGCCGGTGCTGGCCCGGCTTCTCGGGCTCATGTCTTACCACCTTGGTGGAGTGCCATCCGGAGATCCTCTGGCCGGCTGATCAGATCTAGCAGGTATAGATAACCCAGCAGAGCAAGGTCGTGAGGTATGTTCCCGTTGTGGTGGGTTAGAAGAGCGTTGGTTCGAACGACCTGGTTCACCCTGTTACTGCCGTGACCGTGCGTGCTGTCGCGCAATATCTTGATGTACTGAGCGGCGGCCTCGGCGGGCGTCAGCCTTCGCGGGCCCGTGCGAGGGTCATTCCATTCGATGTCGAGCGTTCCAGTTTGACGTTTGATAAAGAACCCCTCCTGCACCTCTTCGAGTGCGGTGATGGCACGCTTGGCTCCGGGCAGGAGGACTTCGCCCGCATTGGCGGATATATCCTCAGTCAGCGTGCTGAATGTTTTCTGGGCCAGTTGCAATGAGCAAAGCGCTGGAAGGTCACGTCCGGTCAGTCGCTCTAGGGTATCGAGTACAGTGAAAAGCAGCGTTCGTCGGGCATTAGCGTCTCGATAGGAGGTCTGGATTGAGGCCACTCGGCGAAACAGCTGCTCGACAGTCATCAGGGCGTGCAGATGCTTTGCCGGAACATAGGATCCGTCGCCGTCGGTGAAGACCGCCGGGTCGCCCAATATTGCAAACAGGTCATTCAGTCCGTCTGCCCACCAGTCGAGCGACGCTGTCGACGCGTTTGCGCTTAGAGCCGGGATCTTGGAGCTCTCGTAGGCGTCTTGGTTCGGCAGGACGTGCAGAAGCTCGGCAGCTGTGCCATGAGTGCCCGCGATCGGCTGACCAAGGGTATAGGCGATTGTGCCTATCATGCGGACGGCGTGGAAGGACCAGACTGCAGGACTGAGCGCACCCAGCAGCGGCGCGATGTACGCGTCAAGAGTATAGATCCCATCGTACAGGCCCTGAGATGAAGCGAATGCATTTTCGCCAGCGGCTGCGGCAACCTTGATCTGGCTCAGGTCGCCTAGCCCAAGCTTGTCGTCTGACAAAACTCGTAGCCATACGGATGCCACTTTGAGGCGATGGATCAAGGCGGGTGCACGCTGAAAGATGTGCACCCCGGCGTTCGCAAAGACTTTCTCACCTGGGTCACCGACCAGGCCTACGTCTACGAGATTTTCATAGACTCCTCTGACCGCGTCGGGCAACTCGACTGACCGAACTGCCATAATCTGAAGCTGAGAATGGGCAATTGCATCAGCCGGGTTGCCGGTTTCCGCGGCCCGTTTGCCGAGCCGGTTGATCTCGTCAGCGATCGAATCGGATGAAACAACCGCCGGCGTGTCAGTTGCCGCCAGTCGTCGAAGGACGTCGAAACGAGGCCGCTGCACCCCGGGACCAGCTAGGTGGCTAACGGTGACTAGCGATGGGCGGGATCGACGCCAGCCCTCGTCGGTCCGCACACGCCAGCTTCCGGCATCAGGATCCAGCAACTGACCGCGCAACCTCGCCTCGGAGAAGAACGCGGATGGATCACCACCCCACAGCCACCGCGGGATGTACATCACGGCGGCCGTGGGCACGGTGGCAGCCTTGGCCATCTAGCCACGATAGCTACGGCAGCCAGCGCGGAGCACCTAAGTTTCGCTCGGGCGTGCCGGCGATCAACCGGCTGCCGCACTCCCTAGTGCTTGATCGAGTCAACGGACGCCGCAAGGCAATCGGCGCAAGATCTGTTCGGCCCGATGCTGGCGGCGTCCCCGGAGACGGAGACCGGCGAGCAGATTGCGTGATCTGTGTTCAGTCGCGACCGAGATTCAAGATCGAAACCTGCGCCACATCGAGCCTGCGGCGCGCCATTGCGGTGGCGTGGGCAGGAGCACAGGGCCGCATCCCCGCTACTCCGATCTCAGGGTGGTCCGGGATCACCAGCCCCTGATGACTAGCTTGTGCTCGCTCGTGGCTGTTGCCAGCGCACGGTTGCCCGGCCGGGTTCCGGTACTGTGTATGCACTCTGGTCCGCCTGGCGGTGCGCCGCGTCGCGCCCGTTTCCGTCGTCTGGGAAAGCGAGCGTCATGGCAAGGAATGTGTCGGTGGTGATCACCGATGATCTCGACGGTTCGGCGGGGGCGCAGACCGTGGCCTTCAGCCTGGATGGCGTGAGTTACGAGATCGACCTCGCGCAGGCGAACCGTGCCCCGCTGGCCGGAGCGCTGGCTCCGTTCACCGCGGCGGGCCGGAAGGTCACCCGCGGCGGCGGCCGCCGCGGGTCCGGCCCGGCAGGCGGGCCGCGGGTGGACCGCGCCGCGGTGCGGGCCTGGGCACGGCAGGCAGGCCTGGAGGTATCGCCGGATCAGCGCGGAGGTCATGAAACAGTACGAGGCCGCGCATTAGATCACTGCGCATCCGGCCGCGGTTCCCCTGACTCCGCGCACGCCGGGCTGCTGACCGCCCGCTCGCCGAAATGGCGCTCCCGCCAGGCTGGCCAACGCCCGTTGCAGACAGTCCGCTCTTGGGCCGCGATCACGGACAGCGATCATTTTTCCAAGACCGGTCGCGCGTACCGCCGATTATTTGTGCTATATATTATTGAGTTCGCGGAGACGGAGAGCGCACATAATATCCATTCTAGCGTGGACGAGATCGACTATTACTGCCCGAGCTATGCTGGCTGATCCACAAAAGTAACTGGATCAAGAGTCTGCTGCTTTTCTTTGATGAGATTGCCGTCATGCTACCTAACTACATGCGCGATCGCGAGATGGCTGCGGATCCACGCCGGACTGTGGGCACGCTCATGCCGCCGACCGGGCACTTGCGGTGCTTCTTCCTGGCTGAGCGGCGGTAACTCCACGTTAGCTTACGCTCCGGGCGGTAGTGGCGAGGCCCGCGGCCTTCGCCGATGAGACTGTCACTGCGCTGTAGCCGTTGCCCGACGTCGCCTGCGGAGAACTGCGACGACGATGGCTACGATGACCACCACCGCGGCGATCGAGATGTACCACAGGGGGCTGAGGCTGGATGCTGGGCTCGCGGGTGCGGCCTGGGTGACCTTGCCGAGGCGGTAATTGTTAGCCGTCACCGCGACGAGGACGTAACCGGAGTGATGAGCGCCGTTCAGCTGATATCTCCAGGCGCAGCGGTAACCGCCTTGCTGCGGGCGGCACACCACGCTCTTCTGCGTCGCCGCGCCCCATCCGGCCGGGTACTTCTGGCTGAGCGCCGCCGCCGCCCCGACCTGGGCGACCGCGTAGCCGAAGCGCTGGCGCAGGAACGGCAGCTTCTCCATCGAGGCCAGCTGCGACTCGGGCACCGGCTGGAACAGGCTCGGCGCGGCCGCCGGGCTGGCCGGCCCGGTCAGGCTGTCCAGCACGGTCCCGCTTTGCGGGACCGCGCCTTGCGTGAAGTCCAGGTTCTGCGGAATTGGCTTGCCGGTGAGCACGTCGTAGCCGAGCTGGGAACAGTTGTCTACCAGCCCTTCGGCCAGCCGGACGAAGAAGTTCCCGTTGGACTCGTCGAACTGGATGGCACCGCCCATTAGATCGAACAGCTTGTACAGCTCGACCGCATCCAGGCTGAGGAACTCGGCCACGCAGCCGCCGGTGACCGGCGACGTCAGCCAGCCGGGCGGCGTGGGCGCCCAGGTCTGCGGTACCGGCAGGCCGGCCCCGGGCTGCAGGCAGCTGCCGCCGGGCCCGGTGACGCAGACAAACGTCGGCGACGGCTGGGTCGGCAGCGTCGTCGGCACCCCCGGACCCGCCGTCGACGGCTGCGGCGCAGGTGATGTCGACGGCTGCGGCGCAGGTGATGTCGACGGCTGCGTGCCGACTGTGGTCGCGTAGACCGGGCCGACCCATGCGGACTGCGTGTTGCCATAGCCGGTCGGGTCGCCCGGCGTGCCATAGATCTTCGACGCGACGTAGAACCAGTACTTCGTGTTCGGTGCCAGCCCGTTCCAGGTGTAGGAGCTGACCGTGGCCCCTTGTAGGTCCACCGACTCTTCGCCGTCGAGGCTGATCACGACCCCGGACTGGTTGCTGGCGTTGTTTGTCCAGGTCAGCTGGACGGACGTCGTGCCGACAGCCTGCGCGGTCAGGTTCGACGGCGCGGCCGGGACGGCTGTATTGCTGCCGATCGCCGCGTGCGACGACAAGGCGGCATGGGCCGGATAGCTGGTGGCCGCGAGGGCGGAAATGAGCAACGCCGCGATGTACAGGCCCATGAGCACGGGCCTGTACATGTTTTTCTTCATTGCTCGCCTATTTCTGTTACGGCAGCCGCAGTCCGGACTTTCGGCCGACGATTCTAATCATACAAGCGCCAACAGTGTCAAGGGCTTGCTGTGTAATGAGATGTCGTTCGGATGCGCCCAGCCAAGACCATGAGCGCCGACACCCGGCTCAAGAGAACAGCCGAATGACTGCTGCAGATTAACTATTCGGGATGGTGTTCGTGATCATGTTGCGCGACTCCCGGCCGCGCAGATCGGCGGCTCGGCGCGCGGTTATCAATAACTCCCCGCACCCGTTGACGACTCGACCGCGGCCGAGCCGGCAGCAGTCATCCCGTATGTTTATGCATTGCCAGCGTTCGGCGTGGTCGCCCGCTTCTGCCGCTCCGGGCGCGTCGCCAATCGGCTTTTGGTGGCCGTCCACCCGGCACCGCGAGCGCCCTCTGTTGGGCTGGCGGCCGGGCCAGGCATCATGAGGCAGCGCGAAGCCTGGCGTGCAAACCGGACTCAGGTCGGACATGATTCGCCAGGCCGGTTCCAGACACCGTCGGCAGGAGATGCCGACGTGGGCAAGTAACTACCCGGGGCCAACGCCGACTGGAACTGCTTATCGACGAAAGGGCCTCCGCTCGTCTCGGGGTTGCATACTCGCGAAGGCCTGGAACCATGCCGATGGCCGGTAGTCGCCCATGGCAAAGGCCATGTTGAGTTCGTCGTCGGGGTCCTCGATCCCGTCGAGGCCCGGCTCGAAGAGCTGGAGGATGTCGGTGTCCTGCAGCAGGACGTCAGGCATGGCATCCCAGTCGAAGTCATCGGGATACTCGGGCAGGGAGGCCAGGGTCGTCTCGTCCAGTCCCGTCCAGTCGTCTGCGACCGCGGGGGGTGCGTCCTGCAGGATCATATGAAGCGCCATCTCTTCCGCCGGGCACGTCGGCAGGGGCAAGCCGCCGTTCTCCAAGTCGGAGGCCAGGTCGTCATATGCCCGCGCGGCCTGGCGCCGCCACCCGGCATCCTGGTCCCATGTCATCCTCGGGTACCGGTCGAACAGGGACCAGCCGCCCTCATGGCGCACCGGGTCGCTGCCGTGCTCCTCGACGTCGTCATAGCCGTGATCGGCGAGCATCTGCGCGAGTGACCACAACACCGCCGCAGTCCGTGGTGCCATCTGAAATCCGGAGCACCTGCCGCATGTGCCGCCGCCGCACCGGCATACAGGAAACAGTTCCGCAAAGTGCGGCACCGGCGAGAGAGCCATGCCGTGATCCTCCACTCCCGGCACATTACACAACCTGCCACGACCGTCACCCCAGGCAGGCTCAATACCATGCCAGACGGATCGCCAAGTCCCTGTCACCACGGTCAATGGATTGTCAAGTGACGAGCGGTACCTGGGCTACGGGCTCGCCGTACAGAATCTATGAACAGTCCCTCGGCTGACGCGGGCAGGGAGCGGAACCAGCTGGGCATGCGATGTGCGGTTGGCCGCCAGCGCGCCGCCGGCGATCGCATCATGACCTGAGCCGGGTATGGCACGGCGCGGATTCCGATGGCGTGCGGCCGAGGGCGGCTGGCTGATGCCGTGGCGGGATGCGTCATGGCTGGGGGCCGGTGCCGCGGGCGAGGGCGTCTGCTCGCCGCAGCGCGTCGGGAAGCCGGTGCGGTCCGGCCATGTCCGCGACTATCGCCGCGGCCTGGCGCAGCGGGATTCCGGCGGCGGTGACGAAGAGCGGCCGGCCTGAGTTTCCTCGTAGTACCGGTACGGCATGGGTGGCGGTGCGGAAGAACGTCTTGGCTACGCCGATGACCGGGACCGCGTACTCGTCGTGGATGTGGGCTCCGAGCCCGGCGCGGCCTGCTGGATCCTGGTCCACGTAGCCGTCGATGACGACGAGGCGCAATGTCCCGGCGGTGGCGAGAACGGCGCGAAGGGGCGGCAGTTCGCGCAGGAAGAACTGGCCGGGACGGTACGGCGCGACCTCGGGCACGCAGGCGGTCCGCTCGGCGAGTACGTGAGCGAAGTCGGCGCCGCCTGCGATGATCATGGCTGCGCGGGCGCCTCCGGATCGCAGGTAGCAGACATCCACGGCCGCATATCCGTCCCGGCCAGCCGCACCGCCGTACCGGGACGACATCAGGCGGCTGCCGTCCTGGGCAGCCGGCGGATGTTCGTCGCGGCCTCGTGTCCCGCTGGCCTGGTGTCCCATGTTCCCCATGCACCGGCATCTTTGCTTTGACGGTGACGTCCGGCCATGCCGGCGGTCCGGGCGAGCGGATGGCCGGCCTGTCCGCTATTGCCGCCCGCATCGGGGAGGCTACCGCTGACGAGTTGCATCCGGCTGGGAGCGGCCCGCCGCCGGTGCCGGCCTGATGGCGACGTCGCTGCTGTTACCAGGTCGGCTGGCAGCGCCAGGTCTTCCGGCTGATTCGATTCTGTGTTTGTATAATGTCGTGGAGCAGCGGCGATTTCCGGACTGGCCGGCTGAGTGCCGGCTGGGCCACCCGTGGCGGCCGGGAACCGTGTGGATCGAGTGGGCTCCGTGCGATTGCCCGCCGGCGGTCGCCGCTCGGGGTGGTCACCTGGAGGTCCGGTGCGGGCACCAGGGGTGCCAGGAGAGGTGGCAGCGCCCGCTGTGCCGGCCCGACCGCACGCCGCTGGGGCATCACCGTCCCGGCCATTGACCGGCGACCGGGCAGCACGCCTCCCCGGCGCCGACCCGTCCAGGCCGTTGACAGCACCGATCGCATCTGATTTAAATAAGACATGTCAGAAGTCCGCGACGCTTGGGTCGGCGTGCAGGGCCGAATGGGTGGATGTCGGCCGGCGCGGATGCCGCGGTGGCCTGAGATCAGCCGGCTGACGGGCCGTGCCGCCTGCCGAGCCTGGCAAGCGGCGGAGTTCACCGGCAGCGGAGTACCTGTGGACAGGCAGCGGAACCGTCCCAAGCCCTGGTCCTGCCAGCCGGCAGGAAGGCCGGCCGCTGGCACTGTTGCCCTGATCAGCGGCGATGGGGAAGGGGCGACATGAACGCGGTCCATGACGTGCGTGCGCGGCTGCGGGCGGCGGAGGGCGTGACGGCGATCCTGGCGGCGGCGCACGACGCGTTTGAGTGGATGCTGCCGGTGCTGGAGGGTCACGAGGATCCGGCCGGGGCGATGTTCGCGGCTTTCGTGACGGCCGGGGCGGCGGCGGCCGATGGCCGTGACGCGCTGGCGTTCGCGCCATCCCTCCCGGCGGCGTCCCGGATCTCAGGGGGCCCGGCGGTTGCCTGCGGGCGGCAGGCAGGACCGGATCGGGGTTCTGACGCGTATGCTGCCGGGGCCGCGGTGGCGGTTGTCTGCGCGCTGCTTGTGTCCCGGCTTGCCGAGGCAGGGTCGCTGGCGGCTGATCGCGGGGATCAGGTCGCCTGCGCGGACGCCGGGCGGTCCGCAGGCAAGGTCCGCCGGCTGCTCACCGGGGACGGGCCGTGACCGGCCCGCCGGTCTTCGGTGACTTCGCCCGGCTGGCTGCCGCCCAGCTCCGGCCAGCCGGCGTGCCCGACCGTGCCGGGTCCGGGACCGTGGGACAGGCGGGCCGCTCCCTGCTCCTGCTGACCGCCGCGCTGGACAGTTTCCTGGCGGATATCACGGCCGGGTTCGCGTGGGTTCCGGCGGGGGACCGGCCGCTGCTGAGCGGGCGGGCGCGAGCCGGTCTCGAGGCGCGGGAGGCGGTGCGGCAGGCCGCCGCCTGTCTGCGCCAGATCGATGACGGACCTGACGCGCCTGCCAGTCCGGAGCCCGAGGGCGCGGCGTCCCGCCGCCTGGCTGCGGCGGCACAAGCGCTGCGGGCCGGGCAGGATCTGCTGCACACCCATGTCGCGCCCGGACCCGACGGCGTCCGCACGGACCTGTCGGAGTGGGCGCCGGTCATCGCCTCCGTGCCGGTCGCGCACGCGCTGCTCGGTGAGATCGCCATGGTGGCCAGGCGCGCCGCCGCGGCGGGAACCGAGACGGGGCTGCGCCAGCGCGTGCGCGGCACGTCAGCCGCGCGGCAGCGGCTGGTCTGGGCCTGCCAGTGGCTGCAGGCCGCGGACTCGGTCATCCGGAAGGAGCTTAAGCGCGATCCGGTCGCCGCGGACAGCCGCCTGCTGCTGTATGCCATCCCGGTGAACGGCCGTCCTGCGCGCCGTGTCCCGGACGGCGCCGAGCCGGTGGCCGGCCTGTGCGACGGGGCGGTCGCCACCGCGCAGCGGCTCCGGCACGCCGCCCGGGTGCTCCCGGCGCAGGCGTCGTGGTCCCCGGCCATGACCATCACCGGGCTGCGCGAGGTCGCCGTCACCAGCACCGTGACCAGCCGCAA
>Ga0116219_10004216_pt1 | contig 10907 bp, 8 predicted proteins | sample Sb_taG_4_FD_91019 | JGI IMG/M metagenome (GOLD analysis project Ga0116219, IMG submission 91019) | Peat soil microbial communities from Weissenstadt, Germany - Sb_50d_6_BS metaG | ecosystem: Environmental > Terrestrial > Soil > Wetlands > Peat | place: Germany: Weissenstadt | collected 2010-09-21
CCTACGTCCTCGCCGTCGACCTCGGTACCGGCGGGCCCAAGGTGGCGGTTTTGTCGGCGACCGGCCGCATTGCCGCCCACGCCTTCCAGGCCGTGGGCATCGACCTGACCTCCGATGGGGGAGCCGAGCAGTCCCCGAGCGCCTGGTGGGAGGCCATCGTGGACTCGGCACGACGTGCCTTGGCGGACAGCGGCGTGTCGCCCGAACGGGTCGTCGGCGTCGGGTGCACCTCGCAGTGGTCGGGCACCGTCCCCGTCGACGAGGCGGGGGAGGCCATCGGCCCGGCCATCACCTGGATGGACTCCCGCGGTGCCCACGCGGTCCGCGACACGGTGCGCGGCACGCTCAACGTGCAGGGCTACTCGGCCTCCAAGCTGGCGCGCTGGGTGCGCCGCACCGGGGGGATCCCGAGCCTCTCGGGCAAGGACCCCGTGGGTCACATCCACTTCCTGCGCGAGCAGCGCCCCGACGTCTACGCCGCCGCGGCGGTCTTCCTCGAGCCGGTCGACTACCTCAACCTGCGCCTCACGGGACTGGCCCGGGCGTCGCACGACTCCATCATCCTGCACTGGGTCACCGACAACCGGGACATCGGCGCGATCGCATATGACGACAGCCTGGTGGAGCTGGCCGGCCTGGAGCGCTCCAAGCTGCCCGACCTCGTGCCGACGGGCAGCGTGCTCGGGGGACTGGCCGCCAGGCCTGCCGCCGAGCTGGGCCTGCTGCCGGGCACGCCCGTCGTCACCGGCACGGGCGACCTCCACTCGGCCGCCGTGGGCTCGGGCGCCGTGGCGGACTTCGACGCCCACCTCTACATCGGCACCTCCAGCTGGATCAGCTGCCACGTGCCCTTCAAGAAGACCGACGCCCTGACCAACATCGCGTCCATCCCCTCGGGCATCCCGGGCCGCTACCTGCTGGTCGACGAGCACGAGACCGGCGGCGCCTGCCTCACCTGGCTGCGCGACAACCTGCTCTTCCCCGACGACGCGCTGGCCGGCCCCGACCCCGACCCCGGCCCCGGCCCCGGCCCCAGGGCCGCTCCCGACGGCTTCTTCGCCACCCTCAACGACATGGCGTCGTCGGTGCCCACCGGGTCCAACGGCGTGCTCTTCACCCCATGGCTCAACGGCGAGCGGTCGCCGGTCGACGACCACACGATCCGGGCCGGCTTCCACAACATCTCGCTGTCGTCGACCCGCTCCGACATGGTCCGGGCCGTCTTCGAGGGGGTGGCTCTCAACTCGGCCTGGCTGCTCGGCGCCGTGGAGAAGTTCTGCAAGCGGCGCTTCGAGTCGCTGGCCTTCGTGGGCGGCGGCGCCAACTCGGACCTGTGGTCCCAGATCCACGCCGACGCCACCGGGCGCACCATCCGCCAGATCGCCGATCCGGTGCTGGCCAATGTGCGCGGCGCGGGGCTCCTCACCCTCCTGGCCCTCGGCCACATCACGGTGGACGACATCCCCGGCACCGTGCAGGTGAAGGCCACCTTTGAGCCGGACCCTGCGGCGGCCGCGGTCTATGCGGACCTCATAAAGGAGTTCGTCAACCTCTACGAGAAGACGAAGGCGATCCACAAGCGGCTGAACGGTCGCCGGCTGCACCAAGCTTCACCCATGGCCTGACCAATTCGCTTGTTCGCCGGCCCCGGGCTCAGCCCGAGTGGTGGCGGAACAGCGAGCGCAACCGCCCGCCCCCGTCCCCGTCGGACCCCTTCGTGATCACCAGCGCCAGCGAGGTCGTCACGTACCCGCCGAGCTGCGTGCGCAGGTGCACGTCGGTATACGGCGGCACGTCCACGTGGAGGTCCTCGGGGGTGTCGCCCAGGCGGTAGTCCATGTCGATGTCGTTTCCCGCCCGCCGCAGGCGGGTGGCCAGTGCCTCAATGTCGTGCCGCCGGTAGAACACGGTGCCCCCCGCTTCGACCGTGGCCTCGTCGGAGGAGACCAGGTACTCGGTGGTGTGCACGGCCACCCCGCCCGGTCGCAGGCATTCCATCTGCGCCACCACGAAGTCCGCCCCGGCGGCCAGCGTGCCCAGGTGCTCGAGGGCGCACGACGACCACGTGAAGTCGAAGTCGCGCAGGTCGGCCGGGATCGCGTTCATGTCCACGTCGCGGTAGCGGACCCGGCGCACGAACAGCTCGTCGGGGCACAGCCCGTGCGTGTTGAGGTCCTCGAGCCCGCCCGCCCACTCGACCTCGGAGTCCGTCCAGCCCGAGGCGACGGCAGAGCCGTGGGGCTGGTCGGTGGCGACGACGTCACACCCCGAGTCGGCGAACAGCGCCACCAGCGGCTCCTTGCCGACACCGAACCCGAGGCCGGAACGCCCGGGCTCCAGCATCCCCCGCTCGCTAAGCGCCTCGGCGATGAACAGCCACTCCCACATCTTGCGGTGAAGCATGACGTCGCGGCCGTCCTGGTGGCCGGCGTCCCACATGGGCCGCAGGCGCTCCGCCCAGCCCCGCAGGGCGGGGGAGCGCAGCGACTCGGCCGAGCACAGTTGCGAACGCAGCATGACCGGGCGACCTTACCGGGGCGGCAATCGGGCGTGGTCCGACGGTCCGGCCCGCCGGTCCGACCGCCCGGCCCGCCGGGGCGGCGGCCCGCCTCAAATGCGCTCGAAGTTCCGGGCCAGCTCCCAGTCCGTCACGTGGCGGTTGCTCGCCAGCCACTCCTGCTCGGCCGTGTTCAGGAGGTGATGGTGCACGTCGGGCCCGAACGCCTCGGCCGCGACCGTGGAGCGGCGCAGCTCGTCGATGGCCTCCACCAGCGTCGAGGGGATGCGGGGCACGTCGCTCGCCTCGTAGGCGTTGCGGGCGTAGGGCTCGCCGGGCTCGAGCTCGTGGTCGATGCCGTAGAGGCCGGCCGCAATCGCCGCCGCCAGCACGAGATACGGGTTCACGTCCGCCCCCGGGATCCGCGACTCCACACGGCGGCCCGCGCCGTGACCGACGAGACGGAAGCCGCACGTCCGGTTGTCTTCGCCATACACCGCCGCCGTCGGCGCCCAGCTCCCGGGCACGTAGCGCCGGTAGGAGTTCACGGTCGGCGCCGCGCACCAGGCCAGCTCTCGCGCCGCGTGCAGCTGCCCGGCCAGGAAGCGGCGCCCGACGGTCGACAGCCCGCTCGGGTGCGACGCGTCCGCCATCAGGGGATCGCCGCTCTCGGCGTCCCACAGGCTGGTGTGCACATGGCAGGAGGAGCCCACGTCGTCCATGGTCCACTTGGCCATGAACGTGGCGGCCCGGCCCTCCTGCGCCGCGATCTCCTTGATCCCGTTCTTGAACACGAGGTGGTGGTCGGCGGTCACGAGCGCCTCGTCGTAGGTGACGTTCACCTCGTGCTGCCCCCGCCCCGCCTCGCCCTTGGAGAACTCGACGGGGATGTTGGCGCCGCGCATCTCGTTGCGGATGCGACGCAGGACATACTCCTCACGCGTCGTCTGCAACAACTGGTAGTCCTCAATGGTGGACGTGTGCGGGGTCAGCCCCCTCCACCCCTTGGCGTCGGCCTCCTCGTAGGAGTCCTTGAAGAGGAAGAACTCGAGCTCGGTCGCGCTGCAGATCCGTAGCCCGCGCTCCGCCGCCCGCTCCAGCTGGCGGCGCAGGATCTGCCGGGGCGACACCTCGACGGGCACTCCGTCGGTGTCGGTGAGGTCGCAGATGACCAGGGCCGTCCCCTCCAGCCACGGGATGCGCCGTGCCGTGGCGTAGTCCGGCCGGCACACGAAGTCGCCGTAGCCGGTGTCCCAGTTGGTGAAGCGGTAGCCCGGCAGCGGGTTCATGTCGACGTCGACCGCCAACAGGTAGTCGCAGGCCTCGATCCCGTGCTCGGCCACGTGCGACGAGAAGAAGTCCGCCGTCACCCGCTTCCCGACGGGCCGCCCGTGCATGTCGGGGAAGGCGACCACGACCGTGTCGACGGACCCGTCGGCGATCCCTGCGTCAATCAGCTCACGACCTGGCATGCGCCATGTTGACCGCGCCGCCGTCGAGCGTCCAGCCCGTCTCTCCGCTTGCGCTCGGTACGCTGGGCTGGTGATCCCGCTCATCGGCCTCTCCACCTACGTGGCTGATGCCCGCTGGGGCAGCTGGGAGCGCCGTGCCGCCGTGCTGCCCGAGTCCTACTTCGAGCTGGTGGCCTCGGCGGGCGGTCGCCCCGTGCTCCTGCCCCCCCCGAGCACCGGCCCCGGCGGCTCCGGAGCCGGTGCGGACGAGGTCATAGATGTGATCGACGGCCTCGTGCTGACCGGCGGGGGGGACGTCGACCCGTTCGCCTATGGCGAGCGGCCCGGGCCCGAGGTGGGCGGTGTCGACGTCAACCGCGACGTCAGCGAGCGCGCCCTGCTCGCCGCGGCGCTCCGGGCCGACATGCCGGTGCTCGCCATCTGCCGCGGCTGCCAGATCCTCAACGTGGAGCTGGGCGGCACGCTGCACCAGCACGTGCCGGACGTGGTGGGCACCCTGGCGCACCGCAGCGCCCCCTTCGAGTTCGGCGACGTCGAGGTCGAGACCGTGCCGGGCTCCGTCGCCGCCGAGGTCTTCGGGGACACGACCACGGTGCTCTGCTCGCACCACCAGTCCATCCGTGACATCGGCCGGGGGCTGGTCCCCACGGCGGCCAGCGCCGACGGTGTGATCGAGGCGGTCGAGATGCCGTCCGCCCGCTTCGTCCTCGGAGTGCAGTGGCACCCCGAGGAGGGGATGGACCAGCGCCCCTTCGACGCCCTGGTGGCTGCGGCGGCGCACTACCGCAGCGAGCGCTCGGTACGCACGAGCGCATGACCCCGCCGGTCGCCGGCCGGGTCGCCGTGGTCACCGGCGCCAGCCGGGGCCTGGGCGCCGGCCTGGCCATGCACTTCGCCGGTGAGGGCATGCACCTCGGCCTGTGCGCCCGCCACCACCCCGTCCTGGCCGCTCGCACGCGGCCGACGGCACACGACGGGCATGTCGTGTCGTCGGAGGCACCGGTCCTCTCCGCCGTCGACGTCACCGATCGCGACGCACTCGCCCGCTTCGCCGGCACCGTCGTCGCTCGATTCGGCCGCATCGACCTCTGGGTGAACAACGCCGGCCTGCTCGGGCCCATCGGCCCCCTCGTCGACGCCGACCCGGCGGAGATCGCCCGCACGGTCGACGTCAACGTCACCGGTGTGCTCAACGGGACGGCCGTGTTCGCCGAGCACGTGCGCGCCCGGGAGGGGACCGGCGCGCTGGTCAACATCTCGTCGGGCGCCGCCACGAACCCCTACGAGGGCTGGGCCGCCTACTGCGCCTCCAAGGCGGCGGTCGACCAGCTCACCCGCGTCGTGGCGCTCGAGGAGGCGCGCCACGGCCTGGCCGCCTACTCGGTGTCACCCGGGCTGGTGGACACGGACATGCAGGTTGCCATCCGCGCCGCCGACCGGGGCCGCGTTCCCGCAGGTGGACCGATTCCGCCGGGCCGCGAAGGAGCACCGGTTCAACTCGCCGGGGTGGGTGGCCGAACACATCCTGGCCCTCGCGTTCGGCCTGGAGCACCCCGGGACGGTCACGGTGCGCATCCCGGACCAGGCCGTCCCGTCCGGTCTTGCCGGGTAAGGTCTGCGCCCATGGCCAAGAGCGGTGCCCGAAAGGTCGTGAAGCCGGTGGCGGCCGCCGCCGTGACGCTGGGGACCATCGCCAGCATCTGGTGGTTCGCGCTGAAGCCCCGCCGCAAGGCCAAGGCCGCGAAGAACGCCGAGTTCACGACCGAGACGGAGACCGAGACCGAGTAGCTCGGCCCGTCCGTCACGGCCCGGCTGAACGTGCTGTCATCAGACCGCCGGCAGGTCCTCCACCAGCGCCGGCAGGCACCCGCTGATCGCTCCGTTCACGACGACGTCGGCCAGCGTGTCCATCTCCGTCGGGTCGCCGTTCACGATGATCACGACCGCGCCGTTGCGCACGGCGACCGGCACCAGGCCCGCGGCGGGGAAGACGGCCAGGGTCGAGCCCACGGCGAGCAGCAGGTCGCAGGTCGCCGCAGCCTCCTCCGCCCGGAAGAGGTCCTCGGGGACCAGGTTCTGACCGAAGCTGATGGTGGCCGACTTGAGGATGCCGCCGCACGCCGCGCCGTCCGCCAACGTGACCGTGCAGGCCGGGTCGTCCTCGCCGGCACGCACCCGCTCGTGCACCGGCTCGGTGGGTTGGCGGTCGCCGCAGGTCAGGCACACCACCTCGAGCGCCGTGCCGTGGATCTCGACGACCCGCTCCGGGTCGGTGCCGGCCTTCTGGTGCAGCCCGTCGATGTTCTGCGTCACGAGCGTGTCGAGCCGGCCGCTGCGTTCCAGGCCCACCAGCGCGCGGTGCCCCACGTTGGGCTGCGACGACCACATGGGCGAGGTGAGCCGGCTCTGCCACGCCCGCCGGCGTAGCTCGGGGTCCGCCACGTAGGCCTGGAGCGTGGCCGCCTTCTCGGCCCCCGGGTTCTTGGTCCAGACGCCCTGGGGCCCGCGGAAGTCGGGGATGCCCGAGTCCGTCGATATACCGGCCCCGGTCAGCACGACGACCCGACGCGCCCGCTCGACCAGGGCCCGGGCGTGTGCGACCTCGTCCATGGCGGCCATGGTGCCATGAGGCCCGGGCGTACGCTGCCCCGGTGCCCACCAGGGATGCCGCCACGGTCGAGCTGCTCCACGCAGCCGACGCCGAGGACCGTCAGCGCCGTGCCGCCGGGGCGTTGCTGGCCCGTGGCCTGACCAGGGGCGACCGGGTCGCCTTCGCGCTCGGCTCGTCCGCCGACCTCATATGTGCGGTGCTCGGGGCGGCGCGGATCGGCCTCATCCCGGTCCTGCTCAACGCGACGCTGACCCCCGCCGAGCGCGACCTCCTGGCTGACGACGCGCAGCCCACGCTCCGCATCTTCGACCCGGCGGACCTGGCCCGGCTCACCGACGGCCCGCCCTCCGACCTCGCCCCGTACCCGCTCACCCGCCCCATGCACTACACGTCGGGCACGACGGGGCGGCCCAAGGGCGTCACCACCGGCATCTGGGACGAGGCCACGGCTCGCACCGTCTTCGAGGACGAGGCGTCGGTATGGCACTTCGACCGGGACGACCTCCACATGGTGTGCTCGCCGATGTACCACACGGTCTCCATCCGCTTCTCGACGGGCACGCTGCTCTCGGGCGGGTCCCTCGCCATCCTGAGCCGCTTCGACGCCCCCACCGCGCTCGATGTCATACGACGTCACCGCCCGACCACCACCTTCCTCGTGCCGACCCACCTCCAGCGCATCCTCCAGTGCCCCGGCCTCGGGGTCGATGAGACCTTCGACTCGCTCTGCCTCCTCGTCCACGCCGGCGCACCCTGCCCCGAGTCGGTCAAGCGGGCGACCATGGACCGCGTGAGCCGCGGCGGCGTCTGGGAGTTCTACGGCTCGACGGAGGCCCAGTTCACGGTGTGCCCGCCCGAGGAGTGGCTGGAGCGCCCCGGCACGGTCGGCCGGGCCCGGACCGGGCGCCGGCTGTTCATCGAGCCGGTCGACGACGCCGACGACCTCATAGATGACCCCACGGGTAGCGGGACCATCTGGTGCGACATGCCCGACTTCGCCCGGTTCAGCTACTGGGGCAACGAGGAGGCCACGCAGAAGGCCTGGCGCGGCCCGGCGTGCACGATCGGCGACCTGGGCCGCCTCGATCCGGACGGCTATCTCTACCTGACGGGCCGGCGCCACGACCTCATCATCAGCGGCGGCGTGAACGTGTACCCCGCCGAGGTCGAGAACGTGCTGGCCGCGGTGGACGGCGTGACCGAGGTGGCCGTCTTCGGACTGCCCGACGAGCAGTGGGGACAGCGCGTCTGCGTGGCCTATGTCGCCGACAGAGCCGCTGCCCCCGCCGCCGAGGACGCGTTGCGGGCCACCGCCTCGGATCATCTCGCCCCGTACAAGCGGCCCAAGACCTACATCGCCGCCCGAGACCTGCCCCACACTGCCACCGGCAAGCTGATGCGGCACGCCGTGGCCGATCACCTGGGGCTGGGTAGCGGGTAAGACTGAGCACATGGCCTTCGCGACGATCAACCCAGCCACCGGCAAGACGGAGAAGGAGTTCGCGTCCCACATCCCCGAGGAGGTGGAGGCGCTTCTCCAGCGCGCCGTTGCCGCGTTCGCAGAGTACAAGACGACGACCTACGCCGAGCGCGCCCGCCACCTGCTCACGGCCGCCGAGCTGCTCGAGGGCGAGGTGCCCGACATCGCGCGCATCCTGACGACCGAGATGGGGAAGACGTTCGCCGCGGCGAAGGCCGAGGTGTCCAAGAGCGCGGTCGGGCTGCGCTGGTTCGCCGACAACGCCGAGCGACTGCTTGCTGACGAGCCCATCAAGACGTCGGCCACGCGGTCCTACGTGCGCTACCAGCCGCTCGGCCCCGTGCTGGCGGTGATGCCGTGGAACTTCCCCATGTGGCAGGTGATCCGCTTCGCCGCCCCCGCGTTGATGGTGGGCAACGTCGGCCTGCTCAAGCACGCGTCGAACGTGCCCCAGACGGCGCTGGCCATAGAGGACCTGTTCCGCCGGGCCGGCCTTCCCGACGGCGTGTTCACCAACCTCTTCGTCGAGTCCAAGGACATCGCGGATATCATCGCCGACCCCCGGATCGCGGCGGTCACACTCACGGGGAGCGAGCGGGCCGGCATGTCGGTCGGGTCGGCCGCCGGAGGGGCCCTCAAGAAGAGCGTGCTCGAGCTCGGCGGCTCGGACCCCTTCATCGTGTGCCCCTCGGCCGACCTCGATGCTTGCGTGCGCACCGCCGTCACCGCCCGCGTGCAGAACAACGGGCAGTCGTGCATCGCAGCCAAGCGGTTCATCGTGGTCGGTGATGTAGCTGACGAGTTCCTGGCCCGCTTCACCGCGGCCATGGACGCGCTGGTCGTCGGCGACCCCTTCGACCCGGCGACCAGCGTGGGGCCGATCGTCAGCGAGGCCCAGCGCGACGAGCTGGTGGGCCAGGTCGAGGAGGCGCGCCGCCAGGGTGCCACCGTCCACACCGGAGCGAAGGTGCCCGATTCCGACGGCTGGTACCTCGCCCCGACCGTGCTCTCGGGGGTGACCACGGGCATGGCGGTGGCCCGGGAGGAGATCTTCGGCCCCGTGGCCATGGTGCTGGCGGTGCCCGATCTCGACGCCGCGATCGAGGCAGCCAACGCCACTCCCTTCGGCCTCGGCTCGAGCGTGTGGACCGACGATGACGACGAGATCGCCCGCTGCGTCGAGGGGATCGAGGCGGGGGCCGTGTTCGTCAACGCCATGGTGGCCTCCGCGCCCGAGCTGCCCTTCGGCGGCGTCAAGAAGTCGGGCTACGGGCGCGAGCTCTCCGAGCTCGGCCTCAAGGAGTTCGCCAACGCCAAGACCGTATGGATTGCCTGATCCGCGCCGGGCCGGGGTGACCACCACCACGTACCTCGACCACGCCGCAACCACGCCGTTGCGGGCCGAGGTGGCCGCCGCCATGGCCGAGGTCCACGCCGGCCCGCTTGGCAATCCCACCGGGAGCCACCCGCCGGCCCAACGGGCCCGGCGCCTGCTGGAGGAGGCGCGCGACGAGGTGGCCTCCTTCCTCGGCCGCGACCCCGGCGAGATCGTCTTCACGTCGGGGGGCACCGAGTCCGCCAACCTGGCCGTCCTCGGGGTCGCCGAGGCGGCGCTGCGGGAGCGGGGTGAGGCCGTGCTGCTGTATTCGGCGGTTGAGCATCCGGCGGTGCGCGAGTCAGCGCGGGCCGCGGCGGCGGTCGGCATGGACGTGCGCGAGCTGCCCGTCGACGGCCACGGCGTCGTGGACCTCGATGCCCTGTCGCGGGCGCTCTCCTCGCGTGCCGCGCTGGTGGCGGTCATGACGGCCAACAACGAGACCGGCATCGTCGAGCCGGTGGCCGACGTCGTCGAGGCGGTGCGGCGGCGCGCCCAGCGGGCGTACGTCTTCACTGACGCGGTCCAGGCCGCGCCCTGGCTCGACCTCGCCGAGGTCACCGGCGGCGCCGACCTGGTGTCGCTCAGCGCCCACAAGGTCGGGGGACCGGTCGGCACCGGGGCGCTGGCGGTGAGCCCGCAGGTGGTGCTCACGGCGCGCCAGAACGGCGGCGGGCAGGAACGGGAGCGGCGCAGCGGGACCCAGGACGTTGTGGGCGCGGTGGGGCTGGCGGCCGCGCTGCGCCTGGTGGTCGCCGAGCGCGGCGCGGAGGCGCCACGGGTGGCGGCCCTGCGGGACCGTCTCGCTGAAGGGCTGCTGGCGGCGATCGAGGGGGCGCACCGCACAGTGCCCGCGGGGGTCGCCGTGCTGCCCGGGCATCTGCACCTGTGCCTGCCGGGGGTGGAGCGCGAGGAGCTGCTGGTGGCGCTCGGCGCCGAGGGGGTGTGCGTCTCGGGAGGTTCGTCGTGTGCCAGCGGGGCACTCGAGCCCAGCCCCGTGCTCGCCGCCATGGGCGTTGCGCCTGGGTTGGCCGCCGGCGCCGTCCGGCTGACACTGGGGTACGGCACGACCGATGCGGACGTGGACGGCGCGCTCGCCGTGGTGCCCGCCGTGGTGGCTGCGCTGCGTCGTTGAGGCCTGAGCGCCGGTGGCACACTGGTCCCATGCGGGTGCTCGTTGCCATGTCGGGAGGCGTCGACTCCTCGGTCGCAGCGGCGCTGCTGGTCGAGCGGGGCCATGAGGTGGTCGGGGCGACGCTCAAGTTGTGGGGCGGCCCCTCGGACTCGGGCTGCTGCTCCGTGGCGGACGTCGACGACGCCCGTCGGGTGGCTCAGCAGCTGGGCATCGACCACCACGTGTTCAACTTGACCGAGGAGTTCGACCGCCACGTCGTCGCGCCCTACGTCGGGGAGCACGCGCGGGGGCGGACGCCGAACCCGTGCATCGAGTGCAACCGTTCCATGAAGTTCGA
>Ga0116219_10004223_pt1 | contig 10898 bp, 9 predicted proteins | sample Sb_taG_4_FD_91019 | JGI IMG/M metagenome (GOLD analysis project Ga0116219, IMG submission 91019) | Peat soil microbial communities from Weissenstadt, Germany - Sb_50d_6_BS metaG | ecosystem: Environmental > Terrestrial > Soil > Wetlands > Peat | place: Germany: Weissenstadt | collected 2010-09-21
CGCGCTCCAGCCGGCCGGTGTCGTTGGCAGCGGCGTCGGGCAGCCGGCCAGGTGCAGACTGAGGGGGCTTATGCCGTTTCCAAGCGAGGCGCCATTGTTGTCCACCATGTCATGCAAGGCGTCGGGCAAGCTGTGCGCTATGTCGGGGGTGGCCTGCGGGTTTCCCTCAGGGACATTATCTACATTCAAGTTGCCCAACGTATACCGCTCATCTTCAAATCCCAAAAAGTAGAAGATCTTGTCTTTCCTGATCGGCCCGCCCACGGTTGCGCCAAACTGTTCGAGCTCGATTGGCGTCTTGTTACACGCAGCAAGGGGCTGAGGACCATTAATTAAACAGTTTCCACCACTGGGCACAGTGTTGAAATAGTTGCGCGCGTCGAAAGCATCACTGCGACCAAAAGCATAAGCCGTGCCATGAATGTTATTGGTCCCCGACTTCAACCCAACGTTGACGATGGCCCCTGGTTTCCACCCGTACTCCGCGGGAGGGTTTTCCAGAACTTTGAATTCCTGAATCGCGTCGATCGGCAGGATGGTTGCGGCGTCACCCTCGACGCCTGCGCCGTTGATGATGGTCAGGCCGGTCAAGGGGTGGTCGTTCGTCAGACCGTCCACAATGTACCCGTTATCCTCAGGGCGGCTTCCATTCGTGCTCTGTGTCCATCCACCCCCACCCGGGTAAAACGAAGAACCGGGTCTTAGGCCGACGAGGTTTTGATAATTGCGGCCGTTCAAGGGCAACTCGTTGATCGTCTCATTGTCGAGTGTCCCGCCGAGAGTAGCATTCGTGGTTTCCACCAGCGGCGCCTGCTCCGTGACAGTGATCGTCTGAGTTTGCTCGCCGGGCTGAAGAGTCAGATCGATACGCATGTCCTGGCCCACTTGGAGCACGAGCCCGGATCGCTCCGTGGTCTTGAACCCCTTGGCCTCACTGCGAACTGTATAGGTTCCGGGTTGCAGGTTCGGAGCGACATACTCTCCCACCTCGTCAGTGACCAGCGTGCGGGAAATACCCCTTTGAACGTCTGTGACCGTTACCGTGGAACCTGCAATAGCGCCACCGCTCTGGTCAACGACGGCCCCGGTAATCCGGCCAAGATTTCCTTGGGCGAAACTTGAATCACAGACAAGAAGTGCAACAATCCCTATAACAACCAAACTGATGACTTTCCGTAGGGCTATGATCAGGGAGTCCATTTGTTCCTCCATTGACGGCCCCGTATCCGAATTTAGAATCTGAATACAAGAGACCGGGTCCAAATTTCCAGTTGTGAGCATGTCTAGTAATGAACAAGTTCAGTTCTTGAATCAAGGTAATATCGTCGCGTCACAGATTGCAAACTTAAGCTGACTTGATGGGCCGCTTGTAACACGTCAAACAGATTGATGTCAACGAATTCTCCGACTTTTTCAGATGAACTTTGGGAGGCCTCTGAAGGTATCCGCCTCTGTAACCGCCAGATGCAGCGCTTGGCAGGCGAAGTAGGATAGTGATTTAATGCAGCCGGAGGACACTCTTTGAAGTCTCAAAAATCAACTAAACTCGGCCTTCGGGAACAGCACAAGCTCGAAAAGCGGCAGCGCATTCGAGCCGCGGTGCGCGAACTATTCTCCAGGCACGGCTATGAGACGGCGACGCTCCGCCAGATCGCCAAGCATGCACACGTGGCGTTGGGTACCCTGTTCAATTACGCGCAGGACAAGCGCGATTTGGTTTTCCTTATCTTTAACGAGGAGCTTGCAGCGGTAACCGACGAGGCGCTGAAAGCCACGCAAACGCAAGAGCATTTTCTGGATCAACTGATTGGGTTATGCCGACCGCACTATGAGTTTTTTGCCGAGAACCCTGCGCTGTCGCGCATTCTCTTGAAGGACATGGCATTCTATTCGGAAGGCAAGCAAGCGGCCGAATTTCAGCAAATTCGAGACCGGCTACTTTCGGGAATTGAAGAGGTGGTCCGGGCCGCGCAGCGGGATCGGCAGATCAGGTCGGATGAAGACACGCGGCATATTGCGCGTCTTATTTTCTTTGTTTTTGCCGGCGCGCTTCGTTGGTGGATCGCGAGTCGGAGACCAGATCCCCGCAAGGGCCTTGCCGATTTGAAGCGCTTGTTTAGCCTACTAATGAACGGGCTCCGCTCCTCGCCCGCGCAGAGTACGAACTCAGCCAGACAAGCCCGTAACACAGTAATCCCGCGATGACTCGGAAATTCACCTTACAAAATGCAGTTGTTAGCCTTTCAGGCGTTCGAACAATCGGACTGCGTTATTGTGGTCAATCGCTTCCACGATATTGTCCGGCAATCCGGAATGCATCAATTCGCCTGCGGGTTCCCCTGCGGAGAGAAATGGAAAATCGCTTCCAAAAACAATTTGGGAGCTGGGAACGATGCTCATAATGGCGGTGAGCGAGGTCGGATTGCTTGCGCTCGCAGTGTCGTAATACTGGCGCTTTAATTCGTAGAGAACGCCATTGGGCGCTTGAGCCGCCAGGTCTTTGGGAAAGAGTCTTGCCATTCGGTTCGCCAATATTGGCATGGCTCCCCCGCCATGAGAAAAAATAAACCGGAGATTTGGGAACCGGGAGAAAGTCCCACTCATGAGTAGACTCTCGATCGTGCGAGTCGTGTCGAAATAGAATTCGATAGTGGACGCCGGCACGCGCGCCTGAAGATTCGCGCAACAATTCGGGGCGCTCGGATGAACGAACACGACGGCCTTGCGACGGTTCAGTTCCTCGAAAACGGGCGCGTAGGTAGCGTCGCCCAGCCACTGGTCACCGTAACTGCTCAGCAACGCAATTCCATCCGCGTGAAGCGTGTCCAGCGCATATTCTATCTCGACCAGGCTGCCCTGTGGGTCCGGCAGAGGCAGGGCCGCCAGCAGGCCAAAACTCGCCGGATGGTCCCTCACGAGCTGCGCGCCGTAATCATTGCTCTTTCGCGCCAGACTGCGCCCAGCTTCTCCGGCATCGAACGTGACGCCGGACACGGCGAGAGACAGCATGGCGGTGGTAACTCCATTTTTCTCCATGTCATCGATCGATTTGGACGGCGACCACGTGGGCATTGCTCCAACATCGGGAACCGCGCGCCGCAGGTCCATGTAAAAAGGGGGAAGCATGTGATGGTGCACATCGATTCGTCCACGCTTGGGATTGGAATCGATGCGCGGCATCGCCGCAAGCACCGAGCCGGTTGAAAGAGCGGCGCCAGCTCCAATCGCGGCCACGTGCTTGAGCGCTGTTCTGCGCGAAACCCCGCCCAGGGAGGGCCCGCAACTTGGATCGGACGCAAGATGTGGAACGAGTCTCTCTTCACTCGGGTCGGCCATTGGAGAGTCCCTTCATTTTTGAGCGATAGAAAACTGCCGGATGTGATCCACGGGCTCCAATCGTCAGAAGCCCAGGGTTGGCAACTCGTCCGCGGGCGGGCGAGTCCAATTCTTCCCTGGGTGCCCTTTGGCCACGGCTTGCAGCTCACGGGCCAGGATTTTTCGCCATAGGATGATGGCCGTGTCCGACCGGCCGAGCCGTTCATGCTGACGGTCGGCAATCCGCCCTTGGCCGGCCTGCACCGCAATGTCCTGGACGATCACCAGGTCTGGGTGCTTCATCTCGGCGAACTGATGCTGGCCTGCCATGAGTTCCACCGCGAGGTCTCGCGCGGGACGAGCCGCGGCGATCTTTTCATGATATTCGGCTCGCTTGGCGCGATACGCCTCCGCCTCCGGTCCACTCACGGTCACGTTGCTGGTGATCAGCCACATGTGATTCTCGTCGTCAATCGGCGTGAAATTGAAGAAAATTTCCACCCATCCGCCCACGCCATCCATGCCCGCTACGGGCGGCACGATCACCCGCGTGACGTTCGGCATATAGTGCAGGCTGCGCCGCACCTTTCCGTTCGCGCGAGTTCCGAGGCGCAGCATGCCCCAATCCGTCTCTTCCGCGCCAACCACCGGCAAGTCGGCGATATTTTTGTGGGATCCGCCTGGGCGGTGCACGAAGGCTACGTGCGTCTCATCCATGCTGTTCTCAAAACACTGCAAATAATTGCACGGCACGTTTTCCACGTTCCACAGGTCTACAATGGCGTCAGGCCTCTCGCCGGGATACGGAGGAAACTGCGGAGGCTCGCCTTCGCCGAAGTAAGCGAAGATGAGGCCCATGTATTCGCGAGTCGGATAGCTGGCAATTTTGACTTTGCGGGCAAAGCTGGAATCCTCCGCAGGCTGCTCGACGCACTGGCCCGTGCAGTCATATTTCCAGCCGTGGTAGATGCATCGGATATCATCGCCCTCCACCTCGCCGAGGTGCATCTGAGCGCCGCGATGCGGACAGCGATAGTCGATAACCTGAGCGCGGCCCGATTCGCCGCGATAAAGAGCGTAGTCCACGCTCATGATGCGGATCGGTTTCGTTCTGCCTTTCGGAAGGTCTTGGCTGCGGCCGACGGCCGTCCAGAAACGCCGCATGAAACGTCCGCCCGGAGTGCCGGGACCCGTGCGCACCAGGTCTGCACCGGCCAATTCGATCGCCAAATCATTTTCCCGACTTCGTTCTAATGGCTGCGGGTTTGTAATTGCCATCTGGCGTCCTCCTGAAACTTAATGGCTTGCAATTGCGCGCTGGACATTGGGGTGATTGCATTCCTCGTTGTTTCGCGACGATATGCCCGCCGCCGCGTTGTGTCAAGGTTTACGGAACTTTGTAGGACAGCCACTCCTGGCTGTCTCGCTCGATCTCGGTAGGGCCAAAGCGGACAGCCAAGAGTGGCTGTCCTACAAGAACTTCTGGAGCAGCGGCTTTAGACTTTGCGATAGCGCGGCAAGATTCTTTCCGCGTTGGTGCGGTTGATGGCGCGCAGTTCTTCCGTGTTAAATACTTTGCTCGTGTCCAGGCCCCGAACGCTTTCTACCGCTGTTCGATACCAGTAATCGGTGCCGTAGAGAATCTGAGAAACGGGTATGACTTTCCGAAGCGCGCCGAGGGCCACTGGGTTCGAGATTTGCGCTGTGTCGTAATAACATTTTCTCAATTCGCGGAGAATGACTTCGCCCGCGGGCAAATTCTTTACCGGCGGCTGGTCTTGCCCCTTGGTCAGAATGCCCGGGACGATTTCCGCGGAAGTTCCTCCCTGGAAGAAGCGCTCGATTAAAAAGGGCATCGTGCCGCCGCCGTGCGCAAAGATCCAGGTGATATCAGGAAATTTCGTGGTCATGCCACTGAAGATCAGGCTGGCGATGGCACGCGTCGTGTCCGTCCCAAATTCGATCATGGCGATTTCATTGGGCACGCCATCTCTCGCCACGCTCAAGCTTGCGCAGCAATTGGGAAGAACCGGGTGAACGTAGATCACCGCCTTGCGCCGGTTCAGATCCTCATAAACGGACGCGAAAGTTGCGTGACCGAGCCAGACGTCCCCGTAGTTGGAGAAGAGAGAGATGCCGTCCGCTTTCAAAGTATCGAGCGCATACTCGGTTTCGTGGAGAGCGCCCTCGGTGTCCGTGAGCGGAATCGTAGCGAAACTTCCGAAGCGCCCTGGATGATCCGCAACCAGTTTCGCGGCCGCCTCGTTGCAGCCTCGCGAGACTTTTCTAACCTCGTTGATTTCTCCGAATGTAAATCCTGGAGTCGTGAGGGACAAAAAGGCAATGGCTGTTCCCGCCTTGTCCATGTCCTCCAAATCTTTCGCCAGGCTCCATTGATTCGTGTCGAAGCCCATGTTGTGCGCCCTCTGGAAGGCGAAATAAATATCCGGTTGGAAGTGATGATGAATATCGATGCGGCCTGGATTCGCGGGGGCGGGCCAGGCGGCTATTGAATGGCCAGAAAAAAGCGCTCCGGCGCCGATAGCGGATATCACGGCGAGAAAATCCCGCCTGGTGAGATTCGCGCGGTCGCATCGCTTCGTGCCGCTTGAAACGTGATAATATGCGTTGAAATTGTTGGAAGTCATCGGCGCGCAGTATGACTAAGATGAAATCACGCCGTCAAGTTTTCTTCGCCGCGCCGCAAGGGGAAGCTTTGTGACGTCGAATATGCGGGAACTCCTCGCCAGTCGTGAAAAGACTTCAGCCATGCCAGGCCAGCCGGCTGCCATTTTGGAGGCACCTCTATGATTAACACGAATATCGCGGACCGGTACTATGTCGCGATTTTGCTTCCATTGACCGAGTCGCTGCAAATCGATGAGCCGGCCTATCGCCGCTTCATTCAATACTTCCTGCGCGAACCTCGCTTTCTGAAGACCGGGGGCTTGTGCATAAATCCAGAGGCGGGAGAAATCTTTTATCTCACTCGCGCGGAGAAACGTCGAGTCCTCGAGATCGCCATGGAGGAGGCTCACGGAAAAGTTCCCATCTTCGCCGGCACCTGGGCTCTGACGACGGAGGAAACCGTTGCCACGGCGCGGGACGTGAAAGCCTTGGGAGCGGACGGAATTTTTGTGACGCCTCCCGGCGGCGCCCAGGACGTCACCTCCTGCTGGGATGCCGACATGTATCCCGAAGTATGGGCAGACATGATCAAGGCGCAGGACAAAGCCGTGGATCTGCCGATTATTACGCACCCTGTTTCCGGTTCGCGGCCGCCGTTTTCTCCCGGCTTGCCGTTGAACGCCACGCTCCAAATCTGCCGCGAAATCCCTAATATTGTCGGTTGGAAGATGACTTACGGCTACGATGGATTTCGAATCATCGCGCAGGGGCTCAGGTCGCTCGACCGGCACGTTGCCGTTCTGGGCGCGCTCGCCAGCCGCTTTCATGAATATAATGCCACCGGGTTTTTCGACGGGACGCTGAGCGGCTTCTGGAACTTCGCGTTCGAACCAATGCTCGACCATCTCGACGCGTGGAGGCGCAGGGACCTCGAAGCAGCCTGCAAATTTTGGGACGGCGGCCTGGTACAGCTGCATGAATACATCGCCGACATGGGACGCCTGCATACACGATACCAAACCGCATCATGGCTTCGAGGTTTGATTCCGAATCCCTATATGCGTCCTCCGATGCCACTTCCCCGCCAGGTTGAGATCGACACGATTTATGAATTGCTGAAGAAGCTTGGCCTGTCCGTAATCGATAAGTCGGAGGCCGGATTATCAGCCCTACAAACGCGTGCAGCGGGTTTCGTGCAGGTCTGAGGAAACTTCTGCATTGAATCTGGCCCGGAATTTCCAGTGTGGGGACAGTTTTCGTTTTTAGTAGGACAGCCACTCTTGGCTGTCCCGCACAATCTCAGCAGGACGAAAGCGGACAGCCAAGAGTGGCTGTCCTACTAAACCTCTCCCCGATTTATTGTTTGCTCTAGCTATCTGGGAAATATAGAGTGGCGATTCGTCCGGCCCGGTGCACGAGTGCCCACCGGCTCGTGCTGCGGCATGCAGATGAATCTTCCGCCAAAGTTGGAAAAGTGAATGGCTCTTGGCTCCGATGGACGGCGAGCAGCTTCGCTTCTCGCAAGAATCGAGCGAACCCAGGTCAGTCCCTGGCACATCAGGGCGCTGCTGGTCATGGGCAGCGCAACGTTCTTCGATGCGTTTGATGTTCTGGCGATCGCGTACGTCCTTCCCTCGCTGATCGGCATTTGGAAACTCGCGCCGCGTGCGATTGGCGTGCTAATTTCCTCGAGCTTCGTCGGCCAGATTGTAGGAGCGTTATTTTTCGGATGGCTGGCGGAGCGCATCGGCAGACTGCGCTGCGCGAAGATTACAATCGCGCTTTACTCGCTGATGAGCCTCCTCTGCGCCCTTTCCTGGAATATTCCCTCGCTCTTGTTGTTTCGCACGATTCAAGGGATCGGGCTCGGAGGAGAGGTCCCCGTCGCGGCGGCTTACATCAACGAAATCTCGCGCGCGAAGGGCCGGGGACGCTTCTTCCTCCTCTACCAGTTGATTTTCCCGATCGGATTGGTCGGCGCTTCCCTCCTGGGTTTTTGGCTGGTGCCGCTGTTTGGATGGCGGACCATGTTTCTGATTGGAGGATTGCCGGCAATCCTGGTGCTCGTGCTTTTCGCCGCAAACATTCTTCCGGAATCGCCCCGATGGCTCGTTTCAAAAGGGCGGTTCGAGGAAGCCGAACTGATCGTCGGACAGATGGAGAGCGCTGCACGCTCGAACGGAGCGGTGACTTCTTCGACGCCTGAGCCCTTGCCGATCGCGCCGGCTCCCCTGCGCGAAACTTCCCGGCTCGAACTTTTTCAAGGGATCTATCGCTTCCGCACAATCATTGTCTGGTTCATTTGGATCACCACTTATTTTGTGACTTACGGCGTCAATACCTGGCTACCTACGATTTTTCGCACGTACTACAAATATAGCGTTGCGGACGCGCTCCGATATGGCGTGATCATCAATCTTGCCGGCCTGGCCGGCGCTTTTTGTTGTGCGATGTTGGTGGATCACCTGGGGCGCAGGCCATGGTTCATCCTGGCCTACGCCTTGGGGGCTGCACCTCTAATTGCCATCTGGATTCGGGGAGCTTCCAATCCGCGCGAAGTCATCGTTCTGGTGGCGATCAGCTTCACGTTCATTTCCGGAAATTCGATGCTAGTCTATTTGTACACGACTGAAATTTATCCCACGCGCTTGCGAAGTCTTGGAACAGGCGCGGCGAGCGCTTGGTTGCGAGTTGCTTCTGCGGCGGGACCGGCGATTGTCGGATTCGCGCTGGCAGGCTACGGAGTGAGCGGCGTGTTTCTCTTGTTTGGAATGATCTCGCTCGCAGGTGCGGCAATTTCTTTCGGTACGGTGGAAACGCGCGAACGCGCCCTCGAGGAAATCTCACCTTAGAGCAGTGTAGTCGATGCCTTCACGACGGAAACCCGTGCCAGATCATTGTCCTGGCGTCGCGTTGCCGCCTTTCTCAAGGACGATTTTCATCTGTGACTTGTTGCTCGCGACCGCATCGATCTCCTTCTCATAGGTCTGGTAGCCGTCAAGAGTGACCTTGAGCCGATGTTTACCGGGGCTGACCAGCATGGAATGAAAATGGCCTCCGAAATCGCCGCCATGGCCCATGTAGCTATCATCCACAAAGACGGCCGCACGCTTGGGCTGGATATCCAGCCGAAACTCAGCTGCATCGCTTCCCGGATACGTCAGCTTGGGGTTCTCTTCTAACACCACGGCGATCGTCTGGATCTGGTCCGGATCAACCACGATTTTCTTGGTCAAATCTTTGTATCCAGCCTGTCGAATGACAAACTCGTGCTCTCCGGGCGGGAGCATAACCTTCCGGTCGCCCTTCAGCTCCTTGACGTAACCTGCATATTTTCCGTCGATCCACACGCCGGAATCTCTTTCATCCTGATTGTCGGCAGTGAAGCGCACTTCACCCATTTTTGTGCTTTGCTGTCCGTACGTCTTGGCTTGGACGACGAACAAGAGAAGGAGCACCGAACATATAAGGAGCCGTGCAGGAGTGCTTGTGAACATTCTTTTTCTTCCCCCGCTGATTATAAGACCGCAGTGAGTCGTATCAGGCAAGTTTTTCCAGGTCCGTTCTGAGCCACAGCAGGGATGCGCAAGAATTTGGAGGTGCGTAAGTACCTGACAGGGTTATACTCGGCCAACTCGAAGGCCGAATTGACAGATCTGCCGTGGCCTGAGCAAAATTTGTGCAACCAAAGTCAGGGGAGGACGAAATGAAACTTCGTATTGTTGGATTGGCGATCGCGGGCGCGCTCGCTCTGGGGGGCACGGCGTTCGCTCAAAACGTACCGGAAAAATTCGTCGTGAGCGGCAAAGCCGCCGAAAAGATTCAGGATTTCACCACGATCAATCTGGCCACGGCGGAAGCCGTCGCCAACGCCTGCGAGAAGGCCGCCACTACGCAGGGCGTGCAGATCAGCATCATCGTGCTCGATAGCAACGGCAACCACGTCTATTTTGATCGCATGGATGGACAAGGGTATCTAAACATTATTACCGCGGACATGAAGGCGCGGGCAGCACTGGCGACCCGCGCGCCAAGCAAGCTCCTGATGAACCGGGCAATCCAGGATCCGATGTCGGAGCTTCAGTTCATTCAACTCGGCGAATTTGCGAATTCGGGTGGGCTGCCGATCGTGGTGAACAAACAAATAATTGGCTTCGTCGGCGTGGGCGGGTCCGCGCCACACCCGCCGGTATGGAGCGATGAGATTTGCGGGCACAAGGGACTTCAGGAAGTGTTCGGCGACTCCGTGCCGCCGCTTGCCGAAGACATCGCGCCGCGCCAGAACCCTGACGCCCAAAAGGTGCCGGTTCCGAAGTTTGCCGCAACTACGGCGCCAAAGTCAGCTCTGCCGGCGGATTATGTGTTGACGGGCAAGGCCGCTGCCAACGTTTTTGACGGCAATCAAATTTCACTTGCAGCTGCGAAAAAAATCGCGCGCGGCTGCCGGGACTGGGCGGCATCAAAGGGTGGATCGGCCTCGATCTACGTCCTCGACAATGCCGGCGAATTTGTACATATGAGCGCATGGATGGTCAAGCATACAACAACATCCGGACGGCGCTGCTGAAAGCGCAGACCTCGCTCAAGTCGCGGCAGCCCACGTCCGCTATCAATGCGAACCTCAAGAACAATCCGGCGAATACGCCGCGGCAAACCACATACTTTAATCTCTTCTCTAACGCGGGCGGCGTGCCGATCGTTGTCGATGGCCAGATGATCGGCGCGATGGGCGTCGGAGGGGGCGGCGAGCAGATTGGTGGAGACGAGAAGTGCGCCGTCGAAGGGCTGAAGGCGGCTTTTGGTGACCGCGTAGCGTTACCGGTGTATCCAACCGCCAACGCCGCAGGCGCGGGCGACTAAGCCGGGTTCAAAAGCCCACAATTTATATGCGGCTCTGTGTTGCGGCTGAACAGGCCGCGGAAAAAATGTCTTGTTTTGTCATTCTGAGCGAAGCG
>Ga0116219_10004226_pt1 | contig 10893 bp, 3 predicted proteins | sample Sb_taG_4_FD_91019 | JGI IMG/M metagenome (GOLD analysis project Ga0116219, IMG submission 91019) | Peat soil microbial communities from Weissenstadt, Germany - Sb_50d_6_BS metaG | ecosystem: Environmental > Terrestrial > Soil > Wetlands > Peat | place: Germany: Weissenstadt | collected 2010-09-21
CAAGAACCCATCTGTAATGGGCGAGGACTTCGCCAAGCTCTTCAAGCGGCAACTCGATGACGAGCGAATCGCGAACCTGCTGGACCTCATCAACGCCAAGATCCCGACCGAGGTCATTCTCTTCGAGGTCGCCAAGGAGAAGGACACCCGAAGGGTCACGGAGCGGATCGCTGAGTTGATGTACGCCGTCCTCCTCCGGGAGCTTGGCTACGCCGAGGAATGGGACATCGCCGAACTGGAGATCGAACTCGAAGCCGAGGGGCGGCTACCGGACTTCACGGAACTCTGCCAGACCCTCCACAAGCGGGAGTGGACGATCGTCCGGGCAGGTGCTCAACGAGTCGCACGTGCCAGCGCCATCCTGCACCATCTGGACCCAGCGACTTACCCCTCGGCGGATTCGTGGTCGCACTCTCGCCGTGAGCCCACCATCACCGTCAGCAAGGTCGTCGAGCGGACGTTCGAGCTTGCACGCCGTCGTCGCCCTGGCAAGGCTTTGGTCTTCATCATCGACGAGGTGGGGCAGCACGTTGCCCGCAGCGGGGACAAGATCGAAGACCTGCGTGCCACCGTCGAAGAGTTTGGCAAGGTCGGCAAGAACCTGATGAAAGCCCGCAAGCTGATCGCACCTTGCTGGATCGTCGTCACCTCGCAGGAGAAGCTCGACGAGGTGGTCGCTGCCATCGACTCGAAGCGGGTCGAACTGGCGAAGCTCCAGGACCGTTTTCACTACCGGATCGACCTCGCCCCCTCCGACATCCGAGAGGTGGCAACGAAGCGTGTGCTGGCAAAAAAGGACGCTGCGGTTCCGGTCCTGACCAAGCTCTACAACGACAATCAGGGGCAACTGAACGCCGCTCTGCGGCTGGAACGGACAACCCGGAAGACCGAGATCAACGAGGCGGATTTCGTCAACTTCTACCCGTACCCGCCGCACTACATCGACCTCTGCATAGGCATCATGTCGGGGATTCGGCTCCAACCGGGAGCGCCCCGGCATTACGGCGGCAGCAACCGGACCATCATCAAGCAAGCCTACGAGATGCTCGTGTCCGACAGGACGGCAATGGCGACGAAGCCGGTCGGCACGCTCGTCACGCTCGACAAGGTGTACGACCTCGTCGAGGGCAACCTCTCCAGCGAGAAACGTTCGGACATTCACGAGATCGGCGAGCGTTTCAAGGACGACCCCGAGGACCAGGGCTGGGCGCTCCGGGTTGCCAAGGCCGTTTGCCTCCTGGAATTCCTCCGGGATCTTCCCCGCACCGACGCGAACATCGCCTCCTTCCTCGTCGATCGGGTGGGGCTACCCACCCCTTTGCAGCACGTGCAGGCGGCGGTCAAGAAGCTCGACGAAGCACAGTTCCTCCGAGAGACCGAGGACGGCTGGAAGCTGATGACGCTCCCGGAGAAGGACTGGGAGAAGGAACGAAATGAACTCGACCCCAGGCCCCGAGAGCGGAACGAGATTACCCGTAACGTCCTCCGCGAGATTTTCGGCGAACCAGCGCTCAAGACGTACAGACACAAGGAACTCCGCAACTTCCGCATCGGCGTGGCGGCTGAAGGTGTGACGCTCGAAGATGGTGACTTGCCGTTGACCCTCTGCATCGCCGACGAGCCCGATGACCAGTCCCGCAAGATCAATGAAATGCGGGAGGAGAGCCGCCAGAAGAGCCACGATAGCGATCTCTACTGGGTGTTCGCCCTGACCCCCGACATCGACGCCTTGGTTGCCCAGACCTTCGCCTCACGCAAGATGGTCGAAAAGTACGACCAGATGCGGGCGCAGAGCAAGATCAACGCCGACGAGGCGACCTGCCTCCAGGATGAGAAAACCGCCGTCTTGAACTACGAATCCCGGCTCCGGGACAAGCTAACGGAGGCAATGGAGCGGGGCACCGGACTATTCCGAGGTGTCTCACGTGATGCGTCCGGTCTGGGCAAGAACCTGAGCGAGATCCTCAAGAAACACTACGGTCTCGCCATTCCCGACCTCTATCCCAAGCTCGAAATGGGTTCTCGACCGCTCAAAGGGACTGAGGCAGAGGACTTCCTCAAGGCGGCTGATCTCAAGGCGCTCCCGTCACTCTTCTATGGCGGTGACCAGGGGCTAGGATTGGTCGTGAAGGACGGGGCTAAGTTTGTGCCGAACCCGGCTGCTGACATCGCAAAGGAGGTTCTGGATTACCTCGTGGGCGAGCATGGCTACGGCAACAAGGAGTCTCGTACAGGTAAGGCACTGGAAAGGAAGTTTGGCGGCATCGGCTACGGCTGGGACCGGGACATGCTACGGCTCATCCTGGCGGTGCTTTTCCGTGCCGGGTCGATCGAGATCACCCAAGCCGGTGAGAAGTTCGACAGCTACCAAGATCCCCACACCCGCACTCCTCTGGTCAATAACACGGCGTTCAAGTCGGCACTGTTCACGCCGGTCAAGCCTATCGACCTGCTTACCCTGAAACGTGCCGTCGAGAGTTACGAGGATCTGACCGGCGACACGGTGGACATGGACAAAGCTGTCATCGCCGACGCCCTCAAGCGGTTCGCCGCCGAAGAGATCAAGCGAGTGTTACCAGTTGAGGCTCAGGTCAAGGCGCACCGCCTGCCGGTGCTGAACAGCGTCGAGGAGTACAAGGACACGCTGGCCTCCATCGAGAAGGGAACTGCGGATGACTGCGTGACCATCTTGGCGGGCGGCGGTTCCTCGTTGAAGGCTGCCCACGACCGGGTTCGCAAGATCGGCGATTGCCTCGACGAGAAGGGGCTACTGATCCTGCGCAACGCCCGGCGAGCATCGGGCGAGGTCTGGAACCAACTCGAAGCCCAGGGGCACACCGACCTTCAGCCACGGGTTAAGACGATCAGGGAACTTTTGTCTACCGACTCTCTCGTCGACTCGCTATCCTCGATCCAGGCGGCGACTCAGGTGATCCTGGGGGCGTTCCGCACCTTGTATGAGGCTCGGCATGCTGACCGCACGGAACAGTTTGGGGCTGCGATTGAGAAGATCAAGGGGCGTGAAGAATGGACCGCTGTACCTGAGACGATGCGGGAGCCGGTGCTGGGTCCGCTCCACTCCCGCTGCTGCACGGAGCCGCATCTGACCGATGGGTCGCTGGCGTGCAAGAACTGCGGGGCGACTTCGGGCCAGATGGAATCCGATGTGGCAGCACTGGGCGGGTTGTTCGCCCAGGTGGTCGCCCAGATCCAGAAGATCACCTGGACTGACCCCAAGAAGGTCAAGCGGGTGCGGGTGGCTGAGTTCTTCTCGGGATCGCTGGAAACTGAGGATCAGGTTAAGCAGGCGGTCGGGCGGTTCCAAGACCATCTGCTCACGCTGCTGTCTGAGGGTGTCAAGATCGTGCTGGAGTGAGACGGCGACGATGGACCAAGCGATCCGCAACAAGCTGAGAAATGTCGTGACCCAGTGCCGCAGGCTGCTGGAGGAGTCCATCGCTCAGCAGTTGCAAGGGCGGTATGACATCTACGCCACCGGCAAGAAGGATGAGGTGAAAGCCGATGAGGACGTGCCGGTCGGACATCTCTCCGACGAGGAGCGTCAGGCTCGTCAGGACATACTCGCCCACTTCAAGCACATCGAGGCTCTGGGCTACAAGCGGAAGGAGACCTTAGAGCAACTGATCCGGGAGATCGCCTTCACGCACCTCAACCGTCTCTGCGCCTACAAGATGATGGAAGTGCGGGACGTTTACGTGGGCGGTCAGAGATTCCGGGAGGCGGTCAGCCGAGGGCTCAAGTCGCAGGGGTTTCTCTTCTACCTCGCTGACCATCCCGATGACGAAAAATGCTTCAACGCCGGGCACCAGGAGGATGCATACAGGCACTTCCTCAACTGGCTGGGCGGCACGCTGTCACAGGAGATCGGCGTGCTGTTCAGTCCGACCGACCCGGCGAATCGGGTGTACCCGCCGCAGCGGGTGCTGGAGGAGCTGCTCGACCTGCTCAACAGCGAGGAACTCAAGGGGATCTGGTCCGAGGACGAGACGATCGGCTGGGTTTACCAGTACTTCACGCCCAAGGAACTTCGAGACCAGGCTCGGAAAGAGAGCCAGGCTCCACGCAATTCGTATGAGTTGGCGTTCCGCAACCAGTTCTTCACGCCACGGTACGTAGTCGAGTTTCTGACCGACAACACGCTGGGGCGGATCTGGTATGAGATGCGGAAAGGGAACACACGGCTCAGGGATGAGTGCCGGTACATGGTGCGACGGCCCGGTGAGGTCTTTTTCTCGGAGAAGGAGGACGAGCCCGACTCTCCGGTGAGGGCTATGAAGGACCTGCTCCTCGGCGGAACTGAGGAGACGTTTCCGCCTTTCCGGGCCGGGGAGACGCAGCGGCTCGTCGAATTCGCCCACACGGTCGATGGCTACGAGCGGCACCCCTTCGAGGATCAGGTCGAAGGGGAGTGGTGGCCCTGGGCAAAGCTGCGGGAGATCCGGGAGACCGAGGATCTGACCCAGTTCCCAGCCCAGGACTTGCTCGACGTGCTGTTCTGCCAGGCACGAGCCGACCGTCACGCTGGTGGGTACGGCGACTGGGACGAGATCTTCTACGCCATCGCCAACGAGATCCGTCGCCGGTGCCTGGAGGGGCAGCAGGAGGACGCTTCCCGGAAGCAACTCCTCCTGGCGATCACGGCGATCCCGCACCGACCCGAGAAGGACCCCCGAGAAATTAAGATCCTCGACCCAGCCTGTGGCAGCGGGCACTTCCTCCTGTACTGCTTTGATCTGCTCCTGACCATCTACGAGGAAGCCTACGGAGATAAGGAATTCGGCCCGGCGCTCCAGCGGGATTACCCAACCCTCGACGACTTCCGAAGAGAAGTTCCCCGGCTGATCCTGGCGCACAACCTGCACGGCATCGACATCGATCTCCGCTGCACCCAGATTGCCGCCCTTGCCTTGTGGCTGCGGTGCCAGCGGGCCTATCAGGAGATGGGGCTGAAGAAGAACCGGCCCAAGATCACCCGGTCGAATATCGTCTCCGCCGAGCCGATGCCGGGCGAGCAGTCCATGCTCAAGGAGTTCGTCGGCCAGCTTGAGCCGAAGCTCCTCGGCCAACTGGTCGAGGTCATCTTCGACAAAATGAAGCTGGCGGGAGAAGCAGGTTCACTGCTCAAGATCGAGGAGGACATACGAGACGCAGTGGCCGGGGCAAGGATGCAATGGCTGACAGGCCCCATCTCGATCCAGCGGACCCTGTTCGACGACGACAAACCCGTGGTCCAGCAGCGGCGGTTTGACTTCTCGGGGATCACCGACTCCCAGTTCTTCGAGCAGGCAGAGGCAAAAGTTGTCGAGGCACTGCGAAGTTACGCAGGGAAGGCACATGACGGGCAGAAGCTTCAGAGAAAGCTATTCGCTGACGATACCCAGCGAGGATTCGCCTTTGTGGACCTCTGCCGGAAGTGGTACGACGTAATCCTTATGAACCCTCCCTTCGGGTCCGCAACGACCGAAACGGCGACATGGTTTCGTAATCAATATTCCTCAGCCGCAGAGAACTTGACCGTAGGTGTAATCCTTCAATCGCTGAACAGGCTCGCTCAAAGTGGCATGGTCGGATTAATCGGAGATTTGCCTTGGTTGCAGCAGTCTACATACACCACGTTTCGCACCAAGATCCTTGAGGCACGGTCCCTTAAGCTATTTGTCGAACTGGGCTGGGGCATTCTCGGAACGGATGTGGAGGTTGGTCTTGCCGTCTTCACAACACGCATGGTTGAGGCGACCGATTTCGCATCTCTCGTCGGCGTCGAGGATCAAGCTACGGCTCTGCTGGAGACCTTTACCGCATCTGAGCGATTTCGCACTAGGAAGCTCTCGGATTTTCAAGTTATCGAGAACCATCCATTTGCCTATCAGATCTCTGATCTGTCGCTTCGGGTTTTTCGGGAACGTAGACTTCTTTCAGAGCAGCTATTCGTGGCCGCAGGCGGCGTGAAAGCATCGGATGCGGATCGTGTATTTCGTTGCTGGTGGGAGGTTCGTACTGAGTCTATTGGAAGGGATCGGCAATGGAACTTTTGTCAAAACGGTAGCCCGTACTGTCCATTCTATTATCCCACATACTTCGTGATCCTATCGGATCGTGGTTCGTTTGAAACGGTGATGTCTTATCCGACAGCGAGAACGCCGAACAGCGAACGGTATTGGCAACCCGGTCTGGCCTACGGAAAGCGCACATGGGAAATGTACTGCTATCCCATGCCTGCGGAGCAGGTCATTACGCAGGAAGGGAACGCACTGTTTCCCATCTCAATGGAGGACGCTTGGCAGTGCGTGGCCCTTGCCAATTCCTCGCATTACTCGACGCTCACCAATCTCGTAGCTGGTCAGCACAAATATGCTGGCTACCTCAATACCATTTGCATGGACGCTGAACGACTTCCAAGCCTCGGAGCCATTGCGGAAGAGATATACCGCCGAGTTCGCCAAATTGACTCTCTTAACGAGCTATCACATGCGTTTATCCCTCCTCTCTAGTTCGGGCGTTCGAGCAGGGGGGAGACTGGGCTCGTTCTGTTGCGCAATTAGAGGGGGATGTGGCATCGGAGATTGAGAGAATTGATAACGCTGTTCTCGACACCACTGGTGAGGCCCGTCTTGGACGGAGAAGGGGCCCGTCTGGTGGGTGCTACTTTTCTGCAATTACCGATCTGGCAATCTCAGATCGAGTGATTGCAGAATTCCTGACATCGCTTCTTATGGGATGCGTATTCGGTCGCTGGGATATTCAATGTGTCACTGGCGAGCATCAGTTGGCTTGTAACAATGATCCATTTGCTCGCCTTGGCTCACACACTCCAGCAATGCGTCAGAGCGACGAATGTACTTCCTTACCCACAGGCAACAGGGGCCATTCACTCACTGTCGATCTCGATGGCATCCTCGTCGATGACGCTGATCATCCCGACGACATCGTGCGCCGGTTACGGGATGTCCTAGACGTGATCTGGAAGGATCGGGCCGACGCCATCGAGAAGGAAGCCTGCGAGATCCTCGGCGTGACCGACCTGCGGGACTACTTCCGCAAGCCGGGGGCGGGCGGCTTCTGGGATGACCACGTGAAGCGGTACTCGAAGAGCCGACGCAAGGCCCCGATCTACTGGCTGCTCCAGTCATCGAAGAAGAACTATGCCGTCTGGATCTACTACCACCGACTCGACAAGGACATCCTCTTCAAAGCCCTCCTCAACTACGTCGAGCCCAAGATCCGCAGGGAAGAATCCCGCTTCGACGAGTTGCGTTCCCAGAAGACGGCCCTCGGACCCGCCGCCAAGGGAGCGAAGAAGCTCGATAAAGACATTGACCGTCAGGATGCGTTCCTTTCCGAACTCCGGGACTTCGAGGAGAAGCTCCGCAGAGCGGCTAACCTCCACCTCGACCCCGACCTCAACGACGGCGTGGTCCTGAACATCGCCCCCCTCCGGGAACTCGTCCCCTGGAAGGAAGCGAAGACCTACTGGGACGACCTCATGGACGGCAAGTACGAGTGGTCATCCATTGGCAAGCAACTGCGTGAGAAGGGGTTCGTCAAGTAATCCAGATAGAGGGTGCTCATCGTTATGTCCCAGGGCGTCGTCACCAAACACCTGATCGACCTCATCGCCAAGCAGGTGGACGACCACGCTCTCGTCGTCTGGTACGACCCCGAGAAGCACTACCGGGCTGTCGCAGCCGATCTCACCCTGCCGAACACGACCGTAGCCCGTTACGACGGCTCGTTCCTCCAGCTTCGGCTTGAGATCGACTCTCTCCTGAACGACCAGCACCCGCCCCGCCTGCTCGTCTACGTCCCGATGGACCAGGGCGAGACCGACCACGCCCTGATTGAACTCGACACAGCGGGCGTCGTCGTCCAGCCCGGCCAGCAGCCCCCCAACCGCAACACTCGCCTATCCCTAGTAGCACGCAACGCCCTGCGTCCCCTGCGTGGTGAAGCCAACGCCGCCGACATCGAGAAGCAGGTGGACGCTGGCAAGTTGAGCCTCGCCGACCTTGACAAGATCGGCGAAAAGAAGGACTCCGGGGTTCTCTCCCTGATCTTCGGCACCGGGAATCCCCAGGAAGCCGCTCTGGGCTTCGTGGCAGGCAGCCGATTCGATGCCGACATCGAGAAGAAATCCGCCCGAGGCGAACTTGCCGACCTTCTGCAAACGACCGTGGAGATCGACCTCCCGGACAGTCTCCCTCTGCCAGAGATGCGGGACCGCTTGGCTCGCCACGTTCTGCTGACAGACCTTGTGGTGGGTCTAGGCGACATGTTGCCCGACTCGTTGTCCTCGCTGAAGGTCGCCACCCCTCCCGCCGCACGTGACGCCTGCAAGGAACTGGCCCGAAACTGGCGGATGCGTCGGGACGTGCGGGACAGCTACGTCACCGCCTCACGTTCCGTCGAAGAGAAGAGTTCCCTGGGGCAGATTAGCTTCCAGCCGGGCACAATCGCCGAGGTTGAGACGTTTCCGTGCCTGGAGCGGGCTTTGCTCAGGAACGTCGAGGAGACCCTTCAAGTTGGTGCCACCCACGATCTGCTCGACCTTGCCACGTCCCGCCAGTCCCGGTTCTGGTCGGAGGTCACCCCCACCATCCAGGCGCACTGGGCGCTGCTTGCTGCCGTCGCCCAGGTGCTCCTGGAAGCCGATCGGGTCGCCCAGGCACTCAAGGATGCCCCCAAGACGGTCCCAGGGCTCGTCCAAGCCTATGCCGAGGATGATTCCCCCTGGTGTCTTCTGGACACGCACCATCGCCACTTGGAGAGCCGCTGGTACAACTTCGAACCAGACGCCGCCGATCCGCATCCTGGGCTTGAGAAGCTCATCTTGAAAGCTGAGCAGCGATACACGGAGGTAGGTTCCCAGTTGGCGAAAGCGTTCGTGAAGCAGTTCGCCAAGTCGAAGCACCCGATCCCCGGCATGCTGCGGCAGGTCCAGGTCTTTGAGAAGCAGGTGAAGCCCCGGCTGGGCGATCAGAAGACCGCCTACGTCTGGGTTGATGCCCTGCGGTTCGAGATGGCAAGGGAACTGGGGGAAGTCCTCAAAGGGGACTTCGACCTGACCCTGCAACCCGCCATTGCCACAATCCCCACGATCACCGAGATCGGCATGGCGTCCCTTGTGCCCAAAGCTGACCAGGGCGTGAAGGTCGTTGCGGTGGGAGGGGGCAAGCTCGGGCTGGAGGTCGGCGGGACCGTTCTGAAGGACCGCAAGGATCGCATTGCCTTCCTCAAAACGCACGCTGGTGTATCCGTCTACGACGCAAAGCTCGACGATCTTCTACCGAAACCCTCGAAGAAGGTCCGTGACTGCATCCAGGCGGCGGATCTGATTTTGGTCACTTCGCAGGAAATCGACGAACTCTGCGAAGCCGACAATATCACGCAAGCCCGCCGCCAGATGGACGGTGTGCTCAACGACCTTCGGCGTGGGTTCCGAGTCCTGGCCGACCTCGGGATCAAACGCATCATCCTCGCCGCCGATCACGGTCACCTGTTCGGTGAAGAGATCGGCGAGGACATGAAGATCGAAGCCCCTGGCGGGGATACGGCGGACCTCCATCGCCGGGTCTGGTTGGGGGTGGGAGGCACTTCCGAGCCGTCTTACCTACGGACTTCCCTCAAAGCTCTTGGAGTCGAGAGCGACCTCGACCTGGCGACACCCTGGACGCTCGCCTGCTTCAAGAGCAAGGGGGGAGCCAGGGCGTACTTCCACGGTGGGCTCTCGCTCCAGGAGTTGATTATCCCGGTCATGGTGATGACGACGACCGCCCAAGCGTTGTCGAAGCCCCCGACCGGCATCCAGTGGACGCTGACGACGGGCTCCAAGAAGCTCTCGACCCGGTTCTTCTCGGTCCAGGTTAGCGGGCAAAGTAGTGGGCTTTTCACCGTCGAACCGCCCAGGGTGCGGGTCGAAGTGCGAGCCAAGGGCAAGTGCGTGTCGGTGCCGGTAAGCGCTTCGTACGGATTTGAGCAGGCAACGGGTGACGTGCAGCTTCGACCTTCCGCCACGGACGCCCGGCTGATCGAGCCGGATACCGTGACCCTGATGGTCGATGTCGGTGAGATCGGGCAGAAGACCGTCAGCATCGGCCTGCTGGACGCCACGAGCGGGACAGAACTCGCCGGTTTGGACAAGGTCGAAGTGACCACCATCATTTGAGCGGTAACGCCATGTCGGACCTTGACCAGAAATCAACACAGGTGTTTGCAGGGAAGGTGGTCCGCAAGGATCTGGTCCGCAAGGTCAAGGTCGGGGCAAATGTGCCCGTCTTCGTCCTGGAGTACCTGCTCGGGAGATACTGCGCAACCGACGACCAGGCGGCAATTGATGCCGGGCTCCGGGTGGTGAACAACACGCTGACCTCGAACTTCGTCCGTCCCGATGAAGCCAACAAGGTCCAGTCGATCGTCAAGGATAAGGGCAAGCACACGCTCATCGACAAGATCAAGGTTCGATACCTGTCCGATGATGACAAGCACTGGGCCGAACTGGTCAACTTCGGGCACAAGTACGTCCATATCCCTGAACATTACCTCCGGGAATTTGACCGGCTGCTGATGGGAGGCATCTGGGCACAGATCGACATCCGGCATCAGTATGACGAGGAAGCGTCAGGCAAGAGGAGTCCGTTCTGGATCGATGACCTCAAGCCGATCCAGCTTGCCACCTTCGACCTGGACGAGTACCGGGAGTGCCGTCGCCAGTTCTCCTCGGACGAGTGGATTGACCTACTGATCCGCAGCGTCGGGCTAGAGCCCACCCACTTCGAGCGGCGGCTGAAGCTGCTGTTCTTGATGCGGTTGCTGCCCCTCTGCGAAACAAACTACAACCTCGTCGAACTCGGGCCGAGGGGGACTGGCAAGAGCTAC
>Ga0116219_10004231_pt1 | contig 10889 bp, 10 predicted proteins | sample Sb_taG_4_FD_91019 | JGI IMG/M metagenome (GOLD analysis project Ga0116219, IMG submission 91019) | Peat soil microbial communities from Weissenstadt, Germany - Sb_50d_6_BS metaG | ecosystem: Environmental > Terrestrial > Soil > Wetlands > Peat | place: Germany: Weissenstadt | collected 2010-09-21
ATGTGCATCTTCGGCATGCCCACCAGGCCCCCAAACCACAACGGAACATCCGCCGTCTGCGTCACCGTGATGGCGTTGTACCCCGTGGCGCCGCCCGGAGGAGAGATGCACGCAACATTGTATGGGGAACCACTCAGCGTGGCTGAACAGAAGAGGTTGGTCGTCGTCAACGTAGCATTGTGCAGGAAGGTGCTCGTGTTGTACCCGCCCGTGACCGAGCTGTATTGCTGCACCGCGCTGTCCACCGCCGCCGTATAGGCCTGGCTTGAAGTCGTATCCAGCAGAGCCGCCGACATGGTTTGCGCGCCCGCAAGCGTCGCCGCGTTCGTTGACGATACAAGAAGCCGGTACGCGTAGTAAATGTGGCCTGATTCCACGCCCATCGCGCACAACGACATCACCGCGGCAAGGGTGATTGCCACCATAATCATCGTTTGTCCCAGGGTGTCCCGCAGGAACCTGCGTATAAAGAAAGTACTTAAGCGATTCATTGGCCGCTTGCTCCTTTCCGGCCGAATTCTCCTCTTAGTATGAGATCAACCCTTCCGTCGCGGATAGATTACTCTTAGGGTCTGAATGTCAGAATTGGTAACCATGAGCACGCATCACGATTCATTGGCCGCTTGCTCATTTCCGGCCAGGCTCTCATCTTAGTAAGACATCGTCCCTTCTGTTGCTGTCAGAGGGCTTTTGGGGCTTAATCCCACAATCGGTATCCATGAGTACGCGTAACTGACCGTCAGCGTAACTGGATAGTTTTCCGTTTGGTCGGCCACGCCACCTGTGCAGCTGAAGCCGCTCCCGGTCGTGGGGCCGAATTTGTTGGCTGTTCCGGTACTGTCTGTAATCCACATCGTGTACGTAAATTTTGATGCCGTCCAGTTCGGCAGCGTTCCCGTGATCGACGTGACCGCCGCCTTGCACGGGTCAGTCGTGATCCCCCGCAGCTCCGAAACAGACTGTATCGCTGACGAAGTTGCGTTCGACAGTTGCTGCATGCTGTAAAGCGCCAGCGAAAACGAGGCCGCACCCGTCAGGACCGTGAAAAACACCACCCCCGTTATTGCAAACTCAAGCAGCGATGTGCCTTCATCGCTGCCCATCCGCGCGGCACGCTGCGCAGCACGAGCAAACAACATCCGCAATCTACCCGGGTTGCAATTCGGGATCATCTTCCCCCCTCCTGGCGCACTCGCTTCCATTCCCACCCTTGAGTCCTTATCGAGCGGTCTGTCAACAAAACCTCCAATTGCTTCGACTCGCACATCTCCGGCCTCACTCGCCCATCGCCGTCGCTGAAGATGTCAGTTGGCTCGTGGGAGTTTTGGAGAAATATAATGGCATCCACTTGTAGTTGTAACTGACTGTCACTGTCTGGGGTTCGTTCGTCGCTTCCGCCGTTGATGCCGCCTGTCCCGCTCCGGCCGCCTTGCAGGTCAAGCTTCCTGTCGTCGGACCGTATGTCGCGGTCGTGCCGGCGGCGTTGGTTATCACGACCGTATATGTAAGCTTCGAGCTGTCGAGGTTCGGCACTGCCGCGGTCACCTGCGCGACCACCTGGGCGCAGGGATCGGTGATCGTGCCTGCCGTTGCTCCAAGCACCTGCGCCGCGCCTGAAACCGCGTTGCCTAGCTCCTGCATCTCATAAAACGCCATCGAGAATGACGCAGCACCCATCATCACCGTCAGCAACAAAGGCAATGTCACCGCACACTCGAGCAGCGCGTTGCCCTCCTCGCCCTCGAAACCAACGGCGCGCATCAGAGTGCACAGACAAAAATGAGCCCGCCTGCGCAGGCCCCAACTGATCGTCATCGCTCTACCTCCCGGCTGGTCGACTCCGGACTTCCGCTTCGTCCATGTCGTCGTCCCATGCATCTTCCAGGCGCTCCCGAGCGCCGGTCATTGGCCCTGGTTCAACTGCGCAAGAAAGCGCTCAATATCCCTCTTGCTGGCCGCATCAAGAATGGTGACCTTCCCCCTGTCCGGATCCTTTTCGTCATTGGCCAGTACAAACTGCAGCCCGACACCATCGGGTCCCCAGCGAACAGCTCGCGAATGGACCGCGATCGAGCGCTCCGCCATCTCGTCGCCGCAGTTCGTCCTCTGCAACGTCATCAGAACCAGCGTTCCCGGGTACCAGCGCTCCTCAGTCACCACATAAAGTCCCGAAGTGCTGATGTCGCGAACTGCCTTTGCGTCCGGCGCCGATCCGTTCCAGTAGTATGCTGCCAGCCCCGGCTCCTTGATCCGCGGAGCCTTTCGCGGATCCGGCGACCACCACCGCCCCAGCCAGCTGCGCAACTGCTTGATCTTGTCCGAGCTCGGATTCGTCAGATTCATCACGTGCATCTGCCTGGATTCGCGGTTTTCCTGCCCCGGGCGCGTCTCCAGTTCCAGAAGTCCGGGGCCGCCGCTCCACAATGGCTTCTCGCGCAATACTGCCGCGCCCGCGATAAGCGGTGATTCCGCGCTCTCATCGTGCGAGCTTGTCAACTCCTGCAGTTGGCGCTCCATCTCTTCCGCAACACACAGCACAAGCCGATCGCCAAGCTGCGTCTGCGATGTATAAATCGAGTGCGCCGGCAGGGCCAGTACACTCTTCGGCCGCGGGCTGAACGAGCTCACCTGAAAGGTCGGGTAGGATTCCACCATGTCGATGACCCGGCACTCTTCATCCAGGTAAATCAGGTCAAGCGGTGCTGGCATTCCGACTGCCTGAATCCCGTGGAACGACATCATCCACACCCCTTCGCCCGATTTAAGCGGAGACGCCGCGATGAATTCCCCGAGGTGGACAGGCTGCATGTCAACTACTCTGACATCCAGACCCAGAAAACACTCCCGCGTCTGGTTATAGGCGCAATGACTCCGCGATTCGACGTTTTCAATTCCAGTCGATAACAGCGCGCCTTCCTCAGTTTCTCTCAGCTTCGCGCTTGACCGTCTGGATTGCTCGATAACTTTCATACAGAACCTAGCCCCTTTTCTCCCTCGTGGCAACTTACCAAAGGGTGCACTCCACCCCTCCACTGCCCTTCGAGGTCACCGCGACATCTGCCGCCTGAAACCTTGGCTCCCGGCAATGAACTGCTAAATTCTCCTTGGCGCCATGTTGGTTTCATAACGCCCCGGAATTTCGCGCCGCCTATTTCACTCGCGTGCGGCGGCGTTGAATCAGAATCGCCAGAATAATAACCGCTAAAACTGCGGCAGCAATTCTGAGAATCGAGTCACTCGGCATGTCAATCTCCCCTTCCTGCGTTACTGGTTCATCTTGCTGAACGACTCCATCATGATAATTACGGCCGGACCTAGTGTGACCAGAAATAGCGCAGGGAAAATGAAAAACACGAGGGGAAACACTAGTTTTACCGAGGTCTTGGCTGCCATCTCCTCGACCATTTGCACACGCTGCGTGCGCAGCGTGTCGGCGTGAACCCTCAGCATTTTTGCAATGCTCGTGCCGAATTGTTCCGTCTGCACCAGCATCGAAACCAGGTTGCGCAAAGAATCAACGCCTGCGCGCTCGCCCATGACCTTCCAGGCATCGGATCGGGCGCGGCCGGCGCGCTGCTCCAACACAACCACTCCCATCTCGTCGCATATATCTGGATGCGCCTTGCCCAGCTCCTGCGCCGTGCGCGCCGTGGCCTGGTCCAGGCTCAGACCTGCCTCCATGCAGATCACCAGCAGATCGAGCACATCCGGCAGGCCCTTCTGAATCCGTTTCTGCCGCGCATCAATTCTCCGCCCAAGCCAGAAATCGGGGGCCAAAAACCCCAGGCCCAGGGCCAGCACGTACACAAAGAACGGCGACAGGCTGGCCAATCCGGTCACCATTGCCACTAGACACAGCACTAGCGGCGTCACAACCTTGAAGCCATAGAAGAGCTTCACCGCCGACTGGTCGCGAAAGCCCGCGCGGGCCAGGCGCTGCTTGATGACCGAGACTTCCTTCTCGCTCTTCGGCATCACCTGCTCGAAACGTTCCACCACGTTGCCAATCGAGAATCCGGTCTGCTTGATGGTCGAGATCAGGCTCTTCTGCTCGCGGCGCGGATTGATGACTTCACTGATGCGCCTCACCATCACTTCGCGATAGAACAGCAGAAGCCCGGCGCTGGCGATCAGCAGGAAGACGGCTAGAAATGTGAAGGCCGCAAATCCCATAATTCTCCCTTACACGTCGATGTCGACGATCTTCTGAATCACAATCCCGCCCAGCACGATTAGGCCGAATGCGCCCCACATCATCTCAATGCCGATCTTGCGATGCCACAGAATGCTGATCATATCGGGATCCACAATATAGATGCCGATGCCCAGCGCGATCGGCAATGCCGTCAAAATCCACCCCGTCAGACGTCCCTGCGCCGTGTGCGTCATGATTTGCCGCTTCAGCCGGAACCGTTCCCGGATGACGTATGCCGTCTTGTCCAGCACTTCCGCCAGGTTGCCTCCGCTCTCCTTTTGAATAATGATCGCGGTGGTGGTAATCTTCACGTCCTGCAGAGGAACCCGGTTGGTCAGGTTGTCCAGGGCCGCATTCATCTCCAGGCCATAGTTCTGCTCTTCAAAGCAGACTTTGAATTCTGTTCCAACCGGATCGGGGCACTCGCGCGCCACCAGGGCCATCGCCGCCACCAGGCTGTGCCCTGCGCGCAGCCCGCTTACCATCAGACCCAACGCCTCCGGCAATCCCTTTTCGAATTGCGCGAAGCGCCTGCGGCGCTTGAAAAGCACATACCCTATCGGCACGAAACCGAACACAAGCCCAGCCCCCACTGCAGCCAGATAAGAACCGTAGTACTGGTAAACCGCATAGCTGGGAATTACAAAAAGAGCCAGACACATCACCAGCAAACGCCCTGCGCTCCAGTTCAGGTCAGCCTGGCCGAGCAGCCGGCGCAACAAGGGTGCGACTTCAAGCTTCTTCAGCCTCTGGTTCAGCCAGGGGATGCTGCTCAGATTCTCGTCCTTGCGCAGATTCAGGTTTTGCTGGCGTATCTCCTGGCTCTCGGCCCTGATGGCCGAGTCCAGCGTGGCCAGCGCCTGCCGCGACCGCGAGTTCGATAAGGCGCTGCCCACGACCGGCACGGCAATTAGTGTGAACACGCCGATGAAAACCAATGCTGCGATCAATGCCATTCCCGGTTCCTCCTTTCCTTCAGTTCACCAGGGTTTCCCGCTCGAACAGGCTGGGCGGCAGAACAATGCCTGACGTGCGCAAACGTTCCAGGAATTGTGGACGGATGCGCGTCGGGACAAAGGAGCCGATCACGCGGCCATCCGGCCCAATGCCTTTCTTCTGAAAGCTGAAAATTTCCTGCATGCTGATTACGTTCTCTTCCATCCCGGTGATCTCCGAGATGTTCGTGATCTTGCGCGTTCCGTCGCTCATGCGCGTGGCCTGCGCCACAATGGTGATGGCCGACGCCATCTGTTGCCGTACCGATCTCTCCGGCAGATTCATGTTCGTCATCGCCACCATCGATTCAAGTCTCGACAGCGCGTCGCGCGGCGTGTTGGCGTGAATCGTCGTCATTGACCCTTCGTGGCCCGTATTCATCGCCTGCAGCATGTCGAACGCTTCCTCGCCGCGCACCTCACCGATGATGATCCGGTCGGGACGCATACGCAGGCTGTTGATCAGCAGCTGCCTCTGCCGGATCGCGCCTTGCCCTTCGATGTTCGGCGGCCGCGTCTCCAGGCGCACGATGTTCTCCTGCGCCAGCCTCAGTTCGGCCGCGTCCTCAATCGTCACCAGCCGCTCGTTGTTCGGAATGTACTGCGAGAGAATATTCAGGAACGTCGTCTTGCCGGCGCCAGTGCCGCCCGAGATCAGGATGCTGATGCGCGCGCGCACTGCCGACGACAACACTTCCATCATCTCCGGCGAAATGCTCTTTAACTGCACCAGTTGGTTCGCGGCCAGCGGACCGGTACCGAATCGCCGGATCGACACCGACGGCCCGTCCAGTGCCAGAGGCGGAATCACTGCGTTCACGCGCGAGCCGTCAGGCAAGCGCGCGTCCACCATGGGTGAGGATTCATCCACCCTGCGCCCGACCCGGGAGACGATCCGGTCAATGATCTGCAGCAGATGCCGGTCGTCGCGGAACGACGTGTCCACCCTTTGCAGAAGGCCGTTCTTCTCCACAAACACATGATCCTTGTCGTTCACCAGGATGTCGGAGATCTTGGCGTCGCGCAGCAGCGGCTCCAATGGGCCCAGTCCGAAAACTTCGTCCAGAAGATCGGCGTGGATCTTCTCTTGCTCGTCGTAGTTCAGCGGCACGCGCTGCTCCGACATGATCTCCTTCACCAGTCCCGACACCGCCTGCCGCGCCTGGCTGGAGTTGACGCGCGAAAGCTTTTCCAGATCGAGCTTCGAGATTAGCGTCCTGTGAATCTCCGCTTTATAGGTTTCCAAATTCAGTACGTCCACGGTTTACCTTCCATCCACTTGGGGAATTCTCTTCACTTCTGCCGCCGTACTTCTACCGCCTTGCTTCTACCGCTTTGCTTCTGCAGCCGTCACCCGAACAGGTTCAGGCCAAAACCCTTCTTCTTGGCAGGCGTCTGGCTCTTGCCCGTCACCGCATTCACCATCTGCCGGATCTGGCGCGCGATCGCTGTGTCCGACATCACCAGCGGCGTGGCGTTGATCTGCATGTTCCGTACCGACGCGTAGTCGTTGGGGATCTTCCACTGCGCTGGCCTTGTCAGCGCCTTCGTGATGTGCTCTTCCGAAACCCCCAGAGAGCGCGATTCATATCGATTGATCACGATCTCCAGCTTCGGGCCGCCACCCGAGAAGAACTGCGAAATCAGCCGGTTCGAGTTGCGCAGCTCCGGAATGCTTGCCTGCGTCACCAGATAAAGCGCAGTGGCATCCTTGTACGCCGCTGTTCCCATCAGGTCCAGCTTTGATCCCAGGTCAACCACCACATTGTCAAACTCCTGGCGCGCCACATGCAGCAACCGATTGATCGAGTCGTCGTTGGGTTTGTAGTGAACAAACCTTCCCGGCGCCGCAAGCACCATCAGCCCGGAACTGTGCTTTACCAGAAGCTGTGAAAGAAATCTCCCGTCCATCCGCTCCGCTGCATCGAGTGCGTCGATTGTCGAAAACTCGGGCACGATGCCCAGGTTCAGCGCAGCATCGCCGAGGGGAACATCGAGATCGATCAGCAGCGTCTTTTCATCCGATTCTTTCGCCAGCCCCACTGCAAAATTGCAGGCCAGCATCGTCGCTCCTGCGCCACCCTTTGCCCCCAGGAACGCCAGCAGCCTTCCCGCCGTTTTCTTCGTGGCCTGCATCACCGGCCGTCGCGCTGCGGCCCGTACCAGGGCTTCGGCCATCACCTCTGGCGCCAGCGGCAGCGTCAGGTACTCGCGCGCGCCGGCTCGCATGCAGCGCACCAGGAGCTCGGGATCCGCGCTCGCTGAATACACCATCACCGTCACCATCCCGTCGCTTCCGAGGCTCTCTACCAGTTCCAGTGCATATTCCGGGTCGCTGTCCAGCTCGATGATGACGACGTCGAACCTCTGGCTCAGCATCCCGGAAAGATCGTCCAGTCCCGGCGGATAGTTGGGAAACTCGGTCACATCTCCGCCCGAGCACCGCGTTAATGCCAGAGCCGCTGCTGCGCGGCGTTCTAGGTTCGGGCTGACCAGCGCGATCGAAAGCTGTTTTGAGCCGATCGAGTCCGGATACGGATTCAAAGGATAGGGGGAAGTGTTGGTAGCCACGTCTCTTTCACTCCTCGATGTTCGATACGTTCGAGGCGCGTTCGTCGAGCGCGCCCATGATTCGTTCTTCGCCCTATTCAGGCCGGACATTGTCTTTCTCCGTTGATTACCGTGCAAAAAACGAAATCAATGTCCCAATCGCGATGGCCGGTGCGTACGGCATCTTCCGCCGCATCGGGTTGCTGAGAACCGCTTCCTCGTGTCCTTTCCTTCTGAACAAGAGGTCGCCTGTGTGCTGGAACAATTCCTTCAGAAATCCGCCACAGGCTGCCCAGATGAGTGCCATCGCTCCTCCCACCAGGCCGGTCAGCACTAATGCGATAAATAACTGGGACGGGCCAATCCACGCTCCAACTGCGGTGCAAAGCTTTACGTCGCCCGCGCCCATCCCGCCCATCCAAAAAAGCAATCCGAAGAGCAAAAACCCAAGCGCCGCTCCTTCCAGACTCTGTGCGGCGCCATGCCATCCATGAAGCCAACTTGAAACTGCGACCCCGCAAAGAAAAAACGGAAGCACAAGCCAATTTGGAATTCGCCGGCTGCGAAGATCCGTGAAGGTCGCCACGACTAAAACAACAACCGTTGGCCACCAGGCAAACGAGTGCATTACCCCAGCTCCTTTTCCCGTTGCGGTCCCGGGATAACAACCGTAATTGAATGCAATTGGCTGACCAAACTCCTTGGCCAGCAAATCCATCGCTTTCAATTAGATAACGGTTTTGCTTCCAATCAGGTGTACACGCCTGTTTACGGCTCATCCCACCCCTTGGAGTGCGTCGTATACACTTCTGCCTCTGTCCCAAGCTTATGCGCATGCACCACTTATCGGTCGGGTGACCCTGCTTCATCAACCCGTAGAACGCATGTCGCCAGGTCAGGCAAACGTACCTGCGCGCAAGGAAATCCCCGCCGTTTGCCATCGAAAAACGCCCCTGAATCCCACAAGTCTACAACCAATTCAGAGCGTCGTTACCGGATTATTTTGAAGGTTTGACCGCCACCATCGGCGCCGGCGAGACAGCGGGCCGCCGCTGATTTTCCACTTGACCTTTACCCGTGAATCACGCAGAATATGATGCACTTGGGTCCCCCCAAAAAGGCAGCGCGATCTTCATCCCCCGGGACGCGTAGCTCACTTCCCGCGAGTAGGGTAGGGTCGCTTTTTGGCCCGCTCAGTGATAGGTGTGCGCGGTGGGGAATCTGAGGCCGCTTTTGCGGATGCACGAACGACAAAAAGACGGGATGAGACAGCCGCGCCTTTCCAACTCGCTCGTCGCAGTTGAACTCTGTATTTTGTTAGTTTTAGCTTGTTGGCTTCGACCCAGGAGGGTCTCTGGTTTCCCGTCAATTGCTGGAGGGTGACTATCGTCACCAAGGACCCAGTCTGTAGCACGAAAGAGGAATATGCGCTGTGGTACCTCCTGACGATTATTAAAGATACATCGCTCACCCGTCAGTACGGCTTGATGAACCCCGCGAGATGGTAAATCGCACGCCAATGACAAAAATTGGGTTGTTTTCTGAAGACCGCACTTTGCATTCGCTCCTTTCTTCTGCCCTTGGTAAGGACTACGAGGTCCTCCTTGAGCCCGACGGAGAGGCAATGGACTGCGTGGTATCTGCAGGCGACTGCGATGTGATGATTCTGGATTTGCATTCGCAAGAGGATTCGCTCCAAACCCGCATCGAGTATGCGCGCATCCTGATCGCCTCGAATGTCCCGGCTATCCTCATGGCAGACGACAACTTACGCTCCACTGCGTTCGAACTCGTTCGCTCCGGAGCTTTTGGTTACTGCCGCCGGCCACCCTCGATCCGCGATCTCAAGACCATGCTCACCCGGGCCTGCGAAACCTTCACGCTGAAGCAACAGCTCTATCACGTCAAACAGAGAGTCGAAGAGCCCGGTTCTTGCGATCGCATCATCGGGTCCAGCCCCGGCATGCAGCGCGTTTATCAGCTCGTGCGCAGCGTCACCAGTCTCAATGCCGCCGTGCTCGTCACCGGCGAAAGCGGTACTGGCAAGGAATTGATCGCCCGCGCGATCCACAATCTCGGCAGCCGCACCAGCAAGCCGTTCGTCGCTGTCTCCTGCGGCGCCATTCCCGAAACTCTGATCGAGGCCGAGCTCTTCGGCCATGAAAAGGGCGCTTTCACCGGAACCGTCGGCGCGCGCGAAGGCTACTTTGAGCAGGCTGCCGATGGCACGCTCTTCCTCGACGAAATCGGTGATCTCAGCCTCTTTACCCAGGTCAAGCTTCTCCGCGTCCTCCAGCAGATGGAGTTCAACCGCCTCGGATCGAACAAGCTCATTCCCCTGCGAGCGCGCCTCATCTTCGCCACTCATCAGGATCTGTCCAAGCTGGTGGCCGAAGGCAAATTTCGACAGGACCTCTTCTACCGTATCAACGTGATGAGCATTGATACGCCTCCGCTCCGTTCGCGAATTGAAGACATCCCGCTCATCGCACACCACTTCTTGCGTCACTACGCCGGCGTTTTCCAGAAACCGATGGACAGCATCCAACCCGAAGCCCTGGAGATGCTCCAGAATTTTCCCTGGCCTGGCAATGTCCGCGAGCTCGAAAACGTCATGCAGCGGGCGATCATTCTCTGTCCCGGCCGCTCGGTCCGCGCCGAAGACTTGTGCCTCAAATCGCAGGAGCCGCCCGAAGAAGAGGCGGTCCCCTTTGACGAAGTGGTCGACATCGCCGACTATCAGCCCGCAGGCTCCTTTGAACGCCAGCTCCGGGATTACAAGATCAGGCTGGCCGTCTCTGCCGTTCGCGAGCACAATGGCAACAAGACCATGGCGGCACGCAGCCTTTGCATCTCGCGTGCCTATCTCCATCGCCTCCTGCGTCTCGCTGAGACTGAACATATTTACGCGGAGCAGAATCTCCGCGAGTCCGTCACCGCCTGAAACGGCGATTTCCCTTTCGCAATATCCGCACATGAAAAGGGCCTTCCCAACGGAAGGCCCTTTCTTCATTGCCGTCGCAATCCAGTGTCGCTGAACTTGGCACCTAGGAACTTGTTGAAATTCGCCGCATTGCAGTGTCTTTTCTTGTGATTTGCATCCCTACCCGGTTGAAATCTGTTTGAACTGCGGGTCTGGCCAGTGTTTA
>Ga0116219_10004244_pt1 | contig 10874 bp, 6 predicted proteins | sample Sb_taG_4_FD_91019 | JGI IMG/M metagenome (GOLD analysis project Ga0116219, IMG submission 91019) | Peat soil microbial communities from Weissenstadt, Germany - Sb_50d_6_BS metaG | ecosystem: Environmental > Terrestrial > Soil > Wetlands > Peat | place: Germany: Weissenstadt | collected 2010-09-21
AACTGGTGGCCGAACTGAAACTGGGATACAAGGCGTCCGCCGAACAATTCGCACCCCGTGAGCTCGTCGAACTGGCTGTCGCCGCCGAGGGGCATGGCATGGACAGCGCAAGCGTCAGTGACCATTTCCAGCCATGGCGGCACGAGGGCGGGCACGCGCCGTTCTCGCTGGCCTGGATGACCGCCGTCGGCGAGCGCACCAAGCGCATACAGCTGGGCACCTCGGTGCTGACGCCGACGTTTCGCTACAACCCCGCCGTCATCGCGCAGGCCTTCGCCACGATGGCCTGCCTGTACCCCGACCGCGTGTTCCTCGGCGTGGGCACCGGTGAGGCGCTGAACGAGATCGCGACCGGATACCAGGGCGAGTGGCCGGAGTTCAAGGAGCGGTTCGCCCGGCTGCGCGAGTCGGTGCGGCTGATGCGGGATTTGTGGCGCGGTGACCGCGTCGACTTCGGCGGCGAGTACTACCGCCTCAAGGGCGCCTCGATCTACGACGTGCCCGAGGGCGGCGTCCCGATCTACATCGCCGCGGGCGGCCCGGCGGTGGCCAAATACGCCGGGCGGGCCGGTGACGGCTTCATCTGCACCTCCGGCAAGGGCGAGGAGCTCTACACCGAAAAGCTCATGCCCGCCGTTATAGAGGGCGCCGCGGCCGCCGACCGCGACGTCGACGACATCGACAAGATGATCGAGATCAAGATTTCCTACGACCCGGATCCGGAGCTGGCGCTGGAGAACACCCGGTTCTGGGCGCCGCTGTCGCTGACCGCCGAGCAGAAGCACAGCATCGACGACCCGATCGAGATGGAGAAGGCCGCCGACGCGCTGCCGATCGAGCAGGTCGCCAAGCGCTGGATCGTGGCCTCGGACCCCGACGAGGCGGTCGAAAAGGTCGGTCAGTACGTGACGTGGGGCCTGAACCACCTGGTGTTCCACGCGCCCGGCCACGACCAACGCCGGTTCCTGGATCTCTTCGAGAAGGACCTGGCCCCCAGGTTGCGGCGGCTGGCCTGAGAGGCGAGCGAGTGGCCGGTGCTGTGACCGGTTCAGCGACGGCGATCTACATCGCGGCCCCCGAGCCGGAGACCGGCAAGTCGACGATCGCGCTCGGGCTGCTGCACCGACTGAGGGCGACCGTCGCCAAAGTCGGTGTGTTCCGGCCCATCACGCGGCTCGGCGAGGACCGCGACTACATCCTGGAGCTGCTACTCGAGCACACCACGGCGGGCCTTTCGTATGAGCAGTGCGTCGGGGTGACCTACCAACAGCTGCACGCCGACAGCGACGCCGCGATGGCCAGCATCGTCGACTCGTACCATGCGGTGGCCGGAGTCTGCGACGCGGTGGTGATCGTCGGCAGCGACTACACCGACGTCACCAGGCCCGCCGAGCTCTCGGTCAACGCCCGGATTGCGGTCAACCTCGGCGCGCCGGTGCTGCTGGCGGTGAGCGCAAAGGGCCGCACGGCCGACGAGGTCGCAAGTGTCGTCCAGGTTTGCCTGACCGAGCTGTCGACTCAGCGCGCCCACACCGCTGCTGTGGTGGCAAGCCGGTGTCAGCCGGCAGAGTTGGCGGCAGTCGCCGAGGCGCTGCGGGCGTTTGCCCAGCGCAGCTACGTGCTGCCCGAGGAGCCCTTGCTGTCGGCGCCGACGGTGGCCGAACTGGAGAAGGCCGTGAACGGGACGCCGGTGAGCGGTGAAGCGTCGCTGCGGGAGCGCGAAGTCATGGGTGTGCTGGTCGCCGGGATGACCGCCGACCACGTGCTGGAACGGCTGCGTGACGGTAGTGCGGTCATCACCCCCGGTGACCGCTCGGACGTGGTGCTTGCCGTCGCCACCGCCCACGCCGCCTATGGCTTTCCATCCCTGTCGTGCATCATCCTCAATGGCGGGTTCGAGCTGCATCCGTCGATCGCGGCCCTGGTCGCCGGCCTGCGCCTGAGGCTACCCATCATCGCGACCGCGCTGGGTAGTTACGAAGCGGCCAGCGCGGCCGCCTCAGCGCACGGCCGGGTCACGGCAACCTCGCAGCGCAAGATCGACACCGCGCTGGGGTTGATGGACCGATACGTCGATATCGCGGATCTGTTGGCGCAGCTTGCCATTCCGATCCCATCCGTGATCACGCCGCAGATGTTCACCTACCGGCTGCAGCTGCAGGCCCGTTCGGATCGCAAGCACATCGTGCTGCCCGAAGGCGACGACGACCGCATCCTGAAGTCCGCCGGCCGCGTGCTGCAGCGCGGCATTGCCGACCTGACCATCCTGGGTGACGAGGCGCAGATTCGGCTGCGCTCGGGGGAACTCGGCGTGGATCTCGACGGCGCCAAGGTGATCGACCCGCTGAAAAGCGAGCTGGGCGATCAATTCGCCCATCAGTACGCCGAATTACGCAAGGGCAAAGGCGTCACCGTCGAGCACGCCCGCGAGATCATGTGCGACGCTACGTATTTCGGCACCATGCTGGTGCACAACGGCATGGTCGACGGCATGGTGTCCGGCGCCGCCCACACCACGGCCCACACCGTTCGGCCGGCGTTCGAGATCATCAAGACCGTCACCGACGTCTCGACCGTCTCCAGCGTTTTCTTCATGTGCCTGCCCGACCGGGTGCTGGTGTACGGCGACTGCGCGATCGTCCCCAATCCGACACCGGAACAGCTGGCCGACATCGCGATCAGCTCGGCGCGGACCGCGGCAAAGTTCGGCATCGAGCCCCGAGTGGCGATGCTGTCGTACTCCACCGGCGACTCGGGCAGCGGGGCCGACGTCGACAAGGTCAGGGCCGCAACCACGTTGGTGCGGTCCCGGGAGCCGCAGCTGCCGGTCGAAGGGCCGATCCAGTACGACGCCGCGATAGAATCGTCCGTCGCGGCCACAAAATTGGGCGACTCGCCGGTGGCGGGCCGCGCCACGGTGCTGATCTTTCCGGACCTCAACACCGGCAACAACACCTATAAGGCGGTGCAGCGCAGTGCCGGGGCGATCGCAATCGGGCCGGTGCTGCAAGGGCTGCGCAAGCCGGTGAACGACCTGTCCCGGGGCGCGCTGGTCGAAGACATCGTGAACACGGTTGCGATCACAGCGATCCAGGCCCGGGAAATTCATGGGCGCTAACACCTGTGTGCTGGTGATCAATTCCGGATCGTCGTCATTGAAATACCAGCTGGTCGAACCCGCGTCGGGCATAGCGCGCGCGTCGGGCCATGTGGAGCGAATCGGAGAGGCATCGTCTTCGGTTCCCGACCATGCTGCGGCGTTGCGGCGCGCGTTCGACGAATTGACCGAGGACGGCATCGACCTGCGGAACTGCGGCCTGGCCGCGGTCGGGCACCGGGTGGTTCATGGCGGCACGGAGTTCTACCGGCCGACGCTGCTGGACGACGAGCGGATCACCGCGCTCGAGAACCTCTCGGATTTGGCGCCCCTGCACAATCCGCCGGCGCTCAAGGGCATCGAGGTGGCGCGTAAGCTGCTGCCCGACGTTCCGCACATCGCGGTGTTCGACACGGCGTTCTTCCACGACATGCCACCGCAGGCCGCGACCTACGCTATCGACCGCGAGGTGGCGAAACGCTGGCAGATTCGGCGGTACGGGTTTCACGGGACGTCGCACCGGTACGTCAGCGAACGGGCCGCCGATTTTCTCGGCAGGCCGTTGGCCGGGCTGAATCAGATTGTGCTGCATCTGGGTAACGGTTCCTCGGCGTCGGCGATCGCCGACGGATGCCCGGTCGATACGTCCATGGGCCTCACCCCGCTGGAGGGCCTGGTGATGGGCACCCGCAGCGGTGACATAGACCCGAGCATCTTCAGCTACCTCTGCCACACCGCCAAGATGGGCGTCGACGAGGTCGAGTCCATGCTCAACCAGCGGTCGGGAGTGTTGGGCCTGGCCGGTGAGCGCGACTTCCGACGGCTGCGGGCTATGATCGAATCGGGCGACGCGGCAGCGCAATTGGCCTACGGCGTGTTCATTCATCGGCTGCGCAAGTACATCGGTGCCTACCTGGCGGTGCTGGGCCGTACCGACACGATCAGTTTCACCGCCGGGATCGGCGAGAACGATCCGGCCGTTCGCCGCGACGCACTGGCGGGTTTGGATGGGTTCGGCATCGTGCTCGACCAGCGGCGCAACCTCGGCGAGGCCAGCGGGGCGCGGCTCATTTCAGCGGACGGCTCGCCGATTACCGTGCTGGTCATCCCGACGAACGAAGAACTCGCCATCGCGCGCGACTGCGCGAGCGTGCTGGCCGGCTCATAGGAAGCCGAGGCTTGTGCGGCCGGTGCCGACCGACGGCGTGGGATCGGTCCCGACGGTGCGCGTCATCAACTCGTAGTAGACGTCGCGAAAGTCGGTGTGGTACTTGAGGTCTCCGTTGTCGAGGTCCGTCAGGCTGGGCTCTTCGCCGTAGAAACCCCCTTTGACCGGTGCGCCCGCAACGAAAACGGGTCCGGCGGTGCCGTGGTCGGTGCCTTGGGAGGCGTTGGCGCGCACCCGACGGCCAAACTCCGAGTAGGCCAGCAGAACGACGTTGCGCCCGAACGGATCACCGGCCATCTGCTGCAGGAACGGCGTCACCGCCTCGTCGAAGGTTTGCAGCTGGCGCTGCTGGGTCCCGCGCTCGTCGGCGTGGGTGTCGAAACCGCCCAATTGCACCGTATAGACCCGCGTCGGAACCCGGGCGCTGACCGCGTCGGCGACCACGCTCAGCTGAGTTGCCAGCGAATTGTGTTCCTTGGCAGGCAGTTTGACCGTAGCAAAGGTGGTGTCCACGGTGCGCGCGGCACGGTAGGCCTTGCACACCGCGGCCATCGCCGGAGTGTCGTCGGGGTCGTCGTTTCCCAGCGCGGTCATGACGGTGTCGAACTTCTCCGCCTTGCCGGGCGCACCGCCGGGTGAAAGCGCTGCCGCCGTCTGCTTTTCGCCGACGACCAGCGGTGGCAGGACGGGGCCGATATTGACCGCGCGCAGCGGGTCGTCGCCGGTGGCGTCGAGCCAGCGGCCGATCCAGCCGGTCGAGACCGGCTCGGCCGGAGATGCCGTCTGCCAGATGTCCATGGACCGGAAGTGGCTGTGGTCGGGCTGTGGATAGCCGACGCCGCGCACGATCGCGAGTCGCCGCTGATTCCACAGCTGCGCCAGGCCCTTCATCGCGGGGTTGAGTCCCAGCTGCCCGTCGAGGTGCAACACCTCGCCCGGGGCGTAGGCGAGTTGCGGCCGCGAATCGTGATAGGCGTTGTCGGCGTAGGGGATTAACGTGTTGATGCCGTCGTTGCCGCCGTACAGCGAGACGATCACCAGCACCCCGGCATCGGCGGGCAGCGGCCGGTGTTGTGCCGCCCGCATCAGGTCGGGCCAAGTGACGGCCGCAGTCGTCGACAGCAGGCCGGCCGCGCCGACGCCCGCGCTGGCGATCAGGAATTTCCGTCGGTTCATCTCGGGCATGGGCGGTCTCGCTATGACGTCAGGTATTCGGGGGTGTTGACGGCGGCCGCGACCAACTGCTGCGGTTGGCGCACCAGGGGCTGCAGCGCGCGGGCGGTGCGGTCCGACCAGGCTCCGACGCCGATCAGGTAGCTGACCGCGTCGATGCGGTCGCCCGCGGCGGCGCTCTCGACGCTCGAAAGGTCGCCGACCTGCGCCAACCGGGTCGCGGCGCGCAGGCGGGCCCCGGCGCTGGCGGTGGACAGCCACACCTGGCCCCGGGGCCAGCCGCCGACGCTCGGCGGGTAGAACGGCCGCTGCCCCAGCGCTTGCAAGGTGGCGTCGGCAACTTTTCGGTGCGCGGGTGTGTCCATCGGGACCTGCAGCGCCCTCAGCACGCCGACCAGCCACTCGACCGGGGTGTTGACGACGGTGGCCCGGCCGCGGGTGAACTCGCTGTCGGTCAGGATCGCCGTGGTCAGCGCCCGCAGGTGTCGCCCCGGGCCGTATGCGGCGACCAGTCGGTCGAGCGCCTGGGGCGACGGTGGGTCGTCGGAAGCCAGTTGCTGCCAGAGGCGTCCCGCGACGTACTCCGCCGACTTGGGCTGCGCCAGCACGGTGTCGCAGAATCCGGCGGCGTCGAAGTCGCGGGTCACGCCGAACAGCGCCTTGGTGGTGCCGTCGTGGCGCTTGGGGACCATTGAGGTTTGGCCGCCGGCGCCGATCACCCAGCCCGTCAGCGCCCGGGCACCGTTGCGGACGTCGTTCTCGGTGTAGCCATTGCCGTGGCCCAGCGCGAAAAGCTCCATGAATTCCCGGGCGAGGTTCTCGTTCGGGGCCTTGGCCGTACTGCTCTGCCCATCCAGCCAACGCAACATCGCGGCGTCGGTCAGCATCCCGTAGGCCAGGGTGCGGAAATCGCCGAGCGAAAGGGTGCGCAGCTTCTGATTCTGCGCCGCCAGGTACGCGGCGGCCCGCACCTTCTGCGCGGAGGTGGCAAAGTGGTTGTGCCACAGCAGCGTCAACTTCTCGTGGACCGGCTGCTGCACGGCGACCATGCGGCGCAGCCACCAGTCGGACAACACGCTCTGCTGCTCGGACAGCTCTTGATTGAACTGTTTGCGGGCCGCGGGTGTCGCGTTCTTTCCAGGGGGGTGCGGCGCCTCCAGGGTGGGCATCGGGGTGGCGACCGCGCCCGGGTCCGCGTCGGGGTTCGGGCCGAGCATGGCGTCGACATAACCCGGCCAGTCGCGCGTAACGGCCGCGTCGACCTCCGGCCCGGTCACCCCGAACCCGGACCGACGCAGTGCGCGGGCCGTGGTGATCCACGCGGCGGACTGCCCTGGCATGAACCAACTGTGCCGGAGCTTCCTTGCGATTTCCTTGCGGTGCCTGTGCACCGAGGTAGACGCGGTGTGCCGTCCGCATGTGATCCTGCGCGGCATGAGCAACGTGCGAGCACCGTTCCTCGGCAGCGAAGCCCTGGCTTCCGGGACGTTGACCAGGCACCAACTGCGGACGCGCTACCGCGCGGTGTTGCCGGACGTCTACCTGTCGAACGACGGCGGGCTTTCGCTCGAGTTGCGCATCGCGGCCGCCTGGCTGTGGTCGGGACGGGCGGCAACCATTGCCGGGGCGGCAGCGGCCGCGCTACACGGTGCCAAGTGGATTCCCGAGAACGTCCCGGTCGAGCTGATCCACTCCAACAGCCGCCCCCCGTCTGGCGTGCTGACACGCCGCTGCGCGTTGGTTGACGGCGAAACGCAAAACTTGGAAGGGCTTGCCGTCACGACGCCCGAGCGGACTGCCTTCGACATCGGACGGCGCGGTGCCATTCGTTCGGCGGTGGTGCGCCTGGACGCGCTCGCGCGCGCAACAGGCTTGAAGGCCGACGACGTGCTTCGCGTCGCGAATAGCCACCCTCGATCGCCTGGGCTGAGGCGGCTGGAGACCGCGTTGGATCTGGCCGACCCGGGTGCACAGTCACCGCGCGAGAGTTACCTGAGACTGCTGCTGATCGACGCGGGGCTCCCGCGACCGCAGACCCAGATCCCGGTGTTGGACGTAGACGGCACTGCATTCGCCCACCTCGACTTGGCCTGGGAGGAATACATGGTGGCCGTCGAATACGACGGCGACCATCATCGGACCGACCGTCGCCAATATGTGAAGGACATCCGGCGCCTGGAGAAGCTGGAGCGGATGGGGTGGATTGTCGTCCCGGTGGTCGCGGAGGACCACCCCGCCGACATCATCCGCCGGGTTCGAACGGCACTTGCCGCTGCGAGTGTGAACTCAGGGCTTCGTGTGTGAGTTCAGGGCGGAGCTCGTCGGCGTGTCACCGCCCAGGATTCACACGCAGCAAGCCAGACGAAGCTAGAACGTGCTGGTGGGGCGCACCTTGTTGGCCATGTCGACCAGGGCGTAGCGGTGGCGTTGGGTGGGCGCGACACGGGCCAGGCTGCGCAGCGACGCCTCGACGCCCAGCCGCAGGCCGTGTTCGGTGAACGGAAAACCGAGTATGTGGTTGGTGCTTGCCTCATTATTTTCCTCGAGCCAGTCCATCGCGGCGCCGAGCACCAGCGCGCGGATCTGCAGCACGCGCGGTTCGGTGGGCGGCAGGGCCTCCACGCGGCGGGCGGCGTCGCGGATGTCTTCCTCGGTGATCTCGCCCGTGGACCGGCCGGACAGCAGGGTCATCGCGCTGGTCAGGCGCGCGGTCGTGAAATGCCTCGACGTGGCGGGCACCTCGTCCAGAGTCCGGACCGCATCCGCCCGATCGCCCTCTGCGGAGAGGGATCTGGCCAGGCCGAACGCCGCCGAGATCACGCCGTCGTTGGTCCGCCACACCGCCTCGTAGAACTTGTGCCGGTCGGTGTTACCGGCGAGCTCGGCGGTCGCGGCCAGGGCCAGCTTCGGCGCCAGCTCGCCGGGGAAGGTGTCCAGCACCTCGGTGAAATGCGCTGTGGCAGAGTCATAGTCGCCGGTGAGCAGCTCGGAGACCGCCCGGTACCAGACCAGTCGCCATTGCCTGCCGACCCGCTCTGCCAGATCATCGAGTTTACGGGTGGCCTTGGCGACGTCGCCCAGGTCCAGCAGCGCGCGGACCTCCATCAGCGGCAGCTCGATCGACTCGGACAACTCGACGCCGTCGGCGTCCAGGGTGCCGTGCCGGGCCGCGCGCAGGGAGTCCAACGTCTGCACCGGCTGGGACAAGACCGTCGCCTGTAGCACCGGAGCGGCGACGTCGGCCGGATCGGGCAGCGGCACCTGCAGCGCGGTCACGATCTCCCGGGCGGTCAGCTTCTCCGAATGCACCTGACCGTCCAGGTACACATCGGTGTGCGCAACCAGCAAGTCCACCCCGAACGTCGAGCGGCTCGGGCTGAACACGGTTGACAGCCCGGGCCGCGGCACCCCGGTGTCGTGGGCGACCACCTCGCGCAACACGCCCATCAGCTGGGCCGACATCTCCTCGGTGCTGCCGAAGCGGCGCCGCGGGTCCGGGTCGGTGGCGCGGCACAGTAACCGCTGGAACGAGTCGTAGGTCCTGAGCACCGGGTCGTCGTCGGGCAGACCGTCGACGTAGCGGCCGTTGCGGGTCGGCAGGTTCAAGGTCAGCGCCGCCAGCGTGCGTCCGACGGTGTAGATGTCGGTGGCGATCGTCGGCCCGGTTCGCACGATCTCCGGCGCCTGGAAGCCGGGCGTGCCGTAGAGGTAGCCGAACGAATTGATCCGTGACACCGCGCCCAGGTCGATCAGCTTCAGCTGCTCCTCGGTCAGCATGATGTTCTCCGGCTTCAGGTCGTTGTAAACCAAGCCGATGGAATGCAGATAGCCCAGCGCCGGCAGGATCTCCAAGAGGTAGGCGATTGCCTCGGCGACGGGAAGCTTCTCGGCCTTGCCGTCTTTGGAGCCCTGCTTGAGCGACTGCCCGCCGCTGTACTCCATGACGATGTAGCCGACCGGGTCGCCCTGCCGGTCGACGTGCTCGACGAAGTTGAAGATCTGCACGATCTGCGGGTGAACCACTTCGGCGAGGAACTCGCGTTCGGCCATCGCGATCGCCTGCGCCTCGGCGTCACCGGAGTGCACCAGGCCCTTGAGCACCACCGGGCGGTCGTTGACGTTGTGGTCGACCGCCAGGTAGACCCAGCCCATCCCGCCGTGCGCGATGCAGCCCTTGACCTCGTACTGGCTGGCGACGATGTCTCCCGGATTCAGTTGCGGCAAGAAGGAGTACGGGCTGCCGCAGGCGGGGCACCAGCCCTCCGACAAGCCCTCTTCGCCCTCGCTGGAGCGGCCGACCGGCTTGCCGCAGTTCCAGCAGAACCGTTTGGACTCCGGCACCACCGGGTCGGTCATCAGGGCCTCGACCGGATCGATGTCCCGAACCCGGGGGATCTCGACCAGACCGCCGCCGAGCTGCCGGACCGGTGGCAGCACGCGCGTCGCCACCGTCATTCGTTCCTGCGGCTCGGAATCCAGGGTGCTCAGCGATATGGGGAAATCGTCGTCATCGTCGTCGAAGTCGGGGCGAAACAGCGCCTGGGTGGCCTGCGGGCGCCCTTCCGACACCGGTCCGGACTGCACGTCCGACGGCTGGTTGCCCGGGGCAGGGCCTTCGGCGTCGCCGGAGCCCTCGGATTTTGTCACCTCGGCCATCAGTCCAGATACCTCGGCGCGGGCGGGGCGGGCGCGGGGCCGAGGACCGTCAACCACTTGCGGTACAACGTGTTCCACGTGCCGTCGCGGCGAATCCGTTCCAGCGTGCCGTTGACGAACCGGACCAGTCCGGTGTTGTTGAGGTTGATCCCGACGCCGTAGGGCTGGGTGGCCATGTTCGGCCCCACGATGTGCAGGTAGGGGTCTTCCTCGACCAGACCGGCCAGGATCGAGTCGTCGGTGCTGACCGCGTCGATTTCCCGCTGCTGCATGGCCACCAGGCAGTCGGCCCAGTTCACCACCGAGATGATGGCCGGCGGGGGGTCGATCTGCCGGATCCGGTGCAGCGAGGTCGTGCCCTTCGCCACGCAGACCCGCTTGCCGGACAGGTCCGCCACCTTGGTGATCGGCGAGTCCCGTGGGGCGAGGATGCGCTGGTTGGCGTCGAGGTAGACGGTCGAGAAGTTCACCAGCTTGCGCCGGTCACAGGTGATGGTCATGGTCTTCACGACGACGTCGACGTCGGAGCGCTGCAGCGCGGTAATGCGCTCGTCGGACGACAGGATCCGGTACTCGACGTGCGAGGGGGCGCCGAAGATGTCGCGTGCGATCTCACCGGCGATGTCGACGTCGAAACCGGTGATCTCCCCGGTGATCGGGTCGCGGAAGCTGAACAGGTTGCTGCCGATGTCGAGGCCGACGATCAGCCGGCCACGGGCCCGGATGTCGGCGACGGCGGCGTCCGCCTCCGCTTTGGTGGGGAAGGGTCGCAGGCTGGCC
>Ga0116219_10004249_pt1 | contig 10867 bp, 8 predicted proteins | sample Sb_taG_4_FD_91019 | JGI IMG/M metagenome (GOLD analysis project Ga0116219, IMG submission 91019) | Peat soil microbial communities from Weissenstadt, Germany - Sb_50d_6_BS metaG | ecosystem: Environmental > Terrestrial > Soil > Wetlands > Peat | place: Germany: Weissenstadt | collected 2010-09-21
CACCGAACACCGATCGAGCAGCGCCTTTTCCGGCTCGTCGAGCAGGTCGTAGGACCACGCCACGGCGTGGCGCAGGGTCTGCTGGCGTTCCAGAGCGCGCCGCGACCCGACCAGCAGCCGCAACCGCTGATCGAGCCGATCCCGCACCTCGCTGGCGGTCATCGACGCCATGCGTGAGGCCGCCAGCTCGATGGCCAGCGGGATCCCGTCGAGGCGGCGGCAGATCTCCACCACCGCGGCCGCCTCGTCAGGTGTGGCCAGCGAGAATCGGGAGGCAACGCTATGGGCACGTTCGACAAACAGGGTCACCGCGGCCGAGTCGATGCCTGCGCCGACGTCCAGCGAGGGCACCAGCCACAACTGTTCGTCGGCGACCCCCAATCCTTCGCGGCTGGTGGCCAGAATCTTCACCGTCGCCGGGTGCGCGAGGATGGCCTCGACCAGATCGGCGGCGGCGTCGCGCACGTGCTCGCAGTTGTCGAACACCAGCAGCCGCACCCTGCCCTCCAGCGCGGCGGCCACGCTCTCGCTGACGCTCTTGCCCGGTTGCTGGGTGATGCCCAACACCGCCGCGACCGCGTCGGGCACCGCCGCCGGATCGGCGACCGCGGCCAGCTCGAAAAACCACACCCCGTCCGGAAATTCGTCGACCAGCCGCCCCGCCACTTCGAGCGCCAGCCGGGTCTTGCCGACCCCGCCCACTCCGGTCAGCGTCATCAACCGATGAGCCTTCACCGCGGCCTGCAGCTCGGCGACCTCCGACTCACGCCCGATGAAACTCGTCGTCGCAGCCCGCAGATTCCCCGGGCTCGCATCCAGCGCCCGCAACGCAGGAAAGTCCGTGCGTAGGCCCGCCGCTCGGACCTGAAATACCCCGACCGCGGTGGGCAGATCCCGCAACCGCCGCGGCCCCAAATCCACCAGATCAACTCCGGTCAGCAGACCCGCCGTCGACTCGGCCACCAGGACCTGACCACCATGCCCGGCTGCCATCACCCGCGCTGCACGATTCAGCACCGCACCGAAATAGTCACCCCCGCGCAGCTCGGCTTCGCCGGTCGCCAACCCCATCCGCACCGGCAACTCCAGCGCCCGCTGCGCGGCCACCGCGGCATCGACGGCAGACCTGGGTGAGGCGAACGCGGCGCACACCCCGTCACCGGTGTGCTTGAACAGCCAGCCGCCGTGCACCTCGATCGCCGTGCACAACACGTCGTCATGGGCGGCCAGCGCCACCCGCATCGCGTCCGCGTCGGTCTCCCACCGACGGGTCGAACCCTCAATATCGGTGAACAAAAACGTCACTACGCCCGAAGGCGGGTACACCTGCACAGGATGTCACACAAGCCCACGTCACGGCTGCACGGTGATTCCGACACCACGGTTTGAGTACCCGTCAACGATCGGGAGCAGTGTCAGCCGGTCGCGGAGTTGGCGCAGGTTAGTTGCCCCCCTGCGCATAACGCTTGGCAACCATCCCCCTTCGGGCAAACGGTGACAGCACCGCCTCGTAGTGGCCGAGCAGTTCGTCACAGATGACCGGCCAGCTGCGGCCGAGCACGCTGCGCCGCGCGGCCGGGGCATAGCGGTGGCGTTCCTGGACGAGGTGGGTGACGGCGGCGGGCAACCGCGCCTCGAATTCGTCTACGGGCAACAACAACCCGGTGCGGTACGGCGCGATGAGGTCACGCGGGCCACCGGCATCGGGGGCGATCACCGGCAGCCCCGACGCCAGCGCTTCCTGAACGACTTGGCAGAACGTCTCGTGCTCGCCGGTATGCACGAAGACGTCCATGCTCGCGTACGCCGCGGCGAGCTCGTCGCCGTACAGCGCACCGGTGAAAACCGCTCGAGGCATTGCCGACTGGAGCTTTTTCTGGTCGACGCCGTCGCCGACGATGACCACCTGCACGGCATCGCCGGCCGCCAGGGCGGTCAACCGCTCGACGTGTTTCTCGGGCGCGAGCCGGCCCACGAACCCGACGATCGGCGTACCCCTCGGTGACCAGCGCCTCCGCAGCGCCTCACTGCGCGCCGACGGCGCGTACCGCAGCACGTCGACCCCGCGCGTCCATTGGTACACTCTTGGAAACCCATGCGCGACAAGCGATTCGAGCGTCACAGTGGACGGCGCCAGCGTCCGGTCGGCGAGGCCGTGCAGGTGGCGAAACCACGCCCACGCGGCACGCGAGGTCATCGGGATGCCATAGCTCGCCGCGAAACCCGGCACATCGGTTTGGTACACCGCGACCGTCGGGACGCCGAGCCGGCGCGCCGCTCGCAGTCCGCCGTAGCCGAGCAGTGCCGGCGACGCCAAATGCACCACGTGCGGGTCGAATCCGCGCAGCACGCTCACCATGCGGGGCATGGGCACACCGAGTGGCAACGTGGTCACCTTCGGAAACATGCGCGACGGCACACGATGGACGCGGATGCCGTCGTGGATTCGCTCCGCGCGGGGTTCTAACGGCGGGTTGTCGGGGGCGACCACCAGGGCTTCGTGGCCGGTCCGGCGCAGGTGCTCGAGGACACGCAGCACCGAGTTGCTGACACCGTTGACGTTGGGAAGGAAGGATTCGGCGACGATCGCAACGCGCACACCATCACAGTGTCAGCGCCGACTGTCGACAAGGTTGCCTGGGGGCATACGTCGCGCGAAATCTGCTGATCGGAAGCCTCAGGACGCGGGTGCAGCGGGTGTCACCGACGCGCTCCCGCCCGGGTCGCGGCGGTCCAGCCGTCTGTCCGCCAGCGCCAGACCCAGCAGCGCGACCGTCCCGGCCAGCCAGCCCGCCACCGCGATCGATCCCGCGGGGATGATGGCCAGCCCGGCGTTGCGATGCTGCACCCGGACCAGGTTCGGGTCGTTCTTGTTGTACTCGACGTAGATGCGCATGCCCGTCGACAACTCGGACGGATAAAGCACACCGAGCTCGGGCCGATAGGTGACCCGATCGGGTGTGACGAACTCGATGGTGGAGCGCCGCGGCCCGGCGCTGAGCACCTCGGCCTGCGCCACGCCCATGTTGTGCTGGATCGCCAGGTCGTCGCGCCAGGCGCCGGTCACCAGCAGCACCGACTGCAGAGTGACCAGGCCGGTCAGGATCAGCACCGCGCTTCGCGCCCACCGCAAGACCACCCTCGCCCTGGTTTTCGGCGGTTCATCGCTGCGGCCGTGAATCAGGTTGCGCAGCAATGCTTTAGGAGAGATCACCGGGTTGGAAATCTCATAAAGCCGCCTTGATGGCGGCGTGCAGCTGTCGTAGCGATGACCGGTCCGCCTTGACCTCCAGCACCCGCAGGCCGGCCCCCGGTTCGTCGAGGGCGGCGTTGAGCTCGTCGACTTCGATCTGCCGACTCTCGACGTGGTAGGCGCGACACAGCGCGCCGACGTCGACGTCGTGCGGTGTGCCGAAGACCCGCGAGGACACGTCGGAGAACCTGGGATCGCCCTGCTCGAGCAGTTCGAAGATGCCGCCGCCGTTGTCGTTGGACACCACGATCGTCAGCCGGCGCGGCGTCGGCTCGGTGGGGCCGATCAGCAGCCCGGAGCTGTCGTGGACGAACGTCAGGTCGCCGAGCAGCGCGACGGTGCGGGCGGGAGTGTCCGCGCCGCCCGTGCACTCGTGGGGCCCCTCATATGCCAGAGCCGCCCCGATCGCGGTGGAGACCGTGCCATCGATCCCCGCGACCCCCCGGTTCGACCGCACCCTGATGCCCTGCGGGTTCAGGCCGACGAGCGCGACGTCGCGGACGGGGTTGGACGCCCCGAGCACCAGCTGGTCGCCGGGCCGCAACGCGGCGGCCACCGCCGCCGCCACATGCAGGCCGGTGGTCAGCGGGTGGGCCGCCAGCTGCTCGCGGACCGCCGCGTTCGCATGCCGGTTGGCCTCGGCGCAGCGGTGCAGCCACGCGGGGTGCGGTGTTCCGGTGGTGACCGCGCGGGTGCCGGTGGCCTGTGAGTTGCCCGAGACGTCGGGCCAGCGCGGGCCGGTGGTCAGCGCGTACACCGGCACCTGCGGGTCGGCCAGCAGCGCCGACACCGGGCGGTGCAGCGTGGGCCGGCCCAGCATGATGACCTGCGTCGGGCGCAGCAAGGGGAGCGCCAGCGGGTGCAGCGGGGTGGCCGGAGCCGGCGCGGTCGGCTCGGCGACGGTGGGCAACTGCGCCAGGTTGGGGTGTGCGCCGGCGCCGTGCCCGGCAATGACGACCGTGTCCGGCGTCAGGTCGATGTCGAGCGGCTGGTCGAAGGTGACGGGAGGTGTGTAGGTCCACGGCTTGCCGCCGGGCCGGCCGGGCGGGATCACCGTGGGTTCGGCATCCGGCACCAGCGGTTCGCGCAGCGGGATGTCGAAGTGCACGGGGCCGGCGTTCGCGGTGCGAGCGCCGGTGGCGGCGACCAGCACCCGGCAGGTGGCCGAGCGCCAGGTGGCGTTGAGCGCATCCAGGCGCTCGGGTGCGTCCTCGGCCAGGCCCAGGCTGATGGTGGCACGGACCTGGGTGCCGAAGTAGCCCAGTTGTTCCATGGTCTGGTTTGCCCCGGTGCCGAGCAGTTCGTAGGGCCGGTTGGCCGACAGGACGATCAGCGGCACGCGCGCGTAGTTTGCCTCCACCACCGCCGGACCGAGGTTGGCGACAGCGGTGCCGGACGTCATCGCGATGCACACGGGCGCGCCGGCACCGATCGCCAGGCCGATGGCCAGGTAACCGGCGGTGCGCTCGTCGATGCGGACGTGCAGGCGGATGCGGCCGGCCCGGTCGGCGTCCTGCAGGGCGAAGGCCAGCGGCGCGTTGCGCGACCCGGGGCACAGCACCACATCGCGGACGCCGCCGCGGATCAGCTCGTCAACGACGACGCGGGCCTGGGTCGTCGAGGGGTTCACCTATACAGAGTGTCACAAGCCGCTAACCGTGCGCCGAACGTGGAGTTGGTGGGCCCCCCAAGAACCCAAGCCGCGATTTCGCTCAACGAAGTCGACGCCGGGCGACAAAAGATCACGCGAAGAACTGCAGCGCCGCGTTGTTGACCGCCTGCGGCCGCTCGAAGAACCCGAGGTGACCAGTGTCGGGAATCTGCAGGTAACGACCGTTGGGCATGGCGTGGGCGACCTCGCGGCCCAGGTGGGGCGGAGTCACGACGTCGTCGGCGAAGCCGATCACCAGCACCGGCGCGGCGATGCTGCGGTACGCGGGTAGCCGGTTGGTCTGCGGCGAGACGTCCACCTGGCAGCGCAGGCCCGGGGTTCGCTTGATGGGCCACGCCTCGAACATTGCGATCCAGTCGGCGACGGCCGCGTCGTCGTTGAGCGTCTTCCGCGAGAAGCTCTCGAGCAGGCGGTTTCTCGCGTCGACCGCGGGCGGAAGCTCGATTCCGGAGGCGTCCAGCTCGACCTCGGCGTCGTAGAAGAACTGGCGGGCACGGTCCAGGCGGCCGCGGGTGGCCATCAGCACCGCGGCGCTGACCAACTCGGGCCGCAGCACCATGAGTTCCTGGGCGATGAAGGAGCCCATCGACACCCCGACGAGCCGCGCGGGGGCGGCGCCCAGCGACTCGATCAGCGCGGCGGTGTCGGCGAGCATGGTTTGCAGCGTGAAGCCTTCGGCGTTTTCGGTCGCGCCGATCCCGCGGTTGTCGAAGGTGATGCAGCGATACCCGGCCGCCACAAACGCGGGGACTTGGTGCGGATGCCAGGTGCGCCCGGCGCCCCCGCGGCCGGCGATGAAAACGACGGGCTCGCCGGACCCGGTGTCGTCGTAGGCCAGGTTGATCACTCGGACGACGGTACAAGGAACGGGTAGCAGGCCTTGACCCGGTCGATCCACCACCGCCGTCGTTCGGGCGGCGCGGCCAGCGCCTGCAACCGCGCCGGATCGGGCGTGACCGGCCCGACCGATAGGGTCCCGTCCACGGGGAGGGCGACGTCGGCCACGTCTTCCAAGAACAACCCGCCCGTGCCCAGCCCGCATGCGTGGCGCAATACCGGCAGGGCCGCCGCGGCGCTCAGACCCGCGGCGATCCCCACCGCCGAGTCGAGCGCGCTGGACACCACAATGGGGATGTCGATCTGCGCGGCGATGTCCAGCAGGGCCCACACCCCGCCCAGCGGGGCAACCTTCAGCACGGCGATGTCGGCGGCCTGCGCCCGGACCACGGCCAGCGGATCGTCGGCCTTGCGGATGCTCTCGTCCGCGGCGATCAGCACCCCGACCCGACGGCGCAGCTCGGCGAGTTCGGCGACGGTCGCACACGGCTGTTCGAGGTACTCCAGCGGGCCGTCGGCGGTGAGGGCGGCCGCCGCCCGCGCCGCCTCGTCGACGCTCCAACCGCCATTGGCGTCCACCCGCACGGTCGGGATCAGTTCGCGCACCGCGTTGACCCGGTCGACGTCGTCGACCAGCGTCTGCCCGGGCTCGGCGACCTTCACCTTGGCCGTTCCGGCGCCGGGAAAGCGGGCCAGTACCTCGCTCACCCGGGCGGCGGCAACGGCCGGCACGGTGGCGTTGATCGGGACGCGGTCGCGTCGCACCGGCGGCGGCTCGCGGTATGCGGCCTCGATCCCCGCGGCCAGCCAATGCGCGGCCTCCGGCGGGCCGTATTCGAGGAAGGCGCCGAACTCCCCCCAACCCGAGGGCCCCTCGATCAGCGCCACCTCGCGGGTGGTGATGCCGCGGAACCGCACCCGCATCGGCAGCGCGACGACATGCAGGCGGTCGAAAAGGTCCTCAAGGCTGGGTAAAAAAGGGTGTGTCACGCGTGGTAAACCTGGCGGCCCGCCAGATACGTCGCACGGATCTCCAGGTCGGCGATCTGCTCGGGCGGCACGGTGCGCGGATCGGCCGACAGCACCACCAGGTCCGCGTACTTGCCCACCTCCACCGAGCCGATCACGTCGTCAGAGAACAGCTGCCAGGCGGCGTCGAGGGTCTGCGCGCGGATGGCCTGATCCACCGTCAACCGCTCCTCGGGTGCCAGCACCCGCCCGCTGGGCGCCGTCCGGGTCACGGCCACGCTGATGTTGCGCAGCGGCTCCTCGGGGGTGACCGGCGGATCGTTGTGCAACGAGATGCGCATGCCGGTCGCGACCGCGGATCCCGCTGGCATCCAATGGGATCCGCGTTCGGTTCCGAACAGGCCGTCGACGATGATGTCGCCCCAGTAGTGGATCTGGTCGACGAAGATGCTGCAGGTGACGCCGAGGTCGGCGGCGCGCTTCAGTTGGTCGGGCCGGATGGCGCCCACGTGCTCGAGTCGCAACCGGTGGTCGGGACGCGGATTGCGGCGCAGCGCCTCTTCGTAGACGTCGAGAATGGTGTCGACGCCGGCGTCGCCCTGCACGTGGCAGGCCATCGGCCAGCCCCGCGGGAAGTAGGCGCCGACGATTTCGCTCAGCTGTTCTTTGGTGTAGTTGGCGTGCCCGCAGGATCCGGGCGGCACTCCGATGGTCCGGCTGGCGGCCGTGTCCAGGTAGGGAAACGTCAGGGCGATGTTGCCGACCCACGGCGAGCCGTCCACCCAGATCTTGATGCCGACCTGGCGCAGCATGTCGTCCCCCTCGCCGGGTGCTGCGTCGCTCGACATCTGCGGGTTGGAGATCTCGTAGGTGCGCAGCCGGACGGTCAGCTTCGCGCGCAGCCCCTCGACAAGCGGTTTGAACGACGGGTCGAAGGCCATCTCCGAGCAGGTGGTCAGGCCCGCCCGGTTGAGCCGGCCGCACTCGGCGAGCAGCAAGGCCGGGTAGTTGTCGGGTTCGATGGCGCCGGCCAGCAGCGGGAACACCGCCCCGGTTTCCTCCGCGGTGCCGTCGAGTTCACCATGTGCATCGCGGCCGAACCTGGCGCCCTTGGGATCTGGGGTGTCGCGGGTCAGACCGGCGAGGCGGGCGGCGTGCGAATTGAAGAACGCCTTGTGTCCGGAGTTGTGGATGATCACCAGCGGACCGTCGGGCGCGATTTCGTCGAGCCAGGCCAGCGTCGGCTGCGGGAGCCCGGACTGCAGCAGCGGATCCCAGCCGTTCAGGTATGCACCGGCCGCTCCCCTCGCGGCGATCTCGCGGTGGACCGCCGCGACGACGTCGGCGGCGTCGGGCAGGGTGACCGGGCGGATGTCGACGATCCGGTCCGACAGCGCGAGCGCCTCCATCAACGGATGCCCATGCGCCTCAACAAATCCCGGCATGACGCAACCGTCGCCAAGATCGATCGTCTGGGTGTCGGCGCCGATGTAGCCGGCGATGTCGGCGCGGGTGCCGACGGCGACGATCCTGCCGTCGGCCACGGCGAGCGCCTCGGCCGTGGGCCGCTTGTCGTCGACGGTCAGTACGGTTCCGGTGACGACGAGATCTGCCTGCGTCATAGAGGGGAATCCTAGTGTTCCCCGAGGTCGCCAAGGGGGCGGCTGACTTGAATTGCAACACGTTCTAGTCTTGCCCCATGAGTGACGAACTGCTGCGCAATCCGACCCATAACGGCCACATGTTGGTGGGCGCGCTCAAGCGCCACAAGAACAAGCCGGTGTTGTTCCTCGGCGACACCACGCTGACCGGTGGTCAGATGGCCGACAAGATCAGCCAGTACGTCCAGGCGTTCGAGGCGCTGGGCGCGGGCACCGGCGTCGCGGTTGGCCTGCTCTCGCTCAACCGTCCCGAGGTGCTGATGATCATCGGCGCGGGCCAGACCCAGGGCTATCGCCGCACTGCCTTGCACCCGCTCGGGTCGCTGGACGACCACGCCTACGTGTTGTCCGACGCCGGCATCAGCTCGCTGATCATCGACCCCAACCCGATGTTCGTCGAGCGCGCCCTGGGGTTGCTGGATAAGGTGCCGTCGCTCAAGCAGATCCTGACCATCGGTCCGGTGCCCGAAGGCCTGAAAGATCGAGCCGTGGACTTGTCGGCCGAGGCGGCGAAGTACGAGCCGCGGCCGCTGACGGCCCGCGACCTGCCGCCGGACCAGATCATCGGCCTGACCTACACCGGTGGCACCACGGGCAAGCCCAAGGGCGTGATGGGCACCGCGCAGTCGATCTCCACCATGACGATGATCCAGCTCGCGGAGTGGGAGTGGCCGGAGGAGCCGCGCTTCTTGATGATCACCCCGCTGTCGCATGCCGGCGCGGCGTACTTCATGCCGACTCTGGTCAAGGGCGGCCAGATGTACGTGCTGCCCAGGTTCGACCCCGCGGAAGTGCTGAAAACCATTGAGGAGAAGCGGATTACGGCCACCTTTGTGGTGCCGTCGATGCTGTACGCGCTGATGGACCACCCGGACTCGCACACCCGCGACCTGTCGTCGCTGGAGACGGTCTATTACGGCGCGTCGGCGATCAACCCGGTACGGCTGGCCGAGGCGATCCGCCGGTTCGGCAAGATCTTCGCCCAGAACTACGGGCAGTCCGAGGCGCCGATGGCCATCACCTACCTGGCCAAGGGCGACCACGACGAGCAGCGGCTGACGTCGTGTGGGCGTCCGACGCTGTTCGCGCGCGTGGCGCTGCTGGGCGAGGACGGCAAGCCGGTGCCGCAGGGCGAGCCGGGCGAGATCTGTGTCAGCGGGCCGCTGTTGGCGGGCGGTTACTGGAATCTTCCCGACGAAACCGCCAAAACGTTCAAGGACGGCTGGCTGCACACCGGCGACATGGCCCGCGAGGACTCCGACGGCTTCTACTACATCGTCGACCGGGTCAAGGACATGATCGTCACCGGTGGCTTCAACGTGTTCCCGCGGGAGGTCGAGGACGTCGTCGCCGAGCATGCCGCCGTCGCGCAGGTATGCGTGGTCGGGGCGCCGGACGAGAAGTGGGGCGAGGCCGTCACCGCGGTGGTGGTGCTGCGCGCCGACGCGCCCCGCGACGAGGCCGCGATCGAGACCATGACGGTCGAGATCCAGGCCGCGGTCAAGGAGCGCAAGGGGTCGGTGCAGTCACCCAAGCAGGTGGTGGTCGTCGACTCGCTGCCGCTGACCGGACTGGGCAAGCCGGACAAGAAGGCCGTGCGGGCACGCTTCTGGGAGGGGGCCGACCGCGCCGTCGGCTGACACGCGCCCAGTGTGCAGCTGGCCGCACACTCGCGCTCCAATGTGAGGCTGGCCGCACACTCGGCCGACATTAGGCTTGCAGGCATGGCGAATGCCGAACATGTCAAGCCGCCCTGGTGGCTCAAGCCGGCGAACAAGGTCTTCATGCAGCTGTTGCGGCTTGGCCTGAGCTTCGGCGGCGAAAGCCCGGTGGTGTTGACCGTTCCCGGCCGCAAAACCGGCACTCCGCGCTCCACGCCGGTCACCCCGATGACGGTGGACGGCAAGCGGTACGTGGTCGCCGGCTTCCCGGGTGCGGACTGGGTCAAAAACGTCCGGGCCGCAGGCGAAATCACGCTCGCCCGGGGCCGCAACCGGGAGCGGGTGCGGATTGTCGAGCTCTCCGCGGAGGAGTCCCGGCCGCTGCTGCGGGCGTTTCCGACCGAGGTCCCGACCGGGGTCGGGTTCATGAAGCGGTCCGGACTCGTGAAGGACGGCCGCCCGGAGGAGTTCGAGGCGCTGGCCGGGACCTGCCCGGTGTTCCGCTTCGAACCGCTGGGAGTTCAAAACCTTGACTGAGAATCCCTTTGATGCCCAGGCATGGCGACCAGTCGACGGGTTCGACGACCTGACCGACATCACCTACCACCGCCACCTCCACGACGCCACGGTGCGGGTGGCGTTCAACCGCCCCGAGGTGCGCAACGCTTTTCGGCCGCACACCGTCGACGAGCTGTACCGCGCGCTCGACCACGCCCGGATGTCCCCCGACGTGGGCGTGGTGCTGCTGACCGGCAACGGCCCGTCGCCGAAGGACGGCGGATGGGCCTTCTGCTCCGGAGGCGACCAGCGCATC
>Ga0116219_10004253_pt1 | contig 10864 bp, 4 predicted proteins | sample Sb_taG_4_FD_91019 | JGI IMG/M metagenome (GOLD analysis project Ga0116219, IMG submission 91019) | Peat soil microbial communities from Weissenstadt, Germany - Sb_50d_6_BS metaG | ecosystem: Environmental > Terrestrial > Soil > Wetlands > Peat | place: Germany: Weissenstadt | collected 2010-09-21
CCCGTTGCCGGGAGCGACCGCCTTCCCAGCGGTTCTCAACGACCTGGAGATAGGTGCGGGGCCCGGAGGACTTGGTGCGGAAGAACATGGGGACCTCCCAGTTGGTCGAGTCACCATGATTATTGGAGGTTTCCCTGCAATTTCAAGGGGAAAATCGCTCAAGACGTGGCACCATGTGTAGCGAGGGAATACAGTTGCCGCTCCATCTCGAAAGGACTTACGGCAAGAATCGCCGGACTACTGTCAAAAACCTGCCAAAGAACATTTGTGGTTCCTGATCGGACTCCTGTGGTGTCTAGCCATCAGCGCAGTGCTCGTTGCCTGCAACATGGTCGCGCCGTTGATCATTCTTTCTATTATGCTTTATGTGATTGGCTTGTTGGCCAAGGCTTACGCAGACACCCCACTGGGCATTCATGTGGAGTTCAATACAAGAAATGGACCGTTTTTCGGACTAATATTCTTCGTTTCTGGCTACATGCTTTCGCGCAGGCAACCCAAAGAAACGTGGTTTGCGAGAGGGCTCGTCTTGTTACTAGCAGGCTATATTCTCCTTTTTTCTGAACTTCTTTTTCTACATCATCATTTCGGGACAAGCATGAGGCAAGACTTCCTTATAGGAACATATGGTATTGGAGTTGGAAGTTCTCTGATGGCGTTGTCGAATGTGTCCTTTCTCAGATCGCGAACACTTGGCTCAATTGGACCTCTCGTACTTGGTATTTATGCAGTTCATAGTGTTTTCGTAGACTTGCTAGGTCCATCTGTTGACAAGTCGACTGGCTCCCCTCTTTTGGATCTCGGTTATGTCCTCGCCGTGTTTACGTTGTCACTCGGTGTGGTGTACGCTATGTCCAGAACCAGACTGACCAGGACAATAGTCGCATAACCATCATGGCTTGGAATCCGAGCAGCCGAAACTGGCGACTCGGCCGAGGAGGCGCGACGTCAACATACGCCTGACCCGCCGCTTCAGTCGAGTTGTCGCCCCTGCCATGCCAGATCGACCACGACCGGGCGGTGTTGAGAACCGACGTCGGGGCCCACCCGGCAACGCACAGGTCGCCAACCTGCTCCACCCAGGACATGGTCGATCCTCAAACCGATTTTTCGGCTGAACATCGTATGACCAAGGCCCCAGCCCGTCCGAGAGAAAGCATTGGCATAGGCGGACCAGTCGCATTGATAGAGCGGGTGTTCGGTAGTCAGGTTGAAGTCCCCACCCAGTAAAACCGACTCGGGAGACTCCTCCGCCCAGCGCCGGACCAGTTTCGACTCAAATCGCTGTACCGCTGCCACCTCCCGGAACTTGCTCAAGCCCCGAAGTGGCGACTCGACTGTCGCCTGGAGCCCGGCACGCAGCGTCATAAGGTGAATGTCGATAATGGGGATCTTCATCCCCGACCACGCCACCCATACCCGCACCGCGATGATTCGAGACTGATTGTCCGGTCGATAGAGGGTTTCCAGATTCACGATTGGATGCCGGCTGGCTACGAGGAATTGCTCATCCATGTGCAAATGCCAACCCTCCCGAGCAAGAGCCATGTAGAGGTCGTCCAGATCGCACTCTTGAAGCAGCACAACGTCCGGGCTCTCGTCTCGAATAAGTGCGACGAAATCGCTGGTCCGCAGATCCTTCATCTGGACGTTGCAGGTCAGCAGACGCAACGTAGGACTCGACACTGGAAGGCTCGAGGTGAGATTTACCCATGGTACGTTGAATCCCCAGATCCCCGCGAATGCGATCGTCGCCACGCACAAGGCCATTGCAGGCCACCGCAATCGCATCCAAAGTACAAGGGGCATCAGCACGAGGAGGGGGAGGCCCACGACGTAAAGAGGGCCGAAGAGGAGCAAGTGGATTGGCCAGAACTCGGGTGGCGACAGCTGCACGGCCGCCCAGAATATCAGGACGGCCCCAGCGTAGAGCCAGCAGCTCGCTATCATGGCAGCGCGAACGACGCGCGAACGAGAACCCCGCGCCACGGATAGGGTTGGCGAAGCCGCACGCTCCGGCAACCGATAACGCGTCGGTCCCTGGCTCGACATGGTGACCGTCCTCAGACGCGGCACGACTCGAGATTGCAGAATTCCATCAGAAGAAAAGCGAGAAGGAACAAGGATTCTTGTGCTCTTGGTGTGGCACAACGCGTGTGTGACCCTATCGATCTCCGGTGATTCCGCAGATCCGAACAAGCCAGAATGTGCGTTTATTCTTGGACACTACCGCGCAAGGAAACCTGGAGGACTACAGTAGCATCTGCCGGTTCACGGTCGAGACATTCCCGCAGCTTGTCGGATAGGACTCGAACCCCAGGCTCTTGAAGAATGTCCAAATGAGTCGACGGTATGTGATGAACCTCAATCCCTTCGGCAGCCAGTCCACCCCAGCCTAGGAACTCATCGTCGCCATGAAGCGGTCCTCGTGCTGTCGAACGAAACAAAGTCAACCTTCCCGGATAAACGTCAGGCCGATAATTCGCACCGGCGAGCGCATTCACATCTTCGATCGTTCCTCCAGATGGTGGAACCGGGCGCACCAGCCCGGGGAAGATCCGAGAGAGCATCCTTGAGGATTTTGACTTCACGCGCTTCCAGAGAGATCGCAGCGGGTTCTCGTCGAGCATGTCCACGTTGAACTGGGTTTTGTAAACACCAAGACGCTCGCGAAATCCCAGGGACTTCTTGACTTGCTCCATGTAGTGCCACTCAATCGTATCGAACATCCCCAGGAGGCTCACGGCGCCGCCTTGAGCCGTGATCTGCCGTGCCACCTCGAACGCGACGGCTCCCCCGAACGAGTAGCCCACCAGGCGATACGGACCTTCTGCCTGCACTTTCCGGATCGCTTCGACATAGTACCCAGCCATCTCCTCCACGCTCGTGTGGTACGGTTCGCCTCCGTCCAGACCACGCGGCAGAAGCCCGTAGACAGGTTGATCCTCCCCCAGATAGTACACCATGCTGTGAAATTTGATGACATTCCCGCCGAGCCCAGAAATCACATAGAGTGGAGGACGTGTACCTTTGGGTTGAATTGCCACCAGAGCCCGCCCCGGCGCGGGATCGGAGTTGGCATTCCTGCGCGCCTCTCGAACGAGTTGCGCGAGCGTTCGAACCGTCCGTGCCTCGAACAAGGTTGAGAGACCGAGGTTGATTCCGTATTTTTTCTTGATTTTACTGAAGAGCCGCACGACGATCAGAGACTGCCCGCCCAGCTCGAAGAAATCATCATCCAGACTCACATGCTCAACTCCCAACAATTCCTGCCACCATTCCGCCAGCACGGACTCCAGCTCATCCATCGAAGACGTTTCTCTAGACTTCGGCCTGACTACAGCTCCAGTAGCAATGGTGACTTCCCCTGGTCCATCGGGAAATACAAAAACGCTGGGCGGCCCTGCCGAGGAGATGATGCGAGTGAATGCCCTCGCTCCGTCGGCGGGTGCAATGCCTCGGGGCGAGTGGCCTTCGGCAGGCTCTTCCCGGGCAGCCGGGGCCCGCACATGCGCCCCCGCCATGCCGGTCGCATTCAACGGATCGCGAACCAATCGCATGGAAAATCCTTCGATCTCAACGAGCACGCGCCCTTTCTCGTCAAGCAGGGTGAGATCAAAGGTTGCCACATCGCGCCCGGCTTCATTTCTCTGGCGCGAACGAATATGGCTATGGAGCTTCGCGGGAAGTGGACGGTATACGATGGCGCGTTTATAGGACATGGGCAAATAGAGAGAGTCCGACCGTCCGTAATTCTCGATCAGGTACAAGGCCGCACCCGTGGCGAGATCGAAGAGCGCCGGGTGAAGATCGTAACCCGATAGATCTTCCAGGAACGAACTCGGCAGCTCCAGGTCGGCCAGAGCTTCGTTCTCCCCGATCTGAATCGATTTCAAGCTCCGCCACCGCGGACCGAAATCGAAAAACCTCTCTTGTCTTGTCCGGTGCGTGTCATCAAAGGTCACTGCGCGAGATTTGCAGCGATCGGAGACTTGATCAATGCGGATGTCCGCGGGTGGCGTCCGCCTGGACCGCACGACCTGTCCTGACGCGTGCTCGGTCCACACCGCATCGTGTGCGCGAACCGAGAATCTGAAGACTCCATCGCCGTCGCGGTGAAGATTCACGCGCGCTTCTCGTGTCTGGCCCTGATCCACAAATAGCGGCGCGAGGAAGAACACGTCCTCGAACTCGACGCCGTGCTCGAAAGAGCCATGAGTCAAAGCAGCCAGGGCTATCTCGAGATAACTCGTGCCGGGCAGTACGGCCTTGCCGTCCTTGAGACTGTGTTCCGAGAGCACCCAGTGTCGCTCGTAACCCAGGGGGACCGAGTAAACAGTCTCGTCGTCGGTGCCGACAAGACGCCGCCCAAGCAGCGGATGAGGGGACAGAGTTCGAGCCGCCATGCCAACATCGCGCCAGGGCCCCCAACCGATTGCGACAACGCGGGAATCGCGCTGACTTGCCGCGAAAGCATCGAGGAACGCGTTGGCTGCTGCGTAATCCACCTGGCCGGCGGGTGCCAGTACGGAACTCACCGAGGAAAACAAAGCAAAGAAGTCGAGCTGCATGTCTAGCTTTGCGTCGCCAGTGAGCTCATGCATGACTTCGCTCAGCACGAGCGTTCCTTTGACCTTGGGATCCAGCACCCTTGCCGCGCTCTCCCGCGACTTGATCAGAAGAGGGCTATCTTCAACCAGACCTGCCGCGTGGATGACCCCGTTGATTGAGCCAAATCTCGTCCGTGCAGAATGAACTGACCGCCTCATATCGTCCTTGCAAGATACATTGCCGGAAAGGCAGAGTACTTCCGCTCCTAGCGACTCAAGTTCCATGAGCTTGCGTATCTGCCGTTTCAGATGATCTGGTGTACCGATTGCTTCGAGTGCGTTCTGCCATTCCTCGGGGGGCGGGAATGGCGTACGTCCCAGCAAGACGAGGCGGGCTTTAAGGTAACGCGCCAGTTCCTCGGCAATCACTAACCCAAGATCACCCAGCCCACCGGTGATCAGGTAAACCCCTCTTGGCCTCAAGCGGTTCAGTCCTGGCCTCACTCGTAAATCGCTACGTTCAAGACCCTCGACCCATCGATCACCTCCGCGGATCGCGACAATGGGGTCACTGGACTGGGCACACTGTTCGGCGATGATCTGAACGGCCGACTGGGCAGTTCCCTGTGAATTCAGGTCGATGTCAATGCTGCGACAAGTAATTCCGGGAAACTCTTTCGGGATCACAAGCGTGGGACCGAACAACAAGGCAGGGACAGGATCCAAGACAGATTCATCTGTGACCGAATGGAGGCGGTTCGACACTACGGCGATGTCGATTCCCGACATGTCCTGGTCGCCTAGCGCCTGCGCCAGGAACAAGAGGCTGAAGAAACTGAGATTAATCTTCTCGTCCAGCGATGACTGGTAAGATCCATGACTCACTGACCAAAGATGCACGATCCTGCTCGGTGAAATCTTACGCTTCTGCAAGTCGGCGAGCAGCGCGTCGTAATCTCTGCGCACCCCGGAACGGATCGTGTATCGCCCCCGGCCCGTTCGTTTGTAGGCATCTCCTGCAGTTACTTCGATCACCTGATGTGCCGCGCCCTCTAGCTGGAGAGTGATCTGCTTGCCCAATCCGATCGGGTCCCCGAACACTAACCAGCACGAAGGCACATGAGAAGTTGCTGTTGGTTGCGCAGTGCGGCGCCAGGCTCGCTGATAGAACCAGTGGTCAATGCTGTCCTGTTCCGAGCTCTCCGGGTCGACTCTTATTGGAGTTCCAGCGGCTGGGTGTTCGCCCGAGGCAGAAGATTGAAGGAGCCGCCCGGCATCGAGCGGCAAGGCCGCGATGTCGGGTTCAATCCAGAATCGCCGGCGCTGGAACGGGTAAGTGGGTAAGGGAATACGAGCTACTGTTTCACCCGCATGCAGGGCGGTCCAGTTCACTGCTTGGCCACCGATCCAGAGTTGGCCCAGAGTATTCAACAAAAACGCGCTATCGGGCACCGATTCCTCGCGGCGCCGCAGGGAGGAGAATACTTTGACACGAGTTGCTTCCGAATTCTTTCCGATGTGCTGTCGGATGAGAGCAGCGAGTGTTTGGCCTGGACCGACTTCGATCATGACGCGGCCTGACTGTCCGAGTAGTTCAGTGGCACAATCCGAGAACCGCACGGTGTTCCGCAGATGTTTTGCCCAGTAACCGGGATCGGTAGCTTCGGAGGCAGTAATCCAGGTGCCAGTGAGATTGGATAGATAGGGGATCCGCGGGGGTCGTAGCGAGATCCGCCTCATCTGGGCCAGAAACTTTTCGAGAATCGGCTCCATCATCGCGGAGTGGAATGCATGGAAGGTTTGCAGCCGGTGGCAGAAAACGCCTTGCTTCGTCAGCCTCTCTTCCAGTTCTGCGACCGCATCCGCAGGCCCCGAGACCACGCATTGCTGGGGCGCGTTGACGGCTGCGATCGCGACATCGCTCGAAAGAGGAATATCTTCCCGAGAAAGAGAGACGGCGAGCATGGACCCGGGCGAACACGATTCCATCAACCGGCCTCGAATTGCTGTGATGGCAAGGGCATCTTCAAGCGACAGAACACCGGCGAGGCATGCTGCAACATATTCGCCAATGCTATGGCCAACCATGGTCTGAGGTTGAACACCGTGCGCCATCCACCACTGTGCAAGCGAATACTCCACGGAGAATAAGGCGGGCTGCGTGATGCTCGTGCGGTTCAACTCTGCCGCGGCAGCGGTGGCAGTGTCCGCACGCGGATAGAGGATCTCGCGTAGATCCAGTCCAAGATCTGGGAGGAGTTGCTTTGCGCAGCTCTCAAGAGAATCCCGGAAAACCGGCTCGCTGGCATAGAGGCCGGCGCCCATGTTCGGGTACTGAGAACCCTGGCCGGAGAACAAGAACACGACCGGCGATGAAGATGAGGACGCCGCCGTGGAACCCTTGTAGCCATTAGTGGTCTCAGGAGACGAGAGCAGCCGGGCGGCCTCTGCCGTGTTGCTCACCACCGTGATCCGTCTGTGCGGAAATGCCTTTCTGCCTACCTGACACGTGAAGGCAACGTCGGCGACTCTCAATTCGGGATTCTCGTGGAGATGCGTGGCCAGTCTCGCTGTCATCTCTTCGAGTGCCGTCTCCGTCTTGGCTGACAGCGGGATGAGTTGATGGGGCCTGGTCGTTTCCGGTCGCACGAGTTGGGGTGGCTCCTCGAGGACGACGTGTGCATTGGTGCCGCCAATTCCCAGTGAGGTAACCCCCGCGCGGCGGGGACCCTTGTCCGTTTTCCAGTCGGTGAGTGAAGCGTTGACATAAAATGGACTGTTTTGAAAATCGATCTCTGGATTGGGATTCTGAAAGTTGAGGCTCGCAGGCAGTTGCCGATGCTTGAGTGCCAGTGCTGTCTTGATCAGCCCGGCGATACCGGCTGCTGCATCCAGATGCCCGATGTTTGTCTTGACGGAGCCGATGGCGCAATAGCCCTTACGGTCCGCGCCCCCGCGAAAAGCCTGCGCGAGACCCTTGATCTCGATCGGATCGCCCACCCTGGTCCCGGTTCCATGAGTTTCCACGTAAGTGATGCTCTCCGCATCGACGCCGGCAACGCCCAACGCCTCGGCGATCACCTCGGCCTGACCGGCGACGCTGGGCGCGAGGTATCCGACTTTGCGCTGGCCGTCATTGTTCACTGCGGACCCGAGGATCACCGCGTGAATCGTATCGTGGTCTTCGATCGCGTCTTCAAGCCGCCTCAGAACAACCAGACCGACGCCGCTGGAGAAGACCGTTCCGCTGGCGGCCGCGTCGAAGGACCGGCAATGTCCGTCGCGGGAAAGAATCTCGCCCTCACGATAGATATAGCCACGGGCATGCGGTATCTCGATGGTGACGCCGCCGGCGAGCGCCATGTCACACTCGCAGTTCAGCAGGCTCTGGCAAGCCATGTGTATCGCCACGAGCGAAGTGGAGCAGGCGGTCTGCACACTTATGCTCGGGCCGCGAAGATCCAGTTGATAGGACACACGCGTGGCCAGTACGTCTTTATCGTTCCCGGTCTGCTTGATCAAGAAGAGCCCGGCACTTTCCATCAAGTGGCGGTTATTGATCAGATTGTGGATCATGTAGGCATTCAAGCCGGATCCGGCAAAGACGCCGATCGAACCTGAAAAGCTCTCAGGCGAGTGTCCCGCATTCTCGACGGCCTCCCAGGCGCATTCCAGAAAATGACGATGCTGCGGATCCATGATCGCGGCATCTCTGGGGCTGAACCCGAAGAACGATGCGTCGAACATATCAACGCCGTCGAGCACCGCCGCTGCCTTCACATAGTCGGGATGGGCCAGCTCTTCCGGCGGGACACCGGCTGCAAGAAGCTGGGCGTCCGAAAGTGGGCGAATCGACTCCACGCCGTCGAGCAGGTTTCGCCAGAACTCGTCGATATTGCGAGCCCCCGGAAAACGCCCCGCCATGCCCACGATTGCTATTGCCGAGTTCTTCATGGTGTTCTTTCCTGATTCCGCGCGGCACGGCGGCGCTCGGCGCGATTCGTGCTCCGCGGCGCGATGGAATCTCCTGCGAGGTGCGCTGCGAGAGTGCTCACGGTATGAAACTCGAAGAGGTCAACAAGCGAGATCTGGCGATCCAGGTTTCGTTGCAGTTCGAGCTGTACCTCGGGCATCATCAGCGAAGTCGCTCCGAGATCGAATATGTTCTCATCCAGGCCGACGTGCTCCACACCAAGCACTCCCGCCCAGACCTTGACGATGATGCTCTCGATTTCATTCCGCGGGCCCTGGTCGATGGATCGCCCGGACCCTTCGCTCCAACTCTGCGTGACAACGGCGGGCAACTCGTTGCGATCGATCTTGCCGTTGGGTGTCAGGGGCAGGCGCTCGAGAAAGACAAAGTGCGAGGGCACCATGAACTCGGGAAGCTTGGACTCGAGAGCTCGGCGAAGAACGGCCGCTGTCAAGGATTCGCCGAATCTGGGGATGATATAGGCCACCAGGTGCTTGTGTCCGGGCCGATCCTCACGCGCAATGACAACAGCCTGCCCCACGGCGGGGTGCTCTTCGAGCACGGCCTCGATCTCGCCAAGCTCGATCCGGTAACCTCGGAGCTTCACCTGAAGGTCGGTTCGCCCCAAGAATTCTAGGACGCCGTCCGGCAGGAGCCGCGCAACGTCGCCGGTGCGGTACATGCGGCCGCCACTCGCGAACGGATCGGGAAGGAAGCGTTCGGCGGTCAGTTCGGGCCGCTGCCAGTAGCCTCGAACTACCCCTTCTCCACCAAGGAACAACTCGCCCGGTTCTGCATCGGCCACGGGTTCAAGCTGCGGGTCGAGAACATAAGCCATTGTATTTGCAAGTGGCTGGCCAATCGGAACATTCGTGGAGGATTCTGATGCGTCTGGAATGAGATAAGCCGTCGACCACACCGTCGTTTCGGTGGGGCCATACATGTTATAGATGTCGCCGGCGAACACAGGCCGCAGCGTGTGGACGAGCGAAGCAGGTAATGCTTCACCGCCCAGCAAGAGTTTCTTCACGGAACCCAAAGAAGCAAGGAAATCTGGATCCGTCACAAGCATGCGGGCGAGCGACGGTGTCGACTGAAGATGTGTGACGCGGTGACGCGCGATTTCCGTGGCAATCGTGTGCGTGCCTTCCTCTCCATGTAACACGACCTTGAAGCCACGAGTGAGTGTCCATAATAGTTCGAGCACGGAGATGTCGAAGGAAACGCTAGTCACAGCCAGCCAGACACCGGGCTCTGTTCCGAGCACGCGGTCCATGGCGGAGAAGAAGGAGAGAACGTTGCGGTGCTCGACCATCACTCCCTTTGGCTTACCGGTGGAGCCCGACGTGTAGATGACATACGCCAGGTTGCTACCAGTCGCAGGACAGAGGACTGGGCCAGCGGTTCGATGCTCGATCGCCGCGGCTTCGCTGTTCAGAGAGAGGACGCGTGCAGAGACTGCTGGCAAACGATCTCGCAGGTGGTCGGTCGTCAGTACAACGGGCACCCCGGAGTCTTCGATCACAAGGGCCGTTCGCTCGCTCGGGTAGGTTGGATCGAGGGGTACGTAAGCACCGCCGGCCTTGAGGATTGCCAGCAAGGCAAACATCATTCCGGGCGACCGATCCATGAACACACCAACAAGCGTCTCTTGACCAACACCCATGTTTTGAAGGTACTGCCCCAGCCGATTGGCGTGGCCGTCGAGTTGCTGGTAGGAAAGCTCCTGCCCGGCGAAAACCAGTGCGGCTGCGCCGGGAGTTCGTGCTGCCTGGTCCTCGAAGAGCAGAGGGACCGTTCTCTGCTCCATCCTCCGATGGGAGTCAACTCTATTGTGAAATGTGCGGAAATTATCTATTGAGTACACTTTAATCACTTTTCGGCCGTGCTGCCCCGCAATCGGTGCAGAGGGAAATGATTGGGACCGCGTTCTCTCGGATCAGTAATTCGCAGCGAGGCAGTCATCCCGCATTGCTAGAGCTACGGTCGCCACACTGATCCGCTTAATCATCACTTGCTTCTACCTGAGAACAGAAGAAATACCCCTCGACCACGGCGCCTTTCGCCCTAACTTGCCCACAACAGAAACATCCATGCCTGGACAGGAGCTTGATCCCAGCAAACGTACCATCGATTCACCGATTCTACCGCTGGAATACCAGTGCAGTCAACTGGCATCGTCCCAAACGCAACAGACAGCGGATTACCACTTTGCGTTGTAACTTCTCAAAAACACCGGACATAGGGTCCTCGGAGTCGTTCCGCGCGCAACCGTAGCGCGGAGACCAAACACCGAAGACCCGACCCGGCGTTCAACCCCCCCGCGCCGCCGTCGGGGTCA
>Ga0116219_10004264_pt1 | contig 10843 bp, 9 predicted proteins | sample Sb_taG_4_FD_91019 | JGI IMG/M metagenome (GOLD analysis project Ga0116219, IMG submission 91019) | Peat soil microbial communities from Weissenstadt, Germany - Sb_50d_6_BS metaG | ecosystem: Environmental > Terrestrial > Soil > Wetlands > Peat | place: Germany: Weissenstadt | collected 2010-09-21
ACGCCAAGACGATCGCGCTTTTCGCTGACAGACTGGTGGGGCTCGAGCAATGAGCGCGTGCGCGGTCGCTCCGGGGTCACGCTCATGTCCACGCGAACAGTTGGTCCACTGCGCCGGCCTAGCGCTTTCGCCCACTCCAAAACTGGCGGCCGCGGCCGAATTGAGCTATGGGCTTGCTTGATCGGGCCAAAAGCCCAACTAATGCGTTGCCCGGCAATTCGGCCGGGGTAAGACCGCCATGCTCGCGACATCTCTCGCGCCCGCCGCACGCGGCGCGCTCAACAGTTTGGGGCTATCCAAGGCCCCTGCCGAAACCCGCGTCGTCGTCGCGATGTCGGGCGGGGTCGACTCTTCGGTCGTGGCGGCGATGCTCGCTCTCGAGGGCTACGACGTCGTGGGCGTCACGATGCAGCTCTACGACCACGGCGAAGCAACGCATCGCAAGGGCGCGTGCTGCGCGGGGCAAGACATCCACGATGCGCGGGACGTCGCCGCGCGGCTCGGCGTTCCTCATTATGTGCTCGATTACGAGGAGCGCTTTCGTGAGAAGGTGATCGAGCCCTTTGCCCGAGCCTACGTCGCCGGCGAGACCCCTGTCCCGTGCGTGGCCTGCAACCAACACATGAAATTCGCCGATTTGTACGCTGCCGCAAACGACCTCGGCGCCGATCTGTTGGCGACGGGGCATTATGTTGTCAGCCGCGAAGACGAGTCCGGAGGACGAGCGCTCTATCGGGCCGCCGACCCCGATCGCGACCAGAGCTATTTCCTTTTCGCGACCACACGCGCGCAACTCGCTCGCGTTCGATTTCCATTGGGGGCGATGCCGAAGGCGCGAGTCCGCGAGCTTGCGCGCAAATTTGGCCTTGTGAACTCCGAAAAGGCCGACAGCCAGGACATTTGCTTCGTGCCGTCGGGACACTACTCCGAGATGATCGAGCGCCTAATTCCGGGCGCTTCCGTTCCCGGCGAGATCGTTCACATCAACGGTCGCGTGCTCGGACGACACAATGGCGTAGTTCATTATACCATTGGCCAGCGGCGCGGCATTGGCGTGGCGGCGGCCGAGGCGCTTTACGTTGTCGCTCTCGACGCGGCCAACGCGCGCGTCATCGTCGGTCCGCGCTCCGCCTTGGCGGTGACGCGGCTTCGGTTGCGCGATGTCAATTGGATCGGCGGGGGCGAATTCGCCGATTTGCCGGCCAACGGACTGCCGGTTGCGGCCCGGGTGCGTTCCACTCGTTCGCCGGCGTCCGCCTTGCTTATGCGCACGGGCGAGATCGACTTCATGGAGCCAGAAAGCGGCGTGTCGCCCGGCCAAGCCTGCGTTTTCTACGAGTCCGTCGACCCGCACGCACGGGTGCTCGGGGGCGGATTCATCGTCGCATCCTGACGATTGAGACCGGGGATCGGCAATGGCGGCATTCGAGGAGGAATCCGGACTTGGCGAGAAGCGCAAGCCGCTCCTCGCGCACCAGATAGGGCAGAGCGTCGACGATCTTTCGGCGCCCGAGCTCAAGGAGCGCATCGACCTCTTGCGTACGGAGATCGAGCGGCTCGAGAAGGCGATTGAAGCTCGTCAAGCGACGCGTGCGGCGGCGCACGCGGCATTCAAGATTTGACAGCCCCACGGGTCCCGCAGCCTTGGCGCGAGCGACGAGATCGAAATCGAACTTCTCACTTTAAGACGCACTTAACTCTCACCGATGACGAGTCTCGTAGCCCCGACTGGATGGGTCTTCATGGACCCCGCCTACACCGTTCCACGCCTCCGATGATAACCTTTTGAAAGCCGCCAATGGGCGGCTTCGTTTTGCGCGTTGCCAGAGCCCAGGCTTCCAAGTTAACCTTGCGCAATAGTAAGCGCGCGGAGCGGCTGCGCACGAGTTATTATTGCTTGCGTCCCCCGAATTCGCGCCTGCGGCTCGTTTTCGGCCGCCGCGCGTCAATGAGATGGGAGTTAGTGCGCATGGGTCGCCAGTTTGAAGGACCAAAACGGGGTTTCGCTGCGATCGCGCCTCCGCCGAGCGCGATTCTGTTTATTCACCGGCTTGCTGTGTCCGGCGCATTCAAAGACTTATTTCGGGAGGGTATGACGCTGGTTGAGGAGGCGGCGTCTTACCTCGACGGTCCAGGGCGAGCGGAATCGCGCGCCCTTTCCCGCCCCGCCGCACTCGCCTATTCGACTGAAAGCATGCGCCTGACCACCCGCCTGATGCAGGCCGCATCCTGGCTCTTGCTCCAGCGCGCAGTCAACGAAGGCGAATTGACCTCGAGCCAAGCCCAAGCTGAGCGCCTCCGCGTCAAGCTTTCGCGCCAGGACTTCGGCTGCGCCCCTGAGGTTTTCGAACAGTTGCCGCCAACCTTGCGCAGTCTAAGCAAGCGATCGCTCCGGATTCAGGAACGCGTCATTCATCTGGATCAAAGCCTGGCCATCGCTCATTCGCCCGGCGTCGTCGAAACGCGATCGGAGGTCGCCTCTCAAGTCGAGCGGCTTCGCGCCGCGTTTTCAAATTGAGACGCCAACAGACTGTCATTGGGTCCTTCCCTTATCTTCCAGCATTCACGCCAATGACCTTGTCCCAGAGCCTTGCGTCGACCTCCATTTGGCCGCATTGGTCCGCGACATAGTTTTTTCCGAACCAACTCGCCGCGCATGCCCTCGACGCCCGCAAGCTTTCCCCGCTGCTCGCTTTATCTCATCACTCCGCTCCTATCGGCCGCTGACGCCAACGCCTTCGCCAAGATTTTCGCCGAGGTTCTCGAGGCCGCGCCGCTCGCCTGCGCGCTTGTTCGTCTCGCGCCCGGCGCACAGACGGATGCAAAAGCAATCGTGGCGCCATTGCTTCGCGCCGCCGTGGCCGCCGATTGCGCGCTGTTGATCGAGGACGATGCCCGGTTGGCTGCTCGACTTGGCGCAGACGGGGTTCACGTGGCGGGCGCGAGCGCCGATCTCGTCGCGGCGATCGAGGGCCTAAAGCCGAACCGGATCGTCGGCGCGGGGTCGCTGCGCTTGCGAGACGACGCGATGACAGCAAGCGAATTGGGGGCGGATTACGTAATGTTCGGGGAGCCGCGCCACGGCGCGCAGGCCATGGGCCTCGGGTCGCTCGCCGAACGGGTCAGCTGGTGGGCGGAAATTTTCGAGACGCCGTGCGTCGCCTACGCCGAGGCAATATCAGCCGCGAGCGAATTGGCTCGCGCCGGCGCCGATTTCGTCGCTCTCGACGAGGCGATCTGGAGCGCCGCTTCGCCTCCCGAGGCTGCACGTCAGGCTGAGGCGCTGATTGCTGGCGTGGCGACACAAATTCCATGATAAGGTTAGCAATTGCTTTGGCGCCATTTGTCCTCGGCCTGGCCAGCGCCGCCTGCGCTCAGACGCGGTCCCCGGACGTGGCGTCGCCGTTCGTGAACCTCTCGGGCCTCGCTTCGCGCGACTCATTGCCGTCTGCGTTGCCGCCGCGGGCGGACGGAGTGCCGCCGGATCTGGCCTTTGGCGCCTATCAGCGCGGCAATTTCCTCTACGCTCTGCTTGAGGCCGAACGACGCCTCGACGCCAATCGTAAGGACGCGGCGGCGATGACGTTGATTGGCGAGATCTACCGCGATGGCGCGGCCGTCACACGCGACGATCGCGAGGCTTCGCGTTGGTACCGCCTCGCCAGCGATCTTGGCGATCCTCAGGGCGCCTATGAACTCGGAGTGCTCCTGCTTCAGGGCGCGAACGGCGTGCCCCAGGATCGCACCGGCGCCAAGGCGCAGTTCGAGCGCGCCGCGGCCAAAAACCACCCAGGCGCACTCTACAATCTCGGAGTCATGGCTCTCGAAGGCGCGGACGGAAAGACGCCGGATTATGCCAAAGCGGCGCAAGACTTCCTTCGGGCGGCGAACGCCGGCGACGACAACGCCGCCTATTCATACGGCGTGATGCTGCGCGAGGGCAAAGGCGAGCCGCAAGACATTGTCGAGGCGGCGCACTGGCTCAAGCGCGCAGCTGACGGCGGCATCATCGCTGGTCAGGTCGAATATGCGATCATGCTGTTCAACGGCGACGGCGTAAAGAAAGACGAAGCCGGCGCAGCCAAGATCCTCCTGACCGCCGCTGCCCGCGGCAACCCGATCGCCCAGAACCGAATCGCTCATCTCTATGTCAGCGGCCGAGCGTTGCCGCGCGACCTAGCTAAGGCTGCGGCGTGGAACAGCTTCGCCAAAGCCGCGGGACTCGAGGATCAGGAACTCGACGTCGCCACGGCCGATCTCACGCTCGACGAGCGCCGGCGTTTCACGAAGCTCGTCCATGAGCTCGGAGGCTTTTGACGCCCGCGCGAGTGGCCGCCACCACCCTTAGCGACAGCCCTGTGCGGCCGCCATTTTTATTGCGCAGCTTTGCGCTAAAAGGCGATTGACAGGCCTCCCGGGCCGATCAAGGAGGCGAGACGCGCATGACGACTGAACTGAATGCTCGCGTCGGCGAAGTGACCGAGCGCATCGCAGAGCGCAGCCGCGCGTCGCGCCAGGCCTACCTCGGGCGAATCGACTCGGCGGTCGCCAAGAAACCGGCCCGCAAACGACTGGGTTGCGCTAATTTCGCCCACGGCTTCGCCGCCTGTGCGGCAAATGACAAACAGACGCTTCGCGAGGGCGAGGGACCCAACCTCGCAATCGTCACGGCCTATAATGACATGCTTTCGGCCCACCAACCCTACGCCCGCTTTCCCGATCTCATCAAGGAGGCGGCGCGTGCGGCAGGCGGCTCGGCGCAGGTCGCAGGCGGCGTTCCGGCCATGTGCGACGGCGTCACCCAGGGCGAGAAGGGCATGGAGCTATCCCTTTTCTCGCGCGATGTCATTGCGCTCTCGACGGCGGTCGCTCTTTCGCATGACATGTTCGACGCGGCGGTCTATCTCGGCATCTGCGACAAGATCGTGCCGGGCCTTCTGATTGGCGCCCTCTCCTTTGGCCATTTACCCGCGGTGTTCCTGCCCGCCGGACCGATGCCCTCAGGCCTCGGCAACGACGAGAAATCGAAAGTCCGCCAGCTCTACGCCGAAGGGAAGGCGACGCGCGCCGATTTGCTGGCGGCGGAGGCCGAGGCTTATCACGCGCCCGGCACCTGCACTTTCTACGGCACCGCCAACACCAACCAGATGTTGATGGAGATCATGGGCCTGCATCTGCCGGGCGCATCCTTCATCAATCCGAACACGCCGCTGCGCGATGCGCTGACGATACTCGGAGTAAAACGCGCTCTGGAACTCACGGCGCTCGGCAATCAGTTCACGCCGATCGGGCGCGTCATCGACGAGCGCGCGATCGTCAACGGCGTCGTCGGGCTTCATGCGACCGGCGGCTCGACCAATCTCACCATCCATCTCGTCGCGATGGCCGCCGCCGCGGGCATTGCGCTCAGGTGGGAGGATTTCGCCGACCTCGCGGAAGTCACGCCGCTTCTGACGCGGATTTATCCGAACGGGAAGGCCGACGTGAACCATTTCCATGCTGCCGGCGGCATGGGCCTGCTGATCCGCGAACTTCTCGGGGCCGGGCTCCTGCATGGCGACGCGCAGGCCGTTTGGGGCGACCTCGCCGATTACGGGGTCGAGCCGCATCTCGACGCCGGCGGCGCCGTCGCCTGGCGCGCGGCTCCCGAACGTTCGGGCGATCAGTCCGTGCTGCGCGGGGCGGACCATCCGTTCCAGCCGACCGGGGGGTTGCGCGTCCTCGAGGGACCGCTGGGGCGGGCCGTCATCAAGACCTCGGCCGTCGCGCCCGAGCGGCACACGATCGAGGCGCCGGCGCGGGTGTTCCACAGCCAGGAGGAACTGCACGCGGCCTTCCGCGCGGGTGAACTCGACCGCGACTTCGTCGCCGTCCTGCGCTTTCAGGGACCGAAGGCGATCGGAATGCCGGAGCTGCACAAGCTGATGCCCCCGCTCGGGGTGCTGCAGGACCGCGGCCATCGGGTGGCGCTCGTCACGGACGGGCGTCTGTCCGGCGCGTCCGGCAAGGTGCCGTCGGCGATCCATGTGACGCCGGAGGCAGCGGCCGGCGGCGCAATCGGCAAGATTCGGAATGGCGACGTCATCCGTCTCGATGCGCCGGCGGGCCGGCTCGAGGTCATGGTCGCGGACGACGTCTGGTCGCGAAGGCCGCATGCCGAGGCCGACCTTTCCGCGTCCCATGTCGGCATAGGGCGTGAATTGTTCGGCGTGTTCCGCGGCGCGGTCGGCTCAGCCGACGAGGGCGCGGCGATCTTTTAGCGCCGCCTGACGAGTCCGAGGCCGACGCGCGTTGACGCTTCGTTCATTTTTCTCGAGTGAGATGCGCCCGGCGGCTTATGCGCCGAGCACGGGTTCGAACGGGCCTTATCGATGTTGTCTCGCATTTCGCTGGCAATCGCATTTGCGCTCGCGTTCGGCGCGTCGCCGGCCCGTCCGCAGACCTCCACCGACGTCATTGCGGTTACGCTCGACCAGGCCAAGATCGCCAAACTGCCGACTGGAGCAACGACGCTCATCATCGGCAACCCGATGATCGCGGACGTGACCATGCTCAAGAACAACAATGCGATGGTCATTACCGGCAAGGGCTTCGGTCAGACCAACCTGATCGCAATCGACGCCGAGGGGGCGATCATCGAGGAAAAGCAAGTCCGTGTCCTTCCGGCGAAGACGGTGCTGATCCTGCAGAACGGAAATTCTCGGATATCGTACGCCTGCAACCCCGATTGCATGCCAACCGTGCAACTTGGCGACGATGACAAGATGTTCTCGGAAGCGGGCGGACAGATCTCGACTCGCAACGGCTATGCCGCGGGCGGCGCCGGAACGGCCGCGAAGTAGCCGCAACCCGCATTCACGGACTTCTGCACAAGGCTGGTAGCGCCCGAACCGATCAAGGATCGGTCGCTGACGACGCTCGAGGAAAAGCTCATCAAGATCGTCCCGAACGTCGTCGGCCTTGTCGCGTTCGGGTCACGATTTTGAAGCCCGGTTCGCCCAGATTCCATGAACAACTACAGGTTGCAGCATCCACTGGTCGCATCGATCGGGTCAAAATCAGACAGAAGAGTCCGGCGGGTTCTGAGTGAGCCGGCGCGAACGGGGCAAAAGACAAAACTAGGCGATGGCCGTAGTGGAGTGTGATCCCCGTCACATCGCGTTCGGCAGAAATATGCCTAGGCTCCCGAAAACGAGGCGGAGGAGTCGGGCGGGTCATGGGCGGGTTTGGATTGTCAGAACCTGTCCAGTAGATGCCGGCACGATCAGATGCGCGTTCGACTCAGACTAACGGGGCATGTGCGCCATAACGGTGTGCCCGACAGGACGGAGTTCAATGCGCGACGGCTGTTCTTGAAGCCTCGGGCGCGTCGGCGGCCACTCTAGCTCTGTATTGTTCTATGACAGAATAACCTGTGCTGTCACACTAGACTTGGAGATAATAGACATGACCCCACCTGACGACGTGATTGCTGCCGCTCAAACGTCACAACGAAAATATGGTATACCCGCGTCTATTACTATAGCTCAGTGGGCCCTTGAGAGTGGTTGGGGCAAACATCTGCCGCCGGGCAGCAATAATCCATTCGGTATAAAGGCAGTTGGAGATGAACCGTATGTTATTTCGTCAACTCAAGAAGTTGAAAATGGACGCACGATTATTATTGACGCAAAATTTCGTAAATTCGACTCTATAGCCGAGCGTTCGATGCTCACGCCAAACTGTTAGCCACTGCGCCACAATATGCCGCGGCGCGTAATTTTGAAGTAGACCCCAAGAAAATCGCTAACGCATTGACTGGAGTCTATGCGACAGCCCCGAATTACGGAACATTGTTAAATAGTATAGTCCAAGCCGCAAATTTGACCCAGTATGACGTTACGGTAGCCCGGATGGGTGCACCGCCTATTGCAGTTGAGCAGGGTGATAAGTTCGTTAATGATTTGATCTCTTTGGCGTCTGACGCCAATAGACTTCGACAAGCCCAGGCTATTGCTGCGCAGAGGTTGCTCGCTTATGATGGCGAAAAATATCCGTCGGATGGATGCGCGATAACTCTATCAGTATTACTACAGCAAGCTGGACTTGAACTTCCAGATACGTACACAGCCATAGCACTGGGTAAGTTGCTTAAGAGTCGGGGCTGGCAGCAAATCGGTATCGGCGATCAGAAGGCGGGCGATGTCGGCTCAACCTGCGGCGACGTGGCTAATCACGGATTAGATCATATTTATCTGGCTGTTCAAATCCTAATTTACGACGAAATGATCGTCGCAGATAACCAACAAGCTGAACCTCACTTCAGATTTGCAAGCGGGAAGGGAAAGACCCCAACAAGGTTTTTCTTGCGCGCGACGACCAGTCTTGCGTAAAGTCGCAAATATGTCCGAGTTGACTTGGCCCGACACGGCGTTTCACGTTGCCGTTGGCACGCGGCGACTGCGCAAAGCCCGATCAAATTGAAGCCGGGCCGCCGTGTTACGATCATGCGTGCTCTGTTCGAGAACCAGGTGATCGTGTGTCTTATGGGTCGAGGAAAGTCGAACGAGCGCGAATACCGAATCAGCGCTAAACTCGGAGGCGCGCCTTTGGCCGGCCGATCCTTGAATGGACCCGCGCCTCTAGGCAAGACGGAAGCGCGTCGCGCCGCCGTCCGGCGCCTCGGCGACGACCAGCCCACGCTCGCGCAGGTCCTCGAGATGGGCAAGGGTCGAGAGGCCAGCCGCGCCGGTCAAAGACGGGCTTAACCCGGTGTAAACCTTGGCGACGAGGGCGGGAATCGTCTGGGCGCCGTCCCCGAGCGCGGTCAGGATCGAGGCTTCCCGTTGGCGCCGGTGATGGATCAGCGCGCGCAGATATCGCTGCGGCTCGAGGACGGGGCCGCCGTGACCCGGCCAGTAGATCTTTTCGTTGCGTCGGCGCAGTTTCTCGAGCGAGGCCATGTAGGCGCGCATCGAGCCGTCGGGCGGCGCGATGACGGAAGTCGACCAAGCCATGACGTGATCGCCGGAGAACAGCACGCCTTCCTCGAGAAGCGCGAAGCACAAATGATTGGAGCAATGGCCGGGCGTGGCGACAGCCTCGATTGAGTAGCCGCTTCCGTCTAGCCGCTCGCCGTCGGCGAGAATCGCATCGGGCGAATAATCGCGGTCGTGAGAGGCGTCGAGGCCCGCCATCCCATCGACGCGCGGCGTGAACGGGGCGGCTCCGACGAGCCGCGCGCCCGTCGCCACGCGCAGCTTGTTCGCGCCGGCGCTGTGATCGCGATGGGTATGGGTGACGAGGATAGTCTCGAGTTGCTCGCCCTCGATAGCGGAGAGAAGAGCCGTGAGATGCGAGTCGTCGTCCGGGCCGGGATCGACGATCGCGACCGCGCCTTCGCCGACGATATACGTGCACGTGCCATTGAAGGTGAAGGGCGAGGCGTTCGGCGCCACGACGCGGCGCACCAGCGGGGAAAGCCTGGTCAGAGCGCGCGGCGGCGGCTCGCGCGCGGCGGGGAAAAGGTCCGGCTCGCTCTCAGCATCGGCCATCGCGCGCTCCTCCTTCTCCGCTCCGACGCAGGCCGCTCGTGACCTTGTCATGATAGTCGCGCGCGGCTAAGAGGCGAAGCTGGCCGCGACGCCCGCGAGGAAGCACGACCGCCGCCTTCAATGCAACGTTGGCGTGAGACGCTGTGGCCGGCGAGGCAGGTTTCACGCCCTCAAGGGCGGGGCCGCGGGCGGGGTCGAACGGCTCGCCATGAACTGACGGGAGACGCGGGAATGGCGGCCGACCCCGATCGCCGAGGGCCCCCGGCTCGGGCGGTCTTCGCCCAATTTGTAACCTTGGCGACGCGCTGGAGCGATAACGACGCCTACGGCCATCTCAACAACGTCGTTTATTATGCGCTGTTCGATTCGGCGGTGAATGCGATTCTCATCGCGGCGGGGCTGCTCGATCCGGCGACGAGTCCGATCATCGGCCTGGTCGTCGAGAGCAACTGCCGGTTCTACTCGAGCCTCACCTATCCCGAGGCGGCGGACGTCGGCGTCGCTGTCGAACACCTCGGCCGCTCCTCGGTGCGCTATCACCTCGCAGTGTTCAAAGCCGGCGATGCGACCGCCGCGGCGGCTGGCCGATACACCCACGTCTACGTCGACCGGGCGACCGGGCGCCCGGTTTCGATTCCCGCGGGGCATCGGCGCTTAATGGAAGGGCTGAGGGTATCCCTGGTCCAATAAACAGAAGAATAGCGATAAACGAGCCAAATTTTTCCAAGCCGATCCAAGGAAATCCACGGTATTATGGCGCATCCGCCACAAGCGATTTAGCGACCATACATCGATATTTCGCGCCGAAGGGAGCGACAAAATGATGCTGTGGCACAATTGCAACACGCCCCAAAAAACACGGAAACTTGAAGTATGCGGATTCGCTTCTGACCGCGAATATGCAATGTCCCAGCGCGGCAGGAGAGGGGAAATGAATTACCACCTCCGGTTGACGGGGGAACCGCCAATGCCGCCACCAGACGCCGATTTCGCGTTCACGATCAATTTTCGCAGAAGCGCTGGCAATCCAAGACGAATTTTCGACGCCGCAAGCGCGCTAATCGATGCTTTCGAGGTATTGGACAAAGCTCTGGTCGAGTCCGTTGATGTAACGATTTCGCCTCTTATGGTGCTTGAGGATATCGAAAGCGGATCAATCAAGGTTTGGCTTAAAAACATTCTTACACGGGTTGACGACGAGGCGCTGAAGACTGGCGATTGGAAGATGCTAGTTGGCCACTATCTCGTGAGCCTCTTTCAAAATTCGTGGGGCAGCAGAGTTTTTGAGGGCGTGAGTGGGTTAGGGGTGG
>Ga0116219_10004273_pt1 | contig 10821 bp, 5 predicted proteins | sample Sb_taG_4_FD_91019 | JGI IMG/M metagenome (GOLD analysis project Ga0116219, IMG submission 91019) | Peat soil microbial communities from Weissenstadt, Germany - Sb_50d_6_BS metaG | ecosystem: Environmental > Terrestrial > Soil > Wetlands > Peat | place: Germany: Weissenstadt | collected 2010-09-21
CGGACGTCGCCCCCGAAGCTCAATTGCGGCTTGCCTCCTCCGCTAGGTCGCCTCTGCGTTACAGGTCCCGGAAACGCGAGTAGACTGACCGAGCAAACCTGGGCCGTTTTCATGACTGGCCAGCCTTCGGACCGAACCTTCATTTCGTATTCGCGCAAGGACGGCGCGGAGTTTGCCGCATGGCTGCGAGACTGGCTGAAGGAACATGATCTCTCGATCTGGCAGGACCTCGTCGATCTAGAAGGCGGACGCGACTGGTGGACCCAGATCGAAGACGCCCTGAAATCCAAGGGGCTGCAGCACTTCATCCTCGTCGTGACGGCGGCCGCGCTCGCAAGCCCGGTGGTGCGGCGGGAGATCCGGCTGGCGCGGCAGGAGGGCAAGACCGTCTGCCCGGTCAAGGGGCCAAGCCTCGCGGACCTCGGCCTGTTGCCGCGCTGGCTCGGCCAAGTCTACGACCTCAACCTCACGGAGCATCAGACGACGCTGATCCGCGTGCTTCAGGACGTGAGCCGGCAGAAGCGCGTGCCGATGATGGCGCCGGAGCCGCCAGAGGATTTCGTTCAGCGCCCGAAGGAATTCGACGCGCTGAAGGCGCGGCTCCTCGACGCCAAAGGCGACGCGGTCGCCGGCATAACGGCCGCGTTTCGCGGCGCCGGCGGCTACGGCAAGACGACGCTCGCCAAGGCGCTCGCCCACGACCCCGACATCCAGGACGCCTATTTCGATGGCGTCCTCTGGGCGGAGCTCGGCGAGAAGCCTGAGCACCTCATCGCGACCCTCTCCGACCTCATCGTTCTCCTGGCCGGCGAGCGGCCGGGGCTGGAGACGATCAACGCCGCCGCGGCGAAACTCGGCGAGGCGCTCGGCGACCGCCGCATCCTGCTCATCCTCGACGACGCCTGGCGCGAACCGGACCTGCGGCCCTTCCTGCAAGGAGGGCCGAATTGCGTCCGGCTCGTTACGACGCGGATCGACAGCGTCCTGCCGCAGACGGCGCTCCGTCAGCCGGTGGACGCGATGCAAGCGAACGAGGCGCTGCGTCTCATCTCGTCCGGCTTACCGCAGGACCAGGTCGCGCGCGAACGCGCCGATCTGACCAAGCTCGCCGCGCGCCTCGGCGAGTGGGCGCAGTTGCTCAAGATCGTCAACGGCTTTCTGCGCGACCGCGTCGTCAAGGCGTACGAGCCGCTATCGGTCGCGATCGCCGGCGCCAACAGGCGGCTCGGCGCAAAGGGCTTCGTCGCCTTCAACCCGCGTGACGAAAGCGATCGAACCAAGACGGTTGCTCGCACAATCGAAATCAGCCTCGACCTCTTGTCGGAGACCGAACGGGCGCGTTTTGTCGAACTCGGCGTCTTTCCCGAGGACGCGGAGATTCCGGTCGGCGTCGCCGCGCGTCTCTGGGAAACGACCGGCGGCCTCGCGGAGTTCGACGCCGAAGACTTGCTAAGCCGCCTGCATGACCTCTCGCTGTTGCTCGAGTTCGACCTCGGACAGCGCTTCTTCCGCTTGCACGACACGACCCGTCATTTCTTGTGGGATCGGGCGGGGAAGGACGGCCTCGCCGCCCAGCATGGGCAACTCGTCCAAGCGCTTGACGGAGTGGCGAGCGCGGCGACCGACGCTCGAACTCAGCGCTACTATTACTTGTTTCTCCCGCATCACCTCGCCGAGGCCGGAGAGCGCGAGAGGCTGGATGCGTTGCTGCTCGATCCCGGCTGGCTCAAGGCGAAGCTCGAGGCGACGGATAGTCCTTACGCCCTGTTTGCCGACTATCAGCAGTACGGCGTCGGCGAGGCCCAAAATCTCATCGCCAGGACGCTGCGATTGATCAGTGGCATTTGCGCACGAGACGCCCGTCAGCTCCTGCCGCAGCTCATCGGGCGTCTGCACGGTCTCGAGCCTGTCACTGTATCGGGTTTTCTCGAAGAAGCGCGTCGGCTCGTCCTACGTCCGGCGATCGTGCCCGTTCGGCCAAGCCTGACCCCGCCCGGCGCCGAGACGGGGCGCCTCGAGGGGCACATTGATTCTGTCGATGCTCTTTGCCTGCTTTCGGACGGGCGGCTCGCTTCGGGCTCTCACGACAACACGATCCGAGTGTGGGATGTCGCGACCGGGGCCGAGACGGCGCGACTCAAGGGGCACGCCGGCTGGGTCCTCGCTCTTTGCCAGCTCGAGGACGGGCGGCTCGCCTCGGGCTTCCTGGACGGGACGATCCGGCTGTGGGACCTCGCGACCGGAGCCGTGACGACGCGCCTCGAGGGGCACACCGGCGCGGTCGAGGCTCTTTGCCAGCTTGGGGACGGGCGGCTCGCCTCGGGCTCGCACGAAGGCGACGGGACGATCCGGCTGTGGGACGTCGCGAGCGGCGCTGAGACCGCCCGCCTCCGCGACCACCCTGTCGAGGCACTTTGCACGCTGGCAGACGGCCGGCTCGCCTCGGGCACGGCCGACAGGGCGATCCGGCTGTGGGACCTCGCGACCGGAGCCGTAACGGCGCGCCTGGAGCAGCGCCCCGGCCGCGTGAACGCTCTTTGCCACCTCAAGGACGGGCGGCTCGCCTCGGGCTCTCGCGACAACACAATCCGGCTGTGGGACGTCGCGACCGGGGCCGAGACGGCGCGCCTCGAGGGGCATGCCGACTGGGTCACTGCTCTTTGCCAGCTCGAGGACGGGCGGCTCGCCTCGGGCTCGGATGACGGGACGATCCGGCTGTGGGACGTCGCGACGAAGGCCGAGACCGCCCGCCTGCTCCTGGGCGGTCGCCGGTCGGTCACTGCTCTTTGCCAGCTCAAGGACGGGCGGCTCGCCTCGGGCTCGACGGACGGGACGATCCGGCTGTGGGACGTCGCGACCGGCGCCGAGACCGCCCGCCTCGAGGCGCATACCAGTTGGGTCAGGGCTCTTTGCCTGCTCAGGGATGGGCTGCTCGCCTCGGGCTCTAACGACGGGACGATCCGGCTGTGGGACGTCGCGACGGGGGTTGAGACGGCGCGCCTCGAAGGGCATGCCGACCAGGTCACCGCTCTTTGCCAGCTCACGGGTGGGCGGCTCGCCTCGGGCTCGCGGGACCGGACGATCCGGCTGTGGGACGTGGGGACCGGCGCCGAGAGCGCACGCCTCGAACTCGATGCCTGGGTCACCGCGCTTGCCACTATCGCGCCCAATCGCATCGTCGCCGGCGCTCGGAAATCTGCATTGGCTGGAGGTGGTGGATTGAGGGAGCGCGCGCCGGGCGGCGCCTCTCGCCGCCGCGGCGTCGGAAGGGCTCAGCGCGCTTCGCCCTCCACCACGCGTCGGTAGTTGCGGGCGGCGGCGGTGAGCCCAAGCGCGGCGGCGGCGAGCGGGCTGGGCGGCGCGTTGTCGGCGTCCGCCTCGGAGGCGAGGCGGGCCTGAACCCATTGGCGGGTCGCTTCGTCCGGCGCCGGCGCGCCGGTTCGGGCGGCGAGCCGCGCCGCGGAGAGTTGAGCGACGAGGCCATGCGCCGCGATAAGCAGGGCCGCCATTTCCTCGAGGCCTTTGCGCGCCGCCACCGGCTCGATGCTCATGCGTCCGGCCGAATCGGAGAGAGCGGCGATCGCCTCGATCACGTTCTTGCGTGCGAGCCGATAGTCATGCTCCGGCGCATCGGCTCTCAGCGCAAGGGCGGCAAAGGCGGCAAGCTGGGCTTGGAGGCGGCTGGCGATCCGCGGCGCCTCCGACGATTCCCAGCGCGGCCAGACGTAGTTGAAGAGATGCGCGATCGCTGCGCCGATCAGCGTGTCGGCAAGGCGCATGAGGATCGGCGCAGGCAGCCACGGCTGGACGAGGTGCAGCGACACCAGCGCCGTCACCGAAGCGCCGACCGACGCGAGGCGATAATTGAGGCGCGCGAAGCTGTGGGTTGTGGCGACGGAGAGACCCTGCAGCGCGACGAGCGCTTGAGCCGGCAGATAGGCGACCGAGCCCGCCGCCACGACGCACCCGATCAGCGTGCCAATGACGCGGTCGTCGCGCCGCTGCCGGGTGAGCCCGTAGCCTCCACGCATCACGACCGCGATGGTGAGCAGGACCCAGTTGCCGTGCCGTTCGTCGCCGAGCGATTGCGCGACCAGCGCGCCCGCCATCATCGCGAGAGCCAGGCGCACGGCGAATCGCAGCACCGGCGAATTGAGACTGAAATGAGTGGCGAGCGCGCTTAGCGCGTAGCTTCGTCTCGGGATGAATGCCGCGAGGTTGACGTCGCCGATCACGGCCCGCGCCGTCTCATCATTCGACAAGGTCATCTCCAGGCGCCGGACGTGGCCGAGGGCCAGAATGAGACGCCGCGTTGCGGCGTCGAGCGCCGCGCGCGCTTTGGGGTTCATCGCGTCATCGGCTTCGAGCCGCACCGCTTCACGCTTCAGGGCGTCGATCGCAAGATGGTGGTCGGGGGGCAGCTTCGGCTTGTCCGTTCTCAGCGCGACGTCGCACTGCGCGGCGACGAGGGCGTCGAACCCGTCGAGCAGGACGCCGATCGTGGCCGCGAGGCGCAGGCGCTCCGCGTTTCCTCGCGGCCGATCGAGCAGCAGGGCCCGCGCCGACTGCAATTGTTCGGCGAGCGCTGCCTGCTGGCGGATCGCCGCGCCGTACGCCGATTCGAGGTCGGTTTCGGGATCGTAAATGGCGGCGACCGCCCGCAGATAATTGGCGAATTCGCGGATCGACTCGCTCGCGAGGAGCCGCCTCGCACTCGCATCGGTCAAGAGCGTCGCCAACAAGGAAAGGGCGATATAGGCGACGCCGCCGGCGACGAGCAGCGTTTCGATTCTCAGCGCCGCCGAAACGCTCTCGCGTGGGAATCCCAGCACGAAAACCATCGGGATGACCGCCTGCATGCCGACCGCTACGGCCCACCGCCCGAGCCCGGTGACGAGGCCGCCGACAAAGCTGATGGCGCCGATCATGATGAAGGCGGCGGGCTGCCATGGCAGAGCGAGTTGCATTGCCGCCGTCGAGACGGCCGCCAGCGCGAATCCGAAGCCCATCGTGCGCGCCTTTTCCCGCCAGGGCGCCGGAAGATCGGAGATGCTGGCCGATATCGCGCCGAGCGTCGCCGGCTGGCCGGCGGCAAAGCCGAAGGTCGCCGAAGCGAGAAGTGCGACCACGATCACCCCGACGCCGACGCTCAAGCCGTTGACGATGTGCTGTCCGACGAGAAGCTTCGATAAATTCGGCGGGCGCGGCCAGGGAAAAGTCAAGGGCCAAGCGCCGCTTTAGGCGGCGGTCACGGTCTGCTTCAGCGCTTTGACCGCGCGAGCCGCAATTGGATTGAGGGCGGCGCCGCCGTGATCGGCGAATGCAACGATTTCGCGGATCATTTTCGGCGTCCAGTACCGGCTGAGATGCACAGCGACGCCCTCGATCGCCTCCTGCTCAGGCATGGCGGCGTAGAAATCGCCGATCTGGTTGGCCATATGCACGAGTTTGTCGATCTTGCCCGTGGTCACGCCGCCAATCCTCCGCTCGCCTCGTCCGGTCCGCCCTCGAAGAACAGCGCGTGGTCGCCCCGCGCAACAGCGATCACTGAAACGCCGAACCGCCGCGCCCGTTCTAGGGCGAGCGACGTGGGCGCCGACACCGACACGAGCGTGCCTGCGCCAAAGATCGCCGCCTTGGCGACCATCTCGAACGAACAGCGGCTGGTGATGAGAAAAAATCCGCTGTCCGCCGCAATGCGAGCGCGCGCGAGCGCCCCGATCGCCTTGTCAAGCGCATTATGCCGCCCGACGTCCTCGCGCGACAAGACAATTCGCCCGTCGCGCCCACACCATGCGGCCCCATGCACGGCGCGCGTCAGTTGATTGAGGGGCTGTCGTCCCTCCAGTTCTTGAAGCGCGGCGCGGATCGCCGCGGGCTCGATCGGCGCCCGCGGCTGGAGCGGCGGCGGGGGCGAAGGCATCTGCGAAAAATCCTCGATGCCGCAGAGGCCGCAGCCGGTGCGCCCGCTCATCGCCCGGCCGCGCGCCAGATGCGCCTGCAATCGCTCGCCAGTGAGCGCGATCCGGATCTTCCAGCCATCCTCGACGCCCTCGATCTCGACTCCCCGGATGTCCTCGACGCTCTCGGCGATCTGTTCGGTCAAAACAAAGCCGTAGGCGAAATCCTCGAGATCGCTCGGCGTCGCCATCATGACGGCGAAGGGCGCGGCGCCTATGACGATCTGAACCGGACTCTCGACCGCGATGGCTCGCGTGAACTCCGGCCCGTCGGCGCCGGCATCATAGGAATAGGCGCGGACCGGAACGTCGATCGAACCCGAGCCCTCACTCCGCCGCATCGACCAGCGCCTTCGCGATCCGGCGAAGCGAAACAGCCTCTTCGCGGTCGCGCAGCTGCCAATCGGAGAAGTGGTTGGTGCGCCGGACTTGCACGGCCGTCACCTTGTATTCGGGACAGTTCGTCGCCCAGTCGGAATAGTCGGTCGTCACCACGTTTGCGCCGGTGACCGCATGATGGAACGTCGTATAGACGACGCCCGGCTGCATGCGCTCGCTGATCTTGGCGTGGAGCGCGATCTCGCCCGTCCGGCTCACAAGAGCGACAAGATCGCCGTCGCGCACGCCGCGCTGTTCGGCGTCGAACGGATGAATCTCGAGGACGTCTTCGTCGTGCCAGACCGTGCTCGCGGTGCGCCGCGTCTGAGCGCCGACGTTATATTGCGAGAGGATGCGGCCCGTCGTCAGCAACAGCGGGAAGCGCGGTCCGACACGCTCCTCGGTCGCGACGTATTCGGTCAGCATGAACTGGCCCTTGCCGCGCACGAAGCGATCGACGTGCATGACCGGCGTGCCGGTCGGGGCTGCGTCGTTGCAGGGCCACTGGATCGAGCCGAGCTCGTCGAGGCGGGCGTAGGAAACGCCCTTGAAGGTGGGCGTCGTCGCCGCGATCTCGTCCATGATCTCGCTTGGATGATTGTAATGCATCGGCACGCCGATCGCATTGGCGAGCGCCATCGTCGCCTCCCAGTCGGCCATGCCGGCAAGCGGCGGAATCGCCTTGCGGACGCGGCTGATGCGCCGCTCGGCGTTGATGAACGTCCCATCCTTTTCCAAGAACGAGGCGCCGGGCAGGAACACGTGGGCGTAGCGCGCGGTCTCGTTGAGGAAGAGGTCCTGCACGATGACGCATTCCATCGCGCGCAGGCCCGCGGTGATGTGCATCGTGTCCGGATCGGACTGGGCGATGTCCTCGCCCTGGACGTAGAGCCACTTGAACGAGCCGTCGATCGCCTCGTCGATCATATTGGGAATGCGCAGACCCGGCTCTTTGCTGAGCGGCACGCCCCACATGTGCTCGAACGTTTCGCGGGCGGCGTCGTCCGACACGTGGCGGTAGCCGGAGTACTCGTGCGGGAACGAGCCCATGTCGCATGAGCCCTGAACGTTATTCTGGCCGCGCAGCGGATTCACGCCGACGCCTTCGCGGCCGATGTTGCCCGTCGCCATGGCGAGATTGGCGATCGCCATGACCGCCGTCGAGCCCTGGCTGTGCTCGGTGACGCCGAGGCCATAATAGATCGCTCCGGCGCCGCCCGTTGCATAGAGGCGCGCGGCCTCGCGCAGCTCACGCGGATTGACGCCGGTGGCGGCTGCCGTGGCCTCCGGCGAATGGGTGGGATCGGCGATGAATCGCGCCCAGGACTCGAAATTGCCGGGGTCGCAGCGCTCGCGGACAAAGGCTTCGTCGACCAGGCCCTCGGTGACGACGACATGTGCCATCGCGTTGAGAACCGCGACGTTTGTTCCGGGCTTCAACGCCAGATGATAGTCGGCCTCGACGTGCGGGGTCCTGATGAGATCGATGCGGCGCGGGTCGATGACGATGAGGCGGGCGCCGGCGCGCAGACGCCGCTTGAGGCGAGACGCGAATACCGGATGGGCGTCGGTCGGGTTCGCCCCGATCACGACGACGATGTCCGACTTCTCGACCGACTTGAAATCCTGCGTGCCTGCCGAGGTGCCGAAAGTCTGGGAAAGGCCAAAGCCGGTCGGCGAGTGGCAGACGCGCGCGCACGTGTCGACGTTGTTGTTGTGGAATCCGGCGCGCACCATCTTCTGAATCAGGAACACTTCTTCGTCGGTGCAGCGCGAGGAGCTGATCGCCCCGACCGAGTCGCGCCCGTATTGCGCCTGAATGCGCTTGAATTCGCTCGCCGCGTAGCCGATGGCCTCGTCACACGAGACTTCGCGCCACGGATCCTCGATCCGATTGCGGATCATTGGCTTGAGAACGCGGTCCTTATGGGTAGCGTAGCCGTAAGCGAACCGGCCTTTGACGCAGGAATGCCCCTCGTTGGCCTTGCCGGCCTTGTGGGGGACCATGCGCACGACTTCGTCGCCCTTCAATTCCGCCTTGAACGAGCAGCCGACGCCGCAATAGGCGCAGGTCGTGACGACCGTGCGCTCCGGCGCTCCCATTTCGATCACCGACTTTTCGTTCAGAGCCGAGGTCGGACAGGCCTGCACGCAGGCGCCGCAGGACACGCATTCCGACGACAGAAAATCGGCGCCGCCGGTCGACACTTTTGACCCGAAGCCACGGCCAAGGATCGTCAGGGCGAACGTTCCCTGAACTTCCGCGCAAGTGCGCACGCAGCGCGAGCAGACGATGCAAGCGGAGGGGTCGAAGCTGAAATAGGGATTAGAGGCGTCGACCGGCGCTCCGAGATGATTGGCGCCGCCATAGCCGTAGCGCACTTCGCGTAGGCCGACGATCCCCGCCTGGGTCTGGAACTCGCTATCGCCGTTGGCGCTCGACGTTAGAGTGTCGCGCGGATGGTCGGACGCGTAGAGCTCCATCACCCCCCGCCGCAATCTTTGGAGCCTGGGCGTCCGGGTGTGGACCACCATCCCCTCTTCCGCCGGGGTGGTGCAGGAGGCGGGCGTGCCCTTTCGGCCCTCGATCTCGACGAGACACAGGCGGCAGGAGCCGAAGGCCTCGAGGTTGTCGGTCGCGCAGAGTTTGGGGATCGGATTGTCGATCAGAGCGGCGGCGGCCATCACCGATGTTCCCGGGGGCACGCTGACTTTGCGCCCGTCGATGGTCAGCGTGACGGTGGGCGCGCCCGCGCGGATCGGCGTTCCGGTGTCCAGTTCTTGCAACAGGGCCATGGGCTAATCTCCTATTCCGCCGCCGCGCGCGCCGGCGGCCTGGCCAAATCTTCGCTGAAATGATCGAGAACGCTGAGGACGGGCATGGGGGCGAGCCCGCCGAGAGCGCAGAGCGAGCCGTCTGTCATCACCTCGCAAAGATCGCGCAAAAGTTGGACGTTCTTTTGGCGGTCCCGGCCGGCGAGGATCTTGTCGACGGTCTCCACCCCGCGGATCGAACCGATCCGGCAGGGCGTGCACTTGCCGCAGCTTTCCTTGGCGCAGAACTCGAAGGCGAAGCGGGCCTGGCGCGCCATGTCGACCGTGTCGTCGAAGACGACGACGCCGCCATGGCCCAGCATGCCCTTGGCCGCGAGCATCGATTCATAGTCAAGCGGCGTGTCGAGCAGCGCGGCGGGAAAATAGGCGCCGAGCGGCCCGCCGACCTGCACCGCGCGGATCGGCCGGCCCGTGCGCGTGCCGCCGCCAAAGCCCTCGACGAGTTCGCGCAAGCTTGCGCCGAAGGCGAGTTCGACGAGCCCGCCATAGCGGACGTTGCCGGCAAGCTGGAAAGGCTGCGATCCGAGCGACCGCCCAACGCCGTAAGCGGCGTAGGCTTTCGCGCCATGCTCCAGGATCCATGGCGTCGAGGCGAAGCTCAGCATGTTGTTGATGACCGTCGGTTTGCCGAACAGGCCGGAAATCGCCGGCAGCGGCGGCTTGGCGCGCACCTCGCCGCGCTTCCCCTCGAGGCTTTCGAGCAGCGACGTCTCCTCGCCGCAGATATAGGCGCCCGCCCCGAGCCTCGCCTCGAGATCGAAAGCGCGCCCGGAGCCGCCGACGCTCGGGCCGAGAAGTCCCGCCGACCGCGCGCGCTCGATCGCCCGAGAAAAGACAGCGAACGCGTGCGGATATTCGGAGCGGATGTAGACGTAGCCCATCGTCGCGCCGACGGCGAGGGCCGCGATGGCCATGCCCTCAATCAGGAGAAAGGGATCGCCCTCCATCAGCATGCGGTCGGCGAACGTGCCGCTATCGCCTTCGTCGGCGTTGCAGACGACGTATTTTTGATCGGATTCGACGCCCGCCGTCGTGCGCCATTTGACGCCTGTCGGAAAGCCCGCCCCGCCTCGCCCGCGCAGGCCCGAGGCCAAAACCTCCTCAATCGTCGCCTTAGGTCCAAGACTCAACGCGCGTTCGAGTCCCCGAAGCCCGCCATGACGACGATAGTCGTCGAGCGAGAGGGGCTCGGTCAGCCCGGAGCGCGCGAACATGAGGCGCTGCTGGCGTGCGAGATAGGGGATGTCTTCGACGCGGCCGAGCGCCTTGGGATGAGGGCCGCCGGCAAGAAAGTCCGCCTCGAACAGTTCAGCCGCCTCCCCCGGCGCGACCGGTCCATAGCCGACTCGGCCGGCGGCCGTCTCGACCTCGACGAGCGGCTCGAGCCAGAAGAGGCCGCGCGATCCGGTGCGCACGATCGCGATGTCGAGACTGCGGCGGCGCGCCTCGTCGAGAATCGCGTCTGCGACGGCGTTTGCGCCAACCGACAGCGCCGAAGAGTCCCCGGGAACGAAGACGCGCACGCTCATTGCATTTTCCCTTGGGCGCCCGCGACGATCGCGTCGATGCGATCGCGGTCGAGGCGGCCGATCGGTTCGCCGTCGAGCAACGCGGCGGGGGAGAGGGCGCAGTTGCCGAGGCAGTAGAC
>Ga0116219_10004274_pt1 | contig 10820 bp, 8 predicted proteins | sample Sb_taG_4_FD_91019 | JGI IMG/M metagenome (GOLD analysis project Ga0116219, IMG submission 91019) | Peat soil microbial communities from Weissenstadt, Germany - Sb_50d_6_BS metaG | ecosystem: Environmental > Terrestrial > Soil > Wetlands > Peat | place: Germany: Weissenstadt | collected 2010-09-21
CTTCGTCGAAGAGCAGGTTGGCGGGCTTCACGTCGCGGTGGACGAAGCCGCGCGCGTGCGCGTAGGCGAGCCCCTCGGCGGCCTGGGCCCCGATCGAGACGGCCTGGGCCAGGCTCAGGCGCGTCCCCTCGTCGAGCATGTCCCGGAGCGATCCCCCGCCCAGGAACTCGAGCACGAGGAACGGGCCCTGGGCGTCCTCGCCCCAGTCATGGACGGCCAGCACGTGCGCGTTGGCCAGCGCCGCCGCAGCCTGCGCCTCGGCGCGGAAGCGGCGTAGGAAACCGCCGTCGGCGGCCAGCGCGGGGTGCAGAACCTTGATGGCCACCCGACGTTGCAGAGTCGTGTCGAACGCCGCGAACACGTTCGCGGACGCCCCACTCCCGAGGGCGGACTCAATCCGGTAGCGGCCAGCAAGGACCCGACCGATGGATTCGGTAATGGTCGACATGGTCCATGCCCAGGCTACCGACGGTCGAGCGCCGCCTGGTGGACGTCCACCACCAGCCGTGACCGCCTGGCCGCGCCGGGACAGAGGGCCTCAGCCGGCGGGGATCTCCCCGCTGTCGAGGAGCTCCTGGAAACGGGCGCCCTCGACGATCGGTACGCCCAGCTCCTCCGCCTTCTTGAGCTTGGCGGCACCGGGCTCGGTGCCGAGGACGACGACCCAGGTCCGGGCCGAGACGCTCCCGGGCGACTTGCCCCCCCGGGCCAGGATGGCCTCTTCGGCCTCCTCCCGGGTGAAGCCTTCGATGGTCCCGGTGACGACGACCGAACGACCCGCCAGCGTCTGGGGGGGCTGCTGCCCGATCGCCCCGGCCGGGACCGGCTCCGTCCCCGGCGCGGTCCCCGGAATCGTCGCCGCGGCGCCCGCGCCCGTCCGAGCCGACCCGGCCACCGGCGCGCCGGGCTCCACGAGGGCGACCCCGGCGAGACGGAGCTTGTCGATGACCCGGCGGTTGGCGGGCGACGCCACGAACTTGACCACGCTGTCGGCAATGACGGGACCGATCCCCTCGACCGCGGCGAGCTCGGCCATCTCGGCCGCCATCAACGCGTCGAGCGACCCGTAGGCACGCGCCAGGGCGCGGCTGCCGGTGGGGCCGAGATGACGGATGCCGAGCCCCACGAGCAGGCGGCTCAAGGGACGGCTCTTCGAGGCCTCGGCGGCGGCGAGGAGGTTGTCCACCGACAGGTCACCGAAGCGTTCGAGGGCCACGAGCGGCTCGGAACCGAGCGAGTAGATGTCGCCGGGGTCCGACAACAGGTCGGCTTCGACGAGTTGGATGACACGCTTCTCCCCGAGACCCTCGATGTCCAGCGCACCACGAGAGGCGAAGTGCACGATGCGCTGCACGCGCTGGGCGGGACAGTCGATGTTCGTGCAGAAGGTGTCGCTCTCACCCGGGAGTCGGACGAGCGGTCCACCACAGCTCGGGCAGACCTTCGGGAAGTGCCAGGGACGCGACCGCTTGGTCCGGGCCGACAGCACGGGCCCGACGACCTCGGGGATGACGTCTCCCGCCTTGCGTACCACCACGGTGTCACCCGGACGCACATCCTTCAGCCGCACCTGGTCCTCGTTGTGCAACGTGGCGAGCCCGACCGTCGACCCTCCCACGAAGACGGGCTCGAGCACGGCGAACGGCGTGGCCCGACCGGTCCGCCCGATCGACACCATGATGCGCAGGAGCTTGGTGGTGCGCTCCTCGGGTGGGAACTTGAAGGCGATGGCCCAGCGCGGCGCCCGGGAGGTGGACCCGAGGCGGCGCTGCAGCTCGAGGTCGTCGACCTTGATGACCACACCGTCGATCTCGTAGTCGAGGTCGTGACGGTGCTCCTCCCATCGTCGGCAGAACGTCTCGGCGTCGGCCGTGCCGCGCACGATCTCCACATGGGGGTCGACGGGCAGTCCGCACTTGCGCAGCAGCTCGAGCCCCTCGCTGTGACTGGCGACGGCGGGCCCACCGTCCATGGCGCCGAGCTGGTAGGCCCAGAACGACAGCTCGCGCGAGGCGGTGATCCTCGAGTCCTTCTGGCGCAGCGAGCCCGCCGCCGAGTTGCGCGGGTTGGCGAAGGTCTTGAGCCCGGCGTCGAGCTGGCGCTGGTTGAGCGCCTCGAACGACGACACCGGCATGTAGACCTCGCCCCGTACCTCGAGCACGGGCGGCAACTTGCCCCGACCCTTCGGCCACGTGAGCCGGTCGGGGACGGCGCCGATGGTGGCCACGTTGGCGGTGACGTCGTCCCCGGACCTCCCGTCACCGCGTGTCGCCGCCTGTACCAGGTGACCATCCTCGTAGAGAAGGGACACGGCCAGCCCGTCGATCTTGAGCTCGCACACGAAGGCCGCCTCGGTGGTCTCGGGTGCGATGCGCGCCATGCGGTCGAACCACGCGTGGAGCTCGTCGATGCCGAACGCGTCGTCGAGGCTCATCATGGGCGAGCGGTGCTGCACGGGCGAGAAGAGCAAGGTGGGCGCACCGGCGACGCGGCGGGTGGGGGAATCGGCGCTCACGAGCTCGGGATGGGCGTCCTCGAGCAGGCGGAGCTCACCGATCAGGTCGTCGTAGTCGGCGTCGGTGATCTCGGGGGAGTCGAGTTGGTAGTAACGCTCGTCGTGGTACGAGATCAGGCCGCGCAGCTCCTCGACCCGGCGCGCCGCGCTGCTCGAAGCGCCCGGCTCGCCCCCATCGCCCCCATCGCCCGCATCGCCCGAAGCGCCGGCCATGCGCGGGAGCGTACCGGGCGTCACACGGTCGCGGACGGGTCCTCAGGGGGACCCTCCGAGGCAATGGGAACCTCGGAGGCGGTGGCCACCGCGGCGCCCACCACCGCGTCGGCGTCGGCAGCGTCGTAGAGGGCGACGGTCTGCCCCGGTGCGACGAGAGGTTGCGGCTCGTCGAACACGACGGCATCGCCCTGCCAGGTACACGCAGCCGCCGATCCGTGCGCGCTCGTCTGGGCGAAGGCCCGATCGCCGGGCTCGAGCGCAGGCCCCACCCAGCTGGTCCGGTCGACCACGACGCGTCCCCCGACGGCATCGGCGGACGTTCCCACGGTGATGCGTCGCGCCCGGACATCGACGGTGAGGGCATAGCGTCGGTGACCGTCGACCGCCACTCCGAGGCCGCGCCGTTGCCCCACTGTCACCAGCTCGCCGGCGGGGACGGTGCCGACGACGTCGCCGCTCGAGGCGTCGACCAGTTCCGCGCCGTGCAGCGCCATGCGCTCGGCGAGAAACCCGCGCCGGCCGCGGGCGGAATGGATGAAGCACACGTCCTGGCTGTCGGGCTTGTCGGCGGTGCGCAGGCCGATGGCCCGGGCGCGCGCCCGCACCGCGGCCTTGGTCAACTCCCCCACGGGGAGCACGACCTTTGCCAGTTCTGAGGCGTTGAGCATCGACAGCACGTAGGACTGGTCCTTCTTGGGATCGGTGCCGCGCCGCAGGCTCACTGCGCCATCGATATGCACGAGGCGGGCGTGGTGCCCGGTGGCGAGGGCGTCGAAACCGAGACGCGCGGCGCGATCGAGGAGCAGGCCGAACTTGATCGTCCGGTTGCACTCGATGCAGGGATTGGGGGTACGGCCGGCGGCGTGGTCGGCAACGTACGGTGCGACGACCGAGTCCTCGAAGGCATCGGTGAAATTGAAGACGTGGTGGTCGAGGCCGAGTTGTTCGGCCACGCGCCGGGCGTCGTCCACGTCGGCCACCGAGCAGCACCCACTGTCGGACGCGCCGCCCCACAGTTTCAGGGTGGCGCCGACGACATCGTGGCCGGCCTCGGCGAGCACGGCGGCGGCGACCGAGGAGTCGACCCCGCCCGACATGGCGACGAGCACGCGCATGGTCAGGCCCGCAACCGCTCGACGACCTTGGGCATGACGGAAAGCACGTGATCGATCTCGTCGTCGGTAGTGGCGTAGCCGAGTGAGAACCTGACCGCGGACTTGGCGTCGACCGGGCTCAGGCCCATGGCCAGCAGCACGTGGCTGGGCTCGATGGCACCGCTGGCGCAGGCCGCACCGGCCGATGCGCACACGCCTTCGTCGTCGAGCAGGACGAGGAGTTCCTCCTGATCGACTCCGCCGACAACGAGATGACAGCTGGAGGCCACCTTGGCGGCGCCGTGCACGACCGTCTCCCTGACGTCCTCGATCGACGTGCTCAGACCCGCGGCCAGGCGGTCGCGCCGGGTGCCGACGCGCCGTACGGTGTCGTCGCGGGCATCGGTGGCGACTCGCAGCGCCGCGGCCATGCCCACGATCCCGGCGACGTCGTGGGTCCCCGGACGCCGTCCCCGCTCCTGGGCGCCGCCGTGCAGCACGGGGTCGAGGCGAGAACCGCCGCGCACGACGAGCGCGCCGACGCCCTTCGGGCCCCCGAACTTGTGGGCGCTCACCGACACGAGGTCCGCCACCGTCGTCAGGGCCGCCACGTCCATCCACCCCACGGCGGCGACGGCATCGGTGTGCAACCGCGCCCGGGGAGCGAGGGCGCGCACCAGCGCGGCCACGTCGGCGAGCGGCTGCACCGTGCCCACCTCGTTGTTGACGAGCATGACCGAGACGAGGTCCACGCGATCATCGAGCTGCTCCCCCATGGCGTCGAGGTCGATGACCCCTGACCGGTCCACCGGCACGGTGGTGCCACCGCGGGCATCGCAGGCGTTGAGCACGGCGTGATGCTCGACCGCCGAACACAGCACCGTTCCCGGCCCCGGGGAGGATGCGCCGAGGACAGCGAGATTGTCGGACTCGGTACCGCCGGAGGTGAACACGACCTCACCAGGCTCGCAGCCGAGGCACCGGGCCACCTCGTCGCGCGCCTCGTCGATCGCCACCAGGGCCCGGCGAGCCACCGAGTGCGAGCCCGACGGGTTCCCGAAATGTTCGGTCAGGTAGGGAACCATGGCCGCCAACGACTCGGGGCGCATCGGCGTCGTCGCGGCGTGATCGAGGTAGGCCTGCATCATCCAAGGCTACGTCGGCGTTCCGGAGCCCCAACGCGCCCGAGCGCGCCCCACCCCCAACGCGCCCGGCAGCGCCCTACCCCCAACGCGCCCGAACCGTTTCTCACGGTTTGCCGATCATGAACACGGTGGCGACGACGAAGAGCAACGCCAACACGACGGCGGCGGCGGCGACCTGGCGGCAGTCGCGATCGAGCGCCGCTGCGACCCCGCCCTCGGCCCACCCGTGGGTGAGCTCCACCTGGATCCGCCTCTCCCCCGGCCACACGACGACCTCGGCTAGCAGCGTGGCCACGATCCACACCATGAGGCCCACCACGACGAAGCCGTCGCCCGACGAGAAGGCCCCGTTGCTCGCCGCAACGAGCGAGAACCCGAACACCGGCACCCCGTACAGGGCGCGGCCGGCCCAGTTGACCCCGGGGCGGAAATACCGCAACAGAGCCGCGGCGGCGGGAGCCGAGGGACCCCGCCGGGCCCGGGCGGCCTGCGCCCCGGTCATGACCATCGTCCCGAACCCGACCAGGGCACACAGGACGTGGAGCATGAGCAGGGCGGTGTAGACGGCGCCGGTGGGGACGCTCCGGACGGTGCCCGCCGATATCCCCACCCCGAGCGCCCCTCGGAATCCGATTCCGGGCCCGAGGATCCCGGTCCCGAGCACTCCTGCGGGGCCAGCGGCCATTATCGTCACGGGCGCCATCGTCGCCGCCGGACCCGACACGGCGCCAGGAGGGGGAAACCGCCGCGTAGCGCGACATCGACGGCACCGTCGCCACCGCGCGTGCCCGACCGCACAACTCCGGGCCAACACCCTGGTGAACGGTTCTCGCGAGCCGCTCTGGGGTCGACGACACAACGAGCGGACATCGAACAGGTGCTCCTTACCGGCAGGTAGCGTGTAGGTGAGGACACGCATACGGATGGTGACAAAGCACCAGATCTCGGAGGGCACGGTAAGTTACTGATGGGTCATCAGAGGCAGAGGGCATGGACCGGTGGACAAACAGGGTGACGAAAACACTCGGGGTGAGGGTCGCTCCATGAACCAGCTCCGCCTGGATCCCCTCACCGGCCGGTGGGTGGTCGTGAGCACCGACCGTTCGCACCGCCCCTTCCACTTCGCCACCCCCGCCCCCGTCCAGGAGGACACCTCCCGGCCCTGCCCGTTCTGCCCCGGTAACGAAGAGTCCACGCCCCCCGCCCTCGAGACCTACGGGTCGAGCGGGCACTGGCTCGTCAGGGTGGTGCCCAACCTCTATCCCGCCTTCGAGGGCGATCACCCGTTCGTGGTGGAGAACCGCGGCCCGGTGTTCACCCAGGCCACCGCGGGAGGGATCCACGAAGTGCTCGTGCTGTCGCCCGAACACGACCATGGCTGGGAGCACATCTCCGACGAGCAGGCGGTGCTCGTCATGGCCGCCATCCGCGACCGGATCGAAGAGCACTCGTCGGTGCCGGGGCTCCGCTACAGCCAGGCCATCGTGAACGCAGGACGCGAGGCCGGCGCCTCGATCGAACACCCGCACGGCCAGCTGCTCGGGATGTCGTTCGTGCCCCGCGAGCTCGCCGAGGAGCAGGCCGGGTTCGCCCGCTTCGCCGGTCGGTGCCTGCTGTGCACCACCGTCGACGCCGAGGAGGATGCCGGGCACCGCGTGGTCTACGCCAACGAACGCGTGCTCGTGGTGTGCCCGTTCTGGAGCGGCAACCCCTACGAGATGCTCATCATCCCCCGCACCCACGGCCCGCACCTGCACCGGGCCACCCCGGCCGACCTGTCTGCGGTGGGCCGGTCCCTGCGCACCGTCCTGGGCTCGCTCGTCGAACGCCTCGGGGACGTGTCGTACAACATCGTGTTCCACTCCGCGCCCTACCGGGCACCCGAGCCCTACCACTGGCACGTGCACGTCTGGCCCAAGCTGACCACCGCAGCAGGGTTCGAGGCCGGCACGGGCGTCCTCATCAACATCGTGCCGCCCGAGCAGGCCACCGAAGAGCTCCGGGTCGCAGTTCCCGCCTGAGCGCAGTTCCCGCCTAACGGCGTTCCCGTTTGAGCGGTTCGCTTCAGCCCAGGAACACCCCGGCCACATCCCCGTAGAGCTCGAGGTCGACGGTCTTGGACCGGGCGACGGCGTCGGCGATGGGGACCCGGACGATCTCGCCGGCCTGTAGCGCCACCATCATCCCGAAGGCCCCGTCGTGCACCGCGCCCACCGCGGCGACACCGAAGCGCGTGGCGAGGACACGGTCGAAGGCCGACGGCGTGCCCCCGCGTTGAATGTGGCCCAGGATGGTGGTGCGGGCCTCGAAGCCCATTCGGTCCTCGATCTCCTGGGCGAGCCAGGTGCCGATCCCACCCAGGCGGGCGTGGCCGAATTGATCGAGTGGTGCCCCGGAGGTGGCGAGGCGCGCCGACTCGGCGTCGGGGCCATCAACCGGAACCGCTCCCTCGGAGATGACCACGACCGACGAGAACTGGCCGCCCTGGTGACGGCGCTGCAGTCGTGCGCACACGTCGTCGACGACGAAGGGGACCTCGGGCACGAGGATCTCGGCCGCACCGCCGGCAATCCCGGCATGGGTGGCGATCCATCCCACGTGCCGACCCATGACCTCGCACACGATGACGCGATGATGGGACTCGGCCGTGGTGCGCAGGCGGTCGATGGCGTCGGTGGCGATCTGCACGGCGGTGTCGAAGCCGAACGTGACCTCGGTTTCCGACAGGTCGTTGTCGATGGTCTTCGGGATACCGACAGCACGCACACCGTGGTCCCCGAGGCGATGCGCCACCCCCAGGGTGTCCTCGCCCCCCACCGCCACCAGCGCGTCCACCGCTTGCGCCGCAAGGTTGGCGCGGACGCGATCGGGCCCGCCCTCGATCTTGAAGGGGTTGGTGCGCGACGTCCCGAGAATGGTCCCGCCCAAGGCCAGGATGTCACGGCACCGGGGTACTTCGAGGGGCACGTGGTCGTCGTCGAGGACCCCCTTCCACCCGTCGAGGTATCCGACGACCTCGTCGCCGTGACGAAGCACGGCGGTGAGCACCACGGCCCGGATCACGGCGTTGAGCCCGGGACAGTCGCCTCCGCCGTTGAGGATCCCGATACGCATGGGCGTGCCCGCTCAGTTCTCGCTCTGGCGGGCCTGATGCACCACAGACCGGACGAGCTCGAACGACGCCGTGAGGATGCGCAGTGCCTCGCGTCCGGGCGGCACGAGGCCGCTGATGCCGGGAACACCGAGATAACCGGCGAGAAATGCCCGGCGGTTACGCGCCACCCACGCATCGGCGAGCTCGGTCAGCCCGTCGCGGCCCGACGGGTCGCGCTCGTCGGCAGCACTGGTGGCCACGTGCTCGAGGGACCACAGCAGGTCGGCCACGTCGGCCAACGGGGAGCGGTACACCGGCCCGTCCTCGGGCCCGGGCACCACGCCCACGATCGACGTGGGCCGGCCGCCCGGCGTGAAATCGACGACGTACCAACCCTGCTCGGTCCGGCATGTCCGGCCCAGATGGAAGTCTCCGTGGGTGCGGATCGCCTGCGACGGGACCTGCAGCCCACGCAGCTCGGCGAGAAGCTCCTCCACATCGGGCCGCTCCAGCACGTGCGGCGCCAGCGGGCGCAGCGTCTCCTCGATCCCCACCGCCCAGCTTCCGACGTCACCGGGGCGACGACCGAAGGCCTTGTCGAGACCGAGATGCATGCGCGCCGACATGGTGCCGAGGCGGTGGGCTTCGGCTCCGAAGTCACCACCGGCGAGCTCGGGAGGCCCGCCCGATGCGTACAGGTCCCGCACCGAGGTGAGGGCCAGCGCGTAGCCCGACGACGCGCCGGCGAGATACTCCTGGGCCAGACCGAGGTCACGCCCGGACCTCCGCCACACCGCCAGTGGGGCGGCCAGGTGGTTGAAGCCGACGTCGTCGAGGGCGAGGAAGAGCTCGAGATCGGGGCGCGGCCCGTCAACGACCTCGTTGTAGATGGTGAAGGCGATGCGGTCCTCCATCGCCAGGGTGACCGAGCCGCGGTCTTCGCCGGTGACGCACGAGCGAGGCCTGGACCACCTCTCCCGACACGCGTTCGAGGAGCATGGCGGCCACCTCCGCGTCGCGCGTGGCGTCGAACACCACTGCCTCCCCTTCGTCGTCGGCGAGCGAACCGAGCACGGCGTCCTCACCGTCGGGGATGAACCGGATGTCCTCTCCCGGCGCGCGCAGGCCGAAGGGGACGTGCACGAAGCGCCCACCGAACGCCGCCACCACGTCCACGATGCCGGGACGGCCGGGAGACACGATCTCGGCGTCGATGACATCGACCGCACCCCTGTCGCCGCCGTCGCTATTACCGGCGTCATCCCAATCGGCCCGTCGCGCCGCATAGGTCGACACGAGGTCGGCGAGCGCGGCGCGCGCCGAGTCCGACACGCCGACCACGCCGGTCTCCGGCGCGTTCATACGAGGCCCCCGCTCCCGGCCGCGTCCGACCCCGCCTCGGGCCCTTCGGTGAGCTCGAACCAGTAGAAGCCGTAGGGCCCGAGCGTCACGCTATAGGTGCCACTTCCCACGGGCGGGAACGGTATCCGCCCCAGGAGCTCGATGGGATTGCGGTTGGCCCAACGAGCCAGGTCAAGCTCCGCAGGCTGGGCAAACCTGCTCAGGTTGTGCACGCACAGCACGGGATTGTCGCTCACCTCGGTGCGCCCGGCCCCGCGCCGGGAGCGACCAGAACGGCGGGGGCGTGCCGCCGGTTCCGATTGGGGCTGTGGGCTGCGCACGTAGGCGAGGATCGACGGGTTGGCGCAGGCCACCAGATCGAAGGCGCCGGTTCCGAAGACCGGGAATTGCTTGCGGGTCTGGAGGATGTTGCGGAGCCAGTGGAGATGCGAGCTCGGATTGCGGCGATGGGCTTCGACATTGACGGCTTCGAACCCGTACACCGGGTCCATGAGCGGCGGCAGGTAGAGCTGGGCGAAGTCGGCGCGGCTGAACCCCCCATTGCGGTCGGGGCTCCACTGCATCGGTGTGCGCACCGAGTCCCGGTCACCGAGATACACGTTGTCGCCCATGAGGATCTCGTCGCCGTAGTAGATGACAGGGCTGCCCGGCAACGAGAAGAGCACCGCGTGCAGGAGCTCGGCCAGACGGCGGTCCCCGTCGAGCAGTGGGGCGAGGCGGCGTCCGATCCCCATGTGCCGGCGCATGCGGGGGTCCTTCACGTACTCCGCCACCATGTAGTCGCGTTCCTCCTCGGTCACCTTCTCGAGGGTGAGCTCGTCATGGTTCCGGAGGAAGATGGCCCATTGGCAGTTGTCGGGGATCTCCGGCGTCTGGGCCAGGATCTCGGTGACGGGGAACCGCTGCTCGCGACGCACCGCCATGAACAGGCGCGGCATGAGCGGGAAGTGGAAGCACATGTGGCACTCGTCGCCGTTGCCGAAGTAGTCGACGAGGTCGGCGGGCCACTGGTTGGCCTCGGCCAGCAGCACGCGGTTGGGATGCGCGGCGTCGACCTCCTTGCGGAGCTGGCGCAGTAGGGCGTGGGTCTCGGGGAGGTTCTCGCCGGTGGTGCCGTCGCGCTGGAACAGATAGGGCACGGCGTCGAGGCGGAACCCGTCGAGACCGAGGTCGAGCCAGAACCGCACCACGCCGAACATGGCTTCGACCACAGCGGGGTTCTCGTAATTGAGGTCGGGCTGGTGTGAGTAGAAACGGTGCCAGTAGTACTGCTGGCGGGTCGCGTCCCACGTCCAGTTCGACGTCTCCACGTCCACGAAGACGACGCGCGCCTCGGGCCAGCGATGGTCGTCGTCGTTCCAGGTGTACCAGTCCGCTTTGGGATTGTCCCGCGA
>Ga0116219_10004278_pt1 | contig 10818 bp, 8 predicted proteins | sample Sb_taG_4_FD_91019 | JGI IMG/M metagenome (GOLD analysis project Ga0116219, IMG submission 91019) | Peat soil microbial communities from Weissenstadt, Germany - Sb_50d_6_BS metaG | ecosystem: Environmental > Terrestrial > Soil > Wetlands > Peat | place: Germany: Weissenstadt | collected 2010-09-21
CCACTGCACCGCCAGCCCGAGCAGGTACATGCCGTTGTAGATGCCGCCGATCACGAGGCCGCCCAGCACGCCGTGGACGGCCTTTCCCCGGCCTCCGAACAGCGAGGTGCCCCCGATGACCGCAGCCGCCACCGCATACAGGACGAGCTGGCCGCCGTTGACGTTGTTGGACATGCCGCCCAGGTACGAGGCATAGAGAAGGCCGCCGATCCCGGCGGTGAACGAGCACAGGACGAAGGCCCAGGTGCGGATGCTGGTCACTTTGATGCCCGCTCGACGGGCTGCCTCCGGGTTGCCGCCGATGGCGTAGATGTAGCGGCCGTAGCGGGTGCGCTGGAGCAGGAACGTCCACGCGCCGAGCACGCCGAGGACGATGAAAATGGCCCACGGGACCCCCTCGAGCGTGCCGACGGCGGCGCGGTTGACGTTGCACACCCATACGACGGCGATGCCCACCACCGCCATGAAGAGGATCTTCACGACGCTCAGGCTCACCGGAGGCGCCACCAGCCCGCTCCGCCTGCGACGAGAGTCGCGCAGATAGAGGTTCGCGCCCAGGCCAGCCACGATGAGGGCCATGACGATCCACCCTTGTGTGGGCGTGATGTGACCCCACATGAGGTTGTAGAGCGCACGCACGTTGGTCTGGGGCCCGCTCAGGCTGGGGTAGCCGGAGAACGGCCCGATGGCGAGGACGATGAGCAGCACCCCGTTGAAGATGAGCAACCCGGCCAGGGTCACGATGAAGGAGGGAAGCCGTAGCCGGGTGACCAACGTGCCCTGCAGGAATCCGATGAGGGCGCACGCCAACAGCGCCACGATGATGGCCGCCCACCACGGCCAGTTGGACGTGCTCGGTTGCACGAGCTGCACGGCGATGACGGCGCCGACGGGGCCGACGTAGCCGATGGACAGGTCGATCTCGCCGAGCAGCAGGGCGAAGGTCTCGGCCATAGCCAGCACCATGAACACGGCACTCTGCAGGAAGAGGTTCACGATGTTGCCGGCCGAGAGGAAGACGTGGTGCGGGCTGATCGCCTGGAAGACGATGACGATGGCCACCAAGCCCAGTACGACCGGGAGCATCCCGCTCTCCCCGCCTCTGATACGGAGCAGCGCGGCGCGCACGTACTCCCGCATGGTCTGGGCGCCGATCTCGGCCGGGACCAGCGGCGCACCACCCTCGGCGGCGGTCAGGTCGACAGCGGGCTCGGTCGGTGATTGGACCGGCGCCAACGGCGCGTCGGCAGGGTTGGGCACGGGGTCAGCCATCCCCGACAGCTCCATCGCCGGAACCCACACGTGTTCCCGCCACGCCCAGACCCCCCGTGGTCATGTACTCGACGACAGTCTGTCGGTCGAACGCTGACGCCTTGTCCTGCACGACCATTCTCCCCAGGTAGAGGACGGCGATGCGGTCGGAGACGGCGAAGACGTCGTTGAGGTTGTGGGAGATCACCAGCACGGCCAGCCCGTGGTCTCGCAGGCGTCTCATGAGGTCGAGCACCATCGCCGTCTGGGTCACGCCCAGGGCGGCGGTCGGCTCGTCCATGATGACCAGCTTGGAATTCCACATCACTGCCTTGGCGACCGCCACCGACTGCCGCTGTCCCCCCGACAGCGAACCCACGGGCTGGCGGATCGACCGCACCGTCGTCACCCGCAGGCCGGCCAGGGTCTCCGCCGCGGCGCGCTCCATGGCGTCTTCGTCGAGCAGACGGTGACGAAGCCGCTCGCGCCCCAGGAACATGTTCTGGACGATGTCCAGATTGTCGGCCAGGGCCAGGTCCTGATAGACGGTCTCGATGCCCAGGGCGGCGGAGTCGTGCGCACTGCGGATGCGGACCGGCCTCCCCTCCCAGTAGGTGTGGCCCCGGTCCGGCTCGTAGATGCCCGAGATGCACTTGATGAGGACCGATTTGCCGGCGCCGTTGTCACCGGACAGCGAGGTGACCTGGCCGGCCGGCACGTCGAGGTCCACGTCGGCCAGCGCCTGGACCGCGCCGAAGCTCTTGTAGAGGCCCCGCACCTTCAGAAGGGGCTCGTCCCCCGTCGCCTCGGCCATCTCGTCACTTTCGTCGTGCCCACGCTACGGCATTCTCGGACCAGACGCGGGACCGCCGCCGCACGAAGCGGCGACGGTCCCACACGTCAGGTCCGGATCCTGCGGATTACGGAGTGATGCCGGCGGCGCTGCAGACGCTGGTGCCCACTGCGGTGCACAGCGTCGAAGCCGAGATGAACTGGTCCTTGATCACCGTCGACGCCATGTTGGTCGCGTCTACCCACGTCGGGGTGAGCAGGGAGGCGGGCTGTGCCGTCCCCGTCACGCCCTTGGGAGGCGTGGTGGTCGAGTTCACCAGGGACGAGGGCGGGGTCTTGCCCGCACGCAGGATCGTCGCCAGGGAGACGGCGTCCTGTGCCTCGAGGTAGACGGCCTTGTAGACCGATCCGCACTGGTAACCCTGGAGGATGTTCTCCATGCCCTGCAGCGTGGCGTCCTGGCCGGTGGTGGGGATCTTCTTGGCACCGACACCCTTGTTCTTCAGGACCGTGACCACGGCCTCGGCCAGGCCGTCATTGGCTTCGACGGTGGCGTTGATCGTGGGGTGAGCGGTGAACTGCTGGGTGAAGATCGTGGCACCGGTGGCGTTCACCCAGCCAGGCGTGATCTGGTCGCCGACCAGGGTGTAGCCCTTGCTGTTGGTCAGGCCCGCCGTCAACGGTGTCGTCGTGGAATTCCAGATCACCGAGTTGTAGCCCTGGGCGAACGACACTGCGTTCGGGTCTGTGTCCTCACCGCCGTCGAGCTCGAAGACCTTGGGACTCGAGACGCCCCACGAGGCGACGCACGATTCGAACCCCTGGCCGATGAGCTTGCCCACCTGAACGTTGTCGAAGCTGACGTAGTAGGTGTTGGTGCCCTGGAAGGTGGCCCGGTCGTAGCTGATGGCGGCGACGCCGTGCGAGGACAGGTACGACTCGACCTCGGCCCCGACCGTGCTGTCGATCGGGTCGAAGACCACCACCTTGGCGCCCAGCGACACGTCGGCCTGGGCGTCGGCGAGCTCAGTGGCGTCGACTCCCTGGGCGTTGTCGATCTTGAAGTCGGAGGAGCTGTACCCGGCCTGCTGGAACGCCTTGGTCAGGTACGGGGCGTCGAAGTTGACATACCGTGTCGACGAGGTGGTGTCCGGGAGGATGACGCCCACCAAGCCCTTGCCGGCCGCGGTGAGCGGCTTGAACTTCGCCATCTCCGAGAAGGTGACGTCGAACGACTTCACACTCAAGCCGGCGGGCACGCTTGCCGCCGACGACGCCGAGGTCGTCGTCGTCGAAGCGGTCTTGGGAGTACTGCTGCATGCCGCCGTCGTCCCCGCTATGGAGAGGGCTGCGATTGCGACCCCCCACCGCTTCATGCGGGTTTTGCGAACAATGTCCATGTTCTGTGACCTCCCTAGTTGGCAGCCTGCGTGGCTACACTCATCAGTCCCCTGCTCGCACGACCGCAAGCGGCGAAAACCCGTCCGTAACACTGACGCCGTCACGTGTGCCCCCTCGCCACGTGTTCATCTGCCTCAGGCCAACAGGGCCGAAACTCCCTGGTGACGCCGACGAACAGACTGCAACGTCCTTTCCCCTCGGGTGCACCCCTGTGATCACTGGACCAGAACCTAGCGCTTCGTTTCGTCACATGTGTGCAATGTCTTCGTTCATTGGATCACAAGCGTGGCCCGAAGTGGGAGATGGTCGGAGCCGCCGATGCGCAGGACCTCTCCGGACTCGACCTTCACGGACCTCCTGACGAGGATGTGATCGCTCTGGGCGAAGGGCCACCACCACCATGCGGGCCACGTTCGGCCTCTCACGGCGCGCGCCCAACCCGGGAACAACATCGTGAGAGGTGGTCCCCACAAGTTCATGTCGCCCGCCAGCACGGCGGGCACCGGGGCCAGGTCGTGCAGCGCGCCGCGCAAGGCGGTGATGTGGAGCGGTGACCCCTGGCTGAGATGGGCGAGATGGGTACCCGCCACGCGGAAGGGGATCCCGGTCCCGGGGAGCTCGACGTCCACGACGATCGCACCCCGACGGCATGGATCGGTGGGCAGCTTGCCCAGGTCGATGGTCTGTGAGCCTTGCACCGGCAAGCGCGACAAGACGGCGATCCCCCAGGCGCCCCGTTGCACCGCCTTGTGGTCGGACCGGGCTCCGTCCCGGTCGCGGTGCCGGGCCGATTCGGGGTGCGGCCGGTCGAGCCGCATGCCGTGGACGTTTCGCGCCCAAAGACGCGGGCCCCACCGGTCCGGGGCGACATCGGGAGGGGCCACGATCCGCCCTCGGGCGAAGAACAATTCCACCGCGTCGTAGCCCAACCGGCGCGCCACGCTCTGCGCCATGGAGACCCCGTCGTCGGGAGACCACGTCTCCTGGAGTATCAAGACGTCGGCGTCGACCTGACGGCACGCGGCCACGACGTCGAAGGGCCGGCCCCAACCGTCGACGCCGCCGTGCACGTTGTAGCTGGCGACGACCACTCGCGTCATTGGACCGGCAGGCTACCGACCGGTCGCCACCGGAATGGCGACCGGGAGCGTCCTCCGTCCGGGCCGCGGCGCAGGACCCCGGTCCCGGAGAACGGGCCGCAGCGCAGGACCCCGGTCCCGGAGAACGGGCCGCAGCGCAGGACCCCGGTCCCGGAGAACGGGCCGCAGCTCAGGCGTGCCAGGCTCGATCAACGCTCCTCGCGGTCGGTCCCCGCACGCCGGTGCCCCGGGCACCCGGTTCTCGGACACGCTCGGTGACCTGGCTCAATCATCTTCAGGCGATGCCGATAACAATTGGGATGACGTTGTTCCCGAGTGCCTTCGGCAGCGACCGCCCCTGGGTCATGGGTGCTCTGCCCCACCCGCTCCGGGGTCTCCGCAACGTCGTCAAGCACCTGCTCGCCCGCTCCGAGTCGGTCACGACCCCCGTCCTCTCGGTCGTCACCTCCAATGCCAACGGGACTCGCAACCACCGCCCCGAGCCGCGACTGAAATGGACCGATCGGCGCCGCGCCCCCGACGGCGACTTCGCGGCGTCGGCCATCCTCAACGTCGAGCTCGCCAGCACCGGGGTCCCCCGGCGCGGCAACTCCTGGGACGTGGTGTCGGACTTCGCCCTCTCCTACGACGGGTACGGCTACTGGGACGACCTGCACGAGTTGGCCAACCGGGTCCTGCAGAGCTGGACCCGGAGCCGCGTGTTGCCGGCCACCATCGACGAGCTCCGGGGATGCCTCTTCTACGAGCAACGAAGGTGGCACCACTTCGGCGAAGACCCCGCCGGACGGTCCGCCGAGTACATGTGGGCGATGATCGACGCCATCGCCGCGCTCTGCGCCCCGGTCACCGGTGCCATGAACCACCTCTCCGATCCTCGACCGACGGCGGCGCGCGAAACCCACGTCACGCTGTTGGCCACACCTCAGGATGCGTCGGAGCATGTCACGCGGCGACGGCCGACACTGCGACCGCTGACCGCCGGCATCGAGCGCCTCGTTCCGGTCGCCGCGGCCGAGGCCCATGTCCGGCTGATGTCCACCATCGAGGACGGGGCGATGTCGCGCCATCCGTCGGCGCACTCCTCGAGGCGCTCCCCGGACCACCCCTCCGCACACCCCTCCACTCAGCCCCCCGCGCAACCCTCGATGCAACCCTCGGAGCGCGCTGCATCGCGCGGGTCGAAGCACGCGTCGTCGACGATCCGCGACTTGCGGCCCATGCCGTCGGCCGAGCCGTTGCCCAAGCCGCCTGTGATCGTGCGACGCTCCCGAGAAGCGTCGGGCGCTCCGAACCGACCCGGTGGTGCGGCGAACGCCACTCGCCAGCCGAAAGACGCACACCCGTCGAACGGTGCGCGCCGCAGGCTCGAGCCCGGGCCTGGTCCCTCCGGGGGAGCTCCCGCGTCGGTCACCCCGTTGTGCCACGAGTTCTGCGACGACGACTCCGGCTACCTGGCTTGGGTGGCAAGCCACCCCCAGGGGTACGTCTTGAACCAACCACGGATGACGCGCCCCAAGGCACCGACCCTGCACCGCGTGGGTTGTGCCGCCGTGGCGCCCCGCGACGGAGTCGAGGCCCTGACGGCGGGAACGGTGAAAGTGTGCGGCCCGAGTGCCGACGCACTGCAGGCGTGGAGCATGGCGCAGGGAGCGGACCGCCCCACGGCGTGCCGACGCTGCGACCCCTTGAAGCCGTCCCACTGACGCTCGCGACCGCCCATCGGCTCTGACGCCGCGTCGGCCCTGACCGCCGCGTCGGCCCTGACCGCCGGACGATCCCGACCGCAGATCGGCCCCGACGCCGTACAGTGAGGCGGTGCTCCTCGTCGCGGCCTCGCCCACGCTCGACCACCACGACGTGGGGCCCCATCACCCCGAACGCCCCGCTCGGGTCCAGGCCGCACTGAAGGGAATCGACGCGGCCGGACTGGGCGACGCCGTCGTCACGCTCGAGCCGCGCCGGGCCACGCAGGAGGAGCTCGCGCTCGTCCACCCGGTGTCGTACCTCGAGGCGTTGCACGCCTTCTGCGAAGCCGGCGGCGGAGCGATCGACCCTGACACGATGGCATCACCCGGTTCCTGGGACACCGCCTTGTTGGCGGCGGGTGCCGCCCTCGAGGTGGTCGACGCGTTGGCGCGGGGCGAGGGAGACGTCGCCTTCGTGGCGGCCCGGCCACCGGGGCATCACGCGCTGGCGGCGGAGCCGATGGGCTTCTGCCTCCTGAACAACGTCGCCGTGGCGGCCGCCTCGCTCGCCGCCCGGGGAGAACGGGTGCTCGTCGTCGACTGGGACGTCCATCACGGCAACGGCACGCAGGCGATCTTCTGGGACGACCCCCGGGTGCTGTACGTGTCCACGCACCAGTGGCCGCTGTACCCGGGCACGGGCCGCGTCGCCGAGACGGGCGGCCCGCAGGCCCCCGGTCTCACCGTCAACATCCCCCTGCCGCCGCGCGCCACGGGGAACGTGCTCCTGCAGGCTCTCGACGAGGTCGTGGCGCCCGTCGTGGACCGTTTCGCCCCCACTTGGGTGCTCGTTTCGGCCGGGTACGACGCCCACCGGTCCGATCCCATGGCGGGGCTGCACCTGACCGCGGGTGACTTCGCCGACCTCGCCCGCCGCGTGAAGGGGTTCGCCCCCGGACCGGGCCGGCTCGCACTCATCCTCGAGGGCGGCTACGACCTCGACGCCCTCCGCCTGTCGGTGGGCGCCAGCCTCGCCGCCGTGCTCGACGTCGAGTTCCGCCCCGAACACGCCTCGAGCGGTGGGCCCGGGGAAGAGGCCGTCGAGGTGGCCCGACGTGCGCACCTCGAAGGGGAGAGCGCACCAACGTCGTGAGGACCACGCCATGACATCGACGAGCCGGGACCATCCCCGCTCCCACGAGCTGCCGCCGCCCCGGGCCCAGCAGGTGGCCGAGCGCGTCTACGCCTACATCCAGCCCGACGGCGGCTGGTGGATCAACAACACCGGCATCGTCCTCGGCGAGCACACGGTCCTGTGCATCGACAGCTGCGCCACCGAGCGGCGCACGCGCGCCTTCCTCGAGGTGGTGGACGGGTTACAACGCCAACCGGGCGAAGAGGGCCAACACCGCAGGGCACGCATGCTCGTGAACACCCATCAGCACGGAGACCACACCAACGGCAACTGCCTCCTGCCCGACGCCACCATCATCGGCCACCGCCGCTGCCGGGAAGCCATCCAGGCCTTGGGCATCCTTCGTCCCGACGGACTGTGGGAGCACGTGGAGTGGGGCGATCTCGAACCGGCACCGCCGTTCGTGACCTTCGAGCACCGTCTCGACGTGTACGTCGACGACCTGCTCGTCGAGCTCCACCACTTCGGCACCGCTGCGCACACCACCAACGACGTGGTGGCGTGGATACCCGAGCACCGCGTCCTTTTCACCGGTGATCTCGTGTTCAACGGGGGCACACCCTTCGTCCTCATGGGATCGGTGGCCGGGTCGCTCCTGGCCCTCGACTGCCTGATGGAGCTCGACCCCGCCGTGATCGTCCCCGGCCACGGAGAAGTGTGCGGACCCGAGGTGGTCGACGCGGCCGGGGAGTACCTCCGCTTCCTGCAGGAGATCGCCGCCGAGGCCAAGCGGTCCGGGTTGACCCCCCTCGAGGCCGCCCGCCGCGCCGACCTCGGCCCTTTCGCCGCCCTCACCCATCCCGAGCGCCTGGCCGGCAACCTGCGCCGCGCCTTCGCGGAGTGCGAAGGTGCCCGCCCCGGCGACCCCATCGACGTCGCCACCGCGATCGCCGAGATGGTGGCGTTCAACGGCGGCCGGCCCTTGACGTGCCAGGCCTGAACCGGCCCCGGTTGACCGATTGTTGAGGCTGGATAGACCCTCCGGTGAGCCGGGCCTGCCAGGGTTGCACCCACGAAGGCGGCCGGACAAGGGGCGGCCGCTTCTTCTGCCGGGGGGCCCATGTCCATCGTCGACGACCGCATGCACGCCATAGGGGATCAGGCGCGCCACGAACGTCTGTGGCAGACGGCGGATCCCGGTCCCTTCGCCGCAAGCTCCGGGTTCCGGGCATCGGCCCATGGGACCGGGCCCGACACCAGGCACCTGTCCGATTCCGTCTTCACCGGCCTCGGGGCGGGCGACCAGTTGTGGCAGGCCCGCATCGACCTCGTGGTCTCGTCCGGCCTCTCGGGGGACGCCGCCCGCCAGGCCCGCCAGGATGCCCAACGCGCCCAGTCCGGGGCGTCGTTCGACGCCGTGCGCCAGATGTGCCAAGAAGATCTCCGTCCGGTCCTCGAGTGCAGTGCCGAGATGCTCCAGGAATGGGGCCTCGAGGCGCGAGTGACCGAGACCCTGCGCGACGAACCGGTGCGCGTGCCGCGCAGCTTCGACCTCGCGTTGTGGATCGCCCGATTCGGTGACCGGGGCCCGGGCAAGCTGACCCTCACGGCCACCGAAGGGTGCGACTTCGTCCGCATCAAGGTGGCGGTGGGCCCGTCGAGGCGCAATGGCGAGGTGAGCGAGCACGTGGGGACGACGATCGCGTCGGATCTCTGCGAAGCCCTCGTGGGCGGCCTGGTGGCGAACCTCGTGGAGCAGCTCTTCAGCTCGTGACCGGCGTGAGGCGCTCGGCCAGGTAGGCGAGCGACAGCGGATAGCGCCAGCTGGTCCCGCCGTGGGTGCCGTCGAAGAGCTCGAAGTGCACATCGGTCACCCCGATCTCGGCCAGCGCGTCCCGGAAGGCGACGGCGCCGAGGTCCAGGTACCACTCGTCATGGGTCCCGCCGTCGATCCACACCGCCCGTAGTGACCGCAACGCGTCGGCGTGGGCCCGGACCATCCGCACCGGGTCCCACGCCAGCCAGCGTTCCCACACCTGGTCGCGCAGGCGCCCGGTGGTGGGGTCGAAGGGCAGCACCGGGCTCCCGTCGTCGTCGGAGGAGAAGCAGGCGGCCACGCCGAGCATCATGAGGAGCGTGTGGTCCTCGGAACGGGTGAAGGCGGGCCGGCTGCGGAAGTCCTGCCACCAGGCGCCGATGTCACCACCCCAGTCGCGCAGTGCCCGCACCGCCTTGGGGAATTCGGGGATGTAGCAGCACTCGTACAGCGCGTCCCCGGCATGGGTGGCGAGACCGCCGAACAGGTCGGGACGCAGCATGGGTGTGATCATGGCCCCGAAGCCACCGCTCGACTTCCCCTGGATGCCGCGGTGGGCGGCGGAGTCGAGGGTGCGATAGCGCGCGTCCACGAACGGGACGACGTCCTCGCACAGATAGGTGTGGTAGCGGCCCGTCCCCGGAGAGTCCACGAACTGGGATCCTCCGTACGCGGTCCAGGCATCGACCCACACCACGATGCACGGAGGGGCCTGGCCCGAGGCGAACAGCGCGTCGGCGGTCTCGGGGAAAGGCCGCCGGAAAGCCTCCCGGTTGCCCCACATGGCCAGGGACCCGGTGTAGCCCTGGATCACGTAGACCGACGGCAGACGCCGGTCGCTGTGGTCGTAGCCGGGCGGCACGTACACCCACAGGGGGCGCTGCACCGGATCGCCCAGCGGGTTCCCGGCGAGGGCGGCCGAGGTCACGACGTGCTCGTCGATCCTCCCGGCCAGCTGTCCACTCCAGGACCACGACACGGCACCCTCCTCATCGGGGCGCGCCGGTGGAGCGCCCCGCCCAGGATGGCATGCCGACGATCCGCGTCGGGGTCGACGTGGCGACGTGGCGACGTGGCGACGAGGCGACCCGGTGGCGTGTCGTGGTGCGGGGATCAGACCGCGTGTGTCGTCGGTTGCGACGTCGTCGACAGCCACAGGCGCAGCTGGTCGACGGGCATGGGCCTGGCCAGCAGGTACCCCTGGGCGAGATCGCAGCCCGCGTCGCGCAACGTGGCGAAGACCGCGTCGGTCTCCACCCCCTCGCCCACGACCCGCAGGTTCAGGTTGTGGCCCAGGTCCACGATGGAGCGCACGATGGCGGCGTGGGCCGGGTTGGCCAGCATGTCCAGGACGAAGCTCTTGTCGATCTTGAGCTCGTGGACCGGCAGCGAGGACAGGTAGCCGAGAGACGTCTGCCCGATGCCGAAGTCGTCGAGGCTCACCCGGACACCCACCGCGTCGAGCTGGGCCAGCACCGCCGCGGCCCGCGGGGGGTCGGTGAGCAGGGACGTCTCGGTGATCTCGACGATCAGGCGCCGGGGAGGGACGCCGAGCTCCTCGAGCACGGCGATGACCTGCTCGGCGAACCGTCCCCGTCCCAGGGTCCGGGCCGACACGTTGACCGACACCGACACGTC
>Ga0116219_10004280_pt1 | contig 10815 bp, 11 predicted proteins | sample Sb_taG_4_FD_91019 | JGI IMG/M metagenome (GOLD analysis project Ga0116219, IMG submission 91019) | Peat soil microbial communities from Weissenstadt, Germany - Sb_50d_6_BS metaG | ecosystem: Environmental > Terrestrial > Soil > Wetlands > Peat | place: Germany: Weissenstadt | collected 2010-09-21
AGACTTGGGCGACATTGGCCTCCGGGTTTACCCCTATAGCGGCCGGACTCGTCCTCCCTTCTGTCCCTTCGTCGCAAAGATATGACGCTCGCACTGCGGCTTCCAGTCCACCTGCGGCGTCGATCAAAATCCCGAAAGCGCGCCACCGATCTTCGCGCGACGTGGCCGCGGCCAAGGCGCGTTCCTCATCAGTGGCCTGTTCGGGATGGTCCTTGACCATTGTATAGGCGTGAAAAATGACGCGCGCCCTTTCAACGTCAGCGCCAACGTGAACACCGCGCTCCAACCGTTCGATGCGGCGCTCCAGCCGGTTCATCGGCTATCGCCTTTCAGTTGAACTGGCGCGCTGCTCCAGCGCGGAGTTGACTTTTCCCACTTTCCTGTTGGTTGAAGTCCTCAAAAACCTCACCTACTACGCCATTATACGTTCCCCGGGTATGCAAGTAGTCGAATACCGGGGCAAGGACATTGTGACCGCGCCCGCGTCATCATATCGTGCCGCCCGAATGACTGGCGACCGAACATTGCAAATTCTCTCAGGGGCGCAATTTGGGGACCGAAGCGTGAAATTCTGTCGAGTTTTCAAAGGCAAAATTTCTCTGATCGAACCGGGAGTTCGAATCCCACTTGGTCCGCCAGCTAGTCGGGTCGGGCAATATGTGCTGCGTTGGTAGCGTACTGGGACCAGTGGCCGCGTCTTGCAACTGACCCGAACCGCACGGATCACGCGCATGATGGAGCTGCAATCGACGATCACTTGTCCAGCGTGCGGGCATGCGGCGTCGGAAATGATGCCAACCGATGTCTGCTTGCGTGTTTACGACTGCAAGGGGTGCGGGAGGGGCCTGAGGCCGAAGAAAGGCGACTGCTGCGTTTTCTGCTCCTACGGCTCGGTGCCTTGTCCGCCAAAGCAAGCAGAGCGCATCGAACAGGTCGACCAATCGGCCAGTAACTAAGTCGAGTCTCAGCGCAGGATTTACACTACTCAAGTATGGATACAGTAAGGGTTGCCGGAGGGAGACAAATTTGCGCTGTGCAAGCCTGCACATCAGTGCGCACCGGCATACTCGCGGCGGACGCTAGCCTGCCCTTCGGCAACTCGGCTCTGATTGCAACCGAGCCTTCGTAAACAGAAATCCCTTCGGGTGAGAATTTCGGCTTAAAAATTTGTCCCGCCGGATAGGTGATCTTGGCGTCAGGCGCGCTTGGTACCGTGACCACGGTCGGAATGAGATAGTCGATCGAAGCAGGATTGGCATTCAGATGGTAGCCGGGATCTATGGTGAGGGTGATGAGGATTTCGTCGTGGTCGGCATAAGAAGCGCCTTGGGCCGCCACTTTCACATGGGCGGCGCTGTCCAGAGTGGACTCCGTCTTAGCCTCCACAGTTTGCCCGTAAAGTGCGGCATAGGCGGTGAGGCTTGCCCAAGCGGCGGGCGCAGATTGAATTTTGTTCGTCATGCGCGCCAGCATCTTCGTCGCCGTGTCGGCATAGCGCGCGTCAGCCTTGCCCAATTGCGCTAAAAGCGCATAGGCAGCCGATGTCCCTGAAGGCGTATCATGATCGTCGAGATCGATCGCCGGCGTCACCAAGCTCGCATCGGCCACGGAGATCACGACCAAACCATGCGGGTTGATGAAGCGCGTCAGGATGGCTGAGGCAAGAGCTTGAGCGCGCGACACCCAGACCGGCTCGCCGGTCGCTTCGCCGAGGGCGAGATAGGCGAGCCCGAGCATCGCGTAATCATCGAGGAAGCCTTCGCCCGCCGCCTCACCCTGGAATAGATGGTGGCGGAGGCGGCCGCTCGTTTCATCGAAGGCGTGCTGCCAAAGGAACTCGCCGGCGCGGCTCGCGGACGCGATCCATTGCGGTTCGCCAAGGATTTTCCCCGCGCGCGCGAGGCCAGCGATGGCGAGCCCATTGAGCGCCACCACGATCTTGTCATCGCGTGCCGGCTGCGGCCTGAGATCGCGGACCTCAAGCAGCTTGGCCCGCAATGGGGCGAGCTCGGCCACTCTGCCTTGAAGGTTCGCTCTGCTCTCCTCTGAGGCAATCTGATCCCGGCGGATTCGCAATACTCCTGGACCATTCGGTGCGCTCGGCATTGGAGTCAGCTCATAGAGGCCAAAAAAACGATCGGCATCGGCCGGTCCCAGGACGTCTGTGATCTCGGCCCGCGTCCACAAATAGCTCTCACCCTCCTTGCCTTCGATGTCGGCGTCCTCGGCGGTGTAGAAGCCGCCGTCCGGTGCCGTCATCCGCCTGGCGAGGTAGCCGGCGAGATCGACGGCGATGTCGCGTGCGAGAGGCTGACGCGTGATTGCGTAGTAATCGGCATAGAGCCCGATCAACTGGGCATTGTCGTAGAGCATCTTCTCGAAGTGGGGGACGGACCAGGTTGGCTCGGTACTGTAGCGGTGCATCCCGCCGCCAAGATGGTCGTGGATGCCCCCAAACGCCATGGCATTAAGCGTTTCGGCAACAGCTTGGAGCGACTCCGCGTTGCCGCTCAGACGATAGTCTGTCAGAAAAAGGTTGAGCACAGGCGCTTGCGGAAACTTGGTTCCATCGCCGCCATCGAGGCCGCCATATACCTTGTCGCGTTGGCCAAGAAATTGATCGCGCGCAATTGCCAGCCAATCGGCCGGCATCATCTTCAAGACGCTCGTGGACTTGCCACCGGTGTCGTGCGCCTGACCAAGCGCGCTTTGCACCTGATCGCCGATTCCCTCGATCTTGGCTGGGCTTTGTTGCCAATCATCGTGGATCAGCTTGAGAATAGTCGGAAAGCCATTCGTGTCCCCCTGATCTTCCGGTGGGAAATAACTTCCGGCAAAAAAGGGCTTGAGGTCCGGCGTCAGAAACAGGTTGTTCGGCCATCCGCCCGAGCCGGTTAAGACCTGCCGCGCGAGCATATAGGTCTGGTCGAGATCGGGGCGCTCTTCACGGTCCACCTTGATGTTGACGAACCACTGATTCATCAGTGCGGCGATGGCGGGATTAGAATAGATCGTTCGCTCGGCCACATGGCACCAGTAGCAGGTGCTGTAGCCGATGGAGAGGAAGATCAGCTTGTTCTCTTTTCTTGCCTTCCCAATCGCTTCCTCGCCCCATGGGTACCAGTCGACCGGATTGTGGGCGTGCTGCAGGAGATAGGGACTGGCGGAGTCGATCAGCCGGTTCGTATGCGCTTCCGGTGGTGTCTCCGCGAATACTGGGGCAGCAAAAAGAACACACGCGACCGCGGCCCCGGCTAAAGGCGGCAGGGGGCTCATGGTTCATTCTCCAACTTGTACGCTGGTAAGGTCGTGAGCCGTTTGTCCTCGACGGGGCCACCCACCGTGAAGTGGTAGAAGCTCTGCCAGTCGCGCGAAAAGATGCCGAACACCTCGTGAACGGGATCATCGAAGTAGCAGCCGATCCCGGTAGAACGAATGCTCGCCGCTTCAGCTTCGAGGTACAGCACCTGGCCTACGAGCCCGGCCTCCCAGAAGAGATTTCGATAGAACGCAGCGCCGTAGGTAACCAGGCTGTCCATGTAGTCGGCGATCATCCCTAGGCTGAAGGCCCCATCTCCCGCGATGTCCTTACCGCAGGAGACGCTCGCAGCCAGAGCGCGGCAGTCCCCTTCTTTGAGCAGGTACAGCGGGAGCCCACGCGGGCACGACGGAGGCCGCCGCCACAGGAACTCGCGCTGCATCGCTTGCCGGAGTGGCTCGACCTTCTCCGGATCGCGAGCAAGCGTGTAGAGACCAGGAGAAAGGTCGTTCACGCGGTGCACGAAGAGGCCCAGGTGAATGCGTGGACGCCAGGGAATAGCGTCCCACGGCACAGATCGCCCGTCTCGGGTGGGCACGAGACGAGCGAGCATCCGGAAGAACGTCGCCGCGGAAATTGCGGTGGATGCGTCCATGCTCACGGCGCTTCTGCGGCCCAGGATGACTTTCTTCGCGGTGAACGAACCGGATCGAACTGGCGGCTCGAAGAGTTCCCCCTCCGAAGGAAACCCGGAGAAATCCTCGTCGATCGCAGTCGTCGGATTCGTAGTGGCAGCAGCAACCTCGTCGATCACCGGCCAGTCGACGCTGTGCTCGGGACTCAGCACGTTGGCCGTGCCATACCATCGCGAAGCGGCCCCCTGGGATGTGACCTCTTTGGATAAGCAGAGGCCCCGGTCACTGGCCCAGTTCCCCCGGACGACAACTGCCAAGAGTTCTGGATGTTCTCGCTCCGCGCCGGTGTAGTCGCCGTTGCGGTTGAGTCCGAGAAGCTGTGACACGGCGTCTACACGGTCGAGGAGGAAGAGTTTCCAGCCAAGGGCGGCAGCCGCGAAGCGCAGAGTCCCAAGGGCATGACCCACGTCATGTTGGCAGTACCGGAACGCGCGCTCGCCATACTTCCAGGCCTCTCGCCAATGAATGGACGAGAGCCCCACGAGGAATGAATCCTCCGGAAACGCGGTCATCAGGGCAGTCCAGACCGACGGGTCAACGTCGGCTCGACGCTCGAGACCGTGTTCCTTCGGTGCGTAGTGGTAGACGCCGGGACGGTCGTGGATGGCGCTAACGGCAGGCAGGAGCGCATATCCCTCCGTCGGGTGCAGGTTTCCGCTCGAGGGGTTGGCCCGAAGAGACCACGTCGTTTCGTGGAACCGTTTCCACGCGGTCAGCGAGAGGGCGTAGCGGAGGAACAGCGAGATGGAGTCGATCGAAAGCGGGGCTGGCTCCATGCTGTCGGCGACGTAAAGCTGCCAGTATGGAAGTGCTTGCCCCATCCTGGGGAAAGAAAGCCGAGCCAGCGACGCTCCCTCGTAGCGACGGAACGGATCTGGCTGTGTAGCCCAATCCATGTAGCCAACCGATGCGGCGAAGCGGTGGTAATGGTGCTTCGTTCGTTCGTGGTAGACCACCACGATTTCCTCGGCAGACAGGCTGCTCCCTTGCGAGCAGTCCGGCGAAGCCTCCGGTTCACCGTACAGGGGCAAGCGACCTAACACCATCGACCTCTCCGTCACCTGCTGCAGCGCTCGCGGAGCGCCTCCGCGCTTGTCAGGGGCGCTTCACAGGTGCGGTTCCTGCAAACGTAGGCGGTTTCTGGGCGCTCCTGGCGGTCGACCTTGATGTTGACAAAACGCTCGTTCATGACGCGGGGGAACGTCTGATCGGCAACGTCGCAGGAGCCGACCGAATGATGTTGGTCCCGGCCAGGGCTTTTCCGATCACGTCCGTCGTCGTCCGATCCTGCATCTCGGAATTGGTCTTGGTTCTTGACCCCATGTCTCGCCTCGCCATCGACGTCTCCTAGACCGTGCGCTGGTAGAAGGGTTTCTCGCCGGCCGCGTGGTCCGTCGTGTCCACGATGTCGACAATCTCCGGTGCCATCCTGCGCACCATGACCTCGAACCCCTGTCGCAAGGTTACGGAAGACGCAGCGCAACCCTGGCAGCCTCCGCTCATCGCAATGAAGAGGTTGCCGTGCCGAACGTCGATGATTGAGATCTTCCCGCCATGGCTTGCTATGGAACGATTCACTTCGCGGTCCAGGAGTTCCTGAACGCACGCACGAATCTCGCCGTCGGTCCGGCCCCGCGCGCCTGCGTTGTGAGGAGCCTCGAAGATGGCGGGCACACCTGTGAGCAGCTGCGTCCGGATGGTCCCGCCGATTGCCGATTTCAGCGCCGACCACGCGACACTCGGGTCCTTTCCAACCGTCACCACGGTCTCAGCCACGAGCACATGGGAAACGCCCGGCAGGGCGAAGAGTCGCTCGACGAGGGGCGAGCCGGATGCCCGATCCTTGCTGTCGAAAAAGAACGGGCCACCCGGATGCACCGTCCGGCTGACCGTGAACTTGCACGTGTCGGGGTCGGCCTGTGATGTCTCGGCGCGGATGGTGGTCGTCGGGTCGACGGGCAGGACCTCAGACATCTTCCACAACCCTGGCTGCGCCGCGTTCACCGAAGGCCCGCAGGTGCTCGAACGAGTAGATCCCCGTGCTGTGACCGTCGTTCCAGCTGATGGTGATGGCGTAGTTGCCCACGCTCGTGACGGTGCGGGGGGTCACGTCCGGTCGCACGCTCTTTGGATCCAGGAGAGGGCGCCCGCTCATCTCTTCGACACAGAGGGCGCATCGGCACGCCAATCGGAGGTCCCGGACATCAAAGTCGTTTCGGTCGCCGTTCTCCCAGAGCACGGACAGCGTCCGGGCGTCGCGCCGGCGCCAGCCAATCGCGGTGGTTCGAGAGCCCAAGGGCAGCACGGCGTCCTCCCTCCAGGCCGGGGCGCCCTCATTGCTGTCCCATGTCCATACAAAGGGCTTCAGCACGGTGGCCGGAGCGGCATGGAGTTGCTCCGCGAGCGCCGCGGCGATGGCGGCGTACGCCTTGGCGGCGACCGACTTCGGCTTGTCGACCACGATGGGGCGACCCTCGTCACCGCAGGTGACGACATCGGCATCGAGTGGGATGGCGCCTAGAAACGGGACTTCGAGTTGCCGGCTCATCTGCTCGCCGCCGCCGCGACGGAAGATATCTGTGCCCTTCCCGCAGTGAGGACAAGTGAAGGTGCTCATGTTCTCAATGATGCCGAGGATGGGGACATGCACGGTCTCGAACATTCGCAAACCACGGCGGGCGATCTTCAGGCTCACGTCCTGCGGCGTCGTCACGATGATCGCACCCGACAAAGGGTAGCTCTGCGCCAGCGTCAGCTGGGTGTCGCCTGTCCCGGGCGGGAGGTCGAGAATCAAGTAGTCCAGAGGTCCCCACTGCACCCCCCGGATGAACAGGTGAAGATATTTCCCCACCATCGGCCCGCGCAGAACCGCCGGCGCGTCGTCCCCGGTCAGCATGCCCATCGACATCACTTTTAGGTTGTGGCGATCGACGGGGACGATCTTGCCGTCCGGGGTGGTCGTGGGCGGCTGACCGACCGGAAGCCCCAGCATGCCAGGGATGCTCGGGCCGAGGATGTCCGCATCCACGAGCCCGATCCTGCCCCCGATCTGTCGGAGCGCGAACGCGAGATTCACGCTGACCGTGGACTTGCCCACGCCGCCCTTGCCGCTGCCCACCGCGATGACGTGGCGGATCCCAGGTAGCTTCTCTGGGCCGGCAGATGCTTGGGATGACGCGCCAGGCGCGTGCTGGTGATCGTGGTGCGGGTTGGTCGTCTGCATACCTCGGTTCCTTGAGATCTCGACTAGGCGGCTCTTCGGCGTGGCAGTGGACGAGCGCTGTCGTCGCTGCGACGACCGTGCCTGTCACGCTTGGGGTTCAGATGCATGCCGGTGATCAGCCGCGCGCCGCGCTCGAAAGTGACGTAGGACCAGAGCCATTGCGTTGCCACAATCAGCCGATTGCGAAGGCTGATCAGGAAATAAATGTGGGCGATGCCCCAGATCCACCAGGCAAGCCACCCCTTTAGCCGCAGGCCTGCGAACGCGATGACTGCCGCCCGCCGGCCGATCGTGGCGAGCTTGCCCCGCTCCCGATAACGAAAGGGCGGCGCGTGGGTCTTGCCGGCAAGGCGCGCCTTGATCACCTCGGCCACGTAGGCGCCTTCTTGCTTTGCGACCGGAGCCAGTCCCGGGAGCGGTTCACCGTTCGCGTCAAGCACGAGGGCGGTATCGCCGATCACGAAGACGTCGTCGGATCCTGGCAGCGTCAGTCGTGCGCCGACCTTCACCCGTCCCGCGCAGTCCGCCTCGACCCCCAGCCACGCGGCTGCCGGCGATGCGGCCACCCCGGCCGCCCAGATCACTGTGCCCGCTGGAAGGCGCTCCTCACGCAGCATTACGCCGGCCGCGTCACAGCCCGTGATTGCACGCCCAAGCCACACTTCGACGCCCAAGCTCCGGAGTGCACGCTCGGCATAGCAGGATAGGTCTTCGGGGAAGGTCGGGAGCAGCCTTGGCCCGGCCTCGATCAGCAGCACCCGCGTGTGCCTGGGATCGATGGTCCGGAAGTCGGCCGCGAGCGCCCTGCGGGCCAGTTCCGCAATAGCGCCGGCCATCTCCACGCCAGTCGGGCCACCGCCGACGATAACAATGGTGAGGAGCCGTTCGCGCTCTCCGGGATCGTTCTCCATCTCGGCTCGCTCGAACGCGATGAGCAGGCGGCGCCGAATCCCTGTGGCATCGTCGATGGACTTCAGGCCGGGTGCATGCTCGGCCCAGCCGTCGTTGCCGAAGTAGGCATGGGTCGCGCCAGTCGCGAGCACCAGAAAGTCATAAGGAACTTCCCGGTCGCCCATAGTTACAACATGCCGCTCGCGCTCGACGCCGGTGACCTCGCCGAGCAGCACCCGGGTGTTGCGTTGCCGCCGGACCAGACCCCGGATCGGCCAAGCGATCTCCGCCGGGGATAGACCCGCGGTGGCTACTTGGTAGAGCAGCGGCTGAAACAGGTGGTGGTTCTCGCGATCGATCAGGGTGACCTCGACGGCTGCCTTGGCGAGCCCTTTCGCGGCGGTCAGGCCGCCGAACCCGGCGCCAACAATGACCACGTGCGGCCGGCCCACGCTGCCGCGCGACACGAGCCCCAACCGGGTCGAATCCGACGCCTGATCCGAGCGAAGGCCCATGCCTCTTTACCCGCTCTTGCCATTGGTTGCCGTTGCCGCCCAGAACGCGACCGCGGCGTTGAACTCCCGCGCATGGAAGGCGCACGCCTCGAGTCCTGCCGCATCGCCGGCAAAGCGTCCGAGCCGCCGGGCGCAATCAAAGAACCCTGGGGCCGGGAGGCCGCCCCGCGCCTTGCTGATGGCGATGGCGGCGATGAACGGGCGGTCGGTCGCCGCGTCCTCCGCCATGAGTTGCTCCAACGCCTCGGTCACCTGATGAATCCTGTGCGGGGGCGTCAGCGCCAGTGCCTTTGCAAGCTCTTGGTAGGTGGTCGGAACCCGCCGCCCGGCGATCTTTTGCAGGTGCTTCCGAAGCCGTGAAGTGATCGTCTGAAGGCGGTTCCCATCGGGGTTCGTCGTTGCGGCGAGGTCCTCTGCTATGAATGTCATCACGCCTTCCTCACAAGATTGAACAGACTCAATGGATCGTTGTTAGTGCGGTGCGCGGCTCAGGCCGCCCTCGCCTCTCTGCTCATGACGCGGCGGGCGTCGGTGCAGATCCGCTCGACCATCGAGGCGAATCCGTTCGAGCGCTGCGGCGTCAAGTGCTCGGCCAACCCGAGACGCCGGAACACGCCCTCCGCATCGATCCGAACGATCTCGTCCGCGCGCCGGCCCGAGTAGATCGCAAAGAGGATGGCGATCAGTCCCCGCACGATATGGGCGTCGCTGTCGCCCTTGAAGCTGACGCGCGGCGCGGCCCCGGCGGCGGCGCCATTGACCTCGGTCGCGAGCCAGACCTGACTGGCGCAGCCGCGAACTTTGTTCGCCTCCGTTCGCGCCGCCTCCGGCAGCGGAGGCAGGGCGCGGCCGAGCTCGATCACGTAGCGATAGCGGTCCTCCCAGTCATCCAGGAGCTGGAAGTCCGCGAGGATGTTCTCGAGGGTCATGGGTCTTGCAGCTCATCTGCGACAGGAGACACCACGTCGCCAGCCCCGGCCTCTGCTCCAGTTCCGATGTCGCTGTCGCCAGGCTTGGGCGAAAAGTATCTCTCGTACTTGCCCGGCACGCTTTCCCACTCCTTGGAGTCCGCAGGGGTGCACTCATTCATGGTATCTACCATCGCGGTGCTCGCTCGTTGGCTGAAAATGGACGCAGAGGAGACCAGCGTCCTCTGGCTCGATTGCAACGCCGAACAGCAGGCATTCGAGGGCCGACCGGGTCGCGCTCGTTGAGCTGCAGCGGGTTTCTTCACCGAGGTGCGCGCAGTCCTGGCAAACACCGAAGCGTCGATGCGGCCCGCTCGCAGCTACCGTGGTCAGCACTTGCTGCAGGGCGTGGTGCATCGCGGTTTGCTCTTCCGCGTCGAGCGAGTCCACGGCGCACACCAGAACTTCGAACGGATCGCGCGCAACCGCTTCGTGACCTTTGTCCGTCAGTCGCAGACTGACGCTTCGCCCGTCCGCCTCCGATCGCTGTCGGACCAAGTACCCACCTGTCTCAAGCGCCTTGATGGTCTGTGTCGCGGTGCCACGGGTCGTTGCTTGAAATTCCGCGAATGCGGACGGGGTGCGGGAAAACGAGTTGGCGCGGGCGAAGAAGCGCAGCGCCATCCATTGGGCGGGGCTGAGGTCGCTGTGATAGCCCTCGGCTTGCACGAGCCGTCCCAGCAGCAGCAGCAGTTCCGCCGTTTCGCGCGCTGACATAATTGCCTCTCTGAAAATATAATAGTGTTTCGAAATCAAGTTGACAACCGATCGGACTCTGATAATTTTGTTTCGAAACTAGTTGGGCGCTGATCATAGCCCGCACCGCGGCCGCGCCGATCCTTAGGGCCGAATCCGGCCTCACCCAGCATTTTGAGGAAATCCGGCGGTTCCCAATGCCGGCCGCTATGCCGGGTGCGCTTCGGAGGAATTTGATCAAATGGATTCGATGCGGAATTATCAATTTGAAGAGGAGCATGACGGTTCCGCCGTTGAGCGTCCGGCTGACGTCGCCGATTTCCCGCGCGCCAAAGTAGCTGGGATCGATTCAGGTCATGAGCTTCGCTCGGACTGGCCCAGCGTACCCCTGCGCCGGGATGGCGCAGCCGCCACCGGCAGCATCGCGAATCAGGTCGACGATGCTCCGCGCTCGCGTGACCCGCTCGACGCGTACTTCCGTAACCTCGACAATGCCGAGTTGCTCTCCCGCGACGAGGAGCTCGCGCTTGCCAAGCGGATCGATGAGGCGCAGCGGGCGTTGCTGATC
>Ga0116219_10004283_pt1 | contig 10807 bp, 9 predicted proteins | sample Sb_taG_4_FD_91019 | JGI IMG/M metagenome (GOLD analysis project Ga0116219, IMG submission 91019) | Peat soil microbial communities from Weissenstadt, Germany - Sb_50d_6_BS metaG | ecosystem: Environmental > Terrestrial > Soil > Wetlands > Peat | place: Germany: Weissenstadt | collected 2010-09-21
ACTGCGCGGCTGAGTCCGTCCACTTGCCCGCACCAGTTGAGATAGTTGATGCCGCTCTCCAGAGCGCGTTCCACGTCCTCGCATTTCAGATGCGTATTCCCGCGCGTCGCCAGCCCCAGCCGGCAAACCTGAGGCAACCCAGCGCCCAGCGATGCCGTCCTCGGCATGCGAGGATCGTCGATGTGAGCGGAATCCACGACTAACTGTAGCGCGTGATTACGTCCGCGGAAATTCTGGCATAATGCGGATTTTTCGACTGGAAAGAACTAACGGTGATGCAACTCTTCCCGCGACCACGCTAGCTTGCCCAGCCTCCCTTGCGATTCCCAGCTCAACTGCCGTAGACGCACTCGGGCGCGCTTTGCGCGGTTGTCCTGTGCAGCGAGATTGGTCAGGTATTCGCGAACCAAAGCGTTAACAGTCGAGTTCCGTTCTGTGGCATAGCGGTGCACTGCGGCCAACACCTTGTTCTCTACCCTGAGCGTGATATTCCCCACTAGCACAGTATAGGGCCAACTCTTGCCGAGCCGTGACCAAAGGGAGCGGTGTTTTGAACGACAAGATAATCCTGGCCCTCCACGCCGCACTGTACTAGAGCTGCCTCAAATCTGCTTGCGTACCCTCCCTTCATTCGATAGATTCTTGGAGGATGGCAGGCCAAGGTCTGGAACGTCGTGAAGTCCTGGAAATTCTCTCTCTTGCCGCGGCGGCAAGCGGCTTCTCCGGTTTTCACCGCTGGCGCTTCATCTGCCAGCACAACGATCAAGCCGCCGTCACCGCCGTCCGTCCCGCCAGTTATACGCCCCAATTCTTCATGGCCACGGAATACGCGACGCTCGAATGCCTCACCGGCATCATCATCCCCTCGGATGGCAGCCCAGGCGCGCGCGAAGCCGGTGTCGCCGAGTTCATCGACTTCATGGTGGCGCATGAGCCCGCGGTGCAATACGAGTTCCGCACGGGCCTCACCTGGCTGGACGCACATGCTCGGACACTGCACGGCAAGCCCTTTCGAGAACTCGCGCCCGAACAGCAGTCCGACGTCTTGAAGCCGCTCGCGTATCACGCTCAAAACCGTCCCGCCGAAGAGGACGGCCGCAGCTTCTTCCATCTGGTGCGCCGCTACACAGTGATGGGCTTTTATACGAGCCGTATCGGACTTGAGGAGCTGAACTACCCCGGTCTCAAGTTCTACTCGGCATCTCCGGAATGCCCACACCATGACGATCCCGAACATCTACACCTGAAATCCAATGCCTAAGACGGTTTACGACGTCATCGTGATCGGCACCGGAGCAGGCGGTGGGATGGCGATTCATACGCTCTGCGACGCCGGCCTGAAGGTCTGCGCCATCAATGCCGGGCGCAGGCTGAATCCCTCAAAGGATTTCCGCAATCACCGCATGCCATACGACATGAAATTCCGCGGCTTCAACGATCCCAAGAAGCGCGCTCAGTCCTACGGCTACATGGATAACGAGTACACCGACGGCATCTGGGAGCACGAGATTACCTACACAACAGCGCCCGGCACGGAGTGGATGTGGCCGCGCTGTTACGCCGTTGGCGGCAAGACGAATTTTTGGGGGCGCTCCTCGGCACGCTTCGCCGAAATCGATTTCCGCGCCGCCAGCCGCGATGGCTACGATGTCGATTGGCCGGTCACCTACGAAGAGATCGCTCCGTACTATTCACGCGTCGAGAAGATGATCGGCGTCGCGAGCACCGTTCAGAACCGCCCCAGCAATCCCGACGGAGAATACCTGCCGCCTATGAAGTTTCGCTGCATCGACCGCATTCTCGAAAGCGGAGCGAAGAAGGCCGGCGTCCCTTATCTTCCCGATCGAATCGCTCAACTCACCCAGGCCCATGCCGGCCATCCTGCCTGCCACTATTGCGGCAACTGCACCGATGGCTGCGATACCGGTTCGTTCTTTTCGACTCCATGGTTCCTGTTGCCCTCGGCCGAACACAGCGGCAACCTGGAAATTCGCACGAACGCCATTGCCAAGAACATCCTGGTCGATGAGAACGGCCGTGCCAACGGAGTAGCCTACATCGATCGGCAAACCAAACAGGAAGTGGAAGCTTACGGCCGCGCGGTTGTGGTGGCTGCTTCGTGCGTGGAATCCGCCCGCATCCTGCTCAATTCGAAATCGCGGCAATGGCCCACCGGAATCGCCAATTCGAGCGGGCAAGTCGGCCGTAACCTGTGCGACCACATGTACGGCGGCGCCGCCGAAGGCTACCTGCCGCAGCTCGCGGGTCAACCGGGCTTCCCCGACAATGTATCCGGCTCAACCATCGCCTGGATGCCGCGCTGGCAGAATCTGGCCAACCCGCACGAGGAGAAATTCATTCGGGGCTACTCCGTGTATCCCGGCGGCGGATGCAGTGAATTTCCTTGGTATTTCGACAGCATCGAAGGCTTCGGCTCCGATTTCAAGCGCCAGATCAAGCGCCGCTATCCGACGCCCGTGAGCTTCACGATGCAAGCCCCGAGTCTGCGCCGCGACACCAACTACGTCGATATCGACCCGGAAGCGAAGGACGCGTACGGCATTCCCGTGGCGCGTATCCATTTTCGCTGGGATGAAAACACCTTGCTCATGTGGGAGCACGCCAAGCAGGCCTGTGCCGATGTTCTGAAGGCGGCGGGAGGCGAGCTGACCGGAGCATCGGAGGCACCCGAAATCCCTGGCTACAGCCTGCACGAAACCGGGACCTGCCGCATGGGTAACGATCCCAAGAAGTTCGTGACCAACCGATTCGGCCAGACACACGACGTGCCGAATCTATACGTCGCCGATGCCAGTCTATTCCTGAATTGCACGGATAAGACAACGACGATCTCCATTCTCGCCTTCTCGCTGCGCGCCTCGGAACATCTGCTGGATAATCTCCGCGCCGGGTGATCCTGAGTGTGACCGCTAAAGGGGCTATTTCGTGACGAGAGATTTCATCAAGTGTCTGTTGGCTCCCATGCTCGCTATGCCCGCAGTGGCGCAGGTCAGCATACTCACCTGGAAACGATTCTGACCCCATCGAATGTCAATGCGACAACCTTCGGTAAGAAAGCGATTCTGCATCGGAAAAATTCGCTGTTCTACAAGACGTTGAACGGCACCGAGGTAGGCGATCTGTACATGGGTCTGATCCACACTTGCGATCTCTGCGGGACCAACCCGGTTTGCGTCGCCTTCGAGTTTTGACTCTCCACAACGCCCTCGCTAGAACGTAAATCGAAAGGAGAATTCGCCCGCACGCGCGCCTCCGGTTTGAAAGAGCGGCGGTAAACCGGTGTTTGGTGTACCCGAGCCCAGCATCAAGTTCTGCATCGATGTGGGCTGTCCAAAGAACGGGCTGGAAAGAAAAGATACCGGGTTGGCAAACGCCGGGTGATTGAGCACATTGAAGATATTCACCGATACTTCAAGGGACAGTTGCCGGAGCAGCGGAAATTCCCGCCGCAGACTGGCGTCCAGTTGCGCCAGGCCGTTCCCGGTGATGGCATTGCGCCCCAACGATCCAGTGACGCCTGCCGAAGGCGCGCGGAATGCCGCCGGGTTAAGGCGGCGGTGCCCGGCAACCGAGGCATCCGTGATCCAGACCGGTACTCCAGGTACCAGGTCCGGGCGCCCGGCGTTGTCGAAACCCTGCCCGAGCGGCGGCTGGCTGCTCATCACGTCGATCGGGAAGCCGCTGCGCGCGCGGAAGATCCCGCTGACGGTCCAGTGACGAAGCGCCTCTGGCAGGCTGTTGCCATGCATGCGGTAGGATAGTGCCGCCGTCAACTCCTGGCGGATGTCGAAGTTGGACGATCCGCGGGCGTCGCTGAGTTGGTATCCGGGATGGATCAGGAAGAGCGACGAATCGTTCGAGCCGTCATCGATCGAGTGCGACCACGTGTAGGCCGCGGAGCCATAAAGGTCCCGCGTGAATGTGCCGCTGTAGCGGAACTGCGCCGCCTGGTAGTTGGAGGACCCTTCGGTAAGGGCGATCTGGCGGTCCAGGATTCCGGTATCGGGTTCAACGTACGCTTGGTTTCCGAGGAGATTCCTGCCCGTGGCCCCCACATACGCCGCCGACGCGACTCCGCCGCCGGTGCGCTTTTCCAGCGAGACCCGCCATTGATAGGATGCCGGAAGATGCAACGGCGGCGGTGTATCCGAGAGGAACCGTTCCACGTCTGCGGAGGTTCCCTGCGATGGCTGCGAAGTGCCGGGAGAGCCCGTGGACGAATCGATTCCCGGTCCTGTGCCGGCCAGCAGCCAACTGTTGAACGGAGCGCCATTGATCGGATTGATGGACGCTCCCAGCGTGGGGTCGTAAAAGAGGCCGCCGCCCGCGCGCAGGACCACGCCGCGCCACGGAAGCCGCCAAGCCAGGCCGATCCGCGGGGCCAATTGCCCATACCGCATCGGCCACGGCGCGGTTCCATTGATGACGGCGTAGTTGGTGGTCTGCCAGTCCGTCCCGGTCCAAAGGCCAGTGATGGTCGGGATCTGCGGCTGGCCTGCGGTGGGCGGAGTCACTTCCCACCGCAGCCCGTAGACGATATTTAGAGAATCGCTCAGCTGCACTGTATCCTGCGCGAACATGGAAATAGCATTCACCTGCCCGCCGTACCGCGCAGCTTGTGAATAGGTGACGGCGAGCGGATCGTTTGCTAACAGGCCTTCGAGGCTGGAAGCGACGCCCAAAACGCTGCTCAGTGTGGCGTTGCGAGAAGGTCTCAGCAGCGTGTAGTCCAGCCCCGCCCGAAACTCGTGGCGGCCCATGCGCCGGGAGAGCGTATCACGCAATTCCCACTGATCTTGCCTGCCCTGGCCGAAAGCGTTGGAAACGAATTGCCCGAGACCGGGCACGGACAGCCCGAGCAAGGTGTTGCCTCCACTGCCGGGAGGCCCCAGTAGGGATAGGGATATCGGACCCAGACCCGGTCCGAGGGTGTAGATTTCACTTCCCGTAAAGGCCGGGACGATTACGCCGGGCAGCAGGCCGGAACCTACCAAAGCAGAGAGCGCCCACGCGGAGGAACCGTCGGAGGAATTCAACGTGGCGCGCGAGTAGCTCAGGCGCAGATCGTGAATGAACCCCTCACTCCGCCCCATCGTCAAACCTAGGGTGGCACTGATCCAATTGAAATTACTGTTGACCCAGTTGTTCTGCAAATAAGAGCCCGCGGAAGGCGATACCACCAGACGCGCGAACAGATTCCCGGCCGTTCCCAGCGATTGATCGCCGCGCAGGCTCAAGCTGCGGAGGCGTGCATTGCTGTTGTTCCCAGAGATCGCCTCCGCCTCGCCGCCGCCGAGATCGGGCCCGGTCGCGTTCGGGAAAGCGTCGAGAATCGCTTTCAGCTTGTCTGGCGCGTTTTGCCGCGAAGAATTGGATGGCACCGCGATGAGTTGCATACCGGTGTCCGTCACAACAGAACGCTCTACCGAGGCAAAGAAGAACGTGCGGTTATGCCGGATTGGACCACCCAGCACTGCTCCCAGACTGTCATAGGATGGCCGCTGGTAGGCGTAGCCCACGCTATTCGCGAACCAGTCGCGCGCGCTCCAGCCGTTGTCACGCACATGGCCGAAGAACTCGCCGTGGAATTCGTTCGACCCTGCGCGCGTAACTACCAGCGCTTCCGCGCCAGGCCGCGTTCCCGATTCGGGAGCAAAGCTGGAGGTGCGCAGTTCGACCGATTGCGTGCTCTCCGGCGATCCCAGATTTTCGGTGCTGCCGATCGCGCTCATAGCGGGCAGCGAAGCGCCGGGGAACGACCCCGGCAGGATGGTTCCGCCTACCCCGGTGTTCGCACTGGCGCCGTCTACCCGGAACGTATTGGCGTTGGGACGCTGGCCGTTGGAAGTGAACTGGCCGCCATCGCTCACGCCGGCGGGCGTCACCACGATTCCAGGCATGAGATCGAAGGACGCCCGGAAGTCGGGCCCATTGGCGGGCAAAGTGGCGCCGGGACTGGTTCGCGTCATGATCAGGCTCTCGCCGGTGGAGGGGTCGAGTTCCTCTTTGCCGCCGGTCACAGTGATTACCTGGTGGAGGCCAAGCAGGTCGAGCGTGAAATCCAGGGGAAGGTCCGCTGCGGAGTCCAGCGCTACCCCGCCGCGCGCAACCGTTCGAAAGCCCGGTAGCCGAACCGTGATCTTGTAACGATCGGGCGAGAGGCCTGAGATCGCATAGCAGCCGCGATCATCCGACTGCGTTTTCCAGCGGGCGCCGGTCGACTCACTCTGAACCTGCACCTCTGCTTCCGGGAGCGCGTCACCGCAAGTGTCCCGCACCGTTCCGGAGATCACCCCTTGGGCGCTGGCCGCCCCGGCAGACGCCAGCAGCAGCGCTATCAGGAAGGACGGCGGCGTCATCGCGTGTATCACTCCACTTTGGACTGGGATTGCACGGCCCACTCCAGCCTCCCAAGGGCAGCCGTCAGCCTGCGAAGCATTTCTTCTCCTGAAGATTGGGAATAGCTGCCGGCCAGAAGGTGGTTCAACAACTGGTCCGTTTCCTGGGCAGACGCCACCACAGTGGAAACGCCGGACTGCCAAGTCTGCGATCTTCCATTGTCGCCAACTGCCCGGGGGGTCACATCGGGTGTGTCCAGCAGAGGCTTGAGAGCGTCCCGGATCTGCCTGGCGAGCCGTTCCAATTCGGTGAGGTGGCGACGGCGCAGCTGGCGCAGCAACAGACGATCCTGAGAGTTCATACCGGCTTCCGTTTCCGGAGGGAAATCCCGGGCCAGGACCTCGATCGCATGAGCCCGGGCCAGGTTTTGGGCGCTGGATTCGAGAACCCGGTTCGTAATTTCCTGCAGAGCCACGGAATCGCCGAGGCGTTCCTCAAACCGTTGACGAAACTGCGCAGGAATGCTGCTGGAGTAAGTTTGCGGAGGGATGGTGGGAGATGGCGCAGGCCGCGCCTGGGATTGGAAGTCCACGGTCACGCGTGGAACAGCCGCGAGCGCTGTCAGGACGGCCTGTCGCCGCTCGGCACTCAATCCGCCGGCTCGAACGACTACGTGTCGATGGGCAGCGTCCTCGGTGACATCGATGGGCTCACCGGCATCGGCGCCAATTTCGTCGAGTGCTGCCAAGACGTGGAGAGTCTCTGCGGGGCCAACGGGAGTCTCTACCACGGGTTCGGTAGGAGCAGGCAAAGGCGAAGCGGGAGTGGGCGTCACAGGAGCCGGGACTTCCTCCATGGAAACCGGGCCTTCACCTTCAAAGTCAAAATCCGCGCCCGCGGGCCGCAGATCCTCGGCGTGCAGGATCAGTGAGGCGCTGCGGAGCACACCGGATGGGACATCCGTGCGCACACGGTACACGCGCTCTCGCCCGGCTCGGACGATCATGTTCACGGAGTCCGTCCGGTTCTTCTGAACTCCACGCCAGGCCTGGAATGTGCGCGGGCTGAGCGGGTCTCGCCAGCCGTAGTGGGCCGCTTGAAACAGCTTCTCTGCATGCGTCAATTCGGGGTCGCTGTCAACTCCGGCATCGCGGATCAGCAGTGCGGGGCGGAGGAGGGTACGTCCATGTATCCGCATGGAGATCATTTGGTCCGCGGGCATTGAGACCACGGCCGCACGTTCCAACAACTCATTCGCCCGCCGGTCGGCCGCCCCTTTGGTCCGGAGTCCCAGCCCAGCCAGCACCACCAGGCCAAAAGCCGCGGCCAGGGCAGGCAGCCACCACTGCAAGACCCGTCTGCGATGTTGGGATTCATGCTCCGCGACCAGTCGATCGAGCCTCGGCCACGGCATTGGCACGGGCGGCAATTGCGGACTGCGAATCGAGTCGCGATATTCCGCATAGGCCGCGATGGCAGCCTGCAGATCGCGCAGACGGGCGCTGCATTCCGCGCAGGCTTCCACGTGCGCGGCCTCGGCCGGGAACCGTTCTCCATCCTGATATGCGGCCAACTCCTCATCCGAGAGATGCGCCAGCCTGTCCCTAGGCATCGATTGCCTCCTTCAGCCGCACCACCGCGCGCCGCAAGAATTCACTGACGGTCGAAGTGCTGATTCCGATCGCCGCGGCAATTTCGCGATAGCGCAGGCCTCGCGCACGCAAGTGCAGGCAGTTCCGCTGCTGCGGCGAGAGATCGCGAACGGCTGCTACCAGCGCCAACCTTCGCTGCCGGTCAATGAGGGCGCTCTCCGGATCCATGCTGGGCTCGGCGAGGCGGAGGTTGGAACCGATCTGGTCGAAGACAGGCTCACGCTGGTGGTGCCGAAGCGCTGAATTATGGGCAACCTGGTACAACCAGGCTCGCGGATTTTCGACTGCCTCCCCTCTGGACATCTTTAGATATAGCTTCAAAAATGAGTCCTGTGCCAGTTCCTGTGCCCTTTGCGGAGGAACACCGCAATAGAGAAGGTACGTATAGATGTGGTTGCGTTCTGCCACGTAAATCTCCTCGAGGCGCTCATGGACGCTCATCCGTCGCGGGCTCCGGTCGGCATTCCCATCCGCATTCTGCCATTAATGAGTGAGAGCCCGCGAGAATGGTTTTTCCTACAGGGCGGCGCCAATGTTTTTCGGTGTAGCAAAACGGCGAGATCCAGGCTCTCAAATCCATATGCGACGCTTAATTCTTCCGCTCTTCTTCGCGGCCTCGCTGACCGCGCCGGCACAGACGTTTTCATTTGGCGTAAAAGCCGGCGCTCCGGTGACGTCCGCACTCCCCTATGACGCCAGCCCGTATTCCATGGTTGACACGGGACGGTGGACGGTCGGTCCGACCGCTGAGGTACGGCTATTCAGCCATCTGTCGTTCGAGGCTGACGCTCTATTTCGCGGGTATCGTTTCCAGTCGTTGGGTGGCACCTTCATCTTGTCCGGCACCTCGCTGATCACCAACCAGACGGTTCCGGTTTCGGCGTTTTTCCGCGGGAACACTAAAGAGTGGGACTTCCCACTTCTGCTGAAGTACCGTTTCCAGGCAGGCACGATGCACCCCTTTGTGGATGGCGGGTACGAGTTTGCGCACGCATCCTCGGATTTCACGATTAGTTGCCTCGCTGGTCCGGATGCCTGTCCCACCGTAGGCGTCGGTTCTTCGGTTTCTTCCGTCTCTTCCCAAAATAGTCATAGCAGCAGCGTGAATCGCCACGGGCCCGCGGCTGGCGTCGGCATAGATTTCAAGTTCGGCAAGGTCAGGATCTCGCCGGAAGTCCGTTACACGAAGCTGACGCACCCGAACGCGAACGAAGTGACTGTACTAGCCGGCTTTACTTTCTAGGGACCGCTACCAACAGACAGACTCATTGCGAAGACTCCACCACGGGTGGACACGCGACTCGTGTGCCCGTAGTGTGCCCGTGGCCCAAAGTCTAACGTTTACGCACGCCTGCCGAAATCTCACAAAAGCATGGACTATCTAACAAAGCCACAGCGCCGCCGGCTCGTTCTGTGCGGACTGCTTGCTGCGGTCGTTGTTGTCATGGCGCTCCTTTTGACCCGAAACATCGACTTTCGCGTGTACTGGTACGGCGCAACTGCCGTCTTCGACGGCTCACGTCCCCTGTACGGGCCGGCAAGCGGGCTTGGCTTCCCCATGCACTACCGGTACCCCCCCGTGACGTACCTCTTACTGTGGCCGCTCAGCCGACTCCCTCTTTATTGGGCCGGCGTCATCTGGATGGTTGGCGCCTGGACCGCTGCAATTGCCACGGCCGCTCTCGCGATTCGCACAGAGCGCCTGAATCTGGCTCCGCATGCCGTGGTGGCGGCCTGCGGCTATCTGCTTGCCTACGTCGTACTCGCTCTTCGCTCGGGAAATGTGCAACCTTATCTGATCGCAATGATCTTTGCCGCTTTGCTTTTGTCGGAATCGCATCGTGTTGCCGCTGCGAGTCTCCTGGGACTAGCGATCACATTCAAGATATGGCCGGTGTTCTTCCTTCCATGGTTCCTGCATCGTCGCCGCCGACTGGTTCTCGTGTGGCTGATTCCGGTTGTCCTCTTGCTCTGGCTCTTTCCTCTGACCATCTGGAGCCCTTCCGATTACGTTGATCTCCTGCGCCAGTGGTACCGCTCGGAGTTTCAGAGCGCGACAACGCCCTCCGAGAGCTGGTATTTCCCAGGGCAGTCGTTGCGTGGAGTTCTCCTTCGATATCTGACTGCCGCTGCCCCCTGGATCCCTGGGTTCCCAGATGTTCACTTGCTCTCTCTTCCTCCGCGTCTGGTCGTCCGTGCGTGGCAAGCGGCAGCCAGCATGCTCTATGCGATTGCGTGCATCGCAATGCTGCGTTGTCATCCAAGCAAGCGCTGGGTGTGGGACGGCTTGTCGTTTTCGCTCTTCACCCTCTTAGAGCCCTTCTGTCTCAAGAGCGGGATGATCTCACTCGGCCCAGCCGTTCTCGTCGCCGCAGCCTTGTACTCGGAAGAACGCCAACATGTACGAAATTCACGTGAGGCCGTCGCGCGCCGATTCTTCCTTGCGGCGTGCGCGCTCTCGCTTTTGAGTGCCGTTGCCCAGTACAAGCCGCTACTTCGTCTGCTATTGGCTTTAGGTCTCGATTTCTATGCCGCGGTTATGCTTCTCTTAGCCTTATTGCTCTGGGCGCTTTCGTGGGAGCCCTTTTTCGAAGTCTCTGGAGACAGCCGGTGCTTCCGGAGTGAGGCGCGTACGACTTCTGCATCGACGTCGATTGTCCGAACAGAGGGCTAGAGAGAAACGGAACGGGGTCCGCAAACGCGGGGTGATTGAGGACATTGAAGATGTTCAACGCAATTTCGACCGAGGTCCCATCAGGGAGTTCGAAGCCTCGACGCAGGCTCGACTGTACTAG
>Ga0116219_10004284_pt1 | contig 10805 bp, 10 predicted proteins | sample Sb_taG_4_FD_91019 | JGI IMG/M metagenome (GOLD analysis project Ga0116219, IMG submission 91019) | Peat soil microbial communities from Weissenstadt, Germany - Sb_50d_6_BS metaG | ecosystem: Environmental > Terrestrial > Soil > Wetlands > Peat | place: Germany: Weissenstadt | collected 2010-09-21
GCTCCGCTCCACGAGACGCCGCCGCACCAACCAATCAGAGAAGATCAACCACACACATCAACCGACGCGAAGTGGGGCCACTCCAAGCCGCCGCCCCGGGGCCACTCCAAGCCGCCGCCCCCAACGGCCTGTGGTGAGAGCGCCCAGCTCGCCACCCCCAGCCCGCGACGGCGTCGCGCGGGGGCATAGCCGGTGCCCCCGGCTCGCATCGAGCGGCGCCGGTTCACGCGCGGCTCGTTGGCCAGGCCACACCCGTTGGTCTGGATCTCGGGCACGAGATAAGACGAGGCGGCCCAGCTCAAAGCGGCCGAGAGAACGCTCCACGCCTGATCGCGCGTCGGCTTGGACACACCCGCAAGCAGCATGTCCTCACGCCACGCCCGCGGCGACTGCGGCCCATTGAAGCGCGCCGCAGGCACAGAAGCGACCGCCACCGCGTAGCGGGGCGGCGCCACCGTAGCGCCCTGAGGGCCGCGTCGCGGCCTGCCGAGCAGATGACGGCCGATCGTCCACTCGTAGCGTTCATAGGTCGACGGCGCGAGCCCGCCCTCGTTGCGCGGGTGGGCGTTGACCGCGAGGTATAGCTCGAGCACCTCTCCAAGGCTCCGCGACTCTTCAGCCTGATTGGCCTCCTTCGCGTCGAGGTCCAGCAGGAAGCGGCGCAGACTGTCCGGGCCGCGACGCTCCGCAGCGACATAGGCGTCCATCCACACGCGCGCGTGGCGCACCGACGGGAACGTGCGGGTCGTCTCCCTCTTCTCGTGGTCGTAATAGCCAACGGAGTAGGACTTGCGCCCGTTCTTGGCGACGTACGGCCATTTGGAGCGCTTCGGCCAAGGATCTAGCCATCGCGGACCCCGTTTGCGGGCACACGAGCACAGGCGAACAAAATCGGCACAGACGAGCCTTCGACGGTCCGCTAGATGGGCTCCTCCGTGGTCATCCGGCCAAATCGCCGGAGAAAGTGCTGGTTATGCTGCGGCTACGGCTTTTGACAGAGGACATGCTCGACGTTACGAAAGTGCGGTTTTGCAGGGAAAACATGTGCAAGGGACCACCTTCATGGTAAGAAAGGGGCCCCCTGGGGCGTTTTACCTGGAAATCAGCACAATCGGCGTTTCAAGCAGGACTTTTTACCGCAGGCGTACCGCAAAACCGCGCGGATCTCTGCCAGAAGCGCAGCGAAGTGGCCCCCGGTCACGGCGGCTGCCCCGCACGGCGCCGGGCGTCGCGGCGGGCGCCAGCTTCCTAAATCGGTCGGGGGGTAGAGCCGCCCCCCGCCGGACGAAAATGTATGGGTCGCTCGATTGCCAGCGCCGGCAGGGAGCGGCAGCTGAAGTGCAGCGAAGCGGCAGCCAAGCTCGGCATCTGCGAGCGCACGCTGCGCCGCTACATGAAAGCCGGCCGCATCCGCTTTCACCGCCTCCCCGGCGGGCACTTCCGCATACCCGAGAGCGCCATCGAGGAGTTCTGGTCAGAGCACGACCGCCGGCACACCCGCGCGGCCGACCGGGCGGCCGAGACACGGCCCGCTGGCAAAGCGCGCCGCCCGAGCCCGTCACCTAGCGCTGGCCGGCGCCCGGCACTCGGTTGCGAGCCGCCGGACGAATACGACCTTTCCCCGGCCGCGCTTGAGCGACTGCGCGCGCAGTTCCGCTAGCCGGCCTCCCTTCGATTTTCAGATACGGAGTCTCTTGAACATGAGCAGACCTTGGAAGAAGCAATGGCCGCGCGTCGGCCGCAACGGCAGGAAGTCCTACATCGTCGGCTACTACGACCACGATCGCGTCGAGCGCTCAAAGACCTTCGCGTCCGCCTCAGGTGAGGGCGGGGCAAGAGACTGGATGCGCGACTACTCCGCCGCCGAGCGGCGGGGGCCAGACAGCCTGGAGCGCTTCCTGCGCGACCTCGACGCGAAGGAGGCCAACGTCAGCGACGGCCGCCCGCTCGGACAGATCGTCGCCATGTACTTCGCGCTCGACGCCGACCCCGCCCTCGAGGGCGGCCTTGCGCCCGCGACGTTCGCCGGCTACCAGGCGACCGCAAACCCGCACATCCTCGGCCGTCCGATGCACAACAACAAACACGAAGTCATCGGCCGCAAGGGCTACGCGACGTGGCTCGCCGCACGGCCCGCCTCTGACTTCAACGAACCGCACACCCCCCGGCAGTACCGGGACATGATGCGCGCCGACGGCCAGCCGCAGACACGAATCAAAGACGCCTGGAAGGTGCTCTCCGTGGTGCTGAGCTGGGCGGCCGGCTCGCACGAGGTTCCCGAGATCCACACTAACGGGTGCATCCTCGCGAACGAGCGCGCCACGAACCGCAGGCGCTCTGTCCGGGCGCGCTCCACCGGCAGGGGCTCCCAAGGGCGCAAGCGTCGCTCAACGACACAGAGCTGGGCGCTGTCCCCGCAGGCCGTCGAGGCGATCCGCCGCGAGCAGACGGCCCGCGTCGGCACCGGGCGCCCCGGCAATACGCGCGACCCGATCCTCGCCAAGCGAGACGCGATCGTCACGAGCCTGCAGTACGGGCTTGGCGCGCGCCCGCAGGAGATATGGGGGCTGCGGTTCGGGTCGGTCTCAGAGACCTTCGCGGACGTGATCGAAGTCATCTCTTGGGGCGAACTAGACGAGTACGGAAAGACGTCCAACAGCACCAAACGCCGGCCAGCCGTCCCCCGCGTCCTGTGGGACGACCTGACCGAATGGCGCATCGACCTGCGCGAGTGGGGGCACCCCGCCGGCGATCTGGACTTCATCATTCCGGGCGACCTCGGCGGCAAACGCTGGGGAGTGATCGACCCCGACACCGGCGCCTGTCACCTCAGCCTCAACCAGTGCAAGAAGTGGGGCACGAAGTATTTCACCCCGGCTGTGGAGAAAGCCGCCCGGCGCCCGGAGTTCGCTGCCATCAAAGGCGCGACGCCGTACTCGCTGCGCCGCGGCGGGATCTCCGTTCGTCTGCGTGCCGAGGACCCGCAGACCGTCGCCAAAGACTGCGGAACCAGCTCTCGGATGCTCGACGAACACTACGCCTTCGCCATCGACGACCTGCGCAGGTTCGGGCCCAGACCGTTCAATGAGGAGTGGGCCGCCGCGCGGGACGCCCACGAGCCCTGCGATACGCAGGAGGGATTGCTTGTCGCAGCCTAGCCGACTGCGGGCCAGTCGCCGAAGCGCGCTCCGGCCCCGTTCTCACCCGCGCCCGTTCAACCACCCGTGCCCCTCTCGCGCTGCGGGAGACGGCGCGAGAGGGGCACGGGCTAGCGGGCTCTCGATATAAATGGGGACGGGGGAGAGGCGCGGCTGTCCGCGACGGATTTGCATGGAGTCCTCTGAGCCCGTCCCCCTGACTTCAGGCGGGGACCAGCGCGGAAGCCTCGCGGCGAGGGACAGACAGGCCGTCGCTGCCCGCGTGCGGGAGCTATTGAAGGGCGAACCGACCACACAGCGTCGGCGTCGTCTCGTAGATGCGCAGGTGGCCGCCAGCCACCTCGGCGTCGACCGCCGATGGGTCATCGATCATGCGCGGGAGCTGGGCGGCGTGCGGCTCGGCGCAGCACGCGGCCGGCTGCGATTCGACCTAGCCGCAGTGGAGCAACATATCGCTTGCCCGCAGCTTGGCATGGCTTGGCCTGATTCCTGCGTTCGGCGTGCGTGCCGGTCACGCAACTCCCCGGACGGTTCCATGTAGCCTCATCGCGTGGATCGCCGGTCTCGACACGTCGGGTCGGAGCTTCGATTTGGTTCTGCCCGGTGCTCCGCGCGCCCCGCCGATTCCGGCTCAACGTGGCCGGATGTGATGTCCGTGCGGTGGTCTAGGAGCCCGCGGCGCTCATCGCTGACGACTCAGAAAGCGCGAATCAAAACTGCAAGAACAGTCTGACGGGTCGACGCGAGTCGCGCTCCGCACTCTTGGAGGCTGCAGGCTGGACGGGATGACAGTTGGCTTGCGGACTTGACATAAGTCTTGACACATGCGACCGTCGGGAGTAGTCGATAGCTACGGAGGGATATATCGGCGGAGTCGGACTACTGGACGCCAAGATTTAGTTGGGGGGAAAGTCCGGCTTCGACACGACGGTAGTGGTAGAGGGGATGTGCGTCCCCTTGTCGCTGCTGAGAGATAAGGAGATCTGAGATGAGCGTGGTTGTCGCTCGTGCGCGTGTCGTGCTGGTTTGCGCTGTGCTGATGTTCGTCGGGTTGGGTGGTGTGCTGACGGCGTCTGCGAGTGCGGGTTCGGAGGCGGTCGTCTCGTGCAGGTTGCCCGGTGGTGGGCCGGCGCCGACCGAAGGCTGGACGAGTGGGTGGACAGGGGAGCCGCTGCTGTATGCGGGGAGCTCGAACACCTGCCCGTCCAGTGGGGGTTCGCTGACGTCCTTCGTCGGCGCCCAGGGTCCACAGCCTGGTAGTGATGGGCCGTTCTGGGAATACACGCCGCGGGAGGGCTTTTCCCTGGTCGGTGGGCAGGTCACGGGCGCTTTCGATATCCCTGGCGCGAACGTTGGCGGGTACTCAGCGGCTACGGGCATAATTGGTCCGGAGTTTCAGTTTGATGCCGCCAATGTGATTGGTGGGCTTCCGGGCGGGGAATGGACATCGGTCGAATCGACCTACTCGCTGGCCGGCCATACGGGCGGGCATATCTGGGTGTACGCCTTTTGCGAGCCACCTGGCGGTACGTGTCCGGCCGGTGGGAGCCTGAACTGGTTTTGGGCGTATGGTTCGATTGAGCAGGCGATCGTGGTGCTCTCGAACAGCGCTCAGCCGTTTGCGTCGGGCTTCACCGGCGGCCTGACTGCGGCTGGAGCGGTTGCCGGCGCCCAGGACCTTGTTTTCCAGGCTACGGATGGTGGCAGCGGCGTATACAAGGTCAAGGCTGCTCTGGCGGGCCAGACGGTTTACGAAGCTACGCCCAACACCAACGGTGGCGAGTGCGTGCCGCTTGGCTCATACGGCGGCAGTCTCGAGTTCGTCTCAGCGACGCCTTGCCGGACCTCGGAGTCGGTCACGATCCCGGTCAACACCGCCGCTGTCCATGACGGGCCGCACGAACTGACGGTTACGGTTGTGGACGCGGCCGGCAACGAAGCGACCGTGTACTCACGGAGTCTGGAAACTCACAACGCGCCGACGGTCGTGGAACCACCGAGCGTCGCCGGCGTCGCCGGCGTTGGCGCGACCCTGACCGGCGCGAACGGCAGCTTCACCGCTCCGAGCGGGGCGGGCGTCCTTTCCAGCGTCACGGGCCAATGGTTGAGATGTAGCGACGCGACCGCGACGCACTGCTCACCGATCGCGCAAGCGAGCAACCTGACCTATCAGCCGCAGGCAGCAGACGTCGGCTACTACCTCGTCTACGCGAACACCGTGTCTGACAGTGACGGGAGCACGACCTCCGACTCCCAACCAACGCTCGCAGTCACCTCCCCGTCGACCCAGCCAAGTTGCGTGAGCGGCGAATGCCTACACGGAGGCTCGGGCGGCACCGGTGGCTCAGGCGGTGGGTCGGGGCCGGGCATCACGATCAACCTCCCCGGTCTCGGCGCTGGCAGCCTAACGCTCTTGGGATCCGACGCGAAGTGGGCCGTGACGCTCAACGTGACCCGCAGGCAGGTGCACAAGGGCACGACCATCCAGATCTCCGGCGCCGTCACGACGAGCCCCCGGCCACGCGCCGGCAAGATCGTCTACGTACAAGCAAGGAGCGTCACTAGCACGTGGAACGGCCAGGGAGCCAAGCGTCACCGGGCGATCGTCTACGGCAAATGGATCACGTTCGCCCGTACACGCTCATCGGCAAACGGCGCGTGGCATACGAGCTACAAGTTTCATCTCGGCGGCTCGCATATCTACGAGATGCAGGCTGTCGCGCCTCAAGAGGGAGGCTTCCGGGACCCCACGGGCACCTCGAGCATTCTCACGGTCACCGAGACCTGAGTTGCGCCCGACAGGAGACTTCGGAGTGTCGCCCAGCGCCGCAGCCCCGGTATGACGCGGGTGCGCGCAACTCGGCTGCCGGCTGTTGACACGAGTCGAGTTCGCGGCGAGCCTTCGCGGCTGGCGATGTTGATGCGCACGGTCGCGGCTCTCATGATCCTTGCGTTGGGGGTGCTCACGGCGACAGCGAGCGCGGAGGTCGGTGCGTCCTCGCCGACCGTCGGTGCGGCGGGCGCTGACGCGGCTTGGCTGGCGTACGCGCCAGCCCCGGCGACTCCGGGGGTCGTTTGCATGGTCGACTCCGGCGTGGACCCGAACCCCGACACCGAATCAGCGGTGATCGGCGGGCAGGCGCTCTCGCCGAACACCGACACGCTCGATGAAGTCGCGCGCCTCGCGCCGCCGGTGCAGCCCGGGAATCATCCCGACGGGCATGGAACGCTGATGGCCATGATCATCGCCGCGCCCCGCAACGGCTGGGGAATGGTCGGAATCGCCCCGACCTCGACAAGGGTTACAACGTGAAGGCGCTCCCGTCCGGCGAGCTGCAGTTTCCTGCCAAGGAGTTCTATCTAGCGATCGAAGCATGCCAGCGGCTGCGGGAATCGGCCTACCCGAGCATGAGCGTCGTGAACCTCTCCCTCGGGGGAGAAGCCGCCCCCGAAGGAGCCGTCCTGAACGGCTTCAAGCGGGCCGTCGCAAGCGCACGCGAAGCCGGGATGAGCATCGTCGCGGCGGCCGGCGACACCGGCGGCAGTGTTCTGTTCCCCGCGTCCTACAGCCCTGTCCTGGCGGTCGGGGCAGCCGACGCCGGCCAGGCTCCGGGCACGCTCTGCTCGTTCGCTTCTCGCGGGGAAGGACTCGATCTGCTCGCGCCCGGCTGCGACACGCTGACCGGCGGCCTTGAAGTCGCCTTCCAAGACACCGGGGAACCAGCGTTCGGGTCCGGCGCAAGCCAGACCTCGGCAGAGGTCTCAGCCGTCGAGGCGTCCATCGACTCCTACAACCCCGAACTCACACCGCAGCAGACCGAAGCGTGCCTGACCTCATCGGCCCGCAACGGAGCGCTCGACGCAGCCGCAGCATTCGACGCCTGCGGCCTAGAACGGATCGTGCAAGCCGGCGAACAGGCCGAGCGCGCAGCCCAACAAGCCCCGGAAAGCTCCCCACCCCCATCGCACTCAGAACCACCGGCCCAGCCGTGTACTGGGGCAATCGTGTGCCCTCCTGGAGTGCCCGCAACGCCGAGCGTGTCACCGAAGCTCGGGGTCTTTGAGCCGAGCTGCTCGCCGCCGCGGCTGCGGGCAACACGCGTCGGGCGAGGTGTGCGACTGCGATCGAGCAGCGTCCCGAAGCACTGTCGATTGCAGGCGCGGATTCGCTCTATCGTGCACGAGAAGATGCGCTGGACGCGACCGTACACAAGCCGGGGCGCCGTCCTGACCGTTCCCGCGAGCGCAGGCGATGAGATCGAGGCTCGCTTCAAAGGGGTCGCCGAAGCCAAGCTCTCATCCACATGGGTACGCGTAGCGGTCAGCCACACATGAGCACCCGGCGCATGCCACCGCCACCACTCAAAGCCGCTAGAACAAGCGCCTTGGCGCTCGCCACCCTCCTCGCCGTCGCGGTCGTAGGGAGCGCGCCCCAGCAAGCGCCGGGATACGTCGTCGGGCGCTACCCCGTCGAAGCCTGCACCGCGGCGGTCGGCTACGAAAACCACTCGTTCACGTTCGCGACGAACAACCCGACCTACATCGAATCGCACAACAGCTGCGGCGAACCACCCGTCTCTGGCAACCCCCCGACGCTGGCAAACCTCTCGCTCGGCGACACCCTCGGAGCACACGGCGTACCAGTCGGCACAGCAGGCGCCTGGAAGCTCAAAGCCCCACAGGGCACCAGCATCAGCGAAATATCCGGCAGCGACTCCCTGATGAAGGTCGGGGGAAACATGGGATGGAACGTCTACCTGGAGAGCGAAGACAGCGAAGGCCACACCCAGCTCGCCCAAACATGCGCGACGAGCGCCGAAGAAAACGAATGCGCCGTCAGCGGCCCCTTCGACGTGACCGGACTCGACGCAAAGACGATCACGATCGGCGCGGAATGCGACGCCGAAGAATACGCCCCCGGCCACACATACAGCACCTGCGCGCGCGGCAACGAATTCGGACACGCCGTGCGCGCCGGATTCAACTTCGTGACCGTCACCCTCACCGACCCACAGGGCCCCTCTAGCGTCACCGCACCGGACATCCCAACCGAACCCCAGCACGGGTCGATCACGATCCCCGGCTCAGCCACAGACACCATCGCCGGGCTACTGTCGCTCAGCGTCATCGACAGCTCAAATAGCCTGATCGGCGGGCCCGTGACCGTCCCCGGGAAATGCAACTACAGTCTGCTCACCCCATGCCCCACAAGCGCAAATGATCTCCCGCTGCCGCTGGACACCGAAACATTGCCCGACGGGCCAAACCAGATACGCGTCCAGGCAACGAACGCCGCGCACGAGCAATCCACCTCCCCCCCATACACCCTGATCATCGCCAACCACCCATCCACCCCAAGCAGCGGATCAGAAGAACACGGCCATCCGAACGGGAGCACAAGCAGCCCGACCAGCCCCACTAACACAGAAACCCCACCCGCTCCCACCCACAGCACCACCGGCAGCCCGAGCCTGCTCCCTCACCTGCACATCAAGCTCGCCAAACCCAGCGTCCGGCACGACAAGCTCCTGCTGACAGGCACCGCACCCCTTGATGCAAACGGCGTCCTACAGTTCACGATAAATGGCTCCCTTCGCGACCACCGCCGATGGAGCGCAAAGGCGCACGCAACGCTCCATCACACGCGCTTCCGCTGCACGATCCCACTCGCAAAGAGCCTGCACCGTGGGGCAACCCTCGAAATGTTCTACCCCGGCAGCGCTTCCTACACAGCCACGCACCTGCACTGGACTGTCACGCTCTGACGACGCGAGTCCCGTTGGCCCGGTACAATCACCAACTTGCGGCCCGGTTAACCCCAGCAGCGCGGGTAGCTGAGCAGGGCTCCTTCTCCATCGGAAGGGGCGCGTTTGCTACGGCCCGGACAGTCCGCAAGTGCCTCCCGTGACGACCCTAGTCGTTCGAGGCGACCACTGTCCTTCGACATTGTGCCGTGTTGCGCATCCTGTATAGCCTTTCGATCCGACGTCCGAAGGGAGACCCCCGTGCCCGACTTTCTTTCTGAAAAGCGCAAGGAGATAGCCGCTCGCATGATCGTGCTGAAGCCGATCGTTGATGAGTATCAGAGACTCGAGGCGGCGGCCACCGCACTCGCCGGCGTGCCCGCGGGCCGCGCGAGGGTCGGGGTGGCCACTGGTCGGCGCCACGGGCCGGGGAGACCGCGCGGATCGCAAAACGCACCGCAAGCCGCCGCCGCGACCGCTGCACCGGCCGCGAGAGCCGGTCGCAAACGAGTCGCTGGCGCCAGCGCTGCGCCGAAGGCGACTCCGAGGCGAGGCCGCCGCAAAGGTAGCGGTGGACGCTCGACTGAGGCAATGACCTTCATCAACGAACAGCCCGGCATCACGATCCCGGAGCTGGCGGCGAGGATGGGCATCAAGCAGAACTACCTGTACCAGGTTCTCCCCAAGCTTGGACAGGAAGGCAAGGTCCACAAGCGGGGCCGCGGCTGGCACCCCAGCGCGTCAGCGTAGAAGACTCGTACAACTCGGCGAGTCCGCACGGCTAGGCTTAGCGGACTCGAAGATTAGGACGGTTCCCGTGGCGGACGTGCCTGTGTTGCGGTTGGTGGGGGTGTGGAAGGGGTTTGCGCGTGGTCGTGAGTGGGTGTCGGTGTTGGAGGACGTGTCATTGGAGGTGCGGGTGGGGCAGGTCGCGGCGGTCGTTGGTGCGCGCGGCCAGGGCAAGTCGACGCTGATCCGGCTCGCCACGGGGATGCTGCGCGCGGACCGGGGCAGCGTGTCGATCGACGGCCGCGAGCTGGGCGGCCTTTCAGACCGTGAGCTTGAACGGGTGCTGGCGACCGAGATCGGGGTCGCCACGCGAGCCGGAGAGGACCGCCTGAATGTGCACGACTATGTGGAGATGTCGCTGGCGGCGACCCGCAGGTATAGCGGCAGGGAACGCGACCGGCTCGTCAAGGACATCTTGGCGGAGCTTGAGATATCGGGGTGCGCGGACTCGCAATGGGCGGAGCTATCGGACTGGCAGCAGGTGCTCGTGGAGTTCGCGCAGGCGATCGTGCGCCGCCCGAAGCTGCTGCTCGTGGATGATGTCGTGGACGGTATGGGCCACGACCAAAAGCGGGCGGCGATGGACCTCATGGAAGGCTTCGCCAAAGACCGTCGCTGCGGGGTGCTGATGGCCGTCTCCGACCACGCTGCCGCGCTGCGCTCCGCCACCGTCTGGCAGCTCAGCCACACCAAGCTCGAGCTAATGCACCAAGACCCCGACATCACCTACCTCCACCAACACCAGCCCGCGCGGGCGCGGGCTGCAGAGCCGTGAGATGCTCCATGTAGGAGGTCTCGTCAAGCACTTTGAGGTCGGAGGCGAAGCGGTCCGCGCGGTGGACGGGGTGTCGCTGGACATCGCGCCCGGCGAGATGGTCGCGCTCTACGGGCCGAGCGGGTCTGGCAAGTCGACTCTGATTGACCTCATCGCGGGATTTCAGACGCCCGACGCCGGCACGGTGGTAGTCGACGGGCGAGACATCGCTTCATTCTCAGAACGAGAACACGCCGACTACTTGCGCCTGACGGTCGGCATCATCGGCCAAGGGGACGAACTATGGCCTTCCGCGTCGGCACGCGACAACGCCTGCCTGAAGCTGCTGCGCGACCATCC
>Ga0116219_10004295_pt1 | contig 10792 bp, 9 predicted proteins | sample Sb_taG_4_FD_91019 | JGI IMG/M metagenome (GOLD analysis project Ga0116219, IMG submission 91019) | Peat soil microbial communities from Weissenstadt, Germany - Sb_50d_6_BS metaG | ecosystem: Environmental > Terrestrial > Soil > Wetlands > Peat | place: Germany: Weissenstadt | collected 2010-09-21
AAACCATGCCTTGGTTCGGCGTCATCGCGTACTTCTGGATCAAGCGCGAGATCGCCTATGGCGCAAGCCGCTCTCCAGCAGCCGTGCTGGTCTCCGCCGGCGCTTGGAGCTATTCGCTGTACCTGGTGCATGCGCCCACGATGATCCTATTCTCAAGGTTGAAACTTCCCAGTTTTGGCTACCTGGTCGATTGGTTTCTATTGATCGGCTTCGTGCTGGGGATGGCGTATCTGTATTACATCTTGATCGAAAGACCCGCGCACAGGCTGGCAAGAATGGCTGGATCCGCCCGGAGAATCAAAACGGCGCCGTTCCCGGTGCCATCCGCTTTAACAACATCTAGCGATTAGCAGGTCCAAATCGCGAGGCAGGGCTATGAATTTTCCGCAACTGTACAAAGACGAACTACTGCAGGCAATCGCGTCGATCGACCTGGAGAAAGTAGGCCAGGCGATCGAGCTCCTCGCCCGGGCCCGCGACGAGGGCCGCCGTATTTTTGTGTGCGGCAACGGCGGCAGCGCCTCGACCGCCTCGCATTTCGCTACCGACCTGGTCAAGGGCGCCAGCTACGGGCGGACACCGCGGTTTCGCATCCTGGCGCTTACCGATTCGCTCCCCACGATCACCGCCTACTCCAACGATGTCGGCTACGAGTGCGTCTTCGTCGAGCAGTTGAAAAATTTCGCCGAACCGGGCGACGTTGTCATAGGGATCAGCAGCTCTGGCAATTCCCCCAACGTCCTGCGCGCGTTGGAGTACGGCAACTCGATCGGCTGCCGGACCATCGCCCTCTCCGGCCGGGATGGCGGCCGCTTGGGGCCGCTGGCCCAGCTTAATATCCAGATCTCTCACCCCCATACCGGCCGGATCGAGGACCTTCATATGGTGGTACTGCATATGATCGGCTACTGTTTCATGGAGAATCGGCCGTTGGCATGAAGTCGCCCGGTCAAGTGAAAAGGTGGGACAGACGATCGGTTTTTGTCGTCTGTCATCCGGCCAGCCGCAGTTAGGCCATGCGCGTTCTTCACGTGTCCCCATATTTTGCGCCCGCCTTCAGCTTCGGAGGACCCCCCCGAAGCATCCTGGGCCTCTGCCAGGGTCTGCAGCGCGCCGGAACCGAAGTGCAGGTCTTCACCAGTTCGGCTGGAATCCCCGCCGGCGAGTTGGCCCGTGAGGTGTATGAAGGCGTCCCGGTGCGCTATTTTCCGCTCGCGTTCCCGCGCCGCTTTTTCCATGCGGCCGGTCTGCGGAATGCCATCGCCTCCTGCGCGGAGAAGTTCGACCTGGTCCACATTCACTGCCTGTGGAACATGACGTCTTGGGTTGCGGCTCGCGCGGCTCGCGCCGCCGGAGTTCCCTATGTGATCTCGCCGCGGGGCATGCTGGAACACGCGGCGCTGAGACGCCACGCCTACCGGAAGAGGGCCGCGTACGCTCTATTCGAACGGAAAAATCTGAACGCCGCGGCCGGCTTGCACGCCACCTCCGGGCTGGAGGCGCGTTCGTTAGCATCCTTCAAGCCGCAGGCTGACATTGCCGAAATACCGAATGGCGTAAAGGCAGTCGACCTGCCGGCCGGGGCCCGCGGCGCATTCCGGCGGCGTTTGGGCATCGGCCCGGACGCACCGCTGGTGCTGTTCCTGGGACGGCTCCACCCCATCAAGCGGCTGGATCTGCTGGCCGCGGCGTTCGCACAGGTCGCGAAGCGTATCGAGCCGGCGCGCCTGATCGTCGCCGGCCGCGAGGACCAGGACAGCAACTATGAAGCCGCCGCCCGCCGCTTCTTTGCCGGCCTGGAAGACAAGGTCCATTGGATCGGTGAGGTGCCGGAAGCGGAGAAATGGCCGCTGATCCACGATTCCGACCTGCTGGTCATGTGCTCGGATTCGGAGAACTTCGGCGTCAGTGTCATCGAGGCCCTGGCCATGGGGACGCCGGCAGTCACCACCCGGACCTGCCCTTGGGAAGCCGCGCAGCAGTTCGGTTGCGCGCTGTGGGTCGATCAACATCCGGATGCGCTGGCCGATGCGCTCGCCGGCTTGCTCGCCGACCCCCAACGCTTGCGGAACATGGGAGAGCGCGGCAAAATTTTCGGTCGCGAACGGTATGGCTGGGATTCGATCGGGAAAACCATGGCGGAATGGTACACCAATATCTTGCGGCGGTGCGCCGCCGGCAATACTCTCCTGGAATCCGCAACGTATCCCGCGGCGCCAGGCACTATATCGAATCAGTTTTAGAAAAGGGACGGAAATGTCGTCTTTTCCGAGAGAATTCTGGGCTTTCTTGCGTGTAAGGAAGAAACTCTGGCTGCTGCCTATACTGATCGTCATGCTGGTTATGGGCGTTCTGCTCCTTCTTGCCCAGAGCAGCGCCGTAGCACCTTTTATCTATAACCTTTTTTGATTGTTCTGAATGCCGCAAACCAAAGGTCTTCATGCCGTCGCACTCGTATGCGGGAGCTTACTGTTCGGCACGGCCTTATCCGTAGTCATGGCTGAATTCTACTACCGGCATATGCTGAGGAGCTTTGCCCGGACACCCGGCTGCTTTTGGGTCACCGACCCGGTTACGGGGTTTGCCAACGCACCCAACGGGCAATGCCACACTGTGACCGCTGAATTCGATACCTGGATGTCGTACAATTCCGACGGCAATCCATCCCCGGAGTTCAACCCGGACCCCCGCGCCTGTACGGTAATGGCGTTGGGTGATTCCCACACTTCGGCGGTAGGTGTGTCGAGTGGCGAGGCATGGCCCAACCTGCTGGAATCCCGATTGAAATCCGGCTTTCAGCAACCGTTTCAGGTTGTCAACACCGGGGTCGCGGGTTATAGCGTCGGCCAGGAATACTCCAAGATGGAAGAGTACATTGGCAAGTTCAAGCCCAGGCATGTCGTCCTGGGCCTTTCGCTGGCCACCGATTTCTACGATATTCGGCCCCCTGGCCAAAACGGCTTTGTCTACGGGTCTGATTTGATGCGGCCGTACTACGACGTGGAGAATGGCGTTCTCGTTCTCAAACCAGCCCCCCCAATCCCTTCGAAGGGCGGAACCGCAGATCCATCCGCGCCGCGGGGGCACACCAGTTTCATTCGGTCCATCAAGCCTTACTTCGAAGGCCATTCCGCCCTCTATCACGCCATCTACCGCGGCGCCATTGGTCAATACGGTGTTCGGCTCATGCGAAAGTTCGGCGTGAATCCATGGCCCAATGCCGATTCCACCCTGGCCAGGAACCTGGACCCGGTGGACCGGCACTCCTGGCTGGTCGTGGAGAAGCTGCTCGAACAGTTTCAAGATGTTCTCGGCCGGCAGGACGTCGGCTTTACGCTGGTGATTATTCCGTACCTGCCTCAGGTTTATGATGCCGTCTGGAACCGCACCTTCGCTTCCGATGCCAGGTACGATCGATTTGCGGCCGATAAGCGCCTGGACCGGATTTGCCGGCGCTATGGCATCGATTGCCTTGACCTGACCGAGCCGTTCATCGGCGCGGCCCGCTCCAGCGGGAAATGGTTGCATTACCGGCAAGACGCTCACCCTACCCGCGAAGGCCAGGCTTTGATTGGCCAACTGGTGGCTGAGCATTTGTCGGAGCGGTTGTTGCGCGAGTGTGCCCTTGCCCCCTCAAAGAGCCCCGCGAGTTCTGCGCAGCCTCCCAAGCTGCCATTCAAAGGAAAGACGGTTTAAGTACATGCAGGCTTCATGCAGGCAGGCGCACCGCCCCGATCTCTGGGATATGAAACAGTCATGAAGGCGCTCATCACAGGATCCGGCGGCCTGATTGGGTCGGAATGCGTCCGCTTGCTCGCGGGCCAGGGCTGGGCGGTGGTCGGCGTGGATAACGACATGCGCCAGGTTTTCTTTGGACCGGCGGCCAGCACGGAAGCCAATGTCCGCGCTCTCCGCGAGTCCTTCCCCGGTTATCGCCACGTCGGCCTCGACATCCGCGACCGCGCAGGCGTCCGCGGCCTCTTGAAGAACGAGCGCCCGGATTTCATCATCCATACCGCCGCCCAGCCTTCCCATGACAAGGCCGCGGCGATTCCCTATGACGATTTCGATGTCAACGCCGGCGGAACCATGAACCTGCTGGTCGCCGCCCGCGACTACTGCGCCGAATCGCCCTTCTGCTTCACCAGCACCAACAAGGTCTATGGCGACCGTCCCAACTGCTTGCCGCTAATCGAGCGCGAGAAGCGCTACGACTACGCGGAGATCGACGCCATCGACGAATCCATGTCGATCGACAGTTGCCTGCATTCCGTATTCGGCGCCTCCAAGGCCGCAGCCGACCTGATGTGCCAGGAGTTCGGCCGTTACTTCCAGATGCCGGTCGGCATCTTCCGCGGCGGATGTCTTACCGGACCGCAGCACGCGGCTGTCGAGCTGCATGGCTACCTCGCCTATATCGTCCACTGTGCGGTCGTGGGCAAGAGCTACAAGGTCTACGGCTACAAAGGCAAGCAGGTGAGGGACCAGATCCACTCGCATGATGTGGCCAATCTCTTCCTGCACTTCTACCGAAAACCCCGCTGCGGCGAGGTGTACAACCTGGGAGGTGGGCGGGGCAACAGCCTCTCCATCCTGGAGACGGTAGATGCGCTGGCGGCGATGGGATACCGGCTCGCCTACGAGTATACGGACCAGAACCGCAAAGGCGACCACATCTGCTATATTTCCGATCTGTCCAAACTCCAGTCGCATTACCCGGACTGGAAGTTGGAGTACGACCTGCCCCGTATCCTTTCTGAGATTGTGCAGCGCAACCTGAATTGGCGCCAATGAATTATGGAAATCCTGGGTCTTAACGCCTTCCACGGCGACGCTTCCGCCGCCCTCCTCTCCGATGGCCAGCTCGTGGCCGCGGTGGAAGAGGAGCGTTTCAACCGCATCAAGCACTGGGCCGGCTTTCCTGCCCTGGCTGCCAAGGCCTGCATCCGCGGCATCGATCCGGCCTCGCTCGCCCACGTCGCCATTTCACGCGACCCCCGCGCACACCTCTGGCGGAAGCTCGCCCGTGTCGCCGTGCGCCCCGGCGATTGGCCGCGTCTCGCCTCCCGGGCCCGCAATACCATCCAAGTGGCCAACCTCGCCAGCGCCCTCAGCTCGTCCGGCGTCACCCGGGCCGACCAGGTACGCATCCACCACGTCGAGCACCATCGCGCCCACCTCGCCAGCGCCTTCTTCGCCTCCCCCTTCGAAGAAGCCGCCGTCGTCTCCATCGACGGCTTCGGCGATTTCAGCAGCCTCATGTGGGGCGTCGGCAAAAATAACCGTTTCGATGTCCATGGCACGGTCCGCTTCCCCCACTCGCTCGGCCTGTTCTACACCGCTTTCACGCAGTTCCTGGGCTTCCCCAAGTACGGCGACGAGTACAAAATGATGGGCCTCTCCGCCTACGGCGAACCGCGCTTTGCATCCCAGGTCCGCGACGTGGTCCACATCACCGGCGGCCAGGTGCGGCTCAACCTCGATTACTTCATTCACCACACCGAAGGCGTCGAGATGACCTGGAACGACTGCGAGCCTTCGCTTGGCCGCGTCTACTCCGCCAGATTGCCCGAGGTCTTCGGCGCCCCGCGCGTGCCTCGCAGTGAGCTGGAGCAGCGGCACGCCGACCTGGCCGCTTCGGTTCAGGCCGTGCTCGAGGAGCAATACTTCGAAATCCTGAACTTCGTCCAGCGCAAAACCCGCCTGAAGAAGCTCTGCCTGGCTGGCGGCGTGGCTCTGAATTGCGTTGCCAATGGCATGATTTTCGACAAGACCCCCTTCCAGGACGTTTACATTCAAGCTGCCTCGCACGACGCCGGCACATCCATCGGCGCCGCCCTGTATGTCGCCCACCAGGTTCTGAAGCAGCCCCGCAGCTTTGTCATGCGGCACGTGTATTACGGCCCGGAGTATACCGAGTCCGAGATCCGCAAGGAGCTGGACGATGCCGGCGTCCAATACCATCCCCTCGCCGGGGAGGAGCTGGTCGATCGCACCGCGCGCCAGATCGCCGACGGCCAGATTGTCGGCTGGTTCCAGGGCCGCATGGAATTCGGACCGCGCGCCCTGGGCAATCGCAGCATCCTGGCCGACCCGCGCCGCCACGACATGAAGGACATCCTCAACAAGCGCATCAAATTCCGCGAGCCGTTCCGTCCCTTCTGCCCCTCCGTGCTGGCGGAAGCCACCGGCGAGTTCTTCGAGACCGACTACCCGTCGCCCTTCATGGTCCAGGCCTACCGCATCAAGCCGCAACAGCGCGAACGCATCCCCGCGGTCACCCATCGGGACGGCACCGGCCGCCTGCAAACCGTGGAGAAGGATGTCAATCCGCTCTACTGGAATCTCATCCGGCGCTTCGGCGACCTTACCGGCGTGCCCATACTCATCAACACCTCGTTCAACGAAAACGAGCCCATCGTCAACACTCCCCGCGAGGCCCTGGATTGCTTTCTGCGCACCAACATGGACGTCCTCGTCATCGGCCCGTTCTTCTTGTCTAAATCGGAAAATCTGCAGCACAGCCACAGCCGGGCTTCCTTTGTGGCCGAAGCATAAAGCCCATGCGAATTCTGCTGGTGAACCGGCATTACGGCGACGATCGCGTGCCCACGGGCCGGATGCTGCGCGACGTTGCCGGGCAATTGCAGGAGCTCGGCCACCAGGTGGATGTCATCGCCTCACGCAGTTCCTACGCGGGAAAAGAGAAAACCGCCGCCGCGCATCATGGGGTGAATCTCACCTGGCTGGGGAGCCCCCGCGAGTCCGCCCGGACCGCCGCCTGGATTCTCTTCCTGGTACAAGCCACCGTCCTGGTCCGGTGGCGGCAGTGGGACCGGTGCGTGCTTCTGACCGATCCCCCGTTCCTGGTGGCCGCGGCGATCGGCGCCAACCTTTTGCGCAAAAAACGTCCCGTGTATTGGTGGACGATGGACCTGTATCCGGAGTCGCTGGCCGCTGCCGGCATCCTGCAGCCGGAAGGTTTGTGGGCCCGCTTTTTCCGCCGGTTGAATACTCTGGCGCTGCGCTTCCTGGCGGGCGTGATTTCGCTCGACGAAGCGCAAAAAGAACGCCTGTCCGGCTACGCGGGCTGGAACCATGCGCCGGCCTTCTCGAAAATCGTGCCGCCCTGGGATCGGCGGCCGTTTCCCCCGGTAGAACGGGAGGCCAACCGCTTCCTCCGCCACTTCGGATTATTGGGCAAGCGCGTACTGCTATACGCGGGAAATCTGGGGAGGGCTCATTCCATCCGCGAAGTGATCGCGGCTGCCAGGCTCATGTCGGAACGGGGCGACTCGCCCTGGATGTTTGTCTTTGTGGTCCGGGGCGCCAGGCGGGCGGAGCTGGCCGCTGCCATCGGGCATTTGAACAATGTTGTGCTCACGGATTACCTGCCCGAGGACTGGACGGCGGACCTGTTGTGGGGGGCCGACGTCCATCTGATTACGATGAGCCCCGGTTGGGACGGAGTCGTGGTGCCCAGTAAACTTTATGGCGTGCTACAGACGCCGGCCCCCGTGTTGTTTATAGGCCCGGCCCGATGCGGTACGGCCATCGAGATCGGCCGCCTGAAGGCCGGGGAGCGTTTGCCCAATGACTCTCCGGGGGAAAAAGTGCTGGAGGCTATCCAACGGCTCGGCAGCGCCGGCCCCCGAGTGAGCGGCCGCGACTGTACGAATCCGTCCGATATCGCACGGTATATCACCGCCGGGCTCCCGGCCGGCCAGCCAGACGTTTTAACCTTGCAAAAGGCGGGTTTTCCCGGCAAGCCCTGTTAGCATGCCGCGCCGTGAAAAGAAACACGTAAGCGTTTCGCGAAGTATTGGAGTACGGTTTTAACCGAGGTGCCCTTATGTTGTACCCGATCTTTTTGATTGGACTTTGTGCGTTTCTCTTCTCCATCGTACTGACCCCTGCATGCCGCGACCTCTTCCGGCGGCTCGGAATTGTGGACCGGCCCGACCAAACCCGCAAACTGCACATCGCACCGGTACCCCTTATGGGTGGTGTGCCCATTGCGCTGGCATACGTGGCAAGCTGGTCGCTGCTGGCATTGTTTCCGAGCGTCGCTTCTCCCCATTTGGCGCGTGTTTTGCGCGCGCTCCCGGCATGCCTCGTCATCCTCGCTGTCGGTATACTGGACGACATTCTGCACCTGAAGCCCTGGCAGAAGCTGTTTGGCCAGACGGTTGGCGCGCTATTGGCATACTGGGCAGGCATCCAGGTCTGGAGCGTCGCTGGGTACAGCTTTGGCTGGTCCCACGTGCCCAGCGTACTGGTCACTGTCGTCTGGCTGATCGGATGCACCAACGCCTTCAATCTCATCGATGGAATGGATGGACTGGCCGCCGGCGTCGGTCTGTTTGCCACCACGACCATACTGATTTCCGCCTTGTCGAGTCATAACATTATCCTCGCCACGGTCACTGCTCCCCTGATCGGAGCCCTGCTCGGGTTTCTCCGCTATAACTTCAGCCCGGCGTCCATCTTTCTGGGAGATTCCGGCAGTTGCATCATCGGCTTTCTGCTGGGCTGCTTCGGCGTGCTCTGGAGCCAGAAGGCGGCAACCATTCTGGGAATGACCGCCCCCTTGATGGCGCTGGGAATTCCGATCCTGGATACCTGCCTCTCCATTGGGCGGCGATTCCTGCGGAACCGGTCGATCTTCGGCGCGGACCACGACCACATCCACCACCGGCTCCTGAATCGCGGCTTCACCCAGCGGCACGTCGCCATGCTCCTGTACGGCGCAGCCGGCCTCGGCGCCGCCCTCTCCCTGCTGCTGCAAAAGATCCCCAATAATCGCTTGGCAGGCGCCATAGTCCTGCTGTTCTGTGCCGTCGCCTGGCTGGGGATTCAGCACCTGGATTACACCGAATTCCGTACCGCCCGGCGTATGCTGCTATCGGGAACTTTCCAGCAGGCCGTCGATGCCCAGATGCGCCTGGGCAGCTTTGAGCAGGAGCTTTCCGCGGCCAAGTCCATCGAGGGATGCTGGGAGATTATTCTCGATGCCTCCCGGATATTCGACTTCGTCGAGGTGCGGCTGTCGGTTGCCAACACGGTCTTTCAGAAGCGCTTGCGCGAAACCAATGGCGATCTCTGCTGGTGCCTGCGCGTGCCGCTTCCCGGTAACGGCTACATCAATTTCACACGCCCGCATGAATCGCTGGTCTTCTCCATGGGGGTGGCGCCATTCATAGACGTGGTGCGTAAGATCATGTCCGCCAAGTGCCAGGAATTCGGCTGGGATACGCCTCCTGAGATCATGGCTGCGGGCGCCCGGCTCGGCGGATAGCCAGGCATTCTGAGTTGAGCGTCTTGGCACACATATTCTTCTATCTGTCGGGTTTCAATCTCTTGCTGCTGACCACCGCAGCTCTGGGCTGGAAGAGGTCCCTGGCATCCCGCTGGCTCTGCCTCGCAGCTCTATTCTTCTCGGCGATCTTCAGCTCTTCGGCGGCTGCCCGGGCTTTGGTGTGGGCCCTCGAAAACCGGTATCCCGATCACGGCATTGAGTCCCTCCCCCGAGCACAGGCCATCGTCGTACTGGGCGGAGCTTATCATGCGCCGGGTGACTCCATAAACCCGACCGATCGGCTCCTGTATGCGCTGCAGCTTTACCGCGTGGGGAGAGCGCCTCTTGTAATATGTACCGGTGGAGGACTCCCTAATGAAGCGAATGAAGCGGAGTTGATGGGCCGCCTGCTGCAGAAGTGGGGCGTGCCTCCTGCCGCAATTCTGACAGAAGGGCGCTCCCTGAGCACCTGGGAAAATGCCCTGTTCAGCTCCCCTGTTTTGAAGGCCAGGGGCATACGCCAAATCCTGCTGGTTACTTCGGCTCTGCACATGCCTCGTGCCGCGGCTGTCTTCCGAAAGGTGGGTTTTGAGGTGATTCCCGCACCGACGGATTTCCAAAAGAGGGGGGCGCCCGGCGGACGGCTCTTTCCCAATGCTTATGACCTCGAGTGGTCTGACCAGGCCTTGAGAGAATGGGTAGGTTTGTTGGTGTATCGTCTGCGAGGATGGGTTTAGAGATCTCTAATCCTCGCCGGCATCAATCCCTTCCCTCCTGACAGCCGCGCCCCTGGGCGGCGGAATGGAAACCTTCTTGAGCGGCATGGCAGAGGTACTCCTCGATCCACTGAACTGGAGTATTTTCTTACTGACGGCCGGGATTCTGGCCTGGAAAAAGCTCCGCGTATCGCGCTGCCTCTGCGTTGCGGCTCTGCTCCTGTTGGCCGTCTTCAGCTCTCCATCGGGCTCTGCGGCGCTTTTGGGGGCCCTCGAAAGCCGGTATCCGGACGTCGCTATTGCGGCTCTCCCTCGAGCGCAGGCCATCGTCGTGCTGGGCGGCGCTCTGCACGCACCGGGCTTCCAACACGAAAATAGCGGCCTGATCGGCTCTAGCGACCGCATCCTGCATGCGCTGCGGCTCTACCGGGCCGGGAGAGCGCCTGTGGTGATGTGTAGCGGTGGATTGGGCAGGACGCCCGAAGCGCTGGTGATGAGCCGGCTGCTTCAGGAGTGGGGCGTGCCTTCCGAAGCCCTCCTCCTGGAGGACCACTCCCTGAACACCAGGGAGAATGCCCTGTTCAGCTACTCTGCTTTGAACACCCGGGGCATGCGCCATATCCTGTTGGTTACTTCGGCTGTACACATGCCTCGTGCCGCAGCCGCGTTCCGAAAGGCGGGTTTTGATGTGACTCCCGCCCCCGCCGATTTCCGCACGGGCTGGGGAGGACAGGGTGGGTTAATCGGGTGGTTGCCGCATGCCTCCGATCTCATGTGG
>Ga0116219_10004296_pt1 | contig 10791 bp, 9 predicted proteins | sample Sb_taG_4_FD_91019 | JGI IMG/M metagenome (GOLD analysis project Ga0116219, IMG submission 91019) | Peat soil microbial communities from Weissenstadt, Germany - Sb_50d_6_BS metaG | ecosystem: Environmental > Terrestrial > Soil > Wetlands > Peat | place: Germany: Weissenstadt | collected 2010-09-21
CTCCAACCAACATAGTGAGGACCGCCCTGGTCTCGATGAACTGGACGTCTTTGACGAAGTCGCGAAGACGCTCGTCGCGACTGGCGTGAATCTTATTGAGCCGCTGGTCGAGCATGTCCTCCGCCTATTGCAGATTCACCCTGACCTGGATAACACTTTACCTGTGACACTGGAAAGCGACGAGGTTCCTCCATCCAGCTGGTTCGACTCGCTGGAATCCCTGACCAAGCAGCACGAGGGCGATGTCGTCACGATCGAAGTGCTTGCGCTTGATATCGGAGACGAATACGAGGCTGAAGAGGTCCCATTCGCCTATATCGAGTACGACCGTCACGACGATGCCCTCAACGTGGCGGTCGGCGGCCGTGACGGGCGCTACCCGGTGATACTGCGCCATACCATCGAACATCCTCAACGCATCGTGGTCTCTAGTGCCGCGCTGGGTGAGGACTCGACGGTGGACGTGACAGCGGCTGATGGAGTCCAGACGCTGATCACCTTTCATCAGCGCCCCGCCCTATCGGCGTGACGAGCTTGCCGGGTCTGTGCGGCACGGCGGGCTGATCGACAAGGCGTTCCTTGGAATCTCGGGCCGGTGACCCTGGGGCCAGTCACCAGAGGCTGGAACCTTCCTACACGGACCTGAACCTGCCGCGACCCGTGGGATTCGTCCTCGGCGGGGGTGGCAGCCTAGGGGCCGTCCAGGTCGGCATGCTCGAGGCCCTGACGGAAAAGCGGATAGCACCCGATCTCGTCATCGGCACGTCCGTGGGATCACTCAATGGCGCCGTCATCGCACTCAATCCCACCAGCGCCGCCAACCGTCTGTCACGCGTGGGCACGCATCACACGGCACCAGGTCTTCCCCGGCGGGCTGCTCGCTCAGGCGCGGACTCTCCAGCATTCGAAGACGCACCTCTTTCCCTATACCGGCCTTGCCTCGGTGATCGCAGACTTCCTCGGTGCGACGAGGACGTTCGGTGACCTCACGCTTCCCTTCGCTGCAGTTGCGATGGACGTCGTCTCCGCCACTCCCTTTGTCATCGACGTTGGCTCGCTGCTGCCCGCGCTGCTTGCCAGCGCCGCCATCCCCGGCGTCTTCCCCCCCGTCGATCACGACGGACGGCGTCTCTACGACGGCGGGGTGGTGGCCAATGTTCCACTCCGACAAGCCGTGGCCATGGGGGCCCGCTCCCTCGTGGTGCTCGACTGCACGTTCCCGGGTCACCTCCTCCCCCCGCCCGAGTCCCTGGCCGAGACGTTGCTCTTTACGGCCATGGTCACGATGCGTTCGCAGACCATCCTCGAAGCACCCCTCGTCGCCGCCCAGGTCCCAGTCGTCTACCTCCCCGGTCCGGCCGCCTGTCGGTGCTCACCCTTCAACTTCGACTTCACCGAGCTCCTCATCGAAGGCGCCTACGAAGCCGCTGTCTCCTTCCTCCACGACCTCCGGGTCGACGGTCCCGGCCTCTACGGCTCCCCATCGGGACAGTGACGCCAATGAGCGTCGAAGGAGAGAGGTCCCACTATCCACGACGACCTGGCGGCGGAGACCACGACGCTCCCCCGCCGTTCGGCAAAGCGATCCGCCCGGCAATCGAGGACCTGAGAATTTCGACGAAGGTTCAGCCCCCGACGATGGATTGCTAGGCCACCTTGTCGAGTACTGCGCCGTCCGCGGGCAGCAGGTAGCCCTTCGAGACATCCGAAAGCGACCGCCTGGTCCCACTTCTCTACGAAGACCTCATGTGTCGGGTAGAGCTGCGCCAAGATCCTGCAGAACCCACCCCCGGCGCTCGGGATGTCGCCAGTCCCATTCACCACGGCGACCGGCGCCGCGACCTGGGGGGGTTCGTATGCCCCCGACCGCCTCACCGTCTTGATCGATCACATACGACGTCGGGCTGGCGACGTCGGGCTGGCGACGTCCAGCCGCGGCGACTGGGGAGGTGGTGCTCCGGTGATCACCCAGCAGAGCCCAACTCGAACGGCTCCTGTGCAGACAGAGTCGGACTCTGACATCTTCCGACTCCGCGGGCCCTCGCAGACACGGCCGTTATTCTGACGGGCATGCGACTCTTGCTCGTGGCCTATCCAGGGGCCGGGAAGGGCACACAAGCGGTGAAGTTGGCCGCCCACTACGGGATCGCGCACCTGTCTAGCGGGGCTCTATTGCGCGCCGAGGTGGCTCACGGCACGAGGATCGGGCGGGTCGCCGCTGACTACCTGAAGCGGGGCGATCTCGTACCTGACGACGTGGTCCTCGAGATGCTGTCCGTTCCGGTGCTCGAGGCGGTTCGCAATGGCGGATACGTACTCGACGGCTTCCCGAGGACGCTGCGTCAGGCCGAAGAGGCCTACTCGCTGGCCCAGCAGGTCGAAGGTATCGAACTCCAGGCTGTCGTCCATCTCCGAGTCAGCCCCGACGAGTTGCGCCACCGGCTCCGGGTTCGCGCCAACCGGGAAGGGCGCTCTGACGACAGCGACGACGTCATTTTGCATCGGTTCAAGGTGTTCGACACCGAGACAGAGCCGCTCCTCGACTTCTACGCTCAACGTGGGTTGCTCATCGACATCAATGGCGAACAGCCTGTCCAGAAGGTCTTCACCGACATCACGGCCGCTATTGACGACTTGGGTGCCGATCGACGCCCGGAAGTCGGACAGCAAGACCCCTAGAGCTGTGAGGAACTCGGCCGCCACCATCCGAGCTCAGGTCACTGGAGGTGGTACTCCCTCCACGCTGGCCGCCAAGAGCGGCTCCCAGCCGCACACTATGCAGGCGTGGCGGATGGCCGACCGGCCGAAGTCGATAGCGGCAAGCCGTGGGTCGGGCGCGCCACGAACGGCGTCCCAGTCGAGCACGTACTCCTTCAGATCCGCGTTCCAGTGGGCGGCTGGCGGTGAGAGGGTGGCGGTCTCGAAGCCAACTGGGGCAGGAAACGCGAACGCGAAGAAGGCGGCGCGTGGGTAGCGAGCGTCGCCGGGCCACCAGCCGACCTCGATCTGCTGGGCGTTGGCGGAGTTCCGCGTGATGAATTCGCTCGACGGCGGGTCAACCGTCTGCCCGGAGAACAGGCCGACGGCAAGATCGAAGGTACCCCACCAGGCGTTGACGGGCGTCGATCGCCCCCGGTACGGGGCGCGCAGCGCTGCCAGCACCAACGCGGCCTGGGTCGCTGCCGTGAAGTACGTCTCCACCTGGGTGGCGTCGTAGGTGGCGTGCTCGTCGTCCTCGTCGAGTGGTGTGGTCCAGGAAGTCTCCTGGGGACGCATGTTGACTCGCACCGGACCGATCAGATCGCCGATCGCCCCTAAGAGGTCCCGCGTCACCTCCCCCACCGCCCGATCTGGCGCAAGAGGTACGCGGCGAATACGCCCGTCGCTATGCTCGGCCACCGCCTCGTGATCGTGCAGGTCCAACGCGACCACCAGGGCACCCGAGCCGTCGGGGGCCGGGAGCGGACGCGTCTCCCACCCGCGGGCGGTCAGGTGCAGAGCGGCGTGTTGGAGCTGCGGTTCGGGTGGGGACAGGGCAACGGCCAGCTTGCCGAGCACCTGGGTGTGGGCGTGCAAGGTATCGCAGGTGCCACTCCAGGCCTCGTAGGGAAGGGACGGCCATCCGACGGGCATCGAGATCACGCTAGCGGCCCGGAAGTTGGGATACGCGATGTCGGCCCGGACTCTTGCTCGGTCGCGCACCGTCGCGATCGCACGTCACCCCGGCGCAGGGCTCGCTGTCGATCCTCGGCTCGCTGGGAGCCGAGCATCTGTCGCTCTACCCACCGGTACTCAGGACCCCCAAGGCGGTCGCGACCAATCGCGTCATCACGATCCCACCAAGAGCTCTTGCCAGTTGGCGGGGACCCGTCCGGCTGGTCCAGGCACGGGTTGGTCGAGGGGATGATGCTGCGGCGGGGCGAGGCGAGGCCCTTCCACGTATTCGTTTGTTCGGTAGTTCCAGAACCAATCTTCACCTGGCTCGAAGCTGCGGATGACAGGGTGCCCTGACGAGTTCGCATGCGCGGTGGCGTGCTGGCTGGGTGAGTTGTCGCAACATCCAATGTGGCCGCACTCCCCACACCGCCGTAGGTGTAGCCACCAACCCCCCGACGCGAGACACTCCACGCAACCGGGCCCGCTTGGTGGCACCTCTGGATCCAAGTGATTCGTCATGTTTGCACCTCCCGCTACGCACCTGTCAACGGTAGGGGAAAAGACAATGGCCGTCATGTGCGACCATGGTCGAAGCCGCCGCAAACCAGGACCCCCCAGGTGCGACCAGCCACCACCACCCCTCGCTCCTCTTCCTCCGCTGCCGAAGGCGCCCACACGAACCCAAGAGGCGTAACGCCCCGCTGGCCCCCGAGGCCGCACCACGGGGTATCGGGTGCTCTCGTTCTAAACGGAACCGGCGCTCAGCGACGACGGGTTGCTCACAGGTAAACGATCTGCGACAAACGTGCGACGCGTAGGTGAACACTCGCACCTATACCCGACGGAGGTGATCCTTCACGCCATGATGGTCCTTCGTGCGTGCCGAGGAGTCAGGCTTGCGTCTCCAACTTGAAGAGCCGGTCTTGTCGAGAAATCGCGCAACCTCCGTACGCGTTCGGTCCGAGGGAATCGCCACCGCCAAGCTCGTGTGGAGATGTGCATCGGCGCTCGTAGTCGTCCTCGCAAATGTGGCACTGGTGACATATCTCGTTGCAGAACGAGGCTCGTCCGTTCCGATGCAGAGCGCCGTCCAGGCCTACGGGTCCGTTTCGGTACCCACTCGATCATTGGAACATCGGTCGAGTGCGCCACCACCAAGGTCGGCGACCGCTTCACCAGAAGCCAACCCGAGGCCGACCGTGTCGGCTCCTCAACCTGCGGTACCGACCTCGACGGCTGTTCCCGTAGACCCCACTCCCACCGCCACGATTCCTCCACGCGCCGTGGAACCGAGCACATCTCTGCCGACCCCACCCTTTTCGCCACCATCGTCGATCCCCAGTCTGAAGCCAGCAGTGGTGGAATCCGACCCTGCCAGCAACATCTCCCCATCGCCGAACTTCTCCACCGCTTGCGGTCCCGCCGGATACAACGATTCCTTCGGCTGCATCTTGAATGTGGTGGCCGCCATTGACAATGCCAGGGATAGTGAAGAACTGCCTTCGATGGTGTTGCCCACGAACTGGTCGTCACTCAACCCAGAGCAACAGCTGTTCGTGGCAACCAACCTTGAACGCACAGCACGCGGATTGGCCCCATTGATCGCCGTGGCGACAGCGCTCGGACCGGCGGCGGCCCTCGGAGTGGCCGCTAGTGTCGATCCTACGGCGCCACCAGGATTCCCCCATACCGAAGTCCTCAGCAACTGGGCAGGAAACGTCGGCAATCCGCTCGAAGCCGTGTACTACTGGATGTATGACGATGGGCTTGGATCGCCCAACATTGATTGCTCGCTCTCAAGCCTCTCGGGCTGCTGGGGCCACCGTCACAACCTGCTCGCACCCCTCGCCTGCAACCAGTGCGTCATGGGAGGTGCATTCGGAACAACGGTCCAAGGGGCGACCGGCGTGACGGAGTTGATCGTTGAGACTACGGGGCCGATCGACGTGGACTTCACCTGGGCGATGGAGCAGGTGTATCTCCCATGACGCTGTGCGTGAGCGTGGGGAGGGGTCGCCTCACCTTCCACGGAGGTGAACTCGCCGATGCCGTTCGGATCAGTCCATCGCTGCGGGTCAGTGTGATTCCGGCGTCACGGACTCAGAGCGGGTTTGTCGCCACACAGGGGCCTCGTCGTCATGACCGCGTCGGCGACGCTCATTCACGAGTATGAGTGTGGCATTACGGCCAAGATCCAGTTTTCGGACGTCACGGATGTCGTGAGATCCTATTCCCAGACCATTGATCTGAGGCGAGCGAGGCAACATATGGACACTAGTGCTGACGCTTTTGGGCGCGCCGTCATGGACTGGGCACGGGGTGGCACCGATCCCGAGGTGTACGAACGCGATGATAGTTATGTCGACGTTGGCGCAGGACCTGACCTGTTTCTCGCTGACTTCCCGGACTGGCCTTCCTCAGAACGAAAGGCGATGCGGCACGTTCGAGGTCGCGTCATCGACGTGGGTTGCGGCGCTGGCAGAGTGGCGCTCCATCTTCAGCAACGCGGGGTTGACGTCGTAGGCCTTGACGCTTCACCACTTGCGATAAGGGCGTCGCGGCGCCGGGGCGTGAAACAGGCGTGGTGCGCTCCTGTCGAGACCTTGACTGGGACCATCGGCTCTTTCCATACCATCGTGTTGTTCGGAAACAACTTCGGCATGTTTGGCTCTCCGGCACGAATTCGGGAGGTACTCACAGCCTGGTCGACCCAGATGGCTCCTGAGGCTCGGATCTTGGCCCAGAGCAGCAATCCCTATGCTGGCGGAGCTCCGGCTCTCGATCGCAGCTACTACCGTCAGAACAAAGAGCGCGGCCTGATGCCTGGACAGTGCCGTTTACGCGTCCGATATCACGGCTTGGCTACACCCTGGTTTCCATGGCTCTTTGTCTCGCGCAATGAGATGCGACTGCTCGTGAAGGGAACAGGCTGGCACCTGAGTCGGGTTCTTGGTGAAACGCCTCGTGACGCTTACGTCGGCGTATTGGAGCGGGATTGAGCGCGCACGGCGGACTGACGGCACCATCGCCTACGGCAAGTCACCCGCATCTTCAATTCGATCCTGCTCGGCATCATCGATTTGAGGCGTCAGTCGCGCCAGCCCCGCCATCGCAAGTCGGAGCGCCATCGGTGGGGTGATGGGCCTGACGTTGATTCGGTGGCCCTTGCCTCTGGCGTCGCGAGCAGCTGCTGCGACCACCTCCATCAAACGGAGCGGCGGTACTGGCTTGAGAAGGCACTCGAAGACAACAGGCCCGAACGCTTTGCGTATTGCAGACTCCTCGAAGGATCCGAACCCCGAGAAGACCACTACGGTCGATGAATCGTCCAGTGCGTCCAGCACGACAGTGCCATCTACGCGTCCCAAGTGCAGATCGAGGAGGAGCACGTCGACACTCTGGCTCGCCATCGTCCACATGGCCGCCGCGCCATCCGCGGCCTCCAGGCGGCAAGAGCGCTGTTGGGAACCGGAAGCCGGGCGCCAGCGGGAACCGTCATCCCATCCATCATGGCCGAAAAGTCCATATCCGCATGCCATTAGCCCGTTCGTTGCGGTCTCATCGGTACCCGGAAGGGTCAGGCCAACTCCGTCGGGCTTTTCCGAGCCCAACCTCATCCAACTGCACGTTGTCTTCAGATGGCCGCCAAGGAGAACCTCGAGCCCTACGAAGCAGAAGCTTGCGTGCTCATCTGGTTATCGTTAAGTCCTCCTGATCGCTCGATCTGAAGTGATCGACGCAGGCTAGACGTCCACGTCTCAAGCGGAGGCGAGGTCATCGAGACTGCGACGCGCTCGGTGGCTATCTGGGATATCGCCCTTGGCTTCGAAGAGTTCGAGCGCTCGCACGAGCGAGATCCGGCCGTCGTCGGGCCGGTCGGCCATGAGCTGGACCTCTGCCTGCCCCCTGTAGGTTTCCGCGATCCATTGCAGTTGATCGCTGCGCTGCATCCATTCCACGGCCTCGGCGGCCAGTGAGAGGGCACGGCCGAAATCCCCGACCCGTGCTGCGACTTTGGCCTCTACGATGCGCCAAAGAGATTGAGAGACCACGTCTTCCTCGTGAGTCAGATTCCGCCCTATGGCGGCCAGCTTTTTCGCCGCCTCCGTGTCGCCCTGGCGCAAACGCATCTCCGCGAGCATGGGCGCCACGGTTGAGAGATAGGACCGTTCACCCCGTCGCTCCAGCTCGTCGAACATGAACATGAGGTGGTGCTCCGTCGCCTCGTCGTCCCCGAGGATGAACTCGGCGTTGGCGGAGCAGGAAGCAAGATGAAAGAGGTGCATGTCGCTGTGCATCTCCTCGAATGCGGCCCGAGCATCGGCCAGCGCAGCACGCGCTTCGCCTGGCTGGTCGTCGAGGGCTAGGAGCACTCCTTCGACCATGCGGCGGGTGCCGTATGCGATTCGGGTGGACTCACCCGACAGCGCGTCTTGGCGCAGGAGTTGGAGACCTTCATTGGACGGACGCGGCCCGTAATACATCGCCGCATAGCGAAACGCTCGAGCTTCCTCGACCAGATGGTGATCGCCACAACGCGATGCGTGGTAGATAATCTTCTCGCAGATCTCCATCATCGGCTCCCAACGGGCCTCCATGTTCAGTCGTTGGCGCCGTGCGACGTAAGCATGTGCCAATCCTTCGTCGTCACCGGTGGAGCCGAAATAACTCAAGGCCTCAGCTACGGCGACGTCGATGTCGGCCATGGCGAGGTCGCCTTCGGTGTGCGCGGCCACTTCCAGCCATGCCAGCCGGGCCCGCAGGAATAACCCTCGATCGCCACACTGCTCGGCCTCGCCGAGCACCGCGTCGAGCATGACGCGAGCGCGCCCGAACTCCTGGGCCCGGAAGAGGGCCACACCGTGACGCCATTTCAGATCCAATCCAGCCACGGTGCCCGGGACTAGATCAGCGGCCCGGGCGTAGAGGGAGGAAGCAGAAGTGAGGTCCGTAGCCATAAGCCGCCAGGCCACCACAGCCAGGCGCCTCGCCGCTTCCAGGCCCAGCGCACCGTCGTCGATCTCGCCCACGCCCCGACGCAGGGCCACGGCCTCTGCCAGGTGGTGTCCAACGAATTCGTCGGCCTCGCCGGCAAGGACGTCGGCGCGCTTGTCCAGCCAGCGGGCCAGTCGCTCATGGAGATCGGCCCGGCGCAGCATGGGCAGGGCTTGATAGGCCGAGTCGCGCACCAGGATGTGCGTAAACGCGAACCCGTCCTCGCCGGGGATATCGCTGCGCTCCGAGCGCACCATCTCCTTGCGGGCCAATGAGCGCAGATGACCGGCCACAGCCTGCGGTTCGAGCGCCGTCAACTCGACCACCGCCCCCGCGTAAAAGAGCTGGCCCACCACGGCGGCGGCGTCGAGTACCTGGTGCTCGCCAGCCGTCAGGCGCTCCAGTCGTGCCGTCAGCAATGCGCCAATGGTCGGGGGGACGGTCACGGTGTCCAAGTCGCCCGAAACCTGCCACCCTTCGCTTGCAAACACCAGGAAGCCGTCGTCGACCAGCATGGCCAGCAGCTGCTCGACGAACAAAGGGGTCCCCCCTGCGCCCGATACCACCCGGTCGAGTGCCTCGGTCGGTAGGCCGGCCCCGCCGAGGAACTCTTCGACGAGTTGCGTGGATTCTGTGGCCGACAGGGGCTTGAGCAACACGTTGGTGACGTTCAGCTTCCCACCGCCCCAGGTGGGCTGGTCGTCGAGGAACTCTGGACGGGCCAGGCACAACACGACCAGCGACGCATCGCGGGTCCAGTCGACAACGTCCTCGAGGATGGCCAGAAAGGCGGGTTCGGCCCAGTGGAGGTCATCGACTACCCAAATGACCGGGTCCGAGCCGGCCAGAGCTTCGAGGTAGCGTCGGACTGCCCACTGGATCTCCTCGATGGCCGCCGACGTTCCCCCGAGGCCGGCCAGGGGGGCCAGGAGTTCCGTGATCTGTGCCGCGCTCGTGTCGTCCCCGAATACGCCGGTAAGGCGCCGCCGCCCCTCGTCGTCGCCCTCGGTCCCACTGAAGCCGGCGGACGCCCGCAACATCTCGAGGAGGGGCCACAGCGACGTACCGTCTCCGTAGGACAAGCACCGACTCCGGACCACGCGAGCCTTCGGCGCTTGGGTGGCCAGGAATTCATCGGTGAGCCGAGTCTTACCAACCCCCGCCGCGCCGAACAGGGTGAACAATTGACAGCTGCGATCGGCCTCGGCGCGCTCGAGGCACTGGCCCAGCATCCCCAGCTCCCGATCTCGACCCACGAGCCGGGCCCGCAGAGTGGCGTCGGAGTGACGTGCCTCGGTGACACCGGCCACTGACCGCACACGCCATGCCGGCACGGCCTCTTGTTTCCCCTTGAGCTCGAGCGGTGCCACCGGCTCTGCCTCGGCCCACTCCCGCACCAGACGCCAGGTTTCCTCGCCGACGAGCACCTCGCCCGCCCCGGCGGTCTGTTCCAGCCGGGCGGCTACGTTCACGGCGTCGCCCACCGTGTGCTCCGCGTTGCCGCTCACGAGTACTTGGCCGGTGTTGACCCCGATGCGGACCGCCAGCTCGACGCCCCAACGTTCGAACAGCTCCGGATTCAGCTCGGCTAGGTCTCGTTGCATGTCGAAAGCGGCCCGCACCGCCCGCAGGGCGTCATCCTCCCGTGTCACGGGGACGCCGAAAAAGGCGACCACGGCGTCGCCGATGAACTTCTCCACCGTCCCGCCGTGGCGCTCGAGGGCCACTCGCATCACAGCGAAGTACCGCTCCAAGAGGGCCCGCAAGGTCTCCGGGTCGGTGCGCTCACCCAGACTGGTCGACCCCACCAGGTCACAGAACAGGGCCGTGACCGTCTTGCGGACGTCGCCCGTGCTCTCGCCGGCCAGCTTGGCGCCGCACTCCGCGCAGAATTTCGCCTTCTCCCCGATCGGCGACCCACACCCTCCACAGACCACCGCCATCTCCGCAATGCTACGCCGCCTCTGGGATACGCCCCCTGGCGTGCGTGGTCGGAGGGCACCGAGAGGCGGCCTGAGCCAGGTCAATGTGGCAGTAAAGGTCAGCAGTCTCGGCACGGCTGCTACGTAACCGACCTGTCAGATCGAGTTGAACTCGCCCGGGCATTCCGTCACTGGCGTGGGGAGCTTCACAGCCCCA